>ERZ1106976.1436-NODE-1436-length-23942-cov-9.881316_pt1 | contig 23942 bp, 20 predicted proteins | sample MGYA00403687_ERZ1106976 | MGnify/ENA primary metagenome ERZ1106976 (study PRJEB35170, sample SAMEA104062446) | human gut metagenome | biome: human gut; feature: human-associated habitat; material: faeces | place: Denmark | collected 2013-02-22 ... | reverse complement strand
TCAACGTAGAAGCAAACGTAGGTGCTCCACAGGTTGCTTACAAAGAAACATTTACAAAAGAAGTCGAAATCGATTCGAAGTACGCAAAACAGTCTGGTGGTCGTGGTCAGTATGGTCACTGTCGTGTTCGTTTCACACCGATGGATCCAAACGGCGAGAACACTTACGAATTCGAGTCTACAGTCGTTGGTGGTGCCATTCCGAAGGAATACATTCCAGCTGTCGACGAAGGTATTCAGGAAGCTGCTCAGGCAGGTATCCTTGCCGGATTCCCGGTACTCGGTATTCATGCGAACTGTTATGATGGTTCTTACCATGAAGTCGATTCGAGTGAAATGGCATTCCACATCGCTGGTTCCATGGCATTCAAAGATGCTATGAAGAAAGGTGATGCAGTGCTGTTAGAGCCTATTATGAAGGTTGAAGTTACGATGCCTGAGGAATACATGGGTGACGTAATCGGAAGTCTGAACGCAAAACGTGGTCAGATTGAAGGTATGGACGATATCGGTGGTGGAAAGATTGTTCGCGCATTTGTTCCACTTGCTGAGATGTTCGGTTATTCAACAGAACTTCGTTCTACTACTCAGGGACGTGGTAACTACTCCATGTTCTTCGAGAAGTACGAGCAGGTACCGAAGAGTGTACAGGAGAAGGTATTGGCTGACAAGTCCAAATAGGCTTTCTGTATGCAGTTTGTAAAAATCCCGGATTTTCCCATAAACAGGGGAAATCCGGTAAGAAATAGCTTGAAAAACCGCTGATTATTTTATATAATCAGAGTTAGCCGAGTTATTCTTATATAATAACTATAGCCCGCAAGGGGCATCATTTTAAGGAGGATATTCAAAATGGCAAAAGCTAAGTTTGAAAGAACAAAACCACATTGTAATATCGGTACCATTGGACACGTTGACCATGGTAAAACAACTTTAACAGCAGCTATCTCCAAAGTATTAGCTGCAAGAGTTGCTGGTAACACAGCTACAGATTTCGAGAACATCGATAAGGCTCCGGAAGAGAGAGAGCGTGGTATCACAATTTCTACCGCTCACATCGAGTACGAGACAGAGAAGAGACATTACGCACACGTTGACTGCCCAGGCCATGCTGACTATGTAAAGAACATGATCACTGGTGCTGCACAGATGGACGGAGCTATCCTTGTAGTAGCTGCTACAGACGGTGTTATGGCTCAGACAAAAGAGCACATCCTTCTGTCCCGTCAGGTAGGTGTACCTTACATCGTTGTATTCATGAACAAATGCGATATGGTAGACGACGAAGAGCTGCTTGAGCTGGTAGACATGGAGATCCGTGAGCTGCTGAACGAGTATGACTTCCCGGGAGATGACACTCCGATCATCCAGGGTTCTGCTCTGAAAGCTCTGGAAGATCCGGCTGGCCCATGGGGAGATAAAATCATGGAGCTTATGGATGCAGTAGATAGCTGGATCCCGGATCCGCAGCGTGACACAGATAAAGACTTCATCATGCCTGTAGAGGACGTATTCACCATCACTGGTCGTGGTACTGTTGCTACTGGCCGTGTTGAGGCTGGTGTTCTTCATCTGAATGAGGAAGTTGAAATCGCAGGTCTGAAAGAAGAGACCAAGAAAACTGTTGTAACTGGTATCGAGATGTTCCGTAAACTCCTCGATGAGGCTCAGGCTGGTGATAACATCGGTGCTCTGCTTCGTGGTGTTCAGAGAACAGAGATCGAAAGAGGACAGGTTCTGGCTAAACCAGGTACCGTTCACTGCCATACCAAATTTACCGCTCAGGTATACGTTCTGACAAAAGACGAGGGTGGCCGTCATACTCCATTCTTCAACAACTATCGTCCGCAGTTCTACTTCCGTACAACTGACGTAACAGGTGTTATCACTCTTCCGGAAGGAACTGAGATGTGCATGCCTGGCGATAACGTAGAGATGACCATCGAACTGATCCACCCGATCGCTATGGATCAGGGTCTTACCTTCGCTATCCGTGAGGGTGGCCGTACCGTTGGATCAGGCCGTGTTGCTACTCTGATCGACTAATTATCGGTAGACTATTCTAAATAAAATATAATTGTATCGAAAGATACTTGTGCTCAAACGTAAGAGACCCCGGCGCCGTAAGGCGGCCGGGGTTTTTCTGTTTTTAACCAAAAGAAACTTATCATATATAGCAGGATATGATATAATTTTTATTAGTTGAAATAAAAGAGAATAAGAAAGGAAAAAAGGATGGACTACTTGGAGGCAATTGATGAAACCTCTTATTTATCAGTACCGAATGCAATGGAGAGAACTGCTGCAGTGAGTGGGAATTGTGCCGGATAACATTTCTTCCCTGGTACATGCGTTTGGAATTCGTTTGAAAAAACAGGAGATATGGCATCCGGCATATGAAGCCTTTTGCCGATGCGGGGAACCGTATGTGCTTACCATGGAAAATCTGAAGGGTATTACAGAAGTACGGCCTGTCGGAACGTGTGTATACATTGTGGAAAACGAAATGGTATTCAGCTATCTTATGGAACAGGTGCAGGGAAAGAATGTGTCGCTGCTGTGTACGTCGGGACAGCCGCGGTATGCAGCATTAAAACTGATTTCGTTGATCGTACAGAGTGGGATTCCCATTTACTACAGTGGAGATCTTGACCCGGATGGGATCAAAACCAGAATCTGTAAAATACGAATTGTGAATGATGGGAAAAGATAGAACAGAAAGGATTTTACCAGCATGATTACAAAGGCGGACATCAAACAGGAGACGAATTCCGTATCATATAACCGTGGAAAAAAGATCTATGAAGAACAGAAAGTGCATGCTTTTCAGGTACAGGAAATGGAGGATATTTTCGGATATCAACTGCATAAAATTACAGCTGTCGTAGACGGAAGCGGAAAAAATATGTATTGTGTCAGCGTTTCTGTAGATGAAGAAATGTCTGAAATTATGGAAGATGATTGTGATTGTCCGGCACATGAGCAGTACTGGGGATTGTGCAAACATTGTGTCGCTGTTTTGCTGTACTATCTTGAATGGCGGAAAAAAGAGAGAAAAAAACTGGAAGAAAAAGTGAGAAATGACGAAGAACATCAGGAACTGGAGCAGCTTCTTCGTGCTGTCGGCGTGAAAAAAGGAATGAAAGAATTCCAGGGAGAACATAAAATTGTCAGAAAAGTAGTAAAACCAACACCAAAAGCAGAGACAAGCCCCGGTTTTTCTGAACTGCTTTCACATTATGTGATGCGGGATCAGGTTGCTTTTCTGCCGAAAGCAAAAGCAGGTCAGGTTAAACTGGAAATTCATCTGGAGAGCCAGTTTGACGATTCCTTTCGGGCAGAATTTAAAATCGGAAGCAAAAGGATGTATGTATTAAAAAGTGTTTCCAAAATGACAGCAGCTGTAAAAAATATGGAAACGGTCAGCTACGGTGCGCAGCTTTCTTTTTTGCACTGTATGGATGCTTTTGAAGAAGAAAGCCGTCCGATGGTAGAATTTCTGAGTGCATATACCATGGAATGCGGCTCATGCTATCAGATAGGTACCGGCAGCTATGCGTCCTGTTTTGATGACCGTTATGTGATGATTTCCGTGCAGAATATGGATGAATTTTTTGAGGCTGTTGGCAGCCAGGAGTTCTTTTGTCGTACGAACTGGAGAGAAGAAAAACTGTGGCACTGCCAGGAGGGGATGCCGCAGTATGAAATGAAGCTTTTACGGAAAGCAGATGGCCTAAAGGTACAGATGTATGCGGATCCCATTTTTTATGGCAGAAAATATTTGTATTTTCTTTCAGAAAAAAATACAATTTACCGAATCCCAAGGGAAGAGATAGCAGAAGTCTGCGACTTCCTGAAATATATGGAGCGATGTCCGGACGGAGTCTGTGAAATTGCAAAAGAAGATATCCCGACCTTCTGCCAGGGACTTCTCCCGGTGTTGGAGGAACATTTTAAGGTAAAAAAAGAAGAAAAGCTGGAATTACAGCAGTATCTTCCGCCGCAGGTGGAATTTCAGATTTATCTGGATGCGCCGCAGCATGATATGATTATCTGCGAACTTCTGGCTGTCTATGGCGAGAAAAAATACAATGTTTTTGCAGATGCAAACGATATCCATCAGCTTTCCCATGGCCGTGATGTACGGAAAGAAGCAGCGGCAAACCAGCTCGTTCGATCCTGTTTCAGCGCTTATGATGCGCGGAAACATCAGATGCTTCTCCAGGGAGCCGATGAGATGTATGAGTTTTTAAGCAGCGGTATGGAAGATCTGCAGAAACTGGGCGAAATTTTTGTTTCTGACCGGTTAAAAGCGATCCGCGTCATCCCGTCCCCGAAAGTTTCTGTCGGTGTATCCCTCGCAGAAAATGTACTGGAACTTCATTTGAATCCGGGCAATTTTGGCATGGAGGAACTGGCAGAGATTCTTTCAAAATATGACCGGAAAAAGAAATTTTACCGCCTGAGGACCGGTGAATTTATGGATATGGACGAGGACGGTATCCGCGTTCTCTCGGAACTGCGGGAAAATCTGCAGATCTCCGAGGCAAAGCTGAAGAGCGGCGAGATCACAATTCCGAAATACCGAGCACTCTACCTCGATACCCGTTTAAAAGAGCAGGATGATCTTCAGGTTGAGAAAAACCGCGAGTTCCGTATGCTGATCCGAAATATGAAAACTGCAGAGGAGAACGATTTTGAACTTCCGGACAATCTGCAGGCACAGCTCCGTGAATATCAGAAAACAGGATTCTGGTGGCTGAAAACCTTATGCCAGAACGGCTTTGGCGGTATTCTGGCGGATGATATGGGACTTGGAAAGACGCTGCAGACCATCGCATTTCTCTTATCTGAAATGCAGGAAGCACCCGAAGATGCAAATCGTCGTTCTTTGATCGTTGCACCGGCATCTCTCGTCTATAACTGGGAGAGCGAATGTGCCCGCTTTGCTCCGGAGCTGCAGACGAGACTCGTCGCCGGCACACAGGAACAGAGGAAAGAGATGATCCAAAATGCCGGTATGCAGGATATTTTGATTACCTCGTACGATTTGCTCCGCCGCGATATCGAACTGTATCAGGATCTCCCGTTCTTCTGCGAGATCATTGATGAGGCGCAGTTCATCAAAAATCACGCAACGCAGGGAGCAAAAGCCGTGAAAACGATCCATGCATCGTTCCGCCTGGCATTAACCGGAACACCGGTAGAAAACCAGTTAAGTGAACTATGGAGCATCTTTGATTATCTGATGCCGGGATTCCTCTATGGATATCAGAAATTCCGCGAGCAGTTTGAACTTCCGATTGTGCGGAACGGCGACGAAGAAAGATTAGAACGTCTGCAAAAGATGATCCGTCCGTTTATTCTGCGCCGTCTGAAGAAGGAAGTGCTGAAGGATCTGCCGGACAAAATTGAGAAAAATATGGCTGCCTGCATGGAACAGAAGCAGAAGGAGCTGTATCATGCACATGCCCAGCGGCTGGCGCTTATGCTGCAGAACCAGACAGAGGAAGAATTTGCCGATTCCAGGTTCCAGGTGCTCTCTGAACTGACGCGGCTGCGTCAGCTCTGCTGTGATCCTGCGCTTGTTTACGAAAATTACGAAGGCGGTTCGGCAAAACTCGATCTCTGCATCGAGCTGATTCAGAGTGCCGTGGAATCCGGCCACAAAATCCTGCTGTTCTCCCAGTTCACTTCGATGATCGAGATCCTGACCGCGCGTCTGCAGGAAGAAAGCATCAGCTACTTTGTCCTGCAGGGAAGCACGAAAAAAGAGCAGCGTGCACAAATGGTGGAACAGTTCAACCGGGATGACACGTCTGTATTCTGTATTTCCCTGAAAGCAGGTGGAACCGGCCTGAACCTGACCGGCGCGGATATCGTCATCCATTACGATCCATGGTGGAATGTTGCTGTTGAAAATCAGGCGACAGACCGTGCACATCGTATTGGGCAGAAAAATGTTGTGACGGTATACAAATTGATTGCAAAAGGAACCATCGAGGAAAAAATCATCAAGCTTCAGCAGATGAAAAAAGAGCTGGCGGAAGAGATCCTTTCCGGTGATGAAATTAAGACAGCATCCTTTCAGAGAGAGGAACTGCTTGAGCTTTTGGAAGAACGGTTCTGAAACCGCGAAAAACAGAAAAAGATTTGATGTAAGGACGAAATGCAGCAGCAATGCAGGAAAATATAAAAGGGATACGTTTCTGTCATACCCTGAAAACGGGCGGACAGGAAACGTATCCCTTTTACAGTAATAGTCTATTCGAAACCAATCTTACAGAAGCTGAATATTCATCACATCCATCACCTCTCGTGTCTCCATCGGCCATACCGAGCACTGTACCTCTCCGATGTGCGCTTTGCGCAGGAAAAACATACAGATACGGGACTGTCCGATACCGCCGCCGATTGTCTGCGGGAGAGTGCCGTTCAGAATGGATTTCTGGAAGGGAAGCTTCGCGCGGGACTGGCATCCGCATTCCTTTAACTGGGCGCGGAGAGCATCTGCGTTGACGCGGATACCCATGGAGGAGAGCTCAAGGGCGATGTCAAGCACTGGATAATAAACGATCAGATCGCCGTTTAAGGACCAGTCGTCGTAGTCCGGGGAACGTCCGTCCTGACGCTCTCCGGAAGCAAGCACGCCGCCGATCTGCATAATAAAGACAGCACCTTTTTCTTTGGTGATTGTATACTCTCTTTCCTTTGGAGTCAGATCCGGATAGCGATCCTCAAGTTCCTGGGAAGTGATAAAGAAAATTTCATCCGGCAGAATGGTTTCGATGTAGTCGTACTGGTCTGCCATATGTTTTTCCGTGTTTTTCAGTGCCTCATAGATATCTTTTACGGTACTCTTTAAGAAATCAAGATTGCGTTCTTCCGGGGACATGATTTTTTCCCAGTCCCACTGATCCACGTAAACGGAGTGAATGTTGTCGGTCACCTCGTCCTGGCGGATGGCGTTCATATCGGTGTAGATGCCTTCTCCCTCAGAGAAGCCGTATTTGTGAAGCGCGTACCGTTTCCATTTTGCCAGAGACTGAACAATTTCAGCGGTTTTCTTGGTACCCTGATCCTTTAACTCAAAAGAAACCGGGTGTTCTACGCCATTCAGATTGTCATTCAAGCCGGTTTCCGGCTGTACAAAAAGCGGAGCTGTTACACGGAGCAGATGTAGACGATGTGTCAGCTCGTGCTGGAAATAATCCTTTACTGTTTTAATCGCCACCTGTGTATCGTGGAGGTTTAATGCAGATTTGTAACCCTGCGGAATAATAATTTCTCCCATTACTTTAAAACCCTCTTGTTTTAGATTTGCTTTTCGAATCACGCCTTCTCAAAAAGCTTCAAATTTAGTTTACCATGTTTTCCATGGAAAGCAAGGAAAAGATACGAAAAAACCAAAGATAGTAAAGAATTTTTTCGACATATTTTCCTTGCTGAATTTCTCCCCGGAAATACGAAATTTTCCGAAAATCAGAGCGCTTATGAAAGAGGCGGAATTATTCGGAAACCCACTGGCGCAGAAACGCTGCGGACTGTTCGATGAACGATAACTGATCCGGCGCATCGAAATGCTCGATGGCGAGATAACCGTCGTAATCGCACGCTTCTAAATCTGTAAGAAGCTTTGCCATCGGCAGATATCCCGTTCCGGCCGGTGTCTGGCCAAGGCCGCGGCAGAAACGTCCGTGAACGAGCGGGCTTTCGGCACGATCCTTACAGTGAACATGGACAATATAATCCTTCAGAAGCCAGGCAGCATACGAAACATCCTCATCACTGAAAGCAAAATTTCCGATATCAAGCGTATACCGCAGCCCCGGCACGTGCTCCATAAACCAGAGCAGCGGATATGTGCGTGCAAACGGCTGTAAAAAACCGTCAAAGTCCTCTAAGGTAATCGTAACGCCACGCAAAGCCGCATATTCGGCGAGTGAGGAAAGCGCATGTACCATATTTTGAATCGATTTGTTTTCGGCCATAAAAGTACTCGTTGCCTCATAGGTGCTGCTGCAGGCTGCAAGCTCTGCCGCTTCGGCAGTTTCAAGCGCGCCTGCAACAAACAGGACACGCGAAACCTGCTGCGATGCCGCAGTATCGAGCATCTGCTGTGCTCTGCCAAGATCCGTATCATGGGAAAAATCAAAGGTTTCATGCATACAGCTGATCACCAGCCCCGCATCGGAAAGCATCGGGGCAATGACCTCTTTTTCTGATGCAAACAGACTGTAGTTCATCTCAACAGCCGAAATTCCCTGATCCCTGCAGAACGCGAGCACTTCCGGAATCGTCTTACCGGATTGCTCACACGCCTGTAGAATGTGTTCGTAAAAAACGGAAAGCTTTCTCATATAACATTTCCTCCTGATTTATGCAATGTGTACGCAGATTCCATCCGCGTATTGCAGAACATTTTTGATCGTGAAATCAGACCCCTGTTTTGAAAAAATCAAACGGGATACAGATATCGGTAAACTGCAGTTGCTATTTTTCGTGTGAAGAAAGATACACTTCCTCTGTAGATGGATTCACCCATGCATTATCCAGTGGTGCCGGTCTTCGTACTACAGGAACGCACCAGCGCACCCCGTTTTTGATAATCTTCTGAATCACCGGCATATGGTAAATGGGGTATTCCTCGTGTCCCGGCTGAAAATAGAAAATTTTGCCCAGCCCACGTGTAAAGGTGCATCCGCTGCGGAACACCTCACCGCCTGCAAACCATCCCGTAAATACCACATCATCCGGTTTGGGAATATCAAAAAACTCCCCGTACATCTCTTCCTCCGGAATATCCACCCATGCCGGAATTCCCTGCGCGATCGGATGGGTCGGACACGTACAGAACAGTCTCTCACGATCCCCATGCCGCCACCGAAGCGTCATACTTGTTCCGAGAAGCTTCCGCATAATCTTGGAATAATGCCCTGAATGCAGAACTACCAGCCCCATTCCGGCCAGCACATGACGCCGAACCCGCTCGGCCACATCGTCCGAGAACTCCTCCTGCAGCATATGATTCCAGAACACCAGCACATCGGTATTTGCCAGCACTTCTTCCGTCAGCCCATGCTCCTTCTCGTCAAACACAGCCGTCCGAACCGAAAGCTCCTCCTCTTGTCCCAGAAACTTTGCAATACAGGCATGAATCCCGTCCGGATAAATCTCTTTCACTTTCTCCTGTGTTCGCTCATGCTGAAACTCATTCCAGACCGTAACTCGTATCATTCGTCCACCCTCCTTCTATAAGAAAAAAATATATCATTTTCAAAAAGTTATCGATAGCAAATTTTGAAAATAATGAAAAAAGCAGTCGTTCACACTCTGCGGTACTGAATTTTTGCGTTATTTTCTGGCCTTACTATAAATTATACTCGTGCTATACCAATATTTCAATTCACAAATTCCTTGACATCCCCTCCGAAATCTCGTATACTAAACAATGCGCAGCCGGGGAGATAGCGGTGCCCTGTACCCGCAATCCGCTACAGCGGGGGTGATGCCAATCCGAGGGCTCTTTCATTGCGAAGCTGCCTTCTATAAGTGACGTTGACGTCTGGGTCTTACGCAACAGGACTCCATGAACCGTGTCAGGGCAGGAATGCAGCAGCACTAAGTGGAATCTCCTGTGTGCCGTGAGGGTGCCTGGGCCGAGTAGGCTGTAGGAGTAACGTTCGTGGTGAGAGTTCGAAGTGCGGCGCGCATAAAAAAGAAAATCCAAGGAAGCCTGAACCCCAGACTTCCTTTTTTCGTACAAAAAATAGAAACTCCCGCGCTTTCTTCCCCCGAACTATTGTGAGAACGAAAAAAATAGGGTATAATGTAAACATTCCATAATACTGCCAAGAAACAAGAAGCAGTCGTGAAAATCTAATAAAGAACAGGATGGGAAAAGTCATATGTTAAGAATTGGTCTGTTAACAAGCGGCGGAGACTGCCAGGCATTAAATGCGACCATGCGCGGAGTCGTAAAAGGCCTTGCAAACAATGTAAAAGATCTCGAAGTATACGGATTCATGAACGGCTATAAAGGCCTCATCTACAGCGATTACCGCATGCTCAGTGCAAAAGATTTTTCCGGTATATTAACACAGGGAGGAACTATTCTCGGAACCTCACGTCAGCCGTTTAAGCTGATGCGTACCCCGGATGCAAACGGTCTGGACAAAGTGGAAGCAATGAAGCATACCTACCACAAGCTCCTTCTGGACTGCCTTGTCATTCTTGGCGGAAACGGAACCCAGAAAACAGCAAACCTCTTGAGAGAGGAAGGACTGAATATTATCCATCTTCCGAAAACCATCGATAATGATATCTACGGAACGGATATGACCTTCGGTTTCTACAGTGCCGTCAATATTGCATCCGATGCGATCGACTGCATCCATACAACAGCCTCCTCTCACCAGAGAGTTTTTATCGTAGAGGTTATGGGTCATAAAGTAGGCTGGCTGACGCTGTACGCCGGAATCGCAAGCGGCGCAGACGTTATCCTGATTCCGGAAATTCCATACGATATTGAAAAAGTATGCGAGGCCATCAACAGACGAAAAGAGCGCGGAAGCGGATTCACCATTCTTGCCGTTGCCGAGGGTGCAATTGCAAAAGAAGACGCAGCACTTCCGAAGAAAGAGCTGAAAAAACGTCAGGAAGAAATCGCAAAGAAATACCCGTCCGTATCCTACAAGATCGCAGAAGAAATCGAGGCAAAGACAGGCATGGAAATCCGCGTCACCGTACCGGGCCACATGCAGCGAGGCGGCAGCCCGTGTCCGTATGACCGTGTCCTTTCCACAAGACTCGGATCCGAGGCAGCACAGCTTATTCTGGACAAACAGTACGGCTACATGGTCGGAATGGTCAACGGAAAAGTAAAGAAAATTCCGCTGGGCGAGTGCGCCGGAAAATTAAAGACCGTAGATCCGAATGCACAGGAAGTCCTGCAGGCAAAACGGATGGGAATCAGCTTCGGCGATTGATGCGTTCCCGAAAAAGGCAGGGAAAAAGAACGGAGGCCTTAAAGCAAGAAGAACAAGGTCTCCGTTCTTCTGTTGCACTGCTGTCCAAAAGAAACTGCCGGCGGCAGGCTTCCATGCCGATGCAATAAAAGGAGAAAAATTTTATGAGCTATACTGCTCTGTACCGAAAATTCCGTCCTTCCACCTTTGAGGATGTAAAAGGACAGGATCACATTGTAACAACATTAAAAAATCAGATCCGCGCGGACCGCATCGGTCATGCGTACCTGTTCTGCGGAACCCGCGGAACAGGAAAAACGACGATCGCCAAGATTCTCGCCCGCTCGGTCAACTGCGAACATCCCGTGGACGGAAGCCCGTGCAACGAATGTCCGACGTGTAAGGCGATTCTGGCGGGCGTTTCCACGAACGTCATCGAGATCGACGCGGCATCGAACAACGGTGTCGACAACATCCGTGAAATCCGTGAGGAGGTAGCCTACCGGCCGACACAGGGACGGTATAAAGTCTATATCATCGACGAGGTGCATATGCTTTCTACCGGAGCGTTCAATGCACTCTTAAAAACCCTGGAGGAGCCGCCGTCCTATGTCATCTTCATTCTGGCGACCACAGAGGCAAACAAAATCCCGGTGACGATCCTTTCCAGATGCCAGCGGTACGATTTCCGCCGCATCACGATCGACACCATTGCGGCGCGTCTTAGTGAACTGATGGAAAAAGAGGGCGTGGACGTCGAAGAAAAAGCCATCCGCTACGTCGCAAAGGCGGGCGACGGCTCCATGCGAGACGCGTTAAGCCTCCTGGACCAGTGCATCGCCTTCTACCTCGGGCAGAAGCTGACGTACGATAAAGTCCTTGAGGTTCTCGGAACTGTTGATACCGAAATCTTCAGCCAGATGCTCCGCACGATCCTCGCCGGGGATGTAACGGGAAGCATCCGCACGCTGGAAACCCTTTTAAACCGCGGAAAAGAGCTGGGACAGTTCGTTACCGACTTTACGTGGTATCTGCGGAATCTGCTGTTGGTAAAAAGCGCAGATGAAACCGAAGAACTGCTCGACGTCTCTACAGAAAACCTGAAGCTCTTAAAAGAAGAGAGCACGATGGTAGATGATGAGACGCTGATCCACTATATCCGCGTTTTATCCGAGCTCTCCGGCCAGCTCCGCTATGCGGCGCAGAAGCGCGTGCTCGTTGAGGTGGCGCTCGTCAAACTCTGCAAACCGCAGATGGAGCAGAACCTCGAATCCGTGCTGGAGCGTCTTAGGATTCTCGAAGAAAAAATGGAGCGCGGAATCCCGATGATGGTGACAAATGCACCGGGAGCAGGAAACGGCAGTGCAGGAGGCTCCGGAGCGGCCGGAGACGGCTATGCGGCGGCAGAAACACCGCAGAGTGCACCGGCACCAGTGAAAGCCGCACCGGCGGATTTACAGCGCATCAGCGCGTCCTGGAAGGCAATTGTCGGCCAGACAAGCGGCATGTTCCGCCAGTTTCTGCAGAGCGCCGTTCCGAAATACAACAGCGAGACGGGCGACGCCAAACTGTTTGTTGAGTTTGCAGACCAGCTCGCATCCATTTACGTTGAGCGGCCGGAGGCAGCCGATGAGATCCGCACCATTATTGAACAGATGACTGGAAAAACCGTAGAGGTCCAGCTCATTTTAGCAGACCAGCATGCAAACGCCGCGCTCTCCACGATTTCCGTGGATGATGCACTGACGCAGGCGATTCATGGAATCCCGGTCGAGGAGGACGACGAGAGCGACTTCGACGACGGGGAAGAATAGATTAAAAACAAATTTTTCAGGAGGATATTACCCATGGCAAAAAGAGGAGGATTCCCGGGAGGAATGCCGGGCAACATGAACAATCTGATGAAGCAGGCTCAGAAAATGCAGAAGCAGATGGAAGAGAACCAGAAAGCACTGGAGGAGAAAGAGTTCACTGCGACAGCAGGCGGCGGAGCCGTAGAAGTAACCATTTCCGGTAAAAAAGAAGTAACCAAAGTTAAAATCAGCGAAGATGCCGTAGATCCGGACGACGTAGAAATGCTCGAGGATCTGATCATGGCAGCAACCAACGAAGCACTGCGCAAAGTTGAGGACGAGGCAGCCAAAGCTATGGGCAAACTTGCCGGCGGACTCGGCAGCATGGGCGGAGGATTCCCGTTCTGATGGATTACTACAGCGGATACATCAATCAGTTGATCGAGCAGCTGTCCCATCTGCCTGGCATCGGTGTGAAAACCGCACAGCGACTGGCCTTTCATATTATGAATATGCCGGCCGACCAGGCAAAACGGCTGGCCGATTCGATCACAGAAGCAAAATCCCATGTCCAGTACTGTAAGTGCTGCCAGACCCTGACCGACAAAGAGCTGTGCCCGATCTGCGCAAATGTCAAGCGCGACCACAGCGTGATCATGGTGGTGGAGACGACGCAGGATCTTGCGGCATATGAAAAAACCGGAAAATACGACGGCGTTTACCACGTCCTGCACGGGGCCATCTCCCCGATGCTGGGGATTGGGCCGGACGACATCCGGTTAAAAGAGCTGATGCAGCGCCTCCAGGGCGATGTCTCGGAGGTTATCGTTGCCACGAACTCCAGCCTGGAGGGCGAGACAACGGCCATGTACATCAGCAAGCTGATCAAGCCGACCGGTATCAAGGTGACGCGGATTGCAAGCGGCGTTCCGGTGGGCGGCGATCTGGAAAATATTGACGAAGTCACCCTTCTGCGTGCGTTAGAGGGCAGAACGGAGCTGTAATTATGGGCAGAAAAAAAGTGACATCCAGTGATGTCGCAGCAGCCTCAGGCGTATCCCAGGCGACGGTCTCCATGATCCTGAACCGGCGGGAAAACGTTTCGTTCTCGCGGGAAACAGTAGAAAAAGTGGAGGCGGCGGCAAAAGAGCTGGGCTACCAGATTCCGCGGCGGAAGATGAGAAGAGAGTCGAACGGCAACAAGCTGATCGTCGTCTTCTGTCCGACGCTGACGAATCCTTACTATGTGATGCTGCTGCACGGCATCGAAGAAGTTGCAAAAGAGAAGAATTACGGGGTCTTTGTCTGCAATACGCAGAGGGACCTGAAAATCGAAGAGAATTATCTTCGGATGATGAAGAGTGTGCGCCCGCGCGGAATTATCTACACCTGCAATCCGAGCAGAAGCTGCAAGGAAAAAGTGGAGGAGCTGGCCGCGGAGATTCCGCTTGTCATCATCAACAACCGGGAAGAACTGCTGGAAATTGATGCGGTCGAGCTGAACAATGCAAAACCCGGCAGGCTGATGGCACGCCACCTGCTGGAACTGGGACACCGGCATGTGGCGTTTGTTTCACCTCCGCTGACTTCCAAACAGGGTCAGCGCCTGAAACGCGTGGAAGGCTTTGTGCGCGAGTTTGAGGAGGCAGGATACGGCGACGGCGTGATCGTCAAATCGGCGGATGAGGACCTCGACGAAGTGATCCCGAGCATGGATTCTGAGTACAAGATGGGCTATTATCTGACGAAGGAACTGCTGCGGGAGGACAAGAACCTTACGGCAATCGTCGGCATGAATGATATGATCGCGTTCGGGATCATGGACGCCGTGCTCGAGAGCAAACTGCGCATTCCGGCGGATATTTCCGTAGTGGGATGTGACAACACCGTCTATTCCAGCTTCCGCTCGATTTCCCTGACGACGATCGACCACTATGTGCCATTGAAGGGCCGCGATGCGTGCGATATCATCCTGCGGAAAATCCAGTCTCTTCGGGAAAGCCAGGACGGCAATGAACCCTTAAGCACGTATCATGTCGAGTATGAGCCGAAACTGATCGTGCGGCGCAGCACTTCGTATGCAAGAACCGAAAAATTAAAAAATAAATAGGACGGCTGAAATTATTATTAATAATTTTGAATAAAACAGCTCCGGCGCAAACCGGGAAAACACAAAGAAAAGGAAAAACCGGAAAAAATGAGAAAAAATCCGCCAGAGTAATTTATAAAATAGTATTTATAAATAATAAAATTAATTAATAAAAATGAGGCCGACTTGACGGAAAAACCAAACATATCTATACTGGAGATAACAGAAAAACGGAGCCGTTCTGCGGAAAACAACAGGCCCCGAAACCGTACGAAAGTATGAATATGGGAGGAAAAACAACATGAGATTTTTCATCGACACAGCAAAAGTAGAGGACATTAAAAAAGCAAACGACATGGGCGTTATCTGCGGCGTTACCACCAACCCGTCCCTGATCGCAAAAGAAGGACGTGACTTCAAAGAGGTCATCAAAGAGATCACCGAGATCGTAGACGGACCGATCAGCGGCGAGGTAAAAGCTACCACAACAGATGCAGAAGGCATGATCAAAGAAGGCCGTGAGATCGCAGCCATCCATCCAAACATGGTTGTTAAAATCCCGATGACCGTAGAAGGACTCAAAGCTGTTAAAGTTCTGAGCGCAGAGGGTATCAAGACAAACGTAACCCTGATCTTCTCCGCAAACCAGGCACTTCTGGCTGCAAGAGCAGGTGCAACTTATGTTTCCCCATTCCTTGGAAGACTCGATGACATCAGCACCCGCGGCGTTGATCTGATCCGTGAAATCGTTGAGATCTTTGACGTAGCCGGCATCGACACCGAGATCATCGCAGCAAGCGTCCGCAACCCGATCCACGTAACCGACTGCGCACTGGCTGGTGCAGACATTGCAACTGTTCCATACAACGTAATCGTACAGATGACCAAACATCCTCTGACCGACGCCGGAATCGCAAAATTCCAGGCTGACTACAAAGCTGTATTCGGCGAATAAGACCTAAACATGATTGCATAAAAGCTGGAAATATGGTATTGTGAACAAAGTGAACAATAGCGATATTTCCAGCTTTTGATTCCGATTCAACTAAACAAGGAGAAAAGACATGAACAAGTTAGAACTTCAGAAGACGGCCAATGAGATCCGCAAAGGGATCGTCAGCGGCGTTCATGCAGCAAAGGCCGGCCATCCGGGCGGATCTCTGTCTGCAGCCGATATTTTCACGTATCTGTATTTTGAAGAAATGAACGTGGACCCGAAAAATCCAAAAGATCCGGACCGCGATCGTTTTGTACTTTCGAAAGGCCACACAGCGCCGGGACTCTACGCAGCACTGGCTGAAAAAGGTTACTTCCCGAAAGAAGACCTGCTGACCCTTCGTCACCTTGGCTCTTACCTGCAGGGACATCCGGATATGAAACATATCCCGGGCGTTGATATGTCAAGCGGTTCCCTCGGACAGGGAATCTCCGCAGCAGTCGGAATGGCACTCGGTGCAAAACTGCAGAACAAAGCATTTCGTGTTTATACACTTCTTGGCGATGGTGAAATCCAGGAAGGACAGGTCTGGGAGGCAGCCATGTTTGCCGGAGCAAAACATCTGGACAACCTCGTTGTGATCGTAGACAACAACGGACTTCAGATCGACGGAAACGTAGCAGATGTCAACAGCCCGTACCCGATCGACAAAAAATTCGAGGCATTCAACTTCCACGTAATCAACGTAGCGGACGGCAACGATTTCGATCAGCTGAAAGCTGCATTTGATGAGGCGCGCACCGTAACAGGCATGCCGACCGCCATCATCACAAAGACCGTAAAAGGAAAAGGCGTTTCCTTCATGGAGAACCAGGTAGGCTGGCACGGAAAAGCTCCGAACGATGAAGAATACGCAATTGCTATGGCAGAACTGGAAAAGGCAGGTGAAGCGTTATGTCAGAAGTAAAGAAAATCGCAACAAGAGAAAGTTACGGTAATGCACTGGTTGAACTTGGCGCAGAGCATGACAATCTGATCGTACTCGACGCTGATCTTGCAGCAGCAACCAAGACCGGTGTGTTCAAAAAAGCATATCCGGACCGTCACATCGACTGTGGTATCGCAGAATGTAATATGATGGGAATCGCTGCCGGTCTTTCCACCACAGGCATCGTTCCGTTCGCAAGCACCTTCGCGATGTTTGCCGCAGGCCGTGCGTTTGAGCAGGTGCGCAACTCCATCGGATACCCGCATCTGAACGTAAAAATCGGTGCTACCCATGCCGGAATTTCCGTAGGAGAAGACGGCGCAACACATCAGTGCAACGAGGATATCGCCCTGATGAGAACCATCCCGGGCATGGTCATTCTGAACCCGGCAGATGATGTAGAGGCAAAAGCCTGCGTGAAAGCAGCTTATGAATACAACGGACCGGTTTACCTTCGTTTCGGACGTCTGGCAGTGCCGGTGATCAACGACAGACCGGATTACAAATTTGAGCTCGGAAAAGGCGTTGTTCTCCGTGAAGGCAAGGATGTCACCATCGTTGCAACAGGCCTTTGCGTAAGCTCCGCTCTGGAAGCAGCAGAGAAACTTGCAGCAGACGGCATTGATGCCAAGATCATCAACATCCACACCATCAAACCGCTGGATGAGGAGCTGATCGTTGCAGCAGCAAAAGAGACCGGCAAAGTCGTAACCGTAGAAGAACACTCCGTGATCGGAGGACTTGGAAGCGCAGTCTGCGATGCACTGGCAGAGAAATGCCCGGTTCCGGTGAAGAAAATCGGTGTACAGGACGTCTTCGGAGAGTCCGGCCCGGCAGTCGCTCTTCTTGCAAAATACAAACTCGACGGCGAGGGCGTTTACGAGCAGGTAAAAGAGTTCTGTAAATAAGATTTTTCGAAATAAATGACAAAAGAAAACAGGCAGAGGCCACACCGGAAAACGGTGCAGTCTCTGCCTGTTTTGTTGTCTGCAGTTTTTTTTAAAGCAGAAGTTCGCTTGTCCCGGCCGCCTCAAGTTCCCGGCAGGCGAGCAGGATTCCCTGCGAGATGGATTCCGCCATATGGAAAATCGTGGCAAGCCGGGTTGTCTGCAGAAGAAGCTGTTCAAAACTGCCCGATACATTCACAATGCCTGTGATAAAAATATCCCCGACCTCGGGCAGCGTCTTCCCTGCCCCCGCGCCCGGCCGGATCGCCCCGTTTCCGATCGTGATGTATCCCTGATGACGCCGCGAACCAAGCGAAGCATCGATCGCAACGAGCAGTGCCTCCGGGTGGCGGGAATGGATGTACGAAATCCGGTCCGGTAGATTCAGGGCGTGCACCGGGTCATCCAGCGTTCCGTAGACATGAAAAACGCGGCTGCAGTACGGCGAAAGCTGGTACCCGATCAGCGGTCCTAAGGAATCCCCAGTGATCCGGTCGCTTCCGATGCAGAGAAATACCAGTTCACGGAACATGCGTCCGTCCTTTTGAATGCAGTAAGAAAACAGCGACGCCAGCTCTTCGCTGGCGCTGCGGCTTCGCTCATTGATGTAGTAAACTTCGGCGTCTTTTTTTCGAAACATGACCGGTACCTGCCTTTCAGAAGAATCATCCACAGTTTAACCGTATATGGTATAAACTATTCCTGCAATGAAAAAAACATGACATGCCCTCCGGTGCAGAAAAACGGGAAAACAGTCGGAAAAAACCGTGACAGCCCTGCCCCAAAACGATCTTTTTCGCGGAACATCCGTGATAAAGTAGGCAAAAAGGGGTGAAAAGCATGATTGAGATTGTCTATAAAGAAAACAAAGAGCAGGCGAACGGCAACGAGGGATACTTTCATCTGCCGAAAAATATCCGCCAGGTCGGTGATACGAACGGCAGGGAGCGGATTTATCTGGAAGATTATGTCGGAACCTTTCTGAAGAAATATTTTTCCGCACCAGAGGGACGTGCCGCCATGCTGTTCGGCGAATTTAAGTGGGCGGACGGAATTTCCTACTTTTTTATCCGCAGCGCGGCCGCGATTCATACGATGGAGCCGGCGCCGGATCACCTGGTCTTCGATGATGCAGTATGGACGGAGGTCCACGATGTGATGGAAAAATATTTCAAAAACCAGCAGATCCTCGGCTGGGCACTTTCTCTTCCGGGATACGGTGAGGATCTGAATGAACAGATCATCCGAGCGCATCTGAACCACTTCGGCGGAAATGACAAGACGCTGTTCCGCGTCAACGGACAGGAAAAAGAGGAAACCTTCTATACGTACGAGGGCGGCACCCTGCGGAGCACGGGAGGCTTTTACATTTATTATGAAAAGAATGAGCCGATGCAGTCGTATCTGATCGATCAGAATCAGAACCGGTCGATCGAAAACGGAGAGAGCGTGCCCGACCGCGCTGTCAGCGATTTTCGGAAGATGATTGAGGAGAAGAGCGGGGAGGAGCCGGAACACGATCACAGAAAGCCGATCCTCTATGCGATGACAGCATGCGCGGCTGCGGCGCTTCTTGTGACGGTGACGCAGAAATACGGAGATGCGCTGCCGTTTCCGGGGAAAACAAAGGAGCAGACGGTAGCAGTGGCGGGAAACGTACAGGGAGAGAAGACACAGACGGCGGAGAGTGCAGCGGAAGCATCAGCGGCGGAAGAGGGAAACACAGGGGAAAATACTTCGACACCGGAAAGCATAGGAACGGAACTGGAAACGGAAAATGAGAGCGGGAGCGCGGCGGTAAGTGAGGAGCTGAATTTATCCGGAACGGATCCGGCAGGCAGCGGAGAGCAAAGCACATCCGGCGGGGAGCAGACTGGTGCAGCGGAGAACAATACCGGTACGGCGCAGACAGATCCAGCACCGGGAGCAGAGCCATCGTCCGCCCCGGGAACTGCTTCCGGCAGTGAGACGGCAGAAACCGCCGCGCAGGTCTGGCAGGAGTACACCGTACAGAAGGGGGACAGCCTCTCGAAAATCAGTGAGAGATATTACGGAACGATGAGCAGAGTGAAGGATATCTGCGAACTGAACCAGATCGCGGTGGAAGATCTCATATATGCGGGGCAGAAAATATACCTCCCAAAATAGAGAAAAATATGGTACACTAGAGCGGAATCAAACTGCGGCCGAAAGGGCGGCGGAAAATAAGTCCGAAAAGAACATAAGGGGAATGAAAATGGACGGAAAAAACAGAGAAGAACAGGAGAACGGAGCAAAAGTCCGGGATCTTGAGGAGTATAAAGCAGAAAACAGAAAAAGAAAACGCAGACGCCGGATCACCGTTGGAATCCTTGCAGGAGCCATTCTTGCGGCCGGAATTGGTACAGGGGTATGGCTTCAGCTGCGTATTTTTCAGGGATACGACATAGTACAGGCAACAGAGACCGAGGACACCGATACGTATATGTTTCAGAAATCCGGAAATAAGATCGTGCGTTACGGTATCGACGGCATCGAACTGCGCGACCGGAAAAATCAGACCCTCTGGAGCGATCATTATACCATGGAAAATCCGCAGATGATATCCTGCGGCGATGCAATTGCCATTTACGATAAAAACGGAACCAAAATTGTTGTATACGATGCCGATGGAAAGGCCGGCGAAATTACCGCGTCGTATCCGATCGTGAAAGCATCCGTTGCAGGCCAGGGCGTCGTTGCGGCAATTCTGGAAAACAACGGTGAGAGCTGGATCAAATACTATAATACCGATGGAACGGAGATCGCCTCCTCTCACCCGAACATGGACAGCCCGGGCTATCCGATGGATCTCTCACTTTCCGTGGACGGACTCTGGATGGCGGTTTCCTACGCTTACGAAGACGGCGGCAAGATGAAATCGCAGGTCGCTTTCTACAATTTCGGAAGCAGGGGCGAGGATCTGGTGGACAATCTTGCAAGCTCATCGAGCTACACCGATATGCTGTGCCCGCAGATCGAAACCGCGGGAACATCCTCATGGGTTGCCTTCTTTGACAACGGCTTCCGCATCTATGAAGGAACGAACAAGCCGAAAGAGACAGTGAGCGTATCAGAAGATGGAGAAATTTTAAGCTGCGCGTATGCGGACGACCGCGTGGTTCTGATTCTGCGCGGGGAGAGCGACGATCATCCTTACCGGATGAAAATCTACAATCTGAAAGGAAAGCAGCTTGCGGATGAAAATCTGGATTTCTATTACCAGAACCTTCAGATAGAAGAAAAACAGATTCTGCTGACGAACCGGCAGGAGCTGTGTGTATATACCTTAAAGGGAAGAAAGAAGTACAGCGGCGTGGTCAGCGAAACACAGATTCACGAGATCCTCGGCATGGGGCAGAACCGGTATCTGCTCGCGGAGGAGGACGGCGTTTCGATGATCCGGCTGAAATAGGAGAAGAAAAACATGAATTGGCTGAGATACGTATTACTTGCGGTGTGTATTCTTTCCGCGCTGGCTGGATATCAAAAGGGGCTGGTCCGGACAGTGCTGTCCATGGTGTCCCTGATTCTGGTGACAGGACTGGCGATCTGGATGAATCCGTATGTGACGGATGTGCTGAATGAGCGGACAACGCTGCCGCAGTATGTGGAGAAGAAATGTTTAGAGACATTTGAAAACAATGAATTTCTGTCGGGGGAAAACCAGGATGTGCAGAAGAAATGGCTGGAGAGCATGGGCGTGCCGGAGGAGCTGGTGAACCAGATTCTCGGAAGCGGCGCGGTGCAGGAGTACCAGGAGGAACAGCTGCACAGTCTGGCATCCTATGCGGCGAAGGCAGTATCCGAAAAGATTATGAAAGGAATCGCTTTCTTTCTGACCCTGGTGCTGGCCGTTGCCTTGGTGACGATTGCAGTGAAAATTGTGGAACTGATCGCGGAAATTCCGGGGATCAGCTTTTTGAACCGCATGGGAGGAGCAGGACTCGGCGTGGTGCGCGCGGTACTGTGGATCTGGATTTTCTTTGCCGTGGCATACTGCTTTCAGGCGACGCACTGGGGGAATGTATGCATGGAGCAGATCCAGGGCGATCCGGCACTCGCATGGCTGAGGGAAAACAATCCGGTATTGCTGTTATTGAAGAATGTATTGTAAAAGATGAGAGAAAAACGGTTCCTGGTGGGGCCGTTTTTTTACGTGGGGAGTTGGACGAGAAAAAGCGGTCGGCGTGTGGGCGGTGGATGCCGTATGAAGGAGAGTAACGTGCCGGGGCGCGGGGCTGTGATTTGGGTGGGGCGGAGACCGACCGCTTTTTCTCTGAAGTTGAGAGCGGAAGAATCTGCTAGATAGAAGGGGATAAGAATGGAAATGAAAGAACAAATAGGATATTAGTGGAAAAAGTTGAGAGTTGTGGAAAATATGGGGGTTGAACTGATATGAAAAGAAATATCTATAAATATACGTATTTATTATAAAAACTTACTAAATTTCTGATTATCTTTTCATAAGTTGGTAAATGCCGATATATCCCGTATTTTAGGGCTTTATCGGTATTTTCTTTTCGGAAGATACCTTGCATAAGCTGGCATTTACCAGCATGAAAATGCAATCAAAAGTAGTAAATGAGTAGTAAATATAAGCTCCGATATTAACAAGCCAGTCTTTCCAGTTCCGCCTTTGCAGATTGAAATGTGCCGTGTGCGTAATAACCAAGTGTCATGGTTATGTTGGCGTGTCCCATGAGATATTGCAGAGTGTTTGGGTTCATTCCTTTATTTGCCATATTCGTACAATAAGTATGTCGGAATGAATGTGGCGTGATGTTCGGTAACTTGTTCGTGTGATGCTTGTTATACTTCTTAATCAGCCCTCGCACCATACCCTCATAGTTTCCTGCAACTTTAGGTAAGCCCTCACGATTTAAGAATAGGAAATTGCTATAACCACCTATAATCAACGGTTGTGCCTTTCCTCTGTTCTTTAGTATTCTTTGGATTGCTTGATAAGCCCGTTCTGTCAATGGAAGTTCCCGTTTTCCGTTTTTGGTCTTTGGCGTTTCAACATAGTAGCCCATTTCACTATCTTTCAATAACTGGTGGTCTATATTGAGTATTCTGTTCTGCATATCAATATGTGTCGTTAGTCCGCAAAATTCAGAAATACGAAGTCCCGTTTCCAGCAGAAGTACAACCTCATCATAATACTTACTGTAAATTTTGTCCTTTTCCATAAAGGCAAGCAGGCGTTCTTCCTGCTCTGGTGTAAGGATAACTTTCTGCTCCGTATCATCTTCCAGAACATCACTTAGCTTAAATTCAAACGGGTTCTTTCTGATACAGTCGTCTTGTATCGCCATATAAAATGACGCTTTCAAGGAACGCTTATAGTTATCAATCGTTTTATAGGCATATCCTTTTTCACTCATTCTGATAGCCCACTCTTTAGCGTCCGACTGCTTGACGGTATCAATCGCCCTCATACCCAACGGGTCATTTTTCAGAGCGTTCATAAGATACTGTCGTCCTTTTTCAGTAGCCCTCTTGATGTTCTTTCTTTGGCTGTTCTTCTTCTCGTAGAGCTGGCAGACTGTCATTTTACCGCCGACTGTGTCGATACCGTCGTTAAGGTCTTTTTTTATCTGTGCTTCTTTTTCCCTCAACGATATGTCGTCACGTTTTCCAGCAGGTGTCTTGTCTGTCGGTACAAGTTTCCAAGAATAGATAAATTGTGGCTTTCCGTATATATCGGTATATTTATAAACGTATCTTCCGTCTTTTCGCTGGCTCTCTCCATTACGCAAATTGCGATTTTTACTGTCTTTTCGTTTTACATTAGACATAGTGTAAAGCTCCTTTCCGTCATGGAATGAGCCGTGATACGCTATGTCTTATTATACCATATCTACGGCTCAATGACATTAGATTTCGTCCAATGTATCTATGATTTTTTCAAATTGTTTTCGCTTAATTTGAATACGGTTGCCGTTCACGATAACCCAGCCAGCGTCAAGATTTTCTTCGGCTAATTTACGCAATTTCTTTTCGCCAATGCGGAAGTATTTGGACGCTTCTTCAATCGTCAGCGTATATTTTTCCCAGATAGGCACATCAGTATTGTTCATAATCTATGCACCCCCTTTACTGTGTGTCATTTTTTACAAGCAGGCAGACGGCTTTGGAAAGCTCCATTAGTATCTCAACTATTCCCATTCTTGTGGGCAGAACCGCACCATGCGGACGTAT
>ERZ1106976.1435-NODE-1435-length-23943-cov-14.507117_pt1 | contig 23943 bp, 15 predicted proteins | sample MGYA00403687_ERZ1106976 | MGnify/ENA primary metagenome ERZ1106976 (study PRJEB35170, sample SAMEA104062446) | human gut metagenome | biome: human gut; feature: human-associated habitat; material: faeces | place: Denmark | collected 2013-02-22 ... | reverse complement strand
TTTTCTAGGCAATTTCCAATCTAACGGGTGTTGCACTTTCATTTAGACAACGGGGAGTAGGTGGGCGGAGCGATCGGCGTGCCGTTCATTTCGTTGGCCATCTGCATGAGGCGCGCGATGCGCTCATCGGTCGGCGGATGTGTGGAGAACAAGCGCGAGAAGCCGACCGCGGAGAACGGGTTGGCGATCATCATTGCGGAGACGGACTGGGTGCCGGCGGTTTTGCGCATCGGCGTGGTCTGCGCGCCGTAGGAAATCTTGTTCAGTGCGGAAGCCAGGGCCTCGGGATCGCCGGTAAGCAGGCTGCCGTCTTCATCGGCGTCGTACTCGCGGGTGCGGGAGATGGCCATCTGGATCAAAGACGCGGCGATCGGCGCGAGAATCACGCTCAGCAATGCGCCGATCAGGCCGAGGCCACCGGAACTGTCGCGGTCGTCTCGCGAACCGCCGCCGAAATACATCAGCGAATAGCCTAGGTAGGAGATGACGGTGGCCATGGCAGAGGCGATGGCGGAAGTCAGGATGTCGTGGTTGTACACGTGCATAAGTTCGTGGCCCAGCACACCACGCAGTTCACGGGCGTTGAGAATCTGCAGGATGCCTTGGGTACAGCAGACGGCCGCGTGCCGTTCGTTGCGCCCGGTGGCGAAGGCGTTCGGGCTCATGGTGGGGGCGATGTAGATGCGAGGCATCGGCTTGCCGGCCTTGGCGCTCAGTTCACGCACAATCTGGTAGATCTCCGGGGCTTCCTGCTCGCTGACTTCCCGCGCGCCCATGGAGGCGATGGCGAGTTTGTCGGAGAACCAGTAGGTGCCGAACGTGGTAATCAGGCCGATGACGATATAGATGCTCAGGGTTTGCCGACTGCCGCCCGTGGCCCACCAAATCAGCATGATGATGGCCCACATCAGGGCAAACAGCAGCGTTGTTTTCAGGCCGTTGAAATGGCCGTGCACCCGTACTTTGGCATCCATAATGCACACACTAAAATCGCAGGCTGAATGATTGCTGGATATGCGCCGCGAGAAATGTCCCATATTCGCCCGGCCCGTCCGGCCCCGAGCCCGGCCGCGTCCGCACGGGGCGCGGCCGGGTGGACGAATACCGGACGGGCGTGGGCGAACGTCAGGCCAGGGCGAGCTCACGCATCTGGTCGGGCTCGATGACCTTCTTGTGCTCGCGACCTTCCTTGGCGCCCTCGGCGCGCTCGAAGGCGTCGACCTTCTTCCAGCCGGCGAAGTCGATCGGGCGAATGCCGCGCTCGGCCAGCAGTCGATCGATGGATTCGGGGGCGCGGTCGGCTGCCACGCGGCCACCTTCAGCGGCCTTGGCCAGATCCTCGAGCATGTTGGTCACGATGGCGAGCGCATCGGACTTGGTGGAGCCAATCAGACCCACCGGTCCGCGCTTGGCCCAACCGGTGGCGTACAGGCGGTCGCGCACTTCGCCGCCGTCGGCCTCGGTGGTGATGCGGCCGTCGCCGTTGGCGTTGGCCAGGTGAGCGCCGTGCTCGTCGTAGGTGATGCCGGGGGCTTCGGCGGGCTTGTAGCCGATGGCGTGGTAGACGGCCTCAACCGGGTAGTCGGTGAACTCGCCGGTGCGGTGCATCTTGCCGTCGGCACCGGTTTCGGTGCGCTCCACGCGGATGGCCTTGACCTTGCCGTCCTCGCCGAGAATCTCGGTGGGGGCGGAGTTGAAGTGCACGTAGTACTTTCGGTCGGCCGGGTTGCCTTCGAAGTCGACGTCGCCGTCGTCTTCCATGTCTTCGGCCATCTCGCGGATGGCGAACAGCTCCTCGACCATCTGGCGGGTGAGCTTGTCCTTGCCGGCCACCTCGATGGTCTCGTCGTCCAGATCGAAGTCGTCCTCGTTGATGATGAGCTGCACGCCGGGCAGCTTCTCCATCTCGCGCAGTTCCTGCACGCTGAACTTGGCCTGGGCCACGCCACGGCGGATGAACAGGTGGAGCACCTTGGCCTTGTTCTGGCCGATGCCCTCGTACACGTTGTCCGGAATGTCGGTCTTGACCTTGAGGTCGTCGGCGTTGCGCATGAGTTCGCGGGCCACGTCCATGGCCACGTTGCCGCCGCCGATTACGGCGACGTTCTCGGCCGTAAGCGGCCATTCGCGGGCACCGGTGGGGTAGCCGTCATACCATTCGACGAACTTGGCGGCGCCGTACACGCCTTCAAGGTCGGCACCGGGCAGGTTCAGCGGCTTGTCCTTGACCGCGCCGGTGGCGAACAGCACGGCGTCGTAACGGGCCAACAGGTCGTCAAGAGTCACGTCCTTGCCGAATTCCACGTCGCAGTAGAGGTGGATGTTCGGGTTGTCGAGCGTCTTCTCAAGCGCGGAGGCGATGAACTTGATGGACGGGTGGTCCGGGGCCACACCGTAACGCACCAGGCCGAACGGCACCGGCAGCTTCTCGAACAGGTCGATGCGCGCTTCGGTGCCGAGGCCGAGCTCTTCGCCCAGCTTCTTGAGCTGGCGCAGGAAGATATCGGATGAGTAGACGCCGGCCGGACCAGCGCCAATTACAGCAATGCGGAGTTCAGTATTCACAGATTCAGTCACGCGCTCTAGCCTAACGCAAAGCCTTCCGTTGCAACAGAGGGCGAGTGGTGGGAATTCTGTGTATTAGGCCATAGTTTGTGCGTTTGGGAAACCTACGAGCACTGCTAATGTCAGATTATGGGTTTCCCTATTGGTCAAGTTATTGCCGTTCTCATTCCAAGAAGCATGCAAGGCGGATCAGGCCCTTACTCCGGATACGTTTATGCCGCAAGGCGGTTATCCACGCATTTATGACACGAGAATGCCGCTCAATCTGTTCTTCTCGAACTACATCGACACTTATATCGAACGTGATGTTTCCGAATATCTTGATGTACGCAATTTGGCTGAATTCCGCCGATTCTTGACTCTTTGCGCACTCAGTTCCGGAGCACTCATAAACTACACCAACATCGCCAATGAACTTGGTGTAAGTCCGCGAACCGTAAAGGCATGGATGTCGATTCTGGAATCAAGTTACATCGCATTCCATCTCATGCCGTTCTACACGAACGCACGCAAACAGGTGGTCAAAACGCCGAAACTCTATTTTTATGACACTGGCTTGCTGTGTCATCTCTTGGGCATTCGGACGGTCGAAGCACTGGTTGCGCATCCCAAGTTCGGCGATATATTTGAAAACCTCATCATTGCGGAAACCATGAAACAGCATTTGAACGCCAATCAGGAGCCACAATTATTCTTCTACCGCGATGCCAGCAAGGTCGAGGTGGATTTGTTGGATTTCACCGATCCTAACAACCGTATGCTCATAGAAATCAAATCCGGACAAACCTATCATGACCGGTTCGCCCGCCATCTCACTTTAATTGGCAATGTTCTCGGTATACCGTGTGAGCAACAGTACGTAACCAGTCGGGTTGAGCATAGTTATGTCTCACAAGGAATCCGCGTCACCTCCACCCCTCGATTGGCTAGAAGGCCGACGGTAAAGAGCCGCCGCAGAGCAGTAGGAATTCTGTGCAATCAGTGAATCCCTTGAGGCATTAAAGACGTCACCTCCAACGGCTCTTTACGACCTCGATTGCATTCATTAGGTCATTTCTTCGTCCATTAGGTCGGAGGGTGCTGAAGCCATCCCTTGGAACGGCGGGGTTTCAAGGGCCGCTCCGACCAAGGACCGACCTAATAAACGTCAAATCGACCTAATGAATAACTCCGATGCTATTGCTGCTTTCGTGGGTGGGATTTCCGTTTCCGCCACGTCACCAACCGTATCGCCCCGATTATGTTTCGATGCGGTGGACTCGACATACGACCATCCCGGTCAGTCAACTGACCTACAAAAACAGCAGAAGCCTCATATTCTTAATCAGTCCCGATCAATCAAAGCAGTGAGAGCCCAGAGGATGCTCACCACGTCGATGGCCTCCTGGAGGAATGCGCCGACGACGACCGGGATAAGGTTGAACGCGGCGGCAATCATGCCGATGGTGGCAAGCACAAGGCCCGCGATTACGGCTTGAAGCATCACGCGCTTGGTGCGGCGTGCAATGGCGATGGCGCGCGGCACGGCGGCGATATTGTCATTCATAATGACCACCTGAGCGCTTTCGGAAGCGGCGGTGGATGTGCCGTCGGTCATGGCCACACCGATATCGGCGACGGCGAGCACCGGGGCATCATTCACACCGTCACCAACCATCATCGTGACGGTTTTGCCGGCTCCTGTAGCGGCCCTGACTGCGGCTACCTTATCCTCCGGGAACAGTTCGGCGTGAACCTCGTCAATGCCGACTTCGCTGGCAATGATATTGGCGGAAGCCCGCTTGTCACCGGTAAGCATGGCGAGCTCGGTGACGCCCAACTCATGCAGTTTGGCGAGCACTGCCTTGGCGTTGGCACGCGGCACATCGCGCAGCACGATGCGCGCGATAAGCCGGCCGTCAACGGACACGTAGGACGCCATCTCATCCGGCTGCAGCAGGCCAAAGCGAGTGCGCAGGTCATCTTTTTGCTGAGCTCCCCCTCTTAGGGGGAGCTGGCCGCTTCGCGGGCTGAGGGGGGCAGCCTCGCCGACCGCCAGGAATCCATCCTCCCCGGCGGCCGCGAAAGACAGCCGGCCAACGCGCACCGCGTGTCCGTTCACCTCGCCGGAAACGCCCTTGCCGGCGTCTTCATTGATGTTCTTGACGACCGGATACTCCCGGCCATGGCCAGGCCAGCTGGCCTCCGGCTCGGGGCACAGGCGCTGGCCATCCTCGAACCGCTGGCGCAGTCGGGCCAGCGCCTCCGCGCCGGCCTTGGCAATGCCTTTGGACAGGATGTGCACCGAGTAGCTTTCCACCGCGCCGGCCATCATCAGCACATGGTCTTCGTTGAGACGGGTTGCAGCGCCGGGCAACATCTCGACGCGCACCACCTGCGGCTGCTTGACGGTGAGCGTACCGGTTTTGTCGAAGAACACCTGCGTGACGCGGCCAAGGTTTTCCAGCACGTCCTGTGCTTTGATAAGCACGCCGGCTGCGGCGAGGCGTCCGGTTCCGGCGATGTATGCCACCGGTGCGGCGATGAGCAGCGGGCAGGGCGTGGCCAGCACCAGCACCTGGGCGAATCGCGTCGGTACCCCGGACACCGCCCATGCGACGCCGGCAATCACCAACGAAAGCACGGTAAAGGGCACGGCCAAGCGGTCGGCGGTTTTTACCACGGCCGGGCGCGACTCCTGCGCGGAGGCCACGAGCTCGAGGATGCGCTGGTACTGCGAATCGGCGGCCACCTGGGTGGCACGCATGGTCAATGCAGTCGAGCCGTTCACCGCCCCGGACATCACACGGGCGCCGGCGAACACTTCACGCGGCACCGGCTCACCGTTGATATTGCTCAGGTCGAGCGTGGCCGTGCCGGACAGCAGCTCGCCGTCAACCGGCACAGTTTCGCCCGGCAACACCATGAGTACGTCGCCCAGCTGCACCTGCTCGACCGGCACCGTGTCGAAGCGGTGCGCGGCGGCGGCAGCCGATGCCGAGCCCACACGCCGGAAGCCATCGGACGAATCGCCCTTATCGGCAGCAAACCCACGCCCCACGCCAGGCAGGTTGACGACGTGCGCGGTTTGCGGCGCGGCCTCCATCAGCGCGGTCAGGCTGCGCTCGGCCTTGGCTTGAGCGTATTCCTCAATGGCCTCGCCGGACGTGATCATCAGCGTCACCGCCCAACTTGCCCAGTATTCGGCGACGGCCACGGTGGAGAGGATCGCGACCACGGCCAGCACATCGACTCCAACCTGCCCATGACGCAAATCGTCAATCATGCCGCGCACAGTGTCAATCACAATAACCAGCACCAGTGCGATAACCAGCCACTGGCCGAAACCCGGATTGCCGAGTACCGGAATCGCCATCGCATTGCCCCACGGACGCCAATCGCCTAGTAAAGCCAACGGAATTGCGGCGATGACGACGACCGGAAGCATCGGCACAAGCTTGCAGATGTCGAGAATTTTGGTGAAGAATCTGATGAGTCTGCTCATCATTGCTCCTTACGCTCGTATACGGAGTCGATTGCGGTACGGCAAGCGTGGCCCGCGCAATCGGCGCTACGGTCACGCCTTGTTAACCCACCGGCGGCTTTGCCTGGGGCTTCGCTTTGCTCGGCTCCCGCGCAACCTTCCGATACACGGCGTAAAGAAATGTATTCAGTTTTGTATTGAATTATGCGCTGTGTTCAGGACGTCGCCCGAACTCAGTGCTTGGCCTACCCTATCAACGAGCGTTGCGCGACATGCCGGATATCGAAACTGCGTTGGCGGCATGGGCGCGGGGCACAATCGCGCATACGAAAGGCCCGTGGCAGGAGTTTGCTCACTGTCACGGGCCTTTGCTTGTCCGACACGGTGTTCAGCGGTTACCGCTCAACACCGTGTGACGTTGTCGAGTCGGCTTTACCACAGGCCGAACGGGTCGGAGAAGCCGCCGCCGTCACCGGTGCCGCCATCGCTGTTGCCATTGCCATTACCGTAACCGTTCTGGCCATTGCCGTTCTGGTTGTTCTGGTTATTCTGGCTGTTGCCGTTGGAATCGGAGCCGGACGAACCGTTCACCGACGACTCCTCCTGATCGAGCGTCACGTCCACATTCATGGTCTTGCCGTCGCGCACGATGGTCAGCGTCACCTTGTCTCCCAAAGCCGCGGCACGAACGTAACCAAGCAGCGAGTAGTTGTTGTTCACGGCGTTGCCGTTGAAGGCCACGATGGTGTCGCCCTCCTTAAGGCCGGCCTTGTCGGCCGGGCCGCCGGAGACGACCGCGCTGCCGGTGGCGCTGGACTTGGTGATGGTCGCGCCGCCGCGGGTCACGCCGTCGGCTTCAACCGTGTCGGACTTGATGACCACGCCGAGGGCAACGTGCTTGACCTTGCCGTCCTTGATGATTTCGTCGGCCACACGCTTGACGAGGTTGGACGGGATGGCGAAGCCGATGCCGATGGAGCCGGCGGAGTCGGAGGAGGTGGCGGTGGAGGCGATCGAGGAGTTGATGCCGATCACCTGGCCGGCCGCGTTGAAGGTCGGGCCGCCGGAGTTGCCGGGGTTGATGGCCGCGTCGATCTGGACGGCGTTGGTGACGATCTCGTTGTTGTTATCGTCGGTCACGGTCACCGGGCGGTTCAGGGCGGAGACGATGCCGGTGGTGGCGGTGTCGTCGTAGCCGAGCGGGTTGCCGATGGCCATCACGTTCTCGCCGACGGCGAGCTTGTCGGAATCGGCGAATTCCACGGCCTTGAGGTCGCTCGGCGGGTTGTCGAGCTTGATGACCGCAAGATCGGTGGTGGCGTCAGTGCCGACGAGCGTGGCGGAATACATGTTGCCGTTGGCAAGCGTCACCTGAATCTGCTGGGCACCGGAGATCACGTGGTTGTTGGTGATGATGTGGCCTTCGGTGTCGATGATGGCACCGGAGCCCTTGGCGGTGCCGTTGCTCAACGCGGTCTGGATGGAGACCACGGAGCCGGAGACATCGCTGGCGACAGTCTGCCAGTCGGGGGCTTCGCCGCTCTTGGCGGTGGCGGACCCGGAGCCGGACTTATTCGAGCTGACGTTGGTAAGCGAGTTGCTGGTCGGCAAGGTGATCAGGCCGCTGGTGAGGGCACCGTAGCCGAGGCCCAGGCAGAGGGCCGCAGCCAGAACGGCGGCGACCACGGCGATGAGGATGTTGCTCGCCGTCTTGGACATGCCCTGCTTGGCGGGGCCGGGCTGACCGGGCTGACCGGGCTGTCCCGGCTGGGTCGGACCTTGACCGTTCGGCGTACCGGTACCGGGAGCGCCGAAACCGAACAGACCGCCCTGCTGGGGCTGCTGGCCATTCTGGCCATTCTGACCGGACTGGCTGGCAAACGGGTTGCCGTTGTTCTGCTGCGGCTGCGTGGGCGGATTGAACGGATTGCCGTTGCCCTGCGGCTGCGGGTTATTGGTGTAGTAGGGGTTGCGGTTGCCCTGCTGGCCCTGTGGGGTTTGCTGTGCAGGCTGGCCGAACGGGAATTGCTGCGTGGGCTGGGCATTGCTGCCGGCCTGGCCGCCCTGCTGGCCCTGTGCCTGAGTCGGGGTCGGACCATAAGCGCCATATTCCGGGGCCGGACGATACAGCGGAGTTGTGGCCGAGGTCTGGCCTGCGGCCGGTGCTGCCGGAGAAGCCGGCGAGGAGGAGACCACCGTGCTCTCGCCCTTGGCGGAGGCGTAGTCCGGGATGGGCTCGGTGGCGGCAGTGTCGGTAGCGGCTTGCGTAGGCTGCTGATCGGCAGCGAGGGCGGCCGAGGAAACCGGGGCTTGCTGCTCGCTGGAATCGCTGGCGTTGCCGGCATCAACCGAGTCGCCACCCACAAACGGGTTCTTCGGCTCGGCGTTGCCGGTATCGGCAGTACTATTGGGGTTTTCGTTATTCCGCGGGGTCTGGTCGACGCCCTGCGGGTTAAATTCGTCAGCCATTGCTGCTCCTTTTCCTAAATTCCTATCACGTCTGTTCGGCGGCTATTCGGGCACTTGCCCATTGCCACTTCTCGTGTGCTACCTCAGTAGTAAAGGCAGTCAATCTGGAGGTTTTCTGAACGTTGATTGAAAGTCTATGCGTAATCATCGCAGAGTCTTATGGGCATCTCGGCTTCGAGGGGCTGATTTCCTGTTTCGGGAACATCTACTTGCACTTCAAGGGGCTGTTCGCGCGGTCAATTCCGAGTATCAAGGGCCCTCATTTAACGCCATTCCGCCATTTTTGCAGCCGGCCTACTTGACCGGGAGCCCCTTGAAGCGGAAGTAGACGTTCGGGAGCGGCGAAATCCGCCCCTCGAAACCGAGTTCTTCACAATTTCCGGCCCTTTTCTGGCCCTTCTGCCTAAAGTGAACATATGACGATCAGCCTTCTTGAACATCCGTTGGGCGCACAGCCCGGACAGCCCGGCGACCGCAGCGCCTTCCATTTCGAAACGATCACCCGCCTGCCATCCACGGCCAGCGGGCTTGGGCGAGACGGTGCCCGATACGGCCGCACCGGCATCATTCACACGCCCCACGGCGATATTCGCACGCCTGCCTTCGTGCCGGTGGGCACGCAAGCCGCGATGAAGGCCGTGTTGCCCGAGCAGATGAAGGATCTAGGCGCACAGTGCCTGCTGGCCAACGCCTTCCACCTGTTCGAGCGCCCGGGCGAGGACGTGCTGGACGCGGCCGGCGGCTTGGCGCGTTTCATGAACTGGGATGGGCCCACGTTCACCGATTCTGGCGGTTTCCAAGTGATGTCGCTGGGCGTCGGCTTCAAGAAGACGCTGGCAATGGACGTGACCGGCATGAAGTCGGACGACATCATCGCCAAGGGCAAGGAGCGCATGGCCTGGGTGGACGAGGACGGCGTGACATTCAAGTCGCCTCTGAATGGTGACGCACATCGTTTCTCCGCTGAGATTTCGATGGGCATCCAGCACAAAATCGGCGCAGACATCATGTTCGCGTTCGACGAACTCACCACGCTGATGAACACCCGCTCCTACCAGGAGGACTCGGTGGAGCGCACCTTCCGCTGGGCCCGCCGATGCGTGGACGAGCACCAGCGGCTGACGGCTGATCGAGTCGGGAAGCCGTATCAGGCGTTGTATGGCGTGGTGCAGGGCGCGAATTACGAGGATCTGCGCCGACGTGCGGCCTCGCAAATCGCCTCTCTGGACTTCGACGGCGTGGGCATCGGCGGCGCGATCGAGAAGCGCATCATCGGCGACACCTGTGCATGGATCTGCGACGCGATGCCGGAGAACCGCCCGCGCCATGTGCTGGGCATCGCCTCCGTGGACGATATCTTCGCCTGCGTGGAGAACGGCGGCGACACCTTCGACTGCGTGGCCCCCGCACGTTGCGCCCGCAACGGCGCGATCTACACGAGGTCGGGCCGATACAACATCAAACGCGCCCAGCACAAGTTCGATTTCGGCCCGCTGGAGGAAGGATGCGACTGCTACACGTGCCGTCACTACTCGCGCGCATACGTCGACCACCTGCTTCGCGCACGCGAATTCAACGGCTTCACGTTGGCCACGATTCACAACGAGCATTTCTTCGTGAAGCTGCTGGACGACATCCGCGCCTCGATCGACGGCGGATACTTTGATGAGTTCCGCGACGAAGCGTTGGCCCACTTCTACGGCAACGGCGAGCGCCGGCCAGGGTTGTGAGTTTTTCTCCTTCGTTGCGGCTTGTGCCGAACTTCTCTCTGCTCCCCTCGCTGAGGCTGAGACGTTAAGCAAACAGCCCAGTGGGCTGTTTGTAGTCGAAGGTGAGACGATAGTCGAACCAGCAGGTTGCAGGCAAGGCCCGTCCTTAATTGCGGACGAGCTGTCACGAAGTGACTGAGGGGAGTGCCGCCACCCTCAAAGATCACGGCGCCCGCAGGAGACCCACAAGCGATATATCCCTGCCTCCCATGCGACACGCCGAAGATTGCATGATTACCCAGCCGGGTGTAAGTTAGGCGATTGTCTGCGAGTGTGGCGGAATGGTAGACGCGCTGTCTTCAGGTGGCAGTGAGTGTATGCTCGTGGGGGTTCAACTCCCCCCACTCGCACCAGCAACTAAAGGGCTGGAATCGGAAGGTTCCAGCCCTTTTGCTTTGTCCGGGCAAGCGCCGTTTTTCAGGGGGGCTTTAGGACTTGAGACTTATGGCCCAACTTTCGTGGCGGAAAATGTCCCGGTACCTGCATCAATCGTTTGACGTTCAAGCCAGGCCAGAATCCGCTGTCCCGGTTCGCGATTTCGGGCGATCTTTGCGAACCGGGACAATTTTTGTTGCCCCGGTATAAATGTCAATCGATTTATGCGAAAACCGAGACAACGTGCCAATTCCAGAATCGGCCTTATTCCGCCGATTCCGTCTGCCAGACGATATGAGTTGAGGAAACCGGAGTGTCCCGGTTCACGAAAACAAGCCGAAATCGCCGACCGGGACAGCGGATTCTGCCCCGGTCGACAGGTCAAACGATTGACATATGAACCGGGACAAATACAGATCAGAGAGAAGCCCATGAAGCAGATTTAACTTTCCTCAACTTTCCATCCGCCATAAACTAGCATTACATAACATCATGAACCGAGACGAAACCAACGAAGTATCTGGAGTCACCGACGACCAGCTCGGCCGAACGGCCGAGCCGTACGAATCCGGCAACTGGCGGGGCGGCGTCGGGAGCATCATTCGCAGCAATCCGAAATCAGGAACCGACACAAGTCGGACCCAGCAGACACGCATAATACGAGTTCACAGACTCGGCGATGTATTCCGCAACCGCACCACCGAATACCACACCACGGAAGAACTGTAAGCATTACGAAATCAACCTTGATTATTGCGCGGGCCTATACTAGGTTACGGTAGCGTAGGTTAGTGGTCGGGAGAGCATCGCCGGCCATAGCGAGGTGATCAGTATGAGCGTTTCCATCAGCACGCCATCTGGACGAACCATGGCTTCCGCCGCAACAGTTGCGCCTTCCGCAACCGCGAGTCAAAAATCCAGCGCAAGCGCCAACCCCACCGCACTGGACCGTGCATCGGCCCGATACAGGGCCGCGCAATCGCGCTACCGCCAAGCCAAGGCCGCACTGAAGGCGATCAAGCGCCAGATCGTCCCCGTGGATGCATTCGGCAATCGCAAGCCGCGACTGCGCGGATGGCTTCACCTCGCCACCCTGCCGCTGTGCATCGCGGCGTCCATCGTACTCATCTGCATCGCGCCGGCCGGCTCGGTCAAAGCGGCCTGCGCAGTGTACGGTGCCTCGGCCATGCTGCTGTTCGGCAACAGCGCGCTGCTGCACGTCGTGCCGTGGCGCAGCGCGAAGGTGACTCGCGTACTGTGCGGCATCGATTATTCGAACATCTTCCTCATCATCGCCGGCACCAACACACCCGTGCTGTTCGCGCTCAGCCCGGCGATTCGCCGGCCATATCTCACGGTGATTTGGGTGACCGCGGCGATCGGCACGATACTGCATATCGTCTGGCTGCGCACCCCGAACTGGGTGTTCACCACTGTGTATGTTGTGCTGGGATTGGCGCCGGTGACGCTTATTCCGCAGCTATGGACGGCTCCCGCAGTGGGTCCGGCTGCGACCATACTCATCGCATGCGGAGGCGCCGCGTATATCGCCGGCGCTGTATGCTTCGCGCTGCGCAAGCCGAACCCCGTTCTCGGCTGGTTCGAGTTCCACGAGGTGTTTCACTTGGGCACGGTCATCGGGTACGCCTGCCACGTCGTGGCGATTTATCTGATTGTCTGCGCGCTGTAGTCGTCCAGCAATTCATACAGGATGCTTCGAACTCGCTGTATTGCAGCGATTTGAACACGGCGCGGGACAGACAGCGGCCCTTAATTCTCGGAGCCAAGAATCAAGTCCTTGACCAGCCAGCCGTGACGACCGCCTTCATAGACCTCGTCAGTGAGCCGGTAGCCGCGCTGTTCGTAGAACTTGTAGTGGTCGTTTTCCGAGTGCACGGCAGCCATGGTTCCGCCGGCTTGCGCGATGCGGCGTTCGGCGTCGGACAGCAGCCGCGAGCCGATGTGCCTGCCTTGCGCTTCGGTCAGCACCGCGAGCCGCGCGATGACGTATCGCCCGGGCTGGTCGGGATGGTCGGGGTCCGCATAGAACCGGCAAGTCGCCACGGGGCGATTCTGGTCGGGCTGGCCGGACTGAATAGACGAGGCCGATTGCGCGGACAGGCCGGGGCGATTGGGCGCATCGTTCGAATCGAACGCCAGCAGATGCACGGACACGGCATCCCATTCATCGAATTCCGGCCGCCAGTCGCGTTCGCGGATGAACACCTGCTCGCGTATGGCGCGGGCCGCGTCGGGCAGCCGGTTGTATGCTTCGATTCGTATGGTCATGAGCGCCAGTGTAATGCGTCACGATAACCGACAGAGTGCGGCTTGATGGACGAGTTCTGGCCCAGGTTTGGCCTGTGCTCGATGAGCTCAGGCCGTACGCGCGATCTGCACGGCGGTGCCGGACGCGGTAACCATCAGCATACCGTTGTCGGCGCCGAGCACCTCGTAGTCGATGTCCACGCCGACCACGGCGTGCGCACCCATCGCCTCCGCGCGTTGTTGCATTTCGGCAATGGCCTCGTTACGGGCGCGCATCAGCTCTTCCTCATAGCCCTGGCTGCGGCCGCCGAACATGTTACGCAGGCCCGCGCCAAGATCCTTGAACATGTTCACACCGGACACCACTTCGCCGAAGACGATGCCCTGGTAGTTGGTGATGGTGTATCCGTCGACGGACGGGGTGGTGGTGACGAGAATCATGGCGAGGCTCCTTTGGCTTGTCTGCGTAGATGAATCACTGCCGAGAGTCGGATCGCTCCCGAATCTCACCTCGGAAACGGATCGCTTCTCTTGGCTACCACAATAGTCGAGAGCGCCTTCCCCAACATCTTCAATCCACGCGATTGCGTAATCAAACGCATGTTTCGCCTCCAAAAAATGCTGATAGACATTGGGCCGCAAAAGGCCAGCCTCAACGGGCGCAAGCCGCTCACCAAACTGAATCGCAGACCCAAATGACTCGTCATGGGCAAACGGCTGGACCACCCAAATTCCGCTGCGATAATCAACCATCACCGAAAGCCCAGGCTGCTCCGTCGATACGACCATCATCGAACCGGACACGTTCTCGACATTGATATTCGGGTGCCCGTACAACGCGTAACTCAAACCATCATCGGCAACACCCTGCTCTTGCCAATTGGCGCCTAAGCACTCCAACATCTCGCTGGGCGAGTACGCACAATCTTCCGCATAATCAATCGGCTGAGCATCCGTATAACAGCATTCACCGCCGTCACCTTCCGCAATGCTGCGCTCCACAAGATAGGCCATCACATCCGGCATCTCCCAATAATCAATGGACAGCTTATCAATACAGCCGTTTTTCCAAGCCATATAATGCGTTTGCTCGTCGCCAAGAATCTCTTCAAACGCCTCGGCTGAGATAAACGTCGACCCGTCCAACTGATAGCACTCGTCCAAAGGATAGATTTCTCGGTTCGCGTATTGTTCCTGAGCCTTGGACACAAGCTTGTCATCCAATGCGCTCATCTGCTGATCAACTTCATCCTGTGAGGGAATGAAAGGGGCGAAGTCCAGCCCTGCTTCGCCACAGCCTCTCTGCCGTTCACGCCTGTACATCACGTCCGCACACGTATCGGTCTGCCGTTCATTCACCATTGATCAGCCTTTCTTTTCGTTCCACAAATGCCCTAGAACACTGCGATTCCAGTAGTTCCGATTGAATCAGGATCGTTCTTGCGAAACTGTCGAGGATCGTGGATCGCTTGTGGATCTTGAAGCGTTGTATCCTGGTTGTTCATGGATCCGGAACGCAAAATCATTAACGTCGTGGGAGCCGCAATCGTCACCAACGGCACCGTACTATGTGCACAACGCGGTCCGGGGAAGTCGTTGGCCGGATACTGGGAATTCCCCGGCGGCAAAATCGAACCTCATGAAACAGCGCGGCAGGCTTTACACCGCGAAATCGAAGAAGAGCTGTTATGCGAAGTTGAAGTCGCGGAAGAAGTGTGCACCAGCGAATACGCCTACGACTTTGGGACCGTACGGCTCACTACATTCGTCTGTCACCTCATCGCCGGCACACCGCATCTCACCGAGCATACTGATATCCGATGGCTGAATCCTGCCGATATGCCGACATTGAACTGGGCTCCGGTAGATCGCGAAGCAGTCGCGATTATCGCCAGCAAACAGCTGACGCTCCGATGAATGCGCCATAGCGCAGCCATGCAGTCATGCAGTCATCAACAAACAATTCGAATCGCAAGGGAACAAGACAACATGTCTATCAATCTGGCCAGCACCTCAAGCTCTCCGGCCAACACGCAACATAGTGATCCTGGCCCGACACCCTCAATCCTCGAAGATGTCATCTCAGGTCTGATCGAGCCGCGCTCAGATGCTCCCGGCGAATATAAGCCGACCCTCATCGCAAATCGCCCCGGTGGATTGACCATGCGCGAGGAAATCGGCAATTCCTTGGCTACTAGCGATTCCTTCGACATTTCTGTCGCATTCGTCTCGGCTGAGGCCGTGCTCAGCTTATTTGAAGACTTCAGAAGTTACCATGAAACAGCAACCCGAGCGGGCACACTGATTACCTCAACGAAAAATCATTTCAACGATCCCAGGGCATTCTGGGAGCTGCTGCATCTTCAGAACACCACTGGTGTTGACGTTCGCGTGTGGGAAGGCTCCCGCAATGCCTCAGTGGCCGCAATGGCTCAAGGACAGCCATTCCATCCAAAGGGATATATCTTTTCTCGCCGCATGAAAGACGGTACGCCCTATTACGACCTGTACGTTGGCAGTTCCAATCTCACTGGAGCCGCATTGACCACGCAACGCGAATGGAATCTCAAAGTCTCATCGCTGGCGGATGGAGAGCTGGTCGGGCAGTTCCAGGATGAAATCGACTCACAGGTGGCCGATTCCGTTCCGCTGACCGAAGAGTGGATCAAACAGTATGAGGAAGATTTCAAGAAATACGCCCCACCGCGTCATGAGATTCTGCAGTCGTTTGAGGGGCATGACATTCAGCCAAACGCCATGCAACAGGAGGCGTTGGCGAATCTCAAGAAACTTCGTGAACAAGGCGAGCACCGCGCAATTATCGTGTCGGCCACCGGCACCGGAAAGACGTACCTTTCCGCATTCGACGTACGCGAATGCCAGCCGAAGCGCATGCTGTACATCGCCCAACAGCAGATGATTCTTCAAACCGCAATGAACTCTTACCAAAAGGTGCTCGGCTGTGATGAATCCGAATTGGGATTGTATTCAGGCACCAGCAAGCAACAGGACCGCCGCTACGTATTCGCCACGGTACAGACGATGCGGCAGCCGGAGGTTTTGGCGCAATTCAAATCCGATGAATTCGACTACGTTCTGGTTGACGAAGTTCATCACGCTGGAGCCGAAGGATATCAGCGCGTCATCAATCATTTCAAAGATGCCGACTTCATGCTCGGCATGACCGCCACGCCAGAGCGCACCGACGGCATCAACATCTTCGAGCTATTCGGGCATAACATCGCGTACGAAATTCGCTTGCAAAAGGCGTTGGACGAGAACATGCTCTGTCCATTCCACTACTACGGCGTTGCGGAATACCTTGGCTCCGACGACGATCCGAATGGAATCGCCCATCGTCTCGATGTCTCCAAGGGTCTTGATGCGAAGGACTCGAAACAGCTCAAGTACGAGATCGAGCAGCTTGCCACCGAAAAGCGAGTCCGCTACATCATTGACAAGTTGCAGGAATATGGGCAGTTCAACATTCCGGTCACCGGACTCGTGTTCTGCAGCCGACAGGAGGAAGCCCATAAGCTGTCCCAGCTGTTTAACCAGCAGTGGAATCAACAAGATGAACGCCCCTATCGCACCGCTGCCGTTACCAGCACGGACGATGACGGCAGGCCCGTGTCCCAAGCGCAGCGAGACGAATACGTCCGCAAGCTCACTGAAGGCGAACTCGACTATCTCTTCACTGTCGATATGTTCAATGAGGGAGTCGATATTCCCGCCGTCAACCAAATCGTCATGTTGCGCAGCACCGAATCCAGCATTATCTTCACGCAGCAGCTCGGGCGCGGACTGCGCAAATTCCCTCACAAAGAAAGCGTTGTGGTTATCGATTTCATCGGCAATTACAACAACAACTATCTGATTCCGGTGGCGTTATACGGCAACACTGGCGACCGCGACAGGGCTCGCAAGAACCTGCAGCGAAAGTCAATCGGCCTGTCGTCCATCAGTTTCGACCCGATCGCCAAGGAGCGCATCCTTAAGTCTTTGGACACCGCCGACTGGTCCGACATGAAAAAGCTGTCCGAACAGTATCGCCAAGTCCGTTACGAGCTGGGCCGCATCCCCATGCTTACGGACATCTATAACTACGACCCCTCACTGCCGTATACCATCGCATCGAAGCGCAGCAACTATCTTGATTTCGTGCGTTCCCGTGAAAAAAGCCTGGGCAAAGGCAAACATCATGAAGCGACATTTGAGGATCAGTTGGAGCCGGTGACCGACGTTGAAGACGCGATACTCAAGATGGCAGCGGAGCTGCTGCTGCCCGGATTGCGACCGCACGAATTGGTCATTCTTGCTCAGCTATGCCATTTCGTCAGCGAACGGCTCGACGACGACGTACCTCAGCATTGGAGTGCGGGCTCGTCAATCGGCCGCAGCGAACTGCTCGATGCGATTCGTACTGAATTCCCGCTGGCCGATGGTTCAGACGCGCAATTCGACTCTGCGATCAGCGTGCTCGATTATTCATATTTCACCGGCCCGAACTGCAATCGTTTTGGCAACCAGCCATTGGTCGAAACCTTGAACAGCACCGGCACAGGAAGCGACACCGCATATCGGTTGAGCAGCAGATTCGCCGACATACTTGCCACGAACCGAACGTTCCGCATCTTCTTCGCGGACACTTTGCGCACCGGTATGGCCAATTGCCGAGATATGTTCCGCGAGGCCGCCGCCAGGCAACAGGTCTTCGACCACATGTTCTTGTACGAGCGCAAATATTCCATGGCTGACGTCATGCGCCTGTGCGGATGGAAGAAGGAAAACACTCCGCAAAACGTGGGTGGTTACCTGCTCGACAAGGAAACCAACACCATGCCCATCTTCGTGAAATACGCGGCCAGCCAATACGAGGATGAATTCCTGAGCACACAGGAAATGAAATACTTCAGCAAGAACGGACGCACTCCGCAGTCTCCGGAATTCCGATGGGCGCTTAGCGGCATTGGCCCGAATTGGGACCACACACATTTCGTCCCGCTATTCGTCATGCGCAAGGCGGAAGAGGCCGATGGCAAGTACTACTACGTTGGCCACGTCGCTGCGTTTGAGAATCCTCAGCTCACCACCAAGCCTGACGCAACCGGACAGGGCAGTGTGAAGGTCACCCTGTCGGTCCTGCGTTTGGCCCGGCCAATCGATCCAGAGCTCTATCGGCATTTAGCCGGCTGACCATCAGCTCCTCAACCGTACGGCGGCGGCCATTCCGCCGTCGCCGTAGGTGGGGTGGGCCATGAAGGCTTGACTGGCGGTGGCGTCGCCGCGCATCGACTCGTCGTAGCCGCCACAGCGCTCCCACGCGGCACGGCGAATTATGACGTGGCCGGGCAGCAATTATGCGACACGAACGTGGCGGCGATGCCACGGTTACGCGCGGCGCATCATGCGATGCTCGCCGGCGACCGTGTGCTCATCCTCACGCTTGGCGGGCTTGCGAGCGCCCGCAATATTCTCCATGCTCATGCCTGCTCATCCCCATCCACAACCGCAATCCAGTCGCCGTAGCCTTCCTCGGCCATGCGCGAGCGCGGCACGAAGCGCAGGGCGGCGGAATTCATGCAGTAGCGCAGGCCGCCGCGGTCGGCCGGGCCGTCGGTGAACACGTGGCCCAAGTGAATCTGCGTGTCCGACGTGCGCACTTCGATGCGGTCGCGGCCCGGAATGCGGTGGTCCTCATGCTCGGTCAGCAAGTCACCGGCAATCGGGCGGGAGAACGCGGGCCAGCCGCAGCCGGAATCGAATTTGTCTTGCGACGAGAACAGCGGTTCGCCACTGACGATGTCCACGTAGATGCCGGGCTCAAACTCCTCGTCATACTCGTTGACGAACGGGCGCTCGGTAGCGGCGTTCTGCGTGACCGCGAACTGCTCAAGCGTCAGATCCCAGATGCGTTCCACGTACTTCTGACGGCGTTTTACGTTCGCGATTGCGGCGATCGGCACATGGCAGTAGCCGCCGGGATTGTTCACCAGATAGTCCTGATGATGTGCCTCGGCCGGGTAGAAGTTGCGCAGCGGTTCGACCAGTACGGCCGGGCGCTGCGGCTGGCGGTCGACCAGCTGCTCCAAGGCCGCCACATACACGGCGCGCTGCGTCTCGTCCGTGTAGAACATGCCAGTGCGGTACTGCCGGCCGCGGTCTTCGCCCTGCTGGTCCACGGAGAACGGGTCGATGACCTCCAGGAACAGCAATGTCAGCGTCCGCAGGCTGACCTGTGCCGGGTTAAACTCGACTTTCACGGTTTCGGCCGCATCCGTGCCGCCCGCGCATACCTGCTCGTAGGTCGGCGATTCGACGGTGGATTGCGCGTAGCCGACCGTGGTGTCCGTGACGCCGTCGACGTTCTGGAAGTAGCGCTCCAGTCCCCAGAAGCAGCCGCCGGCGAAGTATGCGGTTTGCGTATTTCCGTCATTGTGTTCGTTACGTTCGCTCATGCGCCCCACGTTACTACGTCGAGGCGGCTCGCGATGCAGTCAACGACACCTCTGCACCGGCAAAACCGCTTTCGAGGGGCTGATTCGGCCTTCGCAGGAGGTCTACTCCCGTTTCAAGGGGCTGGTCGGCAGCTAGACCGCATGTAAAAGCCCATCCGCGTCAACGCCATTCCGCCGATTTTGGAGCGTGAATACTCGGCCATCAGCCCCTCGAAGCAGGAGTAGACCTCCCGGAGAGGCCAAATCAACCCCTCGAAACGGAGATAGCGCCTTCTGCGCCCTTCTCGCTGGGCTTTCGCCGCTCAAAGAGGTACATTCGGGCTTCTGCAGAATGCTTTCTCCGTTCAAAGAGGTACCGAATACGGGAAATCCCGAGTACAAACGCCGTCATTGCAACGCTCATACTCGGGATTTCAGAGTTCAGGTACCTCTTTGAAGGCAGTTAGTTGTCCGCAAGGGGCCAAATGTACCTCTCTGAAAGCAGATACCCCGTCTCAGGCTCGAATCGGCTAACCTGCGTACCCGTGTGCACACCTTCACGACCGCAGCGTACTGAGCATGCCGGCCACTTCGGCGGGCGTCACGCTGGGCACGTAGGCGCGCACCACCGCGAGCCCGATCTGCGGCAACGCCGCCGGGTCCGGGTAGCACACGTAGACCGGCGCTTCGGTGGGCTGGAACTTGCGCTTGAAGTTGAACAGCGAGTGGAAGCCGTAGGCGGGTTCCATCCAGTCGGCCACGATCTGCAGCGCGTGTTGGAGCACCTGCGTGCCTTCGCCGGCCGCCACCCCACCTTCCCGGGCATTGTCTCGCTCGGGGTTCATGCCGGCCAAGGGTGCCGCGGACAGGCTCATGAACTCCACGGCATGCTCAGGATCCGCAAGCCCCTCGTCGCGCAGGCGCTCGGCCATGCGCGCGATCAGGAACTCCATAATGCCGTTGGGACTGTCGGTGCGATGGCGCATGAAGTCCAGCGTCCAGCCGACGATGCGCCCGTCGCGCCAGGTGGGCAGCCAGCTGGTGACGCCCAGCACGCGCCCGTCCGCGTCGATGGCGTAAAGCAGCCGCACGCGCGGGTCGCGCAGTTCCTCGACACCGCCGAGCGTGAACTTCATTTCCGGCAGCGCCTTGAGCTGCGCCCACTCCTCGGAGATGTCCTCGATCTGCTCGCGCACATCGAGCGACGCTTCCAGGAACGTGGACTGCACATCGGTCACGCCGTCGCGCTTGGCCTTGTTGATGGCGGTGCGCACATCCTGCCATTTCTTGCCGGTCGTCTTCCAGCCGCGCGGGTCCACGACCATTTCGCTGCCGACCTCGATGGAGCTCCAGCCGGCCTCCAGCAACGCGTCGCGCTGTTCGCGATGCACGCTGTAGAACACCGGCGAAAGCGACCGCTCCACGCAATACTGGGTGAAGCCGGTCAGGTCGTCCATCCACTCGGAGGGCTCGCCGAACGGCCCGGTGCAGGTCAAGGCGATGCCGTTGAGCACGCGATATGCCACGGCCGATTTGCCCGTGGGCGAGAGCCAGTAGCTGTTGCCTTCCCACGTAGTCATGAAGCTCATCGATTCGCCGCCGGTTTCGACCAGCCGCTCGGCGCGTGCCTGCGCCCGCTCGTTCGATTCGCTCACGTCGCTCATCCAGCGGATCACCACGACCAGCACCACGATCCAGAACACCAGGCCGACGCCCTGATACACGATCGAGGCCATCGGGGTACGCGGCACGAACGACAACTTCATATGGCTCAGGAAGCCGATGGGCAGGAAGCGCCCCGGCAGTTCGGCCAACAGCGACGAGGCCGTGGCACGCGGCGAGAATTCATCCGGCTGGGCGATGCCGTACATCAGGTACACGGCGGCGCACGCCAGCAGAACCAGCACGATGGCGCCGACGCCGCCGATCAGTCGCCGCCAGCCGACGCGAATCGGGAAATGCTTCAACGCCGCAGTCAAGGCGACGGCAAAGAACAGCGGCGGCAAGGCGTTCGCCACGCAGGCGGTGATCGCGCCGTGCTGCAGCAGTGAGGTCATGCCGTCCGGCGCAAAGCTCAGCGGCACGATCAGGTAGTAGGCGATGGCTACTCCCGCAGTGAACAGGTTGATGGCCACGGCACACATGGCCGCGAACCGACGGCCGCGATACAGGCCCCACGCCAGCACCAGGGTCACGGCGGTGGGCAGCAGCGAACGCAGTACCGCGCCCGGCATCGAGGCTCGCAATAGGTCGAATTGCAGGAAGCAGCCGCTGTGCGTGGCGCCGGCCAGGCAGCGCGCGAGCGTGCCGTCGTCAACGGAGACCGGACTCATGAGCAGGCCGACCGTGCTGAGCGGCCCCGCGTGATTATGCGAGGTGATGGCGATGATCGGCCCCAGCGCCAGCACCACGGCGATGGCCGCAAACATGCGCCGCGCCTCGAAGGAGGTGCTGCGCAGCCAGTGCCAGCCGGTCTCGGCATGCGCGGGCGGCCCGGCCATCACGCGGCCGGCCGCGTGTCCGATCAGCGCGGCGGCGAGAATGCAGTAATCGCCAGGATTGCCGCTGTAAAGCAGCGCGACCAGAATCGCCACGTAGCCGATCAGCCGAATACGCCGCCGCAACAGATGGCTGCAGAACGCGCTGGCCGCCATAAGCGCGCCGACCGGCAACACCAGCGGGCTCAGGGCGAACTGCATGCGGGAGACGAATTGGGAGTCTGGAACAGCCATCCGGCCGCCGCACACAAGGTCAGGCCCACGATCACGCCGCCGAGCGCGCAGGCGAGCGCGGTGCCGACGGTACGTGCGCGGCCAAGCCACGGCTCGGCGATTGACAGCATGACGAGCCACAGCGCGGCATCAAGAATGAGCTGGATGACGCCGCGCGCCAAGAACAGCGTGCAGAAGAGTTTGCCGAAATCGAATTCGGCCATGCTGGTGTCGAGCCGCAGCGGGAACGCGAATCCGGCCATCGCGACCACCAGCCACACCACCAAGTTCAGCACCACCAGCGCCACCGTGGCAGTGATGGCCAGTCGATGACCGTCCGCCCACTGTCGCACGTCGCCGGCCAGTTCGCGCCAGCTTTCCGCCGCATGACTGTTGTGCTTACGCGATTCTTCGCTCATTGCAACACCTCCACTTGTGGGTACTCCTTCAACGATTTCGTCATCTCGCCCAAGCCGGTCCGTTCGCCGAACCAGTCGAGACCGGGCCGCCAGACCGCCTGCACCGCGTGCCAGTCGTGGCCGGTGCCGGGCACGATCAGCTCGATGACCTCCATGCCGGCTTTGCGCGCGGCGGCGGCAATCGTGCGCATGTTGCTAATCGATTCCTTGTCCCGTTCGCCAGCACCGGTGAACAGCGCCTGCTCAGATGTGCCGGTGGAGGCGATGGCGTTGACCGGCACCTGTTCGTCGTATGCCTTGCGGTCGCCGGCGAAATACTCCTGGACCATCTTGCCGACGCTGCCATTGGTCGGCTTGAGTTCGCCGTCCACCGGTAGCATCGCGCCGTAGATTTCGGGATGACGCGGGACGAGCTGCGTGGTGCAGGTGCCACCTTGCGAGAACCCACCCATCGCCCACATGCGGGCCGACTTGGCCACGGGCAGCATCTTCTTGGCCCAGTTCACCACGTCTGTGGTGAGGTAGGTTTCGGCGTTGCCTTGCGTGGTGTCGGCGCACAGGCTGTTGTGCGTGGCCTCGCCGTTCTGGTCGGGCACGAGCGCGATCGGCGCGAGCCCGTCATGTTTGGCGGCGTACGCATTCATCGTGGCGGCGATGTTGCCGGCGTCGATGAGGCGACTGGGGCTACCGGGCTGCCCGGCCAACAGCTCCATCACCGGCAAGGCCGGCGGACGGTCGGACAGCGCGGCGGGCGGCAGGTAGATCATCGCCTTGCGGGCCGTGAAGTTGGATTTGGCGTTCGGAATGTCGACGGTGAGCACCTTGCCTTGGCTGGGCATGGACGGCAGGCTGCCCTTCTGCGCCTTGCTACGCCAGTCGCTGACGCTCATCGCGGCCTTGTGTACCTCGATTGAGCCGAGCGAGGCGTACGGCGTGTAGCCGACGAGGGTGCCGATGGTCTGGTATTCGCCGTAAAACGAGTCCACGCCGAGCGCAGTGGACAGCAGCACCAGCGGCACCAGCACGATGGCCAGCACACGGCGGGCTCCGCGCATGGTTACGGCTGCGGCGATCACGAAGCCGACGCCGGCGATGCCGCCCGCGATGGTGAAGATCACCGGCCAGCCCAGCGATACGCCAAACACCATAAACACGTCGGACACCAGCCATGCAACCAGCAGTCCAGCCGCGCCGGCGAGCACGGCGGCAATCAGCGAGACAATCAGCGGGTGCAGGCGGCCGCGCTTCTTGCCCTTGCTCAGCGCCAGTCCAATAATCAGTATGATTGCCGCGATCGCGGTCAGTCCGAACACGGTCCACGGCACGATTCCGCGGACCAGCGACAATTCCATGAACGTTTTCCAAACGGAGTTCTTCATCCTTCACCCCCCCGCGCTCCAGGCTCCTCGCCTGGCGGGTTCTAGTGATCGTTGCAACACCTGACCTACCGCAAGGAGGGTCAGGTGA
>ERZ1106976.1427-NODE-1427-length-24105-cov-6.731518_pt1 | contig 24105 bp, 22 predicted proteins | sample MGYA00403687_ERZ1106976 | MGnify/ENA primary metagenome ERZ1106976 (study PRJEB35170, sample SAMEA104062446) | human gut metagenome | biome: human gut; feature: human-associated habitat; material: faeces | place: Denmark | collected 2013-02-22 ... | reverse complement strand
TCGACATTCAGGGCGTTGAGGACTTCCACGGCGAGATGGACTTCAAGGTCGCCGGTACGAAGAAGGGCATCACCGCCATCCAGATGGACCTCAAGAACGACGGCCTGACCATGGCGATCATCAAGAACGCGCTGGACATCACCTACGACGCGCGCGTGCAGATCCTCGACCAGATCATGCTGCCCTGCATCGCCGAGCCGCGTCCCGAGGTCAGCCCCTACGCGCCCAAGATGATCACCATGAAGATCGACCCCGACCGCATCCGCGAGGTCATCGGCAAGGGCGGCTCCGTCATTCAGAAGATCGTCGCCGACACCGGCGCGAAGATCGACATCGACGACGACGGCACCATCCACATCGCCTCCGCCGACGCCGCCGCCTGCGACGCCGCGAAGAAGTGCATCGACGACATCGTGTTTGTCCCCGAGGTCGGCAAGCTGTACTACGGCCGCGTCGTGCGCCTGATGCAGTTTGGCGCCTTCGTGGAGATCGCCCCGGGCAAGGACGGTCTGGTGCACATCTCCAAGCTCGACAAGAAGCGTGTCGAGAAGGTCGAGGACGTGGTCACCGTCGGCGACATGATCTGGGTCAAGTTCATGGAGATCGACGAAAAGGGCCGCTGGAACCTCTCTCGCAAGGACGCTCTCCTCGAGATCGAGGCCCAGCAGGCCGAGGCCGCCAAGGAGCAGTAAGCGGAAAACCGAAATTTGATATGCGGCGTCCTTTTTTTGCCCTTGTGGGGAAGTGCGGAGTATGATACAATAAAAACGATAATATATTCAGCTGGGAGGTCAACCGGTGAAAAAGATCAAAAGTATACTGATGTCAGAGAATGGAATGAAGATCGTAAATGCGTTGTTCCTTTTAAGTATATTAATCCGGAACCGCGGCATTATTTTTGCGTTCTACTCCTGCTGGATCATCTATTTGGCATATTGCATCAGGAATACAAAATCTAAGGCCATGCAAATAAGCTGGGCGGTGCTTATTGCGTTTGCCGTTGTGATGATTTGTGTAAACATCTATTTTTATTGCATCTCACGCTGATTGCCGATCGGTGGAATACAAAAAAGAGGGACACGGCTGCGCCGTGCCCCTTTTCATTTTTTCCGTTTTGTGGTATCATACAGGCAAATACCGGCTAACATCAAGGAGGAAGCATTATGCCCGACACCATTGCTGCCATCGCCACCGCGTCCGCAGCCGCTGCGGTCGGCATCGTGCGCCTGAGCGGCGCGGAGACGCGGCGTGTGCTCGCGGCGCTGTTCACGCCGGTGGACGGTCGTTCGGCCGCGGAGCTTCCGCCGCGGCGCATGACCTACGGCACGGTGCGCGACGCCGAGGGCCGCACGCTCGACCACGCGCTGGCGGTGGTGTTCTCCGCCGGACACAGCTACACGGGCGAGGAGAGCGCGGAGCTGCACTGCCACGGCTCGCCGGTCGTTTTGCAGGAGGTCCTGCGCGCCGCGTTTGCCGCAGGCGCACGGCAGGCGCGGGCGGGGGAATTTACCGAGCGCGCGTTTCTGAACGGCAAAATGGACCTCACCGAGGCAGAGGCGGTCATCGACCTCATCGACGCCGAGACCGCTGAGGCGGCGCGGAACGCCGCCGCCCAGGTGGACGGCGCGCTGCGCCGCCCGCTCGAACAGGTCTACGACGCGCTGCTGGGCCTCACCAGCCGCTTCTACGCCGTGGTGGACTATCCAGACGAGGACATCGAGGACCTGACGCTTGCCGAGACGGAGCGGACGCTCACGGAGAGCGAACAAACGCTCGCGGCTCTGCTCGGCACCTTTGCGCGCGGACGCGTGCTCAAAAGCGGCGCGGCGACCGCCATCGTCGGCGCGCCGAACGCGGGCAAAAGCTCGCTGCTCAACGCGCTTGTGGGCTACGACCGCGCCATCGTCACCGACCTTCCCGGCACGACGCGCGACACCGTGGAGGAGAAGGCGGTGGTCGGCGGCGTGCTGCTGCGGCTCATCGACACGGCAGGCATCCGTGAGACAGACGACGCCGTGGAGCGGCTCGGCGTGGAGCGCTCGCGCCGCGCGGTCGAGAGCGCCGATCTGGTGATCGTGGTAGCGGACGGCAGCCATACGCCGCTCACTGTGGAGCCAGACATTCTCGCACTTGCCGCCCGAGCGCCGCATTGGATTCTGGCCATCAGCAAGGACGATCGAAACCCCGCCGTAAAGACCGCCGTTTGGAGACTGCCGGACGGCGCGCCTGCGCCGGAGCATCTGGTCTCCTTTAATTCCGTAATGCCCGGCGGGCTGGATGCGTTGATCGACACGATCGGAGACTGCTTTCCTGCCGGCGTTCCCGCGGGCGGTACGCTGCTCACCAACGCACGGCAGGCCGAGGCCATCCGCCGTGCGCTCGAGAGCGTCCGTGCGGCGCACGAGGCGCTCACCGCCGGGCTGACGCCCGACGTGGTGCTCACCGAGGCCGAGGGCGCGCTCGACGCGCTCGGCGAGCTGACCGGCCGCACGGCGCGCGAGGACATGGTGACGCGCATTTTTGAACGCTTCTGCGTCGGAAAGTAAACGGAACGCATTGTTTACAGAAAATGATTGATATTATCTTAACGTTCTGCTACAATACTGCCATTCTAAGGAAGAATCGACTCTATTCCCCAAAAGGGGCCGTTTGTCTGCGGCCCGGAAAGGAACGCCATGCGTGACTATATTATTATGACCGACAGCTGCTGCGACCTGAATCAGCAGGAGGTCGACGAGCTCGGGCTTACCGTTCTGCCGCTTTCCTTTACGATCGACGGCAAAACCTATCTCAACACGCCTGACCATGCCGAGATGTCCCCCGAGGAATTTTTCGCAAAGATCGCTGCGGGCGAGAACAGCACTACCGCCGCCGCCAATGTCGGTCAGTTCGACGAGGCGATGCGCAGGGCGCTCGACGCGGGCAAGGATATCCTGTGCATCTGCTTCTCCGGCGCACTGTCCACCACCTACCAGTCCGCCTGCATCGCGGCGGAGAACCTGAAAAGCGAGTACCCCGACGCGAAGATCGTTGTCATCGACTCTCTTTCCGCCTCGCGCGGACAGGGGATGCTGCTCTACCGCACGGTACAGGAGCGCCGGAGGAGCAGCCCCGACATCGAGACGCTGGCGGCATATGTGAGGAGCATCCTCCAGACCCAATGCCACTGGTTCATCGTGGACGATCTCAACCACCTCAAGCGCGGCGGCCGCGTGAGCGCCACGGCGGCCTTCGTCGGCACGATGCTGGGCATCAAGCCCGTCATGCACACCGACAGCGAGGGCAGGCTCATTCCCATGAGCAAGGCGCGCGGCACCAAGGCTGCGCTCAAGGCGCTGGTCGACAAGGTGGAGGAGCTGGGCGTCGAGCCGGACAAGAACCAGCCCTTGTTCATCTGCCACGCCAACTGCCCCGACTCCGTGGCGTATGTCAAGGAGCTGCTGGAGGAGCGCTTCGGCGTGACGGACGTCCGCGCAGACTTCATCGGCCCTGTGATCGGCGCACACACCGGCTGCGGCACGCTGGGGCTGTTCTTCGTGGGGACGCAGCGATGAAGTGGCTGGAGCTGCACATCGACACCGCCCGCGCCGGTCTGGAGCCGGTCAGCGAGCTGCTGCGCGAGCAGGGTGTCGAGGGCCTTGTCATCGACGACGAGGCGGACTTTAAGGATTTTCTCGAAAACAACCACCAGTATTGGGACTATGTGGACGATGAGCTGCTGGCGGAGAAGCACGGCAAATGCCGCGTGACCTTCTACCTCGAAGAAAGCGAGAGCGGTTTTTCCACGCTGGCGCAGGTGCGCATCGCGCTCTCGGCGCTCAAGAAGCAGCATCCCGAATACGCGCCGCTGCTCCTCACGATGGAAAACGTGGAGGACGCCGACTGGGAGAACAACTGGAAGCAGTTCTATAAGCCCATGGAGATCGGCGAGCGCCTGCTGGTCATTCCCGAGTGGGAGCAGGCGAAGCCGACGGAGCGCGTGAAGCTCATCCTGAATCCCGGGCTGACCTTCGGCACGGGCAGCCATGCGACCACACGACTGTGCCTTCAGGCACTTGAAAAGCACATTCGCGGCGGCGAAAAGGTGCTCGACCTCGGCTGCGGCAGCGGCATCCTCTCCATCGCGGCGCTGCTGCTGGGCGCGCGGGACGCCTTCGCCTGCGACATCGACGACAAGTGCGTGGGCGTCGCCTACGAGAATGCCGCGCTCAACGGCATCGGACGGGAGCACTACACCGTCCGCGCGGGCGATGTGCTCAGCGACAAAAGGCTCGCGCGCGAGTTCGGCGAAAACTATGATATCGTCGTGGCGAACATCGTGGCGGACGTCATCATCGCGCTCGCGCCGCAGGTGCGGCCGCTGCTGAAAAAGGGCGGGCTGTTCCTCTGCTCGGGCATCATCGACGACCGCGCGGTCGAGGTCGCGGACGCGCTGCGTCTTGCGGGCTGGGCGATCATGGAGGCCCGCGAGAGCGAGGGCTGGTTCTCATATTTGTGCAAATAACAGCATAGCAAAAGGGGAGCGTTCTCTGCCATAGAGAACGCTCCCCGTGTTTGGTGCCGTATCGCGTGCAATTTATTTCCTGATTTTTTGCAGCATCCTTGTGAATTCATCCGGCAGGGGACAGGAAAGCTCCATGACCTCGTGCGTGCGCGGATGGAGAAAGCGCAGGCCGACCGCGTGCAGGCATTGCCCCGTCAGACCGGCAACCTCTTTTTTTGCGCCGTACACCGTGTCGCCGAGAATGGGATGCCCGATGTAGGCCATGTGGACGCGGATCTGGTGTGTGCGTCCCGTCTCGAGCCGGCAGCGGACGTGGGTATAGCCCGGATAGCGGGCGATGACCTCCCAATGCGTGACCGCCTCGCGTCCACCGGCGACCACCGCCATGCGCTTGCGGTCGGTCGGGTGGCGCGCGATGGGCGCGTTCACCGTGCCGCGGTCCTCGCGCAGCTTGCCCACAACGATGCACTCGTAGGTGCGCGCGAGCGTGTGGTCGGCGAGCTGCGCGGAGAGGTACTGGTGCGCCGCGTCGTTCTTCGCCGCGATGATGAGACCGCTCGTGTCGCGGTCGATGCGGTGGACGATGCCCGGGCGCAGCGCGCCGCCGATGCCCGAGAGCGTTCCCGCGCAATGGTACAGCAGTGCGTTGACGAGCGTGCCGTCCGGGTGCCCCGGCGCGGGGTGGACGACCATGCCGCTGGGCTTGTTGACCACGATCACGTCCGCGTCCTCGTACACCACATCGAGCGGAATGTCCTGCGGCACGGCCTCGACCGGCTCCGGCTCGGGCAGCGTCACGGCGATGTCCTCGCCGCCCGCGAGCTTATAGCTTTTGCTGACGGCTCTCCCGTTCACCGCGACCTCGCCGCTCTCGATGAGCCGCGTCGCCTGCGAGCGGGTCAAGCCGTCAAGGCTCGACGCAAGAAATGCGTCGAGCCTTTGATTTTTGCTTTCTTCACTTGCCCTGAGCAGGATCGGTTCCATGGTCCTTCTCCCAATTCTTCGCGTCGGTGTTCGGGTAGATCCAAATGTAGTAAACGAGTGCCGCGATGGTGCCGCAGACCACAAAGCAGTCCGCAACGTTGAAAACCGGAAACTCGATGAACGTGCAGTCGAGCATATCCACCACATAGCCGAGGCGAACGCGGTCAATAAGATTCCCCACGCCGCCGCCGATCACGGCGGTCAGCGACCACACGCCGAGCGGGTGCCGCACGATCCGCGCGAGCAGCCATGCGAGCGCGAGCATCCCCACGCCCGTCACGCCGATGAGCAGCCAGCGCTCGCCGGAAAAGCTCGACCATGCCGCACCGAAATTGCGCACATAGTGCAGCCGCAGCAGCTGTGGGAGAAAGGGCTTGCTCTCGCCCACGGCGAAATGGGTCACGATATAGGCCTTCACCCACTGGTCCAGCGCGACGATGGCCGCGATAGCCAAAGGGCAGAGCCACAGCGAACGCTTCTTCACGGCTGCGGCACCTCGCTGTCGTCATTGGGATAGACGAGCACCCACTCCGCGTCCGCGGGGGCAAGTGCGAGCGTTTCCGCCTGCGCCTGCCTCATGCCGAGGCCCTCCGGCAGGTCACGCAGCGCGGCGATAGGGGCATAGTAAAAGCCCGCGTCGCCGTCCTTCACGCCGCCGCTTGAGAGTACATAGTCCGTCGCGCCCGCGCCGTACAGCTCAAACATCGGCAGGCCGTAGTCGGCTGCCAGAAATTTACCCTCTCTTCCGCTCTCGCCGATGGGAGCGGTCTCGCAGTAGTATTCTGTCTCTGGGCTGCCGTTTTCCAAGTCAGCGGGTGCGTTTGCGGTCTTGAACCCGTCCGCCGCCGCGCCGCCAAGCTGGCGGTCATAATACGGGCTGGACTGCACCGTTTCACAGCGCTGCTCGGGATATTCCACCTCGGCGTCCGTATCGGGCAGCGGATCGCCGTGCGGCGCCGCCATCGAAAACATCGCCTGATCCTCCTGTGCGGCAGGCGCGGCAGGTGCAGCGTCGTTTGCTTCCTGCTTCATCGCCGTTCGCGGGATCGTTACCGCCGCCGCGAGTGCGACGATCGCCGCGCAGGCCGCCATCGGCATCCACCGCCGCCATGCGCTCCGCTTTTTTGTTTGCGGCTTTTTCGCCGCCTTTTCTGCGCGCACCGCCGCCATCACGCCCTCCGTGAAGCCTGCGGGCACGTCCTCGTCCTCCAGCTCGCCGAGGGCAGCGTGCAGGGCCGTCAGCTCACCGAGCAGCCTTCTGCATTTCTCGCATTCGCTCACATGAGCGAGCACCTCCGCACGCTCCTCCTCCGTCAGCTCTCCGTCAACAAAGGCCGAGAGCAGCGGCGCAAATTCTTCACATTCCTTCATATTGCGTTCCTCTCCCCTCCGACAGTCTGATTACATTCTGTAACCTTTGACGCTGGCTTTTCAAAAAAGTTCCCGTCTGCCGCCAAATAATTTCGCAGCAGCAGCCGCGCGCGGTTGATGCGGCTCTTCACCGTGCCGAGCTCCAGCTCCGTGACCTCGCAGATCTCCGCATAGCTGAGCTGATGCAGCTCGCGCAGCACGAGCACGCGCCGGTAATCCTCCGGCAGCGCGGCAAGCCCCTCGCGCACCAGCCGCTGCGTCTCCCGGCCCTCGACGTGCTCCTCCGGCGTGGGCGCACGGTCGCGCACCTCAAGGTGTACGTCCTCGTCGTCGAGCGATACGCCGTCCACCGTGCGCTTATTGCGCCGCAGCAGGTCAATGCAGGCGTTGCTCGCCAGACGGTAGAGCCATGTGGACAGCGCCGCATCCTCGCGGAAGCCCTCCAGTCCGCGCCAAAGGGCAAGGAAGGTATCCTGCGCGGCCTCCGCCGCGTCCTCGCTGCTGCCGCACATACGCAGGCAAAGGTTGTATATTTTCTTCTCATGCAGCCGGACGAGCTGTTCAAAGGCTGCCTCGTCGCCGCCCCGCGCGGCTTGGATCAGTTCACTTTCGTTCATGTCCGCTCCGTGTGTTCAGTCGCTCAGATCTCGCTTGATGCCCGCCGTGACGCGGTAAAGATCCTCAAGCGTCTCCATGTGGTTGATCTGGTCTTTATAGTAGTTGGCGTATTTCACGCCCTTGAGATACCAGCAGTAGTGCCGCCGCGCTTCGAGCAGCGCGACCTTTTCATTGCGGAACTCCGCACTGCGTTCGATCTGGCGCACCAGCGCGTCGCAGCGCTCGGCAAGCGGCGGCAGCGGCGGAACGGGCTCGCCCGCAAGCGCTGCCCTGCATTGCTGGAAGAGCCACGGATTGCCAAAGCAGCCGCGCCCGATCATCACCGCGTCCGCGCCGGTGAGCTTCAACGCTTTTATCGCATTTTCCGGGGTAAAAACATCGCCGTTGGCGATAACGGGGATCTTCACCGCTTCCTTGACCGCGCGGATGGTCGACCAGTCTGCCTGTCCGCCGTACATCTGCACGCGGGTGCGCCCGTGGACGGTGATCGCCGCGACGCCCACGGATTCTAACAGCACCGCCAGCTCCGGCGCGTTGATGCTGCCCTTGTCCCAGCCGCGGCGCATCTTCACCGTGACCGGAACGTTTACCGCCCTGACCACCGCCTCGGCGATGCGCGCCGCCTTTTCGGGGTCGCGCATCAGCGCCGAGCCGTCGCCGTTGTTGACGACCTTGCCGACCGGGCAGCCCATGTTGATGTCCAGAATGTCCGCGCCGCTCGCCTCAATAGCGATCTGCGCGGCCTCGGCCATGCAGACCGGGTCGCTGCCGAAGATCTGGGCCTGCATCGGATGCTCGCCCGGAAAGGGCGCGAGCAGTGTGCGGCTCTTTTTATCCTGATAGCACAGCGCCTTCGAGCTCACGAGCTCCGTGCACGTCAGCCCCGCGCCGAGGGACGCGCACAGTTCGCGGAAGGCCGCGTCGGTCACGCCCGCCATCGGCGCGAGCGCGAGCTGCGAGTTGATCTCCACCGTACCGATGCGCATGGGCGTTCCCTCCTTCACCGTGTTTTCATAGGAGAAAATTATACCACAGCTTTCCCAAAAGCGGAAGTCCTTATTTTTGCGCGGCAAAAGCCCGTTAACATAGATACCGTTTTCGGCTGTGTAGACCGCTCCGCGCTTTATGCTCATGGTCGAGGCGTTTTCGTCGATGTCCTCCCACTTCAAGCCGACCAATTCGCTGCGACGCAAACCGGTCGTAACAAAAAGCATCAGCATACAGTGAAAATCAGGCGGTAGCGTCGGGAGCAGCCGGAAAAATCTTGCGGCTTCTTCATCGTCCAGCGCATCAACAGGCTTTCTCTCCTTTCTTGGCGCTTCGACCTGCTGCATGGGATTTTTGCTGATGACCTCCTGCCTTTTAACGTAGCTGAATATCAGCCCCAACGTCGCGTAGAGATGGCAGACCGTCTTTGTCGCGAGAGGCTTTCCCCTTGTGCTCCTGTATTCCGTGCGGAGATAAGTTAGATAACGCTGAATGTCTATCGCTGTGATTTTCTGCATGGAACGTCCTTTGAAATACTCTGTCAGCCGCTTGGCATTGTTTCGATGGAATGTGACCGTGACCGGCTTATTGGTCCCATTCTGAATCCGCAGCGGCAGCCATACCTCATTGACGAAATCCGCAAAGTCGCAGCTATGCACAGCAGGTGGGATTTCCGCCTCGGACGGGTCGATTTTCAATGATTTCTCCCATTCGTCTGCGGCTCGCTGCGCAGCTCTTTCTGCACGAACCGGAGATAAGCCTTGCGGTACCTGCCATGTTCGGTATCGTCTGATTTGCCGGCCCTTTTCGTCCTTGCCAAGACAGGCGGTGAAGCGGTACAAAAAAATTTTCCGTTTTTCTCGACTGCGCGGATATTTGCCATGATATACCTCCGATTTTCGGCATATCATGGGGTATTTTCCATCAGTTTTTTTCAGCCTGTGCGTTTTCTGTGTGTAATTTTGTGCTTTGAGCACTGAAATGCACCGACGAAAAGGAATAGCAAAAAGCCTTGAAGCCGTAAGGTTAATGTTCAAAGGTACACAATATGGCCTATGGGATTAATCAGGCGGTACGGAGAAAACATTGATATGCCCCCTCCATGATTGACAGTGTTTTATTTCACTGCCTCTCATAGAAGGAGCATATCAAAGCTGAGGGCGGCTGCCCCTTTCGCGTATGGATTCCCGCAGCGCGTCGTGTTTGCGCATTGTGTTTCCTCGGTCAAAATCCTTCCGGAAATGTTCCGCGCGGCAGGTGTAATTGTGCGGATGTATGTGGGGCGGGAGGCCGCCCGGTACGATCGGTCAAAGGCTCTTCACGAGCGTCAGGATGTTCGACCCGTCCGCGTATTCATAGGTCACCTCGTCCATGAGCTTCTTCACCATGAAGATGCCAAGGCCGCCGACCTCCCGCTCCTCCGCCGACTGCATTGTATCCGGATCGGGCTTTTCGGTGGGGTCGTAGGGCCGTCCGTTGTCGGAAAAGCGAAGCGTCGCCCTGCCGTCCTTCAGCGAGCAGCCCAGCACGACGCCGGTCGCGCCGCTGTAGCGGGCGATGTTGGAGAAGATCTCATCCACCGCCACATTGACCTGAGCGATCGCCTTCATGGAGGCTCCTGCCTCGGCGAGAATGCCCTCAAAAAAGTCGGTGGCCTGCGGCAGCTGCTCCAGCGTCGGCGCGAGATTGATCTTTTTCATGCCCGACGACTTCATCTCGATGCAGAGCATGGTGATATCGTCGAACTGGTCCGCGCCGCCCGCAAACTCGTCCACATCGCGGTGCAGAGCCTCCAGCAGCTGACGGCACGAGCCGCCCTCGGCGGCGTTCAGCGCACGGAGCATCCGGTCAGTCCCGTAAAGCGTGTTGGAGGCATTCGTGGCCTCCGGCACGCCGTCCGTGTAGACCACCAGACGGTCTCCCGCGTCCAGCTCCAGCTCGTATTCGCGGTATCGGGCGCCCTCCATGCCGGCCAGCACGAAGCCGTGCTTATCCTTGAACAGCTCAAAGGAGCCGCCTTTGCGCATGATGGCCGGATACTCGTGGCCTGCGTTGGCGCACTTCATTTTTCCCGTGGAGATCTCGAGAATGCCCAGCCAGACGGTGACGAACATCTCCGCGTCGTTGTTTTCGCAAAGCTGATCGTTTACCTTTTCCAGCACGGCCTTCGGGGACAGACCGCTCTGCGCGGCGGATTTCAGCAGCGTTTTGGAGATCATCATAAACAGCGCCGCGGGGACGCCCTTGCCGGACACGTCCGCCATGACCAGCGCCAGATGGTCGTCATCCACCAGGAAGAAGTCGTAGAAGTCGCCGCCGACCTCCTTCGCCGGTGTCATGGAGGCGTAAATGTCGAACTCGTGGCGCTCGGGGAAGGCGGGGAAGATGCAGGGCAGCATGGACGCCTGAATGTGGCGCGCCACGTCCAGCTCTGCGCCGATGCGCTCCTTTTCCGCGGTGACGCGGCTGAGATTTTGAATATATTCATTCAGCTCCGACACCATGTACTGAAACGAATGGGCAAGCTCCTCCAGCTCGTCGCCGGTGTTGACCTCCACCCGGAAGTGAGAAAGATCCTCCATCCTGCTCTCTACCAGCCCGATGGCGGCGTGGTGCAGAGTCCTCAGCGGACGGATCAGAATGCGCCGCACATAGTAGTAGTACGCGAAAATGGAAAGCAGCAGAACGGCCAGCACCACGCACAGCGTCAGGCCGAGAAACTGCCGGATCTGCTGGTCGATCATGTCCATCGAGATGTCCACGCTGGCCAGCGCCACCGGTGTGCCGGCTTTGTTGAGGATGGCGACGTAGGCCGACGCCAGATAGCCGTACTCCTCGTTGTTGGTGATGAGGATGGTCTGCTCCGCGTCAACGGCGAAGGCCCCGTGCATCAGCTCGTTGCCGCCGCCGTAGTAGGCGTCGGTGTCGCCGAGGTCGCAGACGCCGTCCTCGCCGGGAACGCCCGCGTCCCAGATGTAGTACATGACCTCATCCTCCGGCACGACCACATAGAAGTATTTCAGCCCCAGCTTCTCCCTGACGTCCTGCAGGTAGCGGTGGATCTCCTCATAATAGGCGTCCTTCTCGCCGGTCCGGTAGTATTGCTCCACACGGTCTCCGTCGATGAGATCCGCCGCCACGGAGGCCTGACCGAACGCGAGAGAGGCGTATTGCTCCTCCATCCGCGCCCGGTACAGCTGAGCGATCGAGGGGGCCAGGATCGCCGCGAGGACGGCGGCCATCGCCACCAGTCCCAGCAGCAGCTTGGGCTGTAACCGTATGCTCCTTGCTCGTTTCATGTCCGCACCTCCATCGGATGGATATGAAGCCGCAAATGACCGTCTCTTACACGGTAGAGCGCCCGCGTGGGGGACAGACGCTGCACCTCGCAGGGCAGGGAGACTGTGCCGGTCTCCACCGCGGTCACATAGAACCACGCGCCGCCCAGCTCCACCTGAGTCATGGAATTGTATTTTCGGAAGATCGCCAGGGCCTCCGCCCGGCTCATTTCGGAATGCAGCGTCAGCAGCTCGGACGCGGGACGCTTCCAGTAGGGCTGCTTTTCCGCCTGCGGCCGGCCGGCCGCCCAGCGGTCGTCAAGGTGCTCGAGGAGCTCCTCGACCGTCGCGCGCGCCCATGCCGCGCTTTGCAGATAGACGTCGATGCTGTCCGTGTCCGCGGTTATGTCAATGGTATGCTGCGCCAGAACGTCGCCGCCGTCCAATCGCTGCGCCACCTTGTGCATCGTCACGCCGGTGCATGACAGCTCCCGCTCCATGGCTCCCTCGATGGGGTAATAGCTGCGTCCCTGCGGGAGCAGCGAGCTGTGGGTGTTGATGCCGCGGAACGCGGGAAGCTCCTCCGGCAGCGTCAGGATGCGGTCATACTCCGCGATGAAAAACAGCTCGCAGCCCTCCTCCGTGAAGTACCGCCGGATCTCCTCCGATGAGATGGCCTCATAGTGAACAGGGATGCCGAGCTCCCCCGCCCGCTTTACGATGGCGTATTCCGTGAAATAGTCCTCGTCGTTGTGATAGGTATACAGCGCCAACACCTGATGCTTTTCCACAAAATATTCAAAGCACGACAGGAACACGTCGCTGCCGAAATAAACGACCTTCATCGCTTTTCCCTCTTTGTCCTCAGATCTTGATGATCAGTGTGTTGAAGCCCTGATAGCGCCGGTAGAAAAATTCCTTCGCCCGCTTTTTGATGACCAGCACGCCCATGCCGTCCATGTCGAAAGCCTCGTCCCGGCTGGCGCGGGAAGTATCTAACGTAAAGGGATTGAAGGTCGTGGCGTCGTCCCGCAGATGCAGCTCCAGCACGCCGCCCTCGTCCATGATGGCCGTCAGCTGGAGGTAGCCGTCCGTCCGCCCCTGAAAGCCGTGCTTCAAGATGGCCATGCCGAGCTCCTCCACGGTCATGGTCGAAAACATCTGCTGCTTCATGTCCGCGCCCCAGATTTCGCAGAAGACTTCCAGCTCGCGGCACACGTCCATCACATCCTCCGCGTTGCTGAGGATCGTCCGCTGGAAGATGCGCTCCTCCGGCAGCTCCGCTTTCTTATAGCGGCCGCCGAGGCCCAGCAGCAGGAACACCGCCAGCGAGCCGGCCTCCGTCAGCAGGAACAGCAGCCAGAAGCGCTGCAACCCCAAGGCATAGCACACGAACGTCAGCGGGATGAGCAGCACCGCGCCGCGCAGCGTCTCCAGCAGGAACGACGGCTTTTCGTTCTCGCAGGCCTGATAGTAATTGCACAGCAGGATATTGATGCCGGCGAACAGCGCCCCCGCGCCGTAGAGCCGCAGCGCGGTACACGCCAGCGCCTCCGACGCCGAACCGGCGATGCCGAACAGCAGGCACATTCCCGCGGGCCACAGCTCCACAAGGACGATCAGCGCACCGCCCACCGTCAGTCCCGCCGTGAAGCCGAGACGCACCGTGTTCCGCATTCCCTGCCGGTTGTGCTCGCCCTGATAGGTGGAGAGGATGGGCTGCATGGCGCGCCCCGTCCCCTCAAACAGGTACAGGATTAGGTAGGAGGTATTCTGAATGACGTCGAACACCGCCACCGCCGTTTCGCCGCCCAGACGGATCAGCAGATTGTTGCACACGAGGAAGAAGATCATCTGGTACAGGTACTGCACCGAGGTGGCCATGCCTGCCTTCAGCGCGGAAAGGGCAGGGACGAGCCAGCGCCCGCGCGGCAGCGCGAAGCGCAGCGTGTGCTTCTGACCGAAAAAGCCAGGCAGATAGATGGCGATGGTGATGATCTGTCCCAACGCGGTGGACAGCGCCGCGCCCCGCGTACCCATGTCCAGCGCCAGCACCAGCGTGATGTTCAGCGCAATGTCACAGAGGTTGCCTATGACCGAGCCGGCGCCGGCGCGGCGCTGACTCCCGTCGTTGCGCAGATAGTAGTTGAACACGTTGGACAGGTAGAACAGCGGCGTGGCCGCGACAAGGATCTGCAGATAGTCCCTTGTGGCGGCATACAGTGCGCCGTCCGTGCTCCGCGTGCCCAGCAGCGCCAGCAGCGGGTCTATGAATACGCTGCCCAGCACGGCGGTCGTGACGCTGAAAAGCAGCGCCAGCGCGAGCACGCCGTGAAAGCTGTCCGCGGCCTCCTGCGTTTTGCCCTGACTCAGCAGACGGGAATAGCGAACGGAGCCGCCCAGTCCGAGGCCGTGGGCAAACATGCAGTTGATCATGTAGACCGGCAGGATCAGACCGATGGCGGCAAGTCCCACGGCGCCCAGCCGCTGCCCCACCACCACGGCGTCCGCCATATCGCTCAGCGCCCAGCCGAGCGACGAGAGCATGGCGGGGACCCACAGTCCACGGAACATCCGAGCGGTAAAGCGGTCCGCCGTCCGATGTGCGGCGGGGCTCATCGTCTGCATGGTGTTACTCAATGGTCAGAATGTCGGAGAAGCCAGTCACCTCAAAGATCTCCATCACCGACTCGCTCACATGGGTGAGCACCATTTTGCCCTGACGGTTCATCAGCTTCTGCGCGGACAGCAGCACGCGCAGTCCCGCCGAGGAGATGTACTCGACCCGCCCGAAGTCCAGACGCAGCTCGGTGACGCCGTCAAGGTCGGCCTTCAGCTCCGTTTCCAGCTGGGGGGCGGTGGTGGTGTCGATGCGGCCCTCAATGGCCAATGACAGCGCGGAAGCCTTCTTTTCTTTTCTGATCTCCATGATTTTTCTCCTCCAAAAACGATTGAATTTTCAGTGTGCGGCGAAGGGCCGCGCGTTTCATTTTCTATGATAGCTGTATCCAGTGTAACACAAGCGCGGCATTTTCTCAACGAAAAAAGTAGATTCTGCCGAAAATCGGTGCGCGGCCGGCGGACGACGGGCCTGCCCCGTGACGCGCACGGGGCTCCGCCCGGTATGAAAAAGAAAAGCGCCGCATACCCTCTACCAAAACAAAATGGGGAGGATATGCGGATGTTTTTGCAGTTTGCCTTGAGGAAAAAGCGCGGGAAACGGGAGACGGCGAAGCCGCGCTTTCTACCACGACGCCCCGGCGTTCCAGCGCGTCGACCATCGTTTCGACGTAGCGCGGCGGGTATATGGTGTCGGCGTCGATGTTGATGTGGTATTTTCCCCGGGCGCGGTTCAGTCCGCAGAGGCGTGCATGGCCGCATCCGGGCGTCGTTTCGCGCTGCCACGGCAGACCGAGGGTTTCGAAAATCTCCGCCGTGCGGTCCTTCGACAGGTTGTCCGTGGCGATGATCTCCATCGGGTAGCGGCATCGCTGTTCGGCGAGCGACCAGAGACAGGCCGTCAGCCGTTTTTCCTCGTTGCAGGCGATGACCGACACGGTCGCCAGCGGCCGGTCCGACTGTCGTTCGGCGAGTTTCGCACGCACTTCGGCGACGGTCTCCGCGGGAACTTCGGCGAAGGGCTTTTCATAGACGGGGAGGTATTTCGAGTACCATTTCATGCGATCGGGGTTTATACGGCAAAGGTAGCATTAAATTCCGCACGGGCAAGCGATTCGGCGCTGATTGCCGGGACGGGGCGGAGGCAGGCCCGGCGGACGGACCGGAAGCCTGCGGCGGGAAAGCGGCCGTCGTCGATTGCGGGGCGGAGGCAGGCCCGGCGACAGTCGGCCGGGCGGCGGGGAGTTCGGGACGGTCCCGGCGGCGGATTCCGGAACCCCGGCCGGGAAACGGGGAAAACCGCTCTGCGGCGGCGCTTTTCACTCCGGGGCTGTGCGGAATGGCGATATATTTCTTATTTTTGCGGCTCCAAACGAGTTTTTTATGTTGCGTGTCAAAGGCATTCTCTGGGCGGCTCTCTCCTCGTCGACATTCGGACTGGCCCCGCTGTTCACCCTGCTGTTGCTGGGCGTGGGTTATTCGTCGTTCGAGGTCCTGACCTACCGCTGGGGTGTGGCGTCGTTGTGTCTGGGAGCCTACGGCCTGCTGGCGGGATGCGATTTCCGCCTCGGAAGGCGCGAGCTGGGCACGGTGTTCCTGCTGAGCCTGTTCCGCGCCGCGACGTCGTTGAGCCTGGTGATCGCCTATCAGAACATCGCCAGCGGGGTGGCCTCGACGATTCACTTCATGTATCCGCTGGTCGTGGCCGTCGTGATGATGTGTTTCTTCCGTGAACGCGGTTCGGCGTGGACCTTCGCGGCGATCGGCATGTCGATCGTCGGCGCGGTGCTGCTGTCGCTGGGCAACGTCGATTTCTCGCACGGCGACACGACGCTGGGGATCGTTTCGGCGACCGTCTCGGTCGTCGCCTACGGCGGTTACATCGTGGGCGTGCGCCGGAGCCGCGCGGTGGAGATCGACTCCACGGTGCTGACCTGCTGCGTGATGGCCTTCGGTGCGCTGTTCTTCATCGCCGGGGGCCTGCTGACGGGCGGCGTGCGTCTTGAGACCGACCCGCATACGTGGCTCTATATCCTCGGTGTGGCCATTCCGGCGACGGCCGTCTCGAACATGGCGCTGGTGCAGGCCATCAAGAGCATCGGGCCGACGCTGACCTCGATTTTCGGGGCCATGGAGCCGCTGACCGCCGTGGTGATCGGCGTCTGGGTTTTTGCCGAGCCTTTCACGGCGAAGGGCGCCGCGGGCATCCTGCTGATCGTGGCGGCGGTGTCGATCGTGGTCCTGCGCAGCCGGAAAGGGTAGCCGGGGCGGCCGGCGTGCGGCGATACGAAAAATCCCGGAGTTTGCGCTCCGGGATTTTTCGTGTTCTTAAAGTGTGAAGACCATCGCGATGGGGTAGTGGTCCGAAATGTAGGGCGCTCCGTAGTTGCCGTCGAGCGTGGCGAATAGCTGGCATTTGAGCTTGCCGCGGTAGTAGAGGTGGTCGATGACGATGGTGTCGGGAGCCGAGCCGAACCCGTTGAAAGTCCCCTTGTGGTCGGTCGTCGCGGCCTTGACGCGGGCCGAGACCATATATTTGGTCAGGGGTTTGAAGATCGGGCTGTCGACCGGGGTGTTGAAGTCGCCGCCGACGATGGTCGGGGCTTTCTTGCCGGCGATCTCGTGGATCTTTTCGATGAGCAGCTTCACGCCCTCTTCGCGCGCCGCCTTGCCCTTGTGGTCGAGGTGGGTGTTGAAATAGAAGAACTCCTTGCCCGACTTCCGGTCCTTGAGTTCGACCCACGTCACCGTGCGGTTGCAGGCCCCGTCCCAGCCGCGCGACACCTTGTCGGGCGTTTCGCTGAGCCAGAACGTGCCGCTGTCGAGCAGCTCGAAACGGTCGCGCAGGTAGTAGACGGCCATGAACTCGCCCTTCTCGGCGCCGTCGTCGCGGCCCACGCCCACGCGGGCGTACTGCGGGCATTCGGCGTCGATGTAGTGCAGCTGGTCGATAAGTCCTTCCTGCACGCCGAACACGTCGGGAGCCTCCCGGCGGATCATCTCCGGAGTGGCGTGACGACGTTTCATCCAGACGTTGTCGCCGTCCTTGCCGTGGCTGGTGCGCAGGTTGTAGGAGATCAGTTTGATCGGTTCGGCGCCGTCGGCGGCGAATGCCGGCATTGAAAAAGAGGCTGCTAACAGCAGCAGAAGTGCTATTTTCTTCATTTGGGTTACAGGTGTGATTAACTTGTGCAAAGATAGCAATATTTTTCGGAAAGCCAACCGTTTTTCAGGTTGTCAGAACCCTTTTCAGGCGGTCGAGACCCTCGGCCAGCAGTTTGCGCGGGCAGGCGATGTTCAGGCGGATGAAGCCTTCGCCCGCGGCGCCGTACATGGACCCGGAGTTGACGTGCAGGCGGCCTTCGTCCAGCAGCCGTCGGGTGAGCGCGTCGGACGACAGCCCCGCGGCCCGGCAGTCGGCCCAGACGAGGTAGGTCCCTTCCAGCGGAAGCACCGGGAACTGCGGAAGATGCCGCGCGAAGTAGTCCCGCAGGAAAAGGTAGTTTTCCCACAGGTAGCCGTTGAGCGCGTCGAGCCACTCGGCGCCGTCCGTGTAGGCCGCCGTCAGAGCCTCGATGGCGAAGGGGCTGATCATGCCCGTCTCGTTGATTTCGAGCGACCGGGCGATCCGTTCCCGGAGGCCGGTGTCGGCGGCGAAGATGTTGGCCACCTGCACTCCCGCGAGGTTGAACGCCTTGCTGGGCGAGGCGCAGGTGACCGAGCGGCGCGCGAACTCCTCCGAAAGCGAGGCGAAGGGGGTGTAGCGGAATCCCGGCATCACCAGCTCGCAGTGGATTTCGTCGGCCACGACCAGTATGTCGCGGCGCAGGCAGATGTCGCCGATGCGGCGCAGCTCTTCGGGCGTCCAGACCCGCCCCGCGGGGTTGTGCGGGTTGCAGAGCAGCATCAGTTTCACGGCAGGGTCGGCGGCCCGGCGTTCCAGCGCGTCGAAATCGACCGTATAGCGGTTGTCGCCGTAAGTCAGTTCACACTCCGCGGCGGAGCACCCGCTGTTGTCGATGGCGATGAAGAAGTGGTTGTAGACGGGCGTCAGCACCAGCACCCGGTCTCCGGGACGGGTCAGCGCCCGGAGAATGGCCGAGAGCGCCGGGATCACGCCCGTCACGGGAAGTATCCAGTCCGCTCCGGGCGCCCAGCCGTGCCGCCGGGCAAACCAGGACGTGACCGCCCCGTAGTAGCTCTCCGGGACCGTGGCGTAGCCGTAGACGCCGTGCTCCACCCGGCGGCGGAGCGCCTCGACGACGCACGGGGCCGTGCGGAAATCCATGTCGGCGACCCACATCGGGAGGATGTCGGCCGCAGGTTCCTCGTCCCACTTCACCGAGTTGGTTCCCCGGCGCGGGATCAGTTGATCGAAATCGTATTTTGCCATATCGGAATGCACTTTATTTACAAAGATACGAAAAAGTCGGATCGCTGCAATACCGGACTGCCGTGCGACTCGGTGGAACCTGCCGACCTTCGGAAAGTGTCGTTACGACACCAAAGATACGAAAAAGTCGGACCGCTGCAAAACCTCCGGCTATTTGCTCATCCGGTATGCCGACGGGGTCATGCCCGTGTGGCTGCGGAAATACTTGCCGAAAAACGACTGGTTGGGGAAATTGAGGCAGTAGGCGATTTCCTGAATGCTCATCGTCGAATATTTCAGCAGGTTTTTGGCTTCGAGCACCACGTAGTCGTCGATCCATTCGGCGGCGGTGCGGCCCGAGGTCTTGCGGATGATCGTCGTGAGGTATTTGGGCGTCAGGTGCAGCTGCCCGGCGTAGAAGCCCACCGAACGCTCCTGCATGTAATGTTTGGTCAGTTCGCTCATAAACTGGTTGAAATACTCGTCGTTGCGGCTGCGGGCCGAGGTCTCCGGGGCGGGCTGCGACTCGATGTGCCGCCCGATGATGCGGCAGACCTTGTAGGCCAGCGTGCGGATCATCGAGCGCAGGATCTCCGGCGAATAGACGTCGCCCGGGCGGGGCAGGCTCTCGGAGCGGATTTCGGCGAACGAGCCGGTGATGCCGGCCCATTCGGCTTCGCAGAGCCGCAGGCAGGGCTGTTTCTCGACGCTTAAAAAGAGCCTCGAAAGCAGTTTGATGTCGATATTGATGCGCCGGATGAACTCCTCTTCGCAGATCACCGTGTAGACCGAGGACTCCGGCCGGATGGATTCCACTTGCAGAATCGAGCCGGGCAGGAAGACGAACAGCATCTTCGCGTCGAGCGTGTGGCGGCGCAGTCCCGAGGTGAACGAAATCGAACCTTCGGAACAAAAAAGGATCGCGAAGGCATCGAGACGCGTCGGGTAGCGGAACAGGTCGATGTTGACCGTGTCCATGATCTTGACGCGCGAAGCGATCAGACAGCCATCGAAATAGAGGTCTTCCGGGCGCGGTTCGTTGACGGTGAGCAATGTTTCGAGCGAGAAGCTCTGAATCTCCTTTTCGTTCATTTTATCGGTCGTATTTCGGGCAAATATAACGAATTTGCCGAATACGATTTGTCGAAAGGTTGGAAATCGAACCAATCGGCTAATTTAACCGACACGGCGGCCTTTTCCGGAGGGGGCTAAAAGGGGAACTTTGCATCGAAAAATTGAAGAACCGATGAAACGAACTGTTTTCTGTGCCGCGCTGCTGCTGGCCGCCGGCTGTTCATCTCCGAAAAAGAACCGCACGGTCGATCCGCTGCGTGTCGAAACCATCGTGGCCGCGCCCTCGGCCGACGTCGGGGCGGCCGTTTATGTAGGTGCGATCGAAGAGGAGTCTTCGGCCGCCTTGAGCTTCCCCGTCGCCGGGACCGTCGCCCGCACTTTTGCGGACGAGGGCCGGCGCGTCGGCAAAGGTCACCTGCTCGCCGAGCTCGATCCCACCTCGGCGCGCCGGACTTTCGAGGCCGCCGAAGCCGCGCTGAATCAGGCGAAGGACGCCTGTGCGCGTCTGAAACAGCTCTACGACGCCGAGAGCCTGCCCGAGATCAAGTGGGTCGAGGCGCAGACCCGGCTGCGGCAGGCCGAGGCGGCCTTCGGGATCGCGAAGAAGAATCTGGAGGACTGCTCGCTTTACGCGCCCTTTTCCGGGGTGGTCGGCCAGCGGCGGATTTCGGCCGGGGAGACGGCCCTGCCGGGCGTTCCCGTGCTGACGCTGCTCGAAGTCGGACGCGTCAAGGTGCGCTTCTCGGTCCCCGAGCAGGAGATCGCCCGGCTCGGCGCCGACAGCCGGATCGGGGTGGGCGTCGCCGCGCTCGGCGACCGGGTGTTCCCCGCCGGGAAGATCGAAAAGGGCGCCGTGGCCAATCCCGCGGCCCACACCTACGACGTGCGCGCCACGCTGGACAACGCCGCTGGCGAGTTGCTGCCGGGCATGGTGTGCCGCGTGACGGTTTCGCCCGCAGAGTCGGCCGAGGAGATTGCCGTTCCGCTGCGCGCCGTGCAGCAGGCGGGCGACGGGAGCCGTTTCGTGTGGACCGTGCGCGGCGATTCGGCCGTGCGTACGGCCGTCACGACGGGGCGGCTGGTGAACAACGGCATCGTGCTGACCGGGGGCGTCGCGGCGGGCGACCGCATCGTCGTGGACGGCATGCAGAAGATCGGCGAGGGCAGTAAAGTCGTATGGCGATGAGAAGTTCGAATAGCGTAATAGCCTGGTCGATGCGGAATTTTCGCATCACCTTCCTGATCGTGGGCTGCCTGTTCGTGTTCGGAATCTACGCCCTTGCGCGCATTCCCAAGCAGGAGTTCCCCGAGTACACGATCCGGCAGGGCGTCGTCGTGGGCGTCTATCCCGGGGCGACGGCCGAGGAGGTCGAAGAGCAGCTGGCGAAGCCGCTCGAACAGTTTCTGATGACCTACAAGGAGGTGAAGCGTGCGAAGACCACCTCCACGTCGCAGAACGGCATGTGTTACGTGATGGTCGAGCTGAACGACGATGTGAACGACAAGGACGAGGTATGGTCGAAAGTCAAGCACGGGCTGGCGGCGTTCAAGATGCAGCTGCCTGCGGGTGTCGCGGCCGTGGTGACCAACGACGATTTCGGCGACACCTCGGCGCTGCTGATCACCCTCGAATCGGACACGCGCTCCTACCGCGAACTGAAAGGGTATATGGACGATTTGAGCGACCGTCTGCGCCGCATCGAGTCGGTCTCCAACCTGCGCCCCTACGGCGTGCAGCAGGAGCAGATCTCGGTTTACGCCGATCCCGAACGGCTCGCGGCCTACGGCATCGGCGAGAAGACGCTCTCCGCGGCGCTGGCCGCGCAGGGGCTGACCCCGCTGGGCGGCTCGGTGAGCAATGCCGAGACCGAGACCCCGATCCACATCGCGCCGTCGCTGGCCGGGGAGCGGGAGGTCGCCGAGCAGATCGTCTGGAGCGATCCCGAAGGGCACGTCCTGCGGGTGAAGGACGTGGCGCGCGTCGTGCGCGAGTACGACGATCCGGACAGCTATATCCGCAACAACGGCCACCGCTGCGTGCTGCTGTCGCTGGAGATGCAGGCCGGGAACAACATCGTGGAGTACGGCCGCGAGGTCGACGAGGTGCTGCACGCCTTCATCGAAGAGGAGCTTCCCGCCGATGTCAGCGTGCAGCGCATCGCCGACCAGGCCAAGGTCGTCGGCGACTCGGTGCACTCGTTCCTGCGCGACCTGTTCGTGGCCATGGCCATCATCATCGTCGTGATGATGCTCCTCTTCCCGCTGCGGTCGGCCATCGTCGCCGCGCTGACGATCCCGATGTCGACCTTCATATCGGTGGGCATGATGTACCTCTGCGGCATTCCGCTGAACACCGTGACGCTCGCCGCGCTGGTCGTCGTGCTGGGCATGATCGTCGACAACTCGATCGTGGTGATCGACGGCTACCTCGATTACCTCGGGCGCGGCCATTCGCGGTGGTTCGCCGCCGTGGAGAGCGCCCGGGAGTTCTTCCCCTCGCTGCTGCTGGCCACGATCTGTATCTGCATGATCTTCTATCCGATCCTCTTCACGATGACGGGCATGATGGGCGACTTCCTGACCTGGTTCCCGTGGACGATCACCATTAACCTGATGGTGTCGCTGCTGCTGGCCGTGATGGAAAAGGCGGAGCGGGACACCTATGACAAGGATGAAAAGCGCGAAACCAACGCCATTCGCCTTCAGCCCATGTTCGTTCGCCGCCCGGGAACCACGGCGAAGACCGTGCTGGAGCAGGTGAAAAACGCCTACTATCCGCGGCTGTCCGTGAAAAGCCGAAATTTCTACGAGATACTCATCGGACAGATCATGGAGCAGATTTCCCGGGAATGTAAGGTGGGACTGGTTTCTTACACCATTACCCACCATACCAGACAGAGTGCAATTGGACTTCCTTTTATTTCCAGAAAGAATTTTGACGGAAAAGAGATGGCAGTTACAGAATATACCATGAGCGAGATCATCGCTTCCGTTTACGAGACCATGGAGCGTACCTGCTGTCAGGAGGGCATCCTGTTCCTGGACGAGATCAACTGCGTTTCGGAGACGCTGGCGCCCACCATGCTGCAATTTCTGCAGAACAAGACCTTCGGCACGCACCGTGTCCCGGAGGGCTGGGTCATCGTGGCCGCGGGAAATCCGCCGGAGTATAACAAATCGGTACGGGAGTTCGATGTGGTGACGCTGGATCGGGTGCGGCAGATCAACGTAGAAGCAGATTTGGATATCTGGCTGGATTATGCCCGGGAGAAGCAACTCCACGGCGCGGTCATTTCCTATCTGTCCGTGAAGCGGGAGCGGTTCTATGTGGTGAAGCGGACGGAGGATAATCTGTCGTTTGTAACGGCGCGGGGATGGGAAGACCTGTCCCAGATACTGAAAGGCTATGAAGCGCTGCAAGTCCCGGTGACCGAGGCACTGGTATCCCAATTCCTGCACCATGAGGAAACGGCCAGAGATTTTGCCGCCTACTACCGCCTCTACCAGACCTATGGCTCCGATTACGCCATACCGGAGATCCTGAACGGAACACTGGCGGAGGAAGCCTATCAGGAGCGGGTGGCCATGGCGCGGGGCGGCAGCTTTGACGAGCGAATCACGGTGGTGAATCTGGTATTGGACGCACTGGGGGCGGAATTCGCGGCCTATGCCCGGGAAGACGCGGCGGTCGTCCGGCTCCACGAACTGCTGGGGCGGTATAAAAATGGGAACCAGTCCCTGACGGAGTTTATCACCGCCAACCGAAAAAGTCTGGAGATAAAACGCCAGAACGCCTTACTTTCCACGGAAGAAGCCCGGCGGGAGGAATGGGTGCTGCACCGTCTGGGGGAGATGGAGCTGGCAGTAAAGCAGGCGCATATCCGGGATGAAAAAGAGCAGCTTGTGCTTCTGCGCACGCTGTTCGGTCAGGACGTCCAGCGGCGGGAAGATCTGATCCGGCGCATCCAGACGGAGCTTTCCCACGGGTTCCGTTTCGTGGCGGACTGCTTTGGCGAGGGGCAGGAGATGATCCTGCTGGTGTCCGCTCTGACCAGAACGCCCAATGCGCTGACGTACATCGGTCGGCACGGCTGCGAGCCGTATCTTCACTACGCACAGGCGCTCATGTACCGGCAGCAGGAAGCTGCCTTGCAGCAAGCCTGCCGGGAAGTGCTGTAATGAAAAACAGGGGGCTGCCTCTTTAATGGGTGGTCGTAAAACAGTGAATGGAGCGTATCGGTAACGATACGCTCCATTTTTCGTATGTAGTGGGGTACATCCCCTTGGCTCTCCCTCTG
>ERZ1106976.1412-NODE-1412-length-24247-cov-6.904597_pt1 | contig 24247 bp, 16 predicted proteins | sample MGYA00403687_ERZ1106976 | MGnify/ENA primary metagenome ERZ1106976 (study PRJEB35170, sample SAMEA104062446) | human gut metagenome | biome: human gut; feature: human-associated habitat; material: faeces | place: Denmark | collected 2013-02-22 ... | reverse complement strand
CCAGTCTGCCGGCTGAGGTAATCAGCTCCTTATCCAGAAGGGAAGACATTGCATAGGAACTGTCCGCACCGCGGATGCTGTCAATGAATGCACGGGTGGTGGGTTGGTTATAGGCGATGATCGCAAGCACTTCCATGGAGGAGCCGGACAGGTTCCCGCCTTTACGGATGCCGAGCGCCTCGCGTATGTAGGGCGCGTATTCTTCCTTGGTGGAAAGCTGGCAGGTTTCGGGGTACAGAAGAAGCTGCAAACCCCGCTTTTCATACTGCGGTTGCATGTGTGAAAGCAGATTTTTGATGTCACGCACGGAAATACCGATGACATCCGAGAGCTTTTCATAGGTGACCGGATGCCCCGCCGCAAACAAAATTGCCTCAACTGCGGCTTCCGGTGGGGCAAGGACATTTTCCGCATTCTGATCCTGTACTGTTTCATTTTTCACCATCGGCGGTGTCCTCCCTTGATTGTTCTTCTGCGGTTATATCCTCTGCCGTATCCTCGGCTGGCGGGTCATCGTTGATGCGGAAGACTGCATCGGTCCCCCAGACGCTGCGCGGAGCATCCGGGTCTTCACACAGCAGGATGCGGCGCATTTTCATCAATTCCAGAATGCCGAGAAAAATGGCAATCCGGTCCGGGATCGCACCGGAATCATCCAAAAGGGAAGCAAGCGTTGCGCTCCCGTTATGTTCGATATGGTGCAGGATTCCGACAATTTTGACCTCGACCGACACGATGGGTTTTGCAATCATAGGGGTGAAGGTGGCAGGGTCTTCCTTGGGCCTGGTATTGTATTCCGAAACAGCTCTGCGCAGCGCGGTTACCAGTGAGGAAACCTCCTGATCCGCAACAAAGGTGCGATCCGGGGAAATTTCATCGGTATCCTTGACCATGCGTCCGGAGAAAAAAGCATACATGGGCGTCATCAGACGCGCACCGTCTTTTGCCTGCTGATAAAGAACCAGCAGTTGCGCAAGTTCCTGCCGCGGGTCTTCTTTGTCAGGTTCCTTGCGGGGCAGGAGCATTTTGCTCTTAATCAGCATCAATTCGCTTGCCATGACAATAAAATCAGACGTCAGCTCCATATTCATCCGTTCCGCTGCCCGCAGATAGGCAAGGTACTGATCGCAGATCAGGGCAATGGGAATATCGGCAATATTGACTTTGTTTTTGTGAATGAGATTCAGAAGCAGGTCCAACGGACCGTCAAACCGCTCCAACTGATAAGTGATTTCTGCCATTTTAGCTGATTCCGAAAAGCAGATCAATCGGTGTTGCGAACAGGAAGTCAAACCCACGCAGAACCCAATTGGAAACGATGGATACCGGGTAGATGCCCACTCTGGAAAGAATGAAGATGATGGCAAATACAACAAGACCGGTGTACTGCTCATACTTCATGACCTTAAAATACCATTTCTGCGGCAGGAGCATGTACATAAACCGGGAACCGTCGAACGGCGGAACCGGAATCAGGTTGAAAATGGCGAGTGCCACGTTCAGATTGGTTGCAACCGTAAAAAACAGATAGATTACATAAACGATCCATGCGGCATTATTTGCCAGATAGAGCCCTCCCTCTGCGGAGACGATCAGTCCGCTGACCAGACCGCTGTCAAAGGTGATGATTGAGAGAATATAGCAGACAATGGCAAGCAGCAGGTTTGAGATCGGTCCCGCAATTCCTGTCAGTGCCATACCGCGGCGCGGATTTTTGAAATACCGTGTATTGATCGGAACCGGTTTTGCCCAACCGAATCCGAAGATCAACATGCACAGAGCGCCGATCGGGTCAAGATGCTTGAACGGATTCAGCGTCAGCCGCCCCAAATTACGGGCAGTGGGATCTCCCAGTTTGTAGGCAATAAAACCGTGTGCGGTTTCATGCAGGGACAGGGAAAAAAGGATAATCGGCAGACAAAGTAAAAGTTCAATGAGTGCCCATTTATCAAAGCCGTTGCTCAGCAGATTCAGAAGCATACGAAACCTCCTTCTGTAAGAAGAATTCAGAGATCCGACCGGATCAGATCGTCATAGCTTTCCCGACGTACCGCTAAGGTATCCGTGCCGTTGTGCAACAGAACAACGGGGGGATTGGGAATGCGGTTATAGTGGGACGCCATAGAATAATTGTAGGCGCCTGTTGTCAGAACAGCTACGATGTCCCCGCGCTCTGCCTTTTGCAGCGGCATATCTTCACCGATCAGATCCCCCGATTCACAGCATCTGCCCGCCAGAGTGACCAGCGTGTCTTTCGGCGCGTCGGCGCGGTTTGCGATCAATGCGGTGTAGTGGGACCCGTACAGGGCGTACCGGGGGTTATCCGGCATGCCGCCGTCAACCGAAACATAGGTGCGAAAGCCGGGAATGGTTTTGACCGTGCCGACCGTGTACAGGGTAACGCCTGCCGCGGCAACCAAAGAACGTCCGGGTTCGGCGTAGATGCGCGGAACCGGCATGCTCTGTTCGTGACAGACCGCCCTGACCGTCTCCGCTACGGCACGGATCGTCGCCGCATAGTCCGGTTCGGGATCCTCTTCGATATAGCGGACACCGGGACCGCCGCCCAGATTCAGCGCGGGAACGGTGTATCCGAACATGTCGCGGATTTGTCGGCGGAAGGCAAGCAGGATGCGCGCCTCGTCAATAAAAGGCTGTTGCAGAAAAATCTGCGAGCCGATGTGCGCATGAATGCCGTCCAACCGGATGCCGTCCGTGGAGAGCGCAGTGCCGACGAGCTCCATAGCCTGTCCGGTAGAGATGGGAAGCCCGAATTTGGAATCTACGGTGCCGGTTGTGATTTTTTTGTGCGTGTGCGGGTCAATTCCGGGCGTGACGCGCAGAAAGACCGATTGCACCGTCCCTCGTTGAACCGCTTCGCGACCGATTGCGCAAAGCTCCTCCGGGGAATCCGCTACAATGACTCCGACTCCCGCATCCATTGCAAAGGAAATATCCGCGTCGGTTTTGTTGTTGCCGTGGAAAAAAACCTTTTCCATCGGAAATCCCGCCGCATGTGCGGTGTGAATTTCCCCGGGGGATACGCAGTCCACGCCGAGTCCTTCCTCCGCGACAATTCTGTAGATTCCTTTGAAGCTGAGTGCTTTGGAGGCATACAGCGGCAGGGCGTCCGTTCCGTAGGCGCTTTCCATGGTACGCTTCCACAGACGGCACATGCCGCGGATCACGTCCTCGTCCAACAGATAAAGCGGCGTGCCGTATTTTTTTGCCAACGCAACGGTGTCCGCCCCCCCGAGGGTGAGGTGACCGAATGCATTGACCGAGAGATGACTGTACAGCATGGGTTCCTTTCAGGTGCCGTTCAGAGACGGACACCGGACATCTGTGAAATTTCGCGCCAGAGCTGCGGCTTTCCCTCACCGTTTGCGGAGGAAAAGGGAATGACCGTTGTGCCCGGCAACAGCGCCGGATCCGTGCTCACTTTTTCAATGCACGCGGTACGCTCCGTTTTGTTGAGTTTGTCGATTTTGGTGATGACGACCAGGTAGGGAATGCCGGCTCCGTTCATAAAAGAGAGCATCTGCCGGTCGTTATCGGTAATACATGCCCGGCTGTCAATCAACTGAACGACCGCCTTGACCAGATCGATATTTTTGTTGCGGGTAAAGTACCCGTCGGTCAGCCTGGACCAGGCGCGTACACTGTCCGGCGTGCGTGCCGCAAAGCCGTATCCGGGAAGATCGGTCAGAAACAGTTGCCGGTCAACATCGTAAAAGTTGATGGTGATGGTCTTTCCGGGAGTTCCGGAAACTCTTGCGAGACTCTTGCGTCCGAGAAGTGTATTGATCAGGGAACTCTTTCCCACGTTGGAACGCCCGGAGAAGGCGATCTGCGGGATCGGATCGGTCGGAAACTGTGATTCGTTTCCCGCACTGATGCGCAGAGATACTTTTTGCAGATTCAGGGACATAGGTGCGATTCCTTTTCTTTTTCAGCTTTCAGTATGTAGGGTGGTCGGACTGCACGGCGCTGTCGTGTACCGTGATTCCGGTGCGGTCGATGGGGGTGTGCAGGGGAAGAATCTGTTCGTTCCGGTGTGTCGGAAGCTCCGGCGCCTGCACCCGGGATTTTTGCGGTACCAACGCCCCTTGCAGAACGTCCCCGGCATTGCGGCAGAGAACAAAGTTAAGGGCTTGGCGCAGGGAGGCATCCAATTCCTCCATATCGCCGCGGTTTGCTTCCGGAATCAGGACGGTATGTACACCCGCCGCACAGGCTGCAAGTGCCTTTTCCTTCAATCCGCCGATGGGAAGCACCCTGCCGCGCAACGTGATTTCACCGGTCATTGCCACATCGTGCCGCACGGGGATACCGGACAGCGCGCTGAGCAGAGCGGTCATCATGGTGACACCGGCAGAGGGACCGTCCTTGGGGATGGCTCCTTCCGGTACATGAATGTGTATATCTTTTTTCTGGTAAAAATCGGTGGAAATTCCGTATGCGGCCGCGATGGCGCGCACATAGGTGAGCGCCGCCTTTGCGGATTCTTTCATGACGTCTCCCAACTGACCGGTCAGCTCCAGTTTTCCGGTGCCGTCCAGAATGGCAACTTCCACCTGTAACATGTCACCGCCGGTTTCCGTCCATGCCAATCCGTTTACAAGACCCACCTGATCTTCGGCTTCCACCGTCTCCGGCATGCGCTTTCTGGCACCCAGATACGTGTGGACATCTTCCGCATCCACCGTGATGCGGTGAAGCTCCGGATCTTCAACCAGCTGTTTGGCGCACTTGCGTGCAACTGCGGCAATGGCGCGCTCCAGATTGCGCACGCCGGCTTCTCTGGTGTAATGATCGATGATTTCACCGATTGCCGCGTCGGTAATGCGGACGGTTCTGCGGTTCAGCCCGTGACGGGTCAACTGCTTGGGAATCAGATGGTTTTTGGCGATTTCGCACTTTTCTGTGCGGGTATAAGTGGGTAATTCAATGATTTCCATACGGTCGATCAGCGGACGCGGTACGGTCTCCAGTGTGTTTGCCGTTGCGATGAACAGACAGTCCGACAGATCAAACGGCATCTCGATGAAGTGATCACGGAAATAGCGGTTCTGCTCCGGGTCGAGAACTTCCAACAGAGCAGACGTCGGATCCCCGTGGGCGTCATGCGTCAGCTTGTCGATTTCGTCCAGCAGAATCAGGGGATTACAGACCCCTGCCTGTGAAATCGCATTGATGATCCGTCCCGGCATAGCGCCGATGTAGGTTTTGCGGTGACCTCTGATATCCGCCTCATCACGTACGCCGCCCAAAGAAACGCGGACATACTTGCGCTTCATGGCGCGGGCAATCGATGCCGCAACGGAGGTTTTGCCGACGCCGGGAGGACCGACCAGACAAAGAATCTGGTTTTTGAGCTCCGGGGTGCGCTGGCGGACCGCAAGATATTCAAGAATGCGCTCCTTCACCTTTTGCAGACCGTTGTGGTCGCTGTCCAACACTTTTTTTGCCGCCGCAATATCCGTGCGGTCTTTGCTCATTTTTCCCCACGGCAATTCCAGACAAACGTCCAGGTAGTTGCTCAGAACATTTGCCTCCGCGGAACCGTACGGCGTGCGGGCAAGTTTGTCGTTTTCCTTCAGAAGCTTTTTCCGGACCTCATCGGGGAGTTTTGCCTGCAGGATGCGGGTCATATATTCGTCACTGTCTGCACCCTCGCCGAGTTCTTCCTGAATGGCGCGGATCTGCTCCCGCAGATAGTACTCCCGCTGATTGCGGTTGAGGCGCTCACGCACCTTTTTGTGGATGCCGGCTTCACAGTTGAGCAGATCTACCTCATCCTGTATGATGGTGTTCAGCAGCTCCACACGCTCCATGGGGTCAAAGCAGGCGAGTATGGCAAGTTTGTCTTCGTAGCGTATCAGGATGTTGGCTGCAATGAAATCCGCAAGCATCCCGGGGTTGGTAATTGCCTTCGCGGCGCGGAGAATGTCTCCGGAGACGGAGGGGAGGTAGTGAAGCATGCCTTCCAGTCCGCCGATGGCTTCCCGCATCATTGCCTCTCCGCGAATACCGCCCTTGTCAAAAACGCGGATGACCTTGGTAATCAGGTCCGCAAGGGTAACATCTTCTTTTTTTCGCGTGGACTTGATGGACGCGCGGGCAACACCCTCCGCAATCACGCGGCAGGTGCCTTCCGGCGTTTTCAGAAACTGTTTGATTTTGGCGACGGTTCCGACCGGGGAAAGCCGGTCATTTTCTTCGTCGCCGTGTTCGCTGTTTTCCGCGGTGCGCAGTTCGGGCAAAAGCACGGCATAGCTGCCGTCCGCGGCGGCACGTTCCGCGGCAGCGGCGGATCCGTACTGTGTATCATTGAGTTCAAAACTGACAGGAATGCCGGGAAAAGCAACGATACCGGTGCTGATAACCACAGGTAATGTCAGAGTTTCGGCTCGTTCTATATATTCGGACATATCGGGTAATTCAAGATCCTTTCTTCACTGTCTCCGCCGCACGGGGGAGACGTTTGTTTTATATCTGAAAGTACAAAAAGCGACAATAATTCATTATCGACTCATTATAGCACACCGGTTCCGAAAAATCCATAGTTTTGCCGGAATATTTACAATTTATATATATATTCCGCCGTTTGAGCACCCATAACGCAGAAAAATGCGCTGTCGGCTTACTCCGACAGCGCATAGGGCAAGGGAAAAGCACAGCCAGGATCCGTCGTTGCATGCTTGATACCATGAGATTGGTATTCCGCAACACCCGGTGGCAGCTGTGCCTCGCAAACGATCGGGGATTCCCAATCGGCTTTCTCATTATACCCGATTTGCCTGTGTTTGTAAATATCCATTTTCACCATTTTTTTCGCCGGATTTTTGTGATAAAAATTACACCGAAAAATTCTTGCCGAAAAATAGGTACTTTTCTGTCGTTTTTTACGAGCGACATGCAATTACGCCTCATGTCGTAGGAACAAATGTTTTCTTTGATTGGCGGAGTCCGGCGGATGCCTGCGGGACGAACGGCGCATGGCACGCAGAATTTCACGTTCTTCCGCCCCGAAAATGCCGGTAGCGCAGAGCAGGGCAAGATAGAGCAGTGCGGAGGTTGCGGCATGAACGGCGAAGGACAGCCAAACGGGGGTGATACTGCCGGTCAGCGGTTGAAAAAGCAGGCGGGATGCACATGTTGCGCCGATCACACAGGTCACCGGACCGAATACCTGATGCCAGAGGCGCGGGCGCATACCGGTCACGCGGAGCATACGGGTGATGCTCAGGGTGGTGTTGAGCGTTTCCGTCACGTAAATGGCGATGATATAACCGTTCAGACCCATTACGGGCAGGAGAATCCAAACCAGCAGAACGGACACGGCGGCGTCAATGATATTGACATTCATGGAATAAACCTGTTCCCCCATTCCTTTGAGGATGGCATCTACCGCACTGTCCACATACATGATCGGAATCAGGGGTGCCAACCGGCGGATAAAGAGAACCGTTTGTGCAACATTGCCCGTGCCGGCTACCGCGCACCCCAGCTCTTCGGAAAAGCAAAGCATCACCCCGGAGACACCCACCGCAAAAAACATGGACAGCGTAAAAATGCGGAAGGCGATGCGGCGGATACGCGCGGTATCCGCAAGTACGCGGCTCTCCGCCACCTCGGGAATCAGAAGCCCGGAGAACGAGGTGATAAAGGCGGAGGGAAACAGCACAACGGGTAAAACCATGCTGTGCAGAATTCCGAATGCCGACAGCGCCGCTTTCCAGCTTGCGCCGCTCTTTTTCAGCCCCCGGGGAATGAGAATGTGCTCGACGGTGACAAGTCCGGAACGTACATAGGCACTGCACGCAACCGGAAGACCGATTGCGAGCAGTTTTCCCCACATGGAACGGTCGCCGCCTGCCGGCGCATCGGAAAAGGTCCGGGATCTGTCACGCAGGTAAAGAAAAGCGGACAGCGCAAGTGCGATTGCTTCGGACAATGCGCCGCCGATTACCAACGCAAGGCAGGCGTATTCGATGCCGCGCGGCAGAAACAGAGAGAGAAAGAAAACGGTCAGAAAAATCCGTGCACCCTGTGCAAGAATCTGTGCCGCCGCATTGCGCCCGACACGGCGCACGGCGGTAAAGTAGCCGGAGAGGCAGGAGCAAACCGCAATCGGGGGAAGAGTCAGTGCGAGAACCCGGAGCGCCCGCACGGTGCGCACATCGCCGATCAGGGTGGCTCCGAGCGGTTGCGCCAAAGCAAAAAGGAGGATGCCGGCTCCGGTGCCAAAGAGCAGTGCGTAAAGCGTTCCCGCACGGACGGCGGATCGGGCAGCCTGCTGATCGCCCTTTCCCAGTGCTTCCGAGATCAGACGCGTCATGGCAAGTCCGATGCCGGAAGTTGCCAGCGTAATGGCAAATCCGTAGACACCGGACAGCAGGGAATACAGCCCCACGGTTTCCGCGCCGGCTTTGTTTGTAACATAGATATTGAAAGCGACTCCGACTCCCCGCATCACCAGCGAGACTGCGACCAGCAGTGACGAGTTCAGAAAAAAGCGTCTGGTGCGTGAGCAGTTCTGCGACATATATTTCCTTCCTTTCTGTTTCTTTCTCCGATTCCGAAAAACCCGGTCAAAGTGTCCGATACCATGGTATGACGGAATTTTGTTTTCTATGCCGGGGGGTTTACAAGGAGCCAAAAAAATGGTATAATGCCATAAAACGATTGGAGGGACGGAGAATGGAACCAAAACGGGTGCTTTGCGGAATCGACAGAATTGCGGATGCGGACGATTTGCTGCGCGGGAAAAGAATTGCGCTTCTGACCGCCGCGTCCGGTATCAACAAACAGGGAATTCCAACCTACCGTGTGCTGGCAGAGCGATACCTTTTGCGGGTGATTTTTGCGCCGGAACATGGATTGTTCACCAATTTGCAGGACGGTCGGTTTGATGATGACAGGGAAGAAACCGATCCCGAAACCGGTGTCCCGGTTTGTAATCTCGGAACCGAGGGAAATCCGCACATGGACGCGTATCTGGGGCAGTGTGATATTGCGGTTTACGATATTCAGGATGTCGGCGCGCGCTTTTATACGTATCTGTCCAACCTGACGCAGCTGATGCGCGGATGTGTGCGAGCCGGCATTCCGCTGCTGGTACTTGACCGCCCCAATCCCATCGGCGGATTGGATATGGAGGGGGCTATTCTGGATGAGGGGCGCTTTTCCTCCTTTATCGGAGAATTTGCAGTGCCGACGCGTTATGCCCTGACGGTGGGCGAATATGCCGCCTATGTCAATCGCGAGAAAAAGATCGGGTGCGAGCTGCATGTTCTTCCGTGTATCGGCTGGTCCAGGGGAGATTGCTATGACGAAACGGATCTGCTGTTTGTCAATCCGTCTCCGAACATTCCCTCTGTCGGTACGGTTTTCAATTATTTGGGCGGGTGTATCTGGGAGGCGACCAACATTTCCGAGGGGCGCGGCACGACACGCCCGTTTGACCTGGTTGGTGCGCCTTTTGTGGACGACGCGGCACTTTGGGAGGAGATGCGCGATCTTCGCTTGCCGGGGGTGATTTTCCGTCGCTGCTTTTTCACGCCCCAGTTCAACAAGCACGCAGGTCAGATCTGCCGCGGCTTGCAATTGCATGTTACGGACCGTCACACCTATCGCCCCGTCCTGACCATGCTTTACCTTTTCCGGCATATGAAACGCTATGAGGCATTCACCTGCCGCGAATCCGGACTGTGCCTGCGGTTCGGGACAGATCTGCTGCTTTCAGACTTCGATCCTGCCGAATTTGATGCGCAGAACGCGCAGACGCTTGCCGAATTTGAAAAATCAGTACAATCATACAGATTATACGAATAATCGAAAAAAGAATTGTGAAGTATGACAGCGAAAAAATTCTTGACAAGTAGGCATGGATGCTATATGATAACAGTGGTCAAAAACCGTCCCGCTTCGGCGGCGCGGTATGGAAATACAGAGAATCAAGACTGAAGGAGAATTGTTTATGAAAACCTATGTTTGCGAGCTTTGTGGCTATGAGTACAATCCCAAACTGGGCGATCCGGATAACGGAATCGAGCCGGGAACTGATTTTGAAGATCTTCCCGACGATTGGACCTGTCCTTTGTGCGGTGCGACCAAGGAAGATTTTGAAGTGATGAGTGACGACGACGAATAAATCGCATAAACCGTTCTCGGTCGATCCCCGCTCCTTTTTTCGGGAGCGGGGATCGTCGCTTATGTAAAAATATGCACCGTCGAAAGTGTCTGACCTTTGGCGGTGCATATTGCGTGTGATATGTAAAAACGTTTTGTTCTGCGCTCATTCCGGCGACAGGTCAATCGGAATTTCCTTGCCCAGCGGCAATGAGTAAATGCCTACGGTAATGTCTCTGTCGCCGTACATACGGCGTACCGCCGCGGCATATTGTCGGAGCTGATGACCGTGGCGCTCGGTCATATGAGCGGTCAGAAGTGCGGGGTTCTCCCGTTCCTCCGGGGTGACGGCATCGGTTTTATAGTCGCAGATATGCAAAGCGCCGTCGCTGTTTTCCAGCAATAGGTCAATGGAGCCCTGGACATAGAGGGTGCGGTCGCCGAGCAGATTTTGCAGTTTCGGGTTGGCGGTAAAATTGCGCAGTGGGAGAAACGAGGTAAACCGGACCTCACGCCGGACATCGGCAGACGCGCGGATGCGGCGGTAAAGATCACTGTGAAAGAATGCCTCTGCCTGCCGTTGATTCAGAATTGCGGCGGTATGCGGATCCAGAAAACCTTCCTTGACGAGCCGCTCCGTCTCCGCCCGGACGCCATGTGCCTCAACCTGCGCATAGTCGCAGAATTGCAGAAAGCGATGTGCCGCATTGCCAAGATCCACGGCAGTCGGGCGCTTGTTTTGTGAGAGCAGGTAGGAAAAGTCCTGTTTCTCGCTTTGCATCAGTTCCAGCCTGCGGCGGATGCTTTCCTCGGTTTGTGCCTGTATGCTGTCGTCTTCCTTTCCGTTTTCCATGCCGTCAAAGGATCCTTCCTCGGTATGGTAGAGAATGCAGGAGTCAAGAAAGTTGGGGCGGAGTAAAGATGCCGCGATTTTTGCGGGAACGGCGGCAAGCGTGAGACTGTCCCGGCACAGCTCCGGTGCTTCCTCCGCAAGCGAGGCATAATCAAAAGGGGAAGGGCCTGCCGCCGGGCTGTCGGGCGATTGCCGGGTGGTTATATCCACGCGTATGTCCGGTCGCGGCAGAACGTTTTTGTAGGTTTCCGCCTTTACGCATCCGCCTGCTTCCAAAGCCTCCGGATGCAGGTGCAAAGCGGAGAGAATCCAGGTCAGGAAGGTGCGTGCCGCAAGGGTATTGCTGCGGTCTCCCGTCCGTGCGTCTGCGGCGGTGTCCGCTTCTTTTTCCGGATTTGTCACAGCGGCGCTCACATACAGGCGCTCTTTTGCACGGGTGAGCGCAACATACAGAAGACGCATGCGCTCCTCGATCAACTGATCCAGAATTTCATCCGCGATTACCCCGCGCACCACCGTGTCACGCCGTTCCAGCGTTTCCGGATCATAGCTGCGCACTGCGGCGCCGATGCGCTTGGAGAATAGAATCGGTGAAGAGTTATCTTTCAGGTTGAAACGCTTTCCGCAGCAGAAGACGAAGCAGACGGGGAATTCCAGTCCCTTTGATTTGTGAATGGTCATGACGGAAACCGCGCCCTCTGCGTTTGCCGCCTCACTGACGCCGCCTTCGCCCGCATCGCACAGACGGCGGAAGTAATTGAGAAAGCCGTACAGTCCGTTCCACGCGCGGCGCACATAAGCGCAGGCGCTGTCATACAGCGCGGTAAATGCCGGTGTGGCGGTCAGCCTGCGGGCAACCGGGTCATTACTCAATGTCCGCAAAAGCCGATCTGCCGCCAGGCTGACGGTGTCCGCACGCCGGGCAGAAAGCCATGTGCAGAAGCGCTTGCATTTCTCGCCGAGCGGGTTTTGCGGCTGCTCCCCCGTCAGAAGCAGTGCATCATAGAGCGCGTGCTCCTGTCCGACACCCTTTCGGACGGTTACCAATTCGTCCAGTGTGAAGGAAATGCCGAATGCGGGACACACTAAAAGTTCCGAAAGCGAGAGATCGGTACGGGGATTGTTGAGTACCTCCAGAAGGGAGAGCAGGACTTTCATTTCCGCGCTTTCCAGCACATTGCTGTAAGAAGGGGAAGAAACAGGGACGCCGCGCTCGGTCAGCAGGGCGATCAGGCGGTCGGCATGGCTCTGCGCCTGTACAAGAACCGCAATGTCGCCCGGACGGATCAGCGCGCCGTTGGCAAGACGCTCTTTGCCGATCATCGTGCAGATGCGCTGTGCGACCAGCTCTGCCTCCGCCTCGTCCGCGTCGAGAAAGATCGGTTCTGTACCCTCTTGTGGTTGCGGCGGCTGTTCTGCCAGAAGCAATGTGACGGGCGGGGAAACGTAGTCGGAGGACGGCAGTGCTTTGCCGCAGATCAGATCGTCGTCCTGCGTGTAACCGATGCTTTCCGGACATGCGGCAAAGGTGTAGGCGCAGACCAGATTGACAAAACGGATGATGTTCGGGTCACACCGGAAGTTGGCGGACATGAATACGCTGCAGCCGTCCGGTGCGGCAGTTGCAGGGCCGGTCGCGGGCGGTAGCTTGGCGCGCAGTGCGGCAAAGACCGCCGGTTCCGCTTCCCGGAAGCCGTAGATGCTTTGTTTGATATCGCCCACCATGAAACGGTGATTCCCGCCGATATGGGCAAAGATACGGTCCTGCAAGCGGTTGACGTCCTGGTACTCGTCGATGAAGACCGCATCATATTCCTCCCGGAACTGCATGGCAAGCGGGGAGGGGGTGCCGTCCGGGTTTTCCAACAGACGCAGAAGGTAGCGTGGCATATCCGAAAAATCACAGACGCCGCGCGCGATTTTTTCTTCCGCGAGGATGCGGTCAAACGCAGAAAGAATCCGGTGGAGAGCACCGCAGGTATTTGCGCATTCACGCAGTTGTGTGGAAAGCTCCTCCTGCGTAAATGCAAACAGACGCTCCGTTATTTTTTTCAGCCGGTCTTTGTTCTTTTGGCGCAGATCCTTCATGTATTCCTTGCGCGGTGCCGATTCGGTTGCCCTGACGGTCCCCAGTTTGGTAAAAGAAACCCGACTCAGTGCATCCGCAATTTCCTGGTAGGAGCCGTGCTCGGTGATACGCAGAAGGGAGCGGAACAGAGCGGCATCCGCGTCAAATGCGGGCAGATAGCGCAAAGAGAGGACCGGATCCGTTTCCATTTCTTTACAGGCGCGCTCGGTACGCCGACAGAGCAAGCCGATTTCTTCCCGTGCGCCGCTCAGCAGACGGGCACCGACTATGGATGCAAAAAAGTCGCCGTCCGCTTCCCCGCGCATCCGTTCCGCGTAGAGGAGCAGGGAATCCACTCCTTCCGGCAGTGCGATCAGCTTCCGGTAAAGCGAGAGAAAAGGATCGGTCGGGTCGGAGGAATCCCGCAGGGGAAGGATTGCATCGATCAGATGCAGAAAGTCCCCGTCCTGCCTGCAGGCACGAATGCTCTGCGTGCATTCCGTATACATGTCGTCCACCACGCGGTTCATGACATCGGTATAAAGCGGAGCCAGTTCCGCTTCATCCGCATGACGCAGGGAGGCGGGAAGACCCAGCTTTGCAAAATGTGTGCGCACCGGTTGCGCAAAAAAAGAGTCGATGGTGCCGATGTTGGCAGAGCCCAGAAGCAAGAGCTGGCGGCACAGATGCGCGTTGCCGGGATCGGCGGCGATGGCGTCGGAGAGCGCTGCGGCAATCCGTGTTTTCAGTTCCCCTGCGGCAGCCTTTGTAAAGGTCACAATCAGCATCCGGGAGATGCTCATGGGGTCATGCTCGCTGTCGCCCTTTAGCATCCGGATGATACGTTCGGTCAGTACAGCCGTTTTCCCGGAGCCGGCGGCGGCACTGACCAGCACTGTCCGCCCGCGGATGCACATGGCTGCCCGTTGGGCGCGTGTGTAAGGGCGACCGCCGGCAGGTTCCGGCGGCAGGTCATCCTGTTGGGCAATCGGATGGATGTCCGTTTCGGTCATAATATCTCCTTTCTCCTCGGATGTTTGTCAGAACTCGCTTTTTACGGCGACCGGGCAACGGTCGGCAAGGGAGCAGTAGCGGCAGTTGTCCTTTCCCGGTGTGCGTTGGGCACAGCCGCTGTAAATCCGGTTTCCTATGGTTTTGATGGTTTCAAATACGGTTTCGCGCATGGCAAGCATTTCGTCCTCCCCCAACAGGTTACCGGTATAGGTTCCGTCCTTTTTTTTGCGTATTCCGCAGAGTACCCCGGGGTCTTCCGTATGGCTCATGGCGCGAAGGACATGATCGTCGGCAAGCAGAACCCCACTGCGCCCGGCGACAGGCAGTCCCTCTTTTTCTCCCGTATACAGATACAACGCTCCCGCAGGCAGAACCTGCTGACCGTTTCCGAAATACGGTGTGTTTTCCGGCGATGTGGCGGTGAACAGATAGATCGGCAACTGAAAATCACAGTCGTCACGGTAGTTGTCTGTGGAAAACCGCATTTCCCCGGTCTTATAGTCAACCACGCGCAGATAAGTGGTACCCGCATCCTGCCAACGGTCGATCCGGTCGATTTTTCCGCAGAAGAGAATGTTCTTTATGCCGGTATCCGCGGAGAGCGTGACCGACGGTGCCGTCAGCGGGTCGTTTGCCTGACCGAATGACTGCTCAAACGCCACGGGTCGGAAGTCGCTTTCGGAGAATTCATCCAGAATACTGCATAACAGAACGTTGGTCAGCTGCCGCAAGCGGAGAAACTGATGCGACAGCCGCGGAGCGAGTGTTTCGGGTGTCTGTCCGCACAGCTTCCGTATGTAGTCGCGGATCAGCCGGTTAAGCAACTGTTCGGACTCCTCTTGCCCGGGGCGGCAGAGGGAACCGTCCGGCAACTGAACGGCACGCAGATAATGTTCCAAAATGCTGTGGATGAAACTGCCGGCGGTGTTGACGCCGAGGCGTGCTTCGGACTGTGCGCGCAGTTTCAGAATTGTTTCGCAGTAGAAACGGTACGGGCAGCTGACAAAGGTATGCAGTGTTGTCTGGGATAGGCGAAGGGTATCGCCGAGCAGATGCCCGGCGGTTTCCGGCGTCAGATCGTGAACCGCCTCCGGGTGCGGGAGTGCTTCTGCAGGAACGGGGGAAACGAAATCCGTGACCGGCATTTCCGGGAAAAGAGCGCGCACCCGCATAAAAGCGGTTCCCGGTGTGCAGGGCTTGCCGTCCGGACGGTTGGCAGGAAACATGAGAACAAGCGTTTCCGTCGGTTTTGAAAAGGCGCGGTAAACATAAAACAGCTCATCCGAGGAGGCAGAATCTTCACTTTCTCCCAATTCCAGTGACATCTGCGTAAGCAGCCGGCGGTCGTTGGCAGAAAACAACCCATGGTGACTGACCGTGCCCGGAAAATCCCCCTCGGTCAGCCCGACGGCAATCACCGCGCGGATATTTTCCACGCGCAGCGTTGCCGCAGAACCAATCACGACGCAATCATGCATGGCAGGGACCGAACCGATGTCCGTATTGGAAAGCAGGAGGGAAAGCGCCGCGGAGAATTCTTCATCACTGGCCTGTTCCTCTCCCAGAAGATCGGCAAGCAAAACAAGCGTGTTGGTCAGTGCGTCATACAGCCGGAGCAGTTCTCCTGCACGGCGTGTCTGTCCCCGCTCCAATTCGGCTCCCGCCATTTGTGCCAGCTGCCCGGAAAGTCCGATGGTATCCGTGTAGCGGTAGAGGGCGGCGCACTTGTCCCGCATATTTGCGCACAGGCGCAGTTCCGATGCCAATGTGTGCAAAGGGGTCATGAGCTGTTTCCGAACCCGGTTTGCGGCGTTCAGAATTCCGGCTGCCCGGGCACTGCGGCTGGTGGTATAGCCGTCCGGGTTCATATTCCAGGTTTCTTCTTCAAAGGCTTTTCCGTTCAGATGCCAGGTATTGCAATAACCTTCAAACAGATCGATCTCCTCCGGTGCAACGCCGCACAGTCCTGTTTTCAGCAAGGTCAGAAGATCCTCTGCCTGCCAGTGCCTTGTGACGGCACGCATGGCGCTGAGCAAAAGGCGGGCGGCAGGATGCGCGCACAGATCCGTCCGTTCCGAAAGAAAGTACGGGATGTGCAGTCGTTCCAGCGCGGCGTCCAGAATGCCGCGCCTTGTTTGCGGGTCACGGGTGATAATGGCGATTTCACCAAAATCGATTCCTTCCTTTTTCAGGCGGAGAACCTCCAGCGCTGCCGCTTCCGCCTCCGCGTAGATGTGCGGGGCACGGATCAGGCGTAAATGCTCCCGATCCTCTGCCGTAAAGGGAATGGGGGTTGCGTCGAACTGCCAGAGAGATTCCGAGAGCGCGCGCAAAACCGACACGCGGTTTCTGCCTGCATCTGCCAGAACCGTTTGGGTGACGGGGATGCCAAGGCGATCCGCGCAAAGACGCAACTTGCCTGCAGTGTCGCGCAGGCTGTCATATGCGATGCCGGGGTCATGCAGTCCGAGAATGCCGAGGGTGACATTGACGCAATCCGATTGCCGCAGAATTTCGCACAGGACACGGCGTTCCGGGGCGGTAAAGGAGGTGAAGGAATCCACAACAACGGTGCTTCCGCCGAAAAAGTCATGCTTTTTCAGAGATTCCGCCAACTGCGTCAGAATTTCCGCAGGCTGACCGCCGAACCGATCGCACACCAATGCATCGTAACCACTGCAGATCAGCGCAAGATCGGTCAGCTTGTCCGCAAGCACCGGAGCGCCGGAAAGCTGTGCGGCGGCTTCTTCCAGTGCCGCGGGGGAAATGCCGCTGTTCCGCAGTTCTTCTGCGGCTTCCAGCATCAGTCCCGCCAGAGCGGTGTCCGAACCGCCGCGATAGGTGTGCAGTCCGCCGGACAGGGAGCGGAGGGTTTGCCACATCAAAAGTTTTTTGGTTCCCTTATCCAATTTTGCTGCGGTGATGCCGCCGAAACGGGAAAAAACGGCGTTTGCAAGCCGCGAAAAACTGAGAACCGTGATGCGGTTCCCGATCCCGTCGGGAAGGCGGGAGAGAAAGTTCCGTTCGGCAATATACGCCTCTTGTTCCGGAACCAGAAGGTATCCTTTGCCGCCTTCGTTTGCGACGCGAAGCAGAATCCGTTCTGCCGTGTATGTTTTGCCGCTTCCGGCATGACCGAAGATAAAGTGCAGACCGCTCACTTGTCTTCCTCCTTCAAAAGCAGATTTCTGCGTATGGTCGGACGCCCGCGCCATGCGTAAGCGCGCTCGGAAAAGTCCGCGTCACTCATACCGTCAAGCAATGAGACGGTCAGATGCGGAATAAGCCGTTCGTGGAAAAAGGGAATCGTGGAGAATGCGGTGCCGCGCCGGATGGCATTTTGTGTGTACGGACATGCCGTCTGGCAGATGTCACACCCCCAGACCAGTGGATGCGCGCGCAACTGCGCGGTTTCTTCTTCATCCGGCGTGCCTTTTTTCTGTGTCAGTGCGGACAGACAGATGCGGTCCGTTCCGGTAATCGGGCAGGCGGAAAGGCAGCGGTTGCAACCGATGCACGTGCGGATCGGCTGTGCTTCTCCGGGCAATACGGCATCGGTGAGCAGCTCTCCGAGAAAGACAAAGGAAGAGTAGGCGGTTGTCAGCAAGAGTCCGTTTTTGCCGCGGACTCCCAGCCCGGCTTTGCATGCCGCATCGCGCTCGTCAATGGGGGAATGGTCGGCAAATCCGGCAAAACGGTAATCCGGAAAACGCTCGGAAAGCTGTTTGCAGAGCCGTGCAAACAGTCCGGAAAAGAACAGGTGATAATCACGTCCCACCGCATAGGCGGAAAGATTACAGTCCGGGGTGAGCGCCTCGGGGCAGAGGTAGGGAACCGCCATCATGACGGCGCTGCCCTGCGCGGGAATGCCTGCCCGTTCCGCCAGATAGGGGCGCGTCAGACGGCATTCCGAAAGCGGCAGCGCCGCAAAACAGGTAATTCCTTCCGATTGCAGCAAAGCAGAGATCGCTTCATACAGCGCCGTGTTTGTCGGTGCGTTCTTTTCCATGATACTCCCCGGCTCCTTCCCCTTTATTTTCACCGCTATTATAGCAGATTTTCATGTAGAAGGCAAGGTATTTTGGATAATTCAACGACTTTTTATCTTTTTTTCATGAAACGGTCACAAATGTTAGCTATAATGGGGAACATAAATCAAAACACTTTCCATAGGAGGTCCTTACGATGCAGGAGAGTAATCAGAACGATAATCGTGACAACCGGGACGGACAATGGGCAGATCATAACAGCGGTCAGGGGACAGACGGTTATCAGTACCGTCCCAGTGGCAGTTATACAACGCCGAATGGCAGAAGCGGATATTCTTATACTCCGGACAGGGGGCAGGGGAATGCGCCCCAAAACGGTGGTGGACACGGAAAGAACGGCGGGCGGACATTTGTCATTGCGCTGTGCGTGATTCTGGCTGTCATTTTTCTGCTTGGCACTGTGTGCTATATGAGCATTTCCACCATCGCGCGGTGGAAGGATTATCACGAGAAAAACAATGTGGGCGAATCGGATCAGACTTCTTCCGAGCGTTCCGATACCACAACAGACGGGACGGGCAAGAGTTTCCCGACGCATGTTGTGATTGACAAATCGGATTCCATCAAGACCAACGGAATTAAAGAGGTTACATCGGCAGGAAACAGCAATTATTCATTGGCGCAGGTGGTTTCCATGGTGAAAGACTCTGTGGTGGAAATCAGCACGGAGAAGGTTGTAAACAGCGCCTGGTACGGTCAGTATGTCCTGAGCGGAGCGGGGAGCGGCGTGATTATTTCTGCCAATGACGGATGTGTGATCGTCACCAACTACCACGTTATTTCCGGCGCCAATACCATCACGGTCAAGCTGACCGACGGTTCTTCCTACATCGCATCGGTGCGCGGCTATGACGCGGTGTCCGATCTGGCGGTGCTCTACATTGATTCCGGCAACAAAGATCTGACCAGCGCGCAACTGGGGTGCAGTGCGGATCTTGTGGTGGGAGAGGATGTCATTGCCATCGGCAACCCGCTCGGTTCGCTGGGCGGCACCGTGACCAACGGAATCATCAGCGCCACCGAACGGCAAATTTATATCGACGGAATCGGTATGACGCTTTTGCAGACCAATGCGGCAATCAGCCCCGGAAACTCCGGCGGCGGGCTGTTCAACAAAGCGGGGCAGCTCATCGGTATCGTCAATGCAAAATCCTCTGACAGTGAAGCGGAGGGGCTTGGTTTTGCAATTCCGATTGACCATGCATACGAAATCATCGAAGAGCTGATCAAATACGGTACGGTGCGCTCCACGGTGGATGCAGGCTTGACGTTGGTGGACAAGAGCGATAAAAACGATGCGTACCGCACATTCGGAAATCCCAATGCGGGCGTGTTCGTGTACGAGTCCGCCTATTCGGAAGACCTGAAATACGGCGACAGAATTGTTTCGGTTGACGGAAGCAGCATTGCTTCCTCGGATGTCTTCTCGTCCATTCTGCGTCAGAAGAAACCGGGCGATACCATTCAGATTGTGGTGGAACGCCTGAGCAAATCCGGTGTTTATGCCACGCTCAAACAGGTTAAGGTGACGCTGACATTGCGTGCACCGTCGGAAGAAACAGAAAATAACTGACTCCATATCAGACAACGAAAGGATAGAAATTGCCCTATGTATAACATTCTTGTAGTAGACGATGAAATCAGAATCCGCTCACTGATTCGCAAATATGCGGAATTTGAGGGTCACACCGTAACTGAGGCAGGGGACGGAATGGAGGCGGTGCATCTGTGCCGCGTCAATACCTATGACATCATCATCATGGATATTATGATGCCGGAACTGGATGGATTTTCTGCCTGCCGTGAGATCCGCAAAACGTCACAGACGCCTATCATTATGCTGTCGGCACGCGGTGAGGAATACGATAAGATCAACGGATTTGAACTGGGCATTGACGACTATGTGGTAAAGCCGTTTTCACCAAAGGAGCTGATGCTCCGGGTAGATGCGGTGATGAAACGGGTTCGCCGTCCTTCCATGATTCGTCACCAGGAGAATGAAGTCATTGAAATGGACGGAGGAAAGCTGAAGGCGGATGTGACCGCACGTCTGGTCTATATTGACGGAGAGCGTGTGGAAATGTCGCCGAAGGAGTACGATCTGTTCTTCTATATGCTTGCCAACCGCAACATTGCCCTGACCAGAGAGAAGCTGATCAGCGAGGTCTGGGGATATGATTTTTACGGCGATGCCCGGACGCTGGATACCCATATTAAGCTGTTGCGCAAGAGCCTTGGCAGATACGCAGGGTATATTGTCACACTGCGGGGCGTCGGCTATCGTTTTGAAGGAAAGTAAGTGGGCATTGTGATGTCAGGCAAAAAAAACAGATCCGTATCGTCCTGTCCGCACAAGCCGACCATGCGGATGACTCTGAAGCTGTTTGCTTACCTTGGGATTTTTACCGTGATTGCGCTGGTGGTTGTCTGGCTCTTTCAGGTTGCGTTCATGAACGTATTCTACAAGAAGACAAAGCTTGGAGAACTGGAAGAGGCGGAGCAGGCGATTGCCGCTGCCATTGACGACGGGAATGAACGGTTGCAGAATGTTGCGTATCAGTATGCCATTGACTATTCCATGTGCGTCCGGATTTTTCGCCTGGACAGCGAGGAGGCGAACGACCTGGAGGAGATTCTCAGTTTGCGGGTGTCGCGGGACAGTCTGCTTGCCGGTTTGGATAAGAATTCCTGCCGGAGTTATTGCAGAAAAGCAATTGCGCAGAACGGCATCTACGTCCGTTCTACCGATTTGCAGATTCCCGAGCGCAGAATCGAGGGACAGCCCGACGGGGAGGAATCCATAATTTCCAAGGAGCGCACCGTGACCAACACGATCTACGTGGCTGTGGAAAGGCAGGATGCCGGCGTATATGCAATTCTTCTGGATTCGCAGCTGACACCGTTGAGTGCGACCGTCATTACCCTGCAACAGCAGTTTATTTGGATTATGATGATCCTGCTTCCCCTGGCGCTTTTGCTTGCCATCGCGATGTCGGGGCGCCTGACGCGTCCGATTGTGCGTATGAATGCCGAGGCACGCCAACTGGCATCCGGGGACTACACGGTCCGCTTCTCCGGTGGGTCGTACCGTGAGGCGGAGGAGCTGGCGGAATCTTTGAACTACGCGGCATCCGAACTGGCAAAGACCGACAATCTGCAAAAGGAATTGCTTGCCAATGTTTCGCACGATCTGCGCACGCCCCTGACCATGATTGTGGGCTATGCGGAGGTGATGCGTGACATTCCGGGGGAGAGCACACCGGAAAATATTCAGGTAATCATTGACGAGTCCCAACGGCTGAGCAGCCTTGTGAATGATTTGCTTGACCTTTCCCGACTGCGTGCGGGAACGCGAAAAATGGAAAACGAGCGGTTCAATCTGACCGATACGGTGCGCGATGTGATGCTGCGTTATGAGAAGCTGACCGAACACGACGGGTACCGGATTGAGTTTATTGCCGATACACCGGTGGATATCATCGCGGACCGCACGAGTATTTTACAGGTGATTTACAATCTGATCAACAATGCCATCAATTATGCCGGCAAGGACAAGTATGTCTGCGTCCGGCAGCAGAATATCGGCGATCATGTCCGCATTTCCGTGGAAGATCACGGCGCGGGGATTGCGCCGGAGGACATTCCGATGATCTGGGATCGCTATTATAAAGTGGACCGTGTGCACCGACGTGCCATGGTAGGAACCGGTCTCGGTCTTGCGATTGTCAAGGGCGTTCTGGAATTGTACGGCGATGCTTACGGCGTGGAAAGCAAGCTGGGGGAGGGGTCAACCTTCTGGTTTGACCTGCCCGTAGCACCGACGGAGCTCCGTGCAGAGGAGGTCCTGGACGGCAAATAGAAAAACGGTGTTTTCCGATCGTCGGAACGGTCGGTTGTAATCTTTGAATCAAAACCCTGCATCTCTCTGCCAGAAGCGGAGGTGCAGGGTTTTTGCCTGCGGCATACAGCAGAAAGGAGCAAAAATCAGGGAAACGGATGCAGGAAAATTTTTTGCGGAAAATATGTCGTTTAATCGGTCGATTTTGCCACAAAACAAGCATGAAACAAAATTGAATTTTAGCAAAATACCCCTTGCAAATCAGATGAGGATGTGATACAATAAATTTGATTTTGGATTTGATGAAAGCATTTTCCTTTCATAAAAAGTTCAAAAAAGGAGGGCGTAACGTGTTTTGTATAGACATTGCGGGACTTGTTGTCGAGTTGGATAACCGTTACGCAGAAGTGGAGCGCTACTGTGCCGGTTATACGGTGGCAGGGGAGCGTCCGCTCTTCCGGGTTTCTGTCAGCAATCGGGAGTTGTCGGATTATACGGTCAGCGCAGGCTATCCGGTTTCGTTTCCGGCAGCCGAGTGCGTGCTGATCTATCGCAAACTGGCGGCACAACTGCCGCGCTACGGCGCTTTTCTGTTTCATGCCGCGGTGATTTGCTACGGTGGAAAAACCGTTGCGTTTTCCGCACCGCGCGGAACCGGAAAAACGACACATATCCGCCTTTGGCAGGAACGTTTCGGTAAGGACGTGTCGGTCATCAACGGTGACAAGCCGGTGATTCGGTTGACCGATGGGCGTTATGTTGCATACGGAACTCCATGGCAGGGGAAGGAAAGAATCGGTTCCCATGCAAGCGCTCCTTTGGATGCAATCTGTTTTCTGGAGCGTGGAAGTGCGGACCGGATATGTCCGCTCGCGCCGGATCAGGCGGCTGCCAGATTGGCATGTGAGGTTATTTACCCGGAAGACTGTGCAACACAGGACAGATTCGGCATGCTTGCGGCGGGCATGCTGCAGAGCGTTCCGTCGTACTTGCTGTCCGCTACCCCGACACAGGGGGCGGTGGATGCCGTGCTCCGTGCCGTTTACGGAGCGGAATAATCAGAGGATATATACCAACCATATATAATCACACATAAAAAGCATTTTTCGGAGGTCAGAATGGAAAGAACAAATACGGCAGGCAATCAGAGAATTGCGGAGCTGTTTGATGCCGGCACCTTTTCGGAAATCGGTGCATACGTCAAACGCCCCGGGGATGCCGGATGCTACGAGGGCGTGATCTGCGGTTACGGCGCGATCGCGGGAAAGCTGGCATTCGCATTTGTTGAGGACAGCGGACGGGATAAGGGCGCATTTGACGCCACCGCCGCGGAAAAGATCAACCGTCTGTACGATATGGCGGTTGCCAGCGGTGCGCCGGTGATCGGCGTATTCGACAGTGCGGGAGCCCGCATCGAGGACGGCAGCGCGGTGCTTTCCGCTTATGCAGGCTTTCTGCATGCCGTTTCCGGCGCATCGGGACGTGTACCGCAGATCGCTTTGATCGGGGGTGTCTGCTCCGGACTTTCCGCTACGGCGGCGTCCATGTTTGATCTGCGCATCGGCGTTGCGGAAAAGTCACAGTTTTATACGGTGCCCGGTCGGAAAAAGAGCGCACAGGCATTGTACGAAGGCGGAACCTTTGCCGCACTTTGCAAGGACGATGCGGAAGCATACGCATTTGTGGGCCGCCTGATTGACTGGCTCCCGCAGAACAGTCGCGGCGAGCAGGCAACGGATGATACCGCCAATATGCAGGCAGAGGTTGCCGGACTGTCCGGACAGTCTTTGCTGGATGCGATCGCGGATAACGGTGCTTCCATCCCGCTTTACGGCGGCATCGGCAAGGAAATCCTGACAGAGCTGGTCCGCGTGGGCGGCAGATTGGTCGGTGCGATTGTTTCCGATCCTTCGGTTGACAGCGGCAAGCTGACCGGCGCGGGGGCAAAGAAAGCGGAATCTCTGGTTTCGTTTTGCAATAGTTTTCGGATTCCGGTGCTCACATTGGTGAACTGTGTGGGCTTTTCCGCAGATAGCGCCTGTGCGGCAACGTTCGGCAGATTGGCGGATACCTACGCAAAGGCGGATGTCCCGAAGGTTGCCGTCGTGACCGGTCAGGCTTACGGCGGAATCGCAGCCCTGCTGGCATCCCGCGCACTGGGTGCGGATGTCGTTTTCGCATTGCAGGGCGCCAAAATTGCGCCGATGGCACCGGATGCCGCGGTTGCATTTTTGTGGAACGACCGCATCAGCGATACGGTCAGCCGGGAGTCCCTGGAGGCGGAGTGG
>ERZ1106976.1411-NODE-1411-length-24267-cov-16.813811_pt1 | contig 24267 bp, 23 predicted proteins | sample MGYA00403687_ERZ1106976 | MGnify/ENA primary metagenome ERZ1106976 (study PRJEB35170, sample SAMEA104062446) | human gut metagenome | biome: human gut; feature: human-associated habitat; material: faeces | place: Denmark | collected 2013-02-22 ... | reverse complement strand
AAACCGCGATGATCACGATCGCCGGGCGGCCGAATGTCGGCAAGTCCACGCTTGCAAATGCACTCGTCGGCGAAAAGATCGCCATTGTCTCCCATAAACCCCAGACCACACGCAACCGCATCTGCGCCATTGTTGACCGCGGCGATACGCAGCTGGTGTTTATCGACACGCCGGGCTTCCATAGACCGCGCACGAAGCTGGGCGATTATATGGTGAACATTGTAAATCAATCGGTTGCTGACGTCGATGCCGTTATTCTGCTCGTCGAGCCGATTGCAAACGTCGGCCCGCAGGAGCAGGAGTTGATTGAGAAAATCAAGGAAGCAAAGGTTCCGGCGATTCTGGTCATCAACAAGATCGATACCGTGGAAAAAGAAACGCTGCTGCCGGTTATTGCGGCCTATAAAGATCTGCTGGACTTTACGGATGTGATTCCCATCAGTGCAAAGTGGCACGACGGGCTGGACAGCCTGATGCAGGTCTGCGAGAACTTTGCGCAGCCGGGGCCATTCATGTTCCCGGAGGGCATTTCGACCGATATGCCCGAGAAGCAGGTCATGGCCGAGATCATCCGCGAAAAGCTGCTGTGGAATCTGGAAAAGGAAATTCCGCATGGTACGGCGGTCGAGATCACAAAATTCTCGGAACGCGACGACGGCATTATCGACCTCGACGCAACGATCTACTGTGAAAAGGCCAGCCACAAGGGCATTATCATCGGCAAGAATGGCCAGATGCTCAAAAAAATCAGCACGGATGCGCGCAAGGACTGCGAACGCTTCATGGGCACGAAGGTCTTTTTGCAGACGTGGGTACGCGTCAAGGAAAACTGGCGCGACAGCGATTATATGATCTCCAACTTTGGGTATCATAAGGAATCTTGAAAAAGAGAGCAGGCGCTCCGTGAAAACGGGGCGCCTGCTTTTCTTCTGGTCTGTATGTGGGGGGATGCGTCAGCCTGACGCGTCCCCTTTACATCATAATGGTTTTTGCAGCGCAGACCGGGCGGCTGCTATCCAGCCAGAATACCTTTGCGCGGATTGCACCGGGGTCAACCGAGGCTGTGATTTTTTCTGCCGCAGGATAGAACTTCACGGAGCAAAGCTGACCGTTTTCCCGATAGCCTGCCACACAGATCTGCCCGGTGAGCGCGTGCTTTGCGGATAGAACTTCCGTTTTCCCGCCGAGTGTGACGGTGATCTGCGTTTCCGGCTCCTCTACCGTAATTTTCCCTGCTGAATACGTCAGGTGCAGCGGTTCAAAATCCTGATTGTAATTGACGTCATCTCCGTCAATATAATCCCCGTTCATGCCTTTGTAGTAACTAATCGTGATCGGGTATTCTCCTACTGCTTCAACGCTGATCTGGAAGTACAAAACGGCAAGCGTTCCGTTAAAGGTGTTGTTGCTCGTAGCAACCCAGTTGAGCACATATGGCTGCTGGAAAAGATGCTCTGAAGTTGTAAAATTGCCGCCCACCGCAGTATTTTGTTCAACCTTCACCAACTGGAGCGCCGCTGCGTCATACTCGATCTCGAGGCTGATGTCTATAAAGCCAGTATTGTCGGATAATTTGACAGCAACTGCAACCGTATCACCCGGCCCAGCCGAAACAGACTGCACAGAAACATTGGGGCTTTCCTTAGCCATCGTACCGGATGTCATCGTGAGCAACACCAGTACAGCCAAAAGACAGGCTGTTATCTTTCTTGTCATGGCCGCCTCCTCAATGCAATGTCACGTCCCACCCCGCAATGTAGCGCAGCAGGTGTACAGCGTCCTTGGAATTGATTTTCCCATCGCCATTTACGTCAAGTGCGTCTTCTACCAGTCCATCCAACTCCCAGCCCGCGATATAGCGCAGCAGACAGATTACATCCTTGGAGTTGATCCTGCCGTCGTCGTTCAGATCCCCCGGCGTATAGGAATATACCGTAACGCTTCCGTTGACATAGATAATCGGCACACGGTTGTCATCTTGATCATAATTGACATCCACCCCGTCTATGTTATTTCCGAACTTCCCCTTATAATAGCTGACCGTGACAGGATAGCTGCCCAGTTCTGCAGAGTCCTTGATCTGGAACGTCAGCGTCACAAGCGTACCGGTAAAGGTGTTGTTTTCAGTTCCTTCGACCCATTCGAACATATACGGCAGATCGGTAAGCTGCTGTGAGGTCGTGAAGTTGCCGCCAACAGCGTTGTTGGGTGTTACATTCGTCAACTGCATTACGCCGGTATCGTAGCTGATCTCAATGCCAAGATCAGCAAAACCGGGATTATTCTCCAGTGTAACCGCGATCTCGACCGTCTGGCCCGCTTTTCCGCGCACTGGAACGACTGAAACGACCGCCGCATTCGGGTCGGGTTCAGCTGCATTCGGGTCCTTCGCGGAGCAGCGGGTACAGGTTCCATTTACATAATTGTGTCCAAGCGCAGGCAAAATCGTCTTTTCCGCAGTTGTTTCATTTGCGGCGTTCGCGTCAAGATAATACTTGCCGCAGTCTGTGCAGAGCCAGTATTCCACTGTTCCGGTATTCAGGCACGTTGCATCCTTCCGCGTATGGTGCTCCATCGTGTGCGTGTGCGCATTTTCTTTCCAGATGGCATAGAGCTTCATTTCAAAGCCGGGCCAAATCCTAATTGGTCCTTCTTCATTTGTGTAATATGCTTCTGTTTCATCTTTTACGCCTGACCATCCGAGAAGCGTATACCCTTCCCGTTCGATATTGTAAGCGTTTCGAAGAATCACCGCACTTGGCCAACGCCCAACACTTGTATCTATCTTCTGCACATATGGGAGTCGATCGTCAAAATTGGGATAGTAGTAAATGTATGCAGGGTAGCAAGCGTAGCAGTTGTTGTCGTCTATTGTTGTTGTCGCACCACATTCACATTCGAGATAGTGCGGATGAACCTCAGTTGAATCCGTCTCGTTAAACAGATGGTTGACCTGCACATCGCTCAATGAGAATTCCGAGATGTAGTACTTTGGATCGCCGTTATAGAAATAACGCTTTTCTCCAGTCGAAAGAATGACATAACCATCCGCGTAAATTTCCATCTCCTGATTTCCGAATGAATATGAATTTCCATCGGGAACCGGTGTCGTGTACAGGCTTTCATACGGGAGCATCGTTATTTTTGAATAGCATATTACACTTTTTACGACGGAAACTGCATCAGGGTTTGTACAAAGCTGGCAGCTGCTGTCATAATAAGTTTCTCCGATGCCGCACTCGCACATCTGCCAATGCGGATGCGCTTTGCGCGGGGCAGCAAAGATGTGATTGTGTGTATCATTCTTTTCCCATACTGCATAGAGGTGCAGCGTTTTTCCTGGTGCAAACACTGACATATCATAATAATTCATACCAGCATAAAAATCGATCCGTGTTGCTGCTTCGTTCTGTGACCAGCCAAGGAAAGTTATAGTATCACTTACCGGTTCCAGTTTTGGTATATTTAATAAAAATTCTGGATAAGTTCCTTGATTGATGTTGTATACATAGTCGCCTAATGTATCCGCGTTAATGTCATTGCTTACAATTTTGGCCGGGTAATCCGTATAATAAACGACCTTTGCCGGATAGCATGTATAACATTTTGCGTTCTTACTCGTTGATTCCTTCGTTGCGCCGCACTCACAGCTTTGAATATGCGGATGTTCCGTAGCAGCCTCACCATAGGTATGGTCTGGAACAATGCTGTTCAAAGACGTTGTCGGCACATAATATGTGTGAGTTTCGTTATCTCCTCCGCTTACTGCGTTAAAGTAATAGCGCCGTTCGCCGTTTGAAAGATCCACATAGCCTTTCGCCCAGATAGACGTTTCGTCTTTGAACTTATCCCATGTTGGGTCTGTCACTGCGTTGGTTGTAGCGCTCCTGTAGAGTGGCGCGCTGGCTTTGATCGTAATGCGAGTAAGACATTTTACGGTTTTGTTAACCGTCACCTTCGAAGTGCTCCCTGGATGTTTCCAAACGCCCTCAAAGCTCTTGGAGAGAATTTCGCTCAATGTTTTGCTTTCAGAATCGCCCCAAAAAGTCCCCCAATTTAATTTGCACCCAGACTTTTCTCCGCCAAAGCACTGTGCAACGTACACATTTTCGCCACTGACATACCATACAATTCCGGAATGTCCATCTCCGCGGACATAATCTCCCGGTTCAAGCGTAACTTTGCTCGGATCTCTTACGCATGTCCAGCCGTTGCTGTCTACATACCCATCTGAAAACATGGAAACATTTTGCGGATAACTACCGAACAACAAATAAGCAATATGTCGCGCAAACGCATAGCACTGTTTGCCACCGTAAAGTTCATTGCAGGTATAACCATTTACTCCGCAACGTGTGTTCGTGACATAATATCCGTCGTAACTATCACCAGCTTTGTGATTCCAATAAGTATTTGACGGATATGAGTTCTTCAATTGATTCATTTTTTCCGTGATTTCAGAGGCCGATAACGCAGAACTCGACACAGAAAGACCTGTAAGTATAGAAACTGACAGATATACAACCAACAGAAGGCTCAAAATTTTCCGTTTCACCGCTAACTCTCCTTTTCTTTTTTATAAAATGTTATTATATATCCTATTCGGATACATAAAACATTCTACCATATCCTAATCGGATATACAATAATCTTCAGAAAATTTTTTCAAAAAGGAGGAAATAGGACTGGAACTGGATTATACTGCGATTGGGGTTCGCGTCCGGCGGTATCGGAAGGAGCAGGGGCTGACTCAGCAGGTTTTGGCTGAAATGTCGGAGCAAGAGCCATCCAATATCTCGCACATTGAACGCGGCGCAACAAAGCTGAGTCTGCCGACCATCGTCAACATCGCAAACGCACTCGGCGTGAGTGTCGATACCCTGCTCTGCGACAGTCTGTCTGCCTCGACAGATGTTTATCTTCGCGAGATCGACGCGATGCTTTCCGGCTGTACGCACCGTGAACTGAAAATCATCACGGCAATGATCCGCTGCCTAAAAGAAGAATTAAAGAAGGACGCATACGAAACGCCATGAGTGTCAGCGAATAATCTGACATTCATGGCGTTTCTGATTATCTTGGGCGCTGTGCGCCGCTGGTTTAGATGATATTGTATTCCTTCAGCAGCTTTTCAATATCGGTGCCTTTGATCTTGCTGAGGGCTTTTTCGAGGGCTACCTTCTGGACGAGGGAGAGTTTCATGTCGGTGGGCTTTTTGCCATCGCGGAGTTGAACGGTGGCGTTCAGCAGGTCGCGGATATCGTAGACGCTGCCCCAGACCTCCGGGACGCCGCGGTCAACGTTCAAAAGCGTATAGACGGCCTCCATGCCAGTGCGCATGGAATATTCGGTGGTGAAGATGGTGTCGCGCGGAGTCTCGGCGAACTGGCCGAGGAATGCGAAGTTTACAGCGCCGTCAGGCACGACCTTCGGGCGGTCGCCATAGGCGCGCGGCATGAAGAACGCGTCGATATACGGCATCATGACGGGAACGGTGTTGGCGCTGTTCGAGGCCAGATCTTCAATCTGATTCTCGGGCACGCCGATGTGGTACAGCCACTCCATGCAGATCTCCTTGCCGGTACACTCGCGCATGGGCTTCTTCACATAATCGCCGGGCTTGTCGGTGAACAGCGCGTAGACCCAGACAAGGCAGTGGTCCTTGGGCTGCGTGCGGAACTGCGGCTGGCGGTTGATTGTCCAGCTCATGAGCCAGCTGGAATCTTTGACGGTGACGATGCCGCCGGTAACGACATGGCCGGTGAACGGGTCACGCTTGCAGATGTTCTTGATATACGGAATGATTCTCTGGTCGAGCGTTTCAACCGTCGCGCTCATCCAGTTCGTCTGCTCGGGGTCATAGCAGAACTTGTCAGGATGGCCGAAGGACGGGTCCTGTGCGGCGATCTTGCGCCACATATCCCAGCCGCCGCCGGGTTTGATCTCGGTGTTATAGGGTGCGGGTTCGTTCTGGCTGCCGCGGGAAGAATTTTCGACGCAGCCGCCGTTCGTGATAAAAACGAGATCGTTCTCGGTCAGATCAATGGCGTCTTCCTTGCCGTCACGGATGATGTCGATGCGCTTGGCAAGCTTGCGGGCCGTGGTGCAGTCGAATTCTACATTCACGACCTGTACACCGTAGTGGAACTGCACGCCGAAGCCCTTGAGATACTCGATCATCGGCAGAATCATGGACTCATACTGATTATATTTCGTGAAGCGCAGCGCCTTGAAGTCGGGCAGACCGCCGATGTGGTGGATATAGCGCTGGATATAGAGTTTCATTTCCAGGGCGCTGTGCCAGTTTTCAAAGGCAAACATGGTGCGCCAGTAGAGCCAGAAGTTGGAGTTGAAGACCTCGTCGTCGAAGAAGTCCGTGATGCGCTTGTCCTGAAGCTCTTCATTCGGGGTGAAGAACAGCTTCATGATCTCCATCGCGCCCTTGTCGGAAATGTCGAACTTGCCGTCGGTATGCGCGTCCTGACCACGGTTGACGGTTGCGCGGCAGAGGGAATAGTTCGGGTCTTCCTTGTTCAGCCAATAATACTCGTCAAGGACGCTTACGCCCTCGGTTTCAATGGACGGGATGGAGTGGAACAGATCCCACATGACCTCGAAATGATTGTCCATCTCGCGGCCACCGCGCATGACATAGCCGACGTTTTCAAACTTATAGCCGTCGCAAGCGCCGCCGGGAATCGAATCCTTCTCCAGAATGTGCACATGCTCGCCCTTCATCTGGCCGTCACGAACAAGATAACAGGCTGCCGTCAGAGCGGCGAGGCCGCTGCCGACGATATAGGCCGATTTCTGATCAACGCCTTCCGGCTTTTTGGGTCTTGCAAACGCTTCATAGTTACCGCTCGAATAATACATGATTCATACCTCCATAAAAAGTCTGGAAACATTGCTTTATGTTTCCCTTTCGATGGTATGAGCATACTACGGATTCAAAAAATGCACAATAATCAGAAAACGCCCTGTGATAAAGTTCTTATCACAGGGCGTTGATCTGTTCAGTTTCTTATCAATCAGCTGGATTTGATGGAATATCAATCCGGAAGCGTCCAAGCGCGGCGGCGACGCTTCCGTGAATGACGCGGTCAAGGCGGTCGATAATCTCCTTCGGGTCGCCCTTCATGTCGTGCTTAATCCAGTCGAGCATGAGGCCGACAAAGGCGTATTTGTAGACGTTGGCAATGAACGCTTTGTCCTCCGGGCGGACAGACATACCGACGGCCTGCTCTTCGACCACGCCCTCAAGCAGATCGTAGGTCAGCTTATAGAGATAAGTTTCAACCTGTTCCCGGCTGACGGAGTGATAGACGTTCATGATGAAAGGTTTGTTTGCCAAGACTGCCTCGAAAATCTGTTCAAAGCCCTGCTGCCATGTTTCATAGGTTTTCTTCCCTGCCAGCGCCTTTGCTGCATCCTCTTGACATGACCATTCAACCAGATCGTAGATGTCCTTGAAATGATAATAAAACGTCATGCGGTTGATACCGCAGTCGTCGGCAATATCGCTGATGGTGATTTTATGGAGCGGCTTTTGCAGGAGCAGGTTTTTAAGCGACTGCTCCAGCGCACGTTTGGTCAGATCGGACATATGGGCCTCCTGTCTCGAAAAGCGTACAAGTGCTTTTTTTCAGAGTACCCGCTTTTTGCAGAAATGTCAAGATAGCGGCTTGACAGGTAAGTGTACTATGTGTATAATACAGCCATCAAGTGTATGAGTTGAGTAATACGGTGGTGACGGATATGGTGTCGTTTGAAGCGTTCCGAGCAGTGGACGGAACGCCGGTGTATCTGCAGATTATCAATTTTATCAAACGGGGGGCGATTGCCGGGACGATTCGGGACGGCGATGAACTGCCGTCCCGCCGGGTTCTGTCGGCGCTGCTCGGCATCAATCCAAATACGGTGCAGAAAGCGTTTCACATGCTGGAGGAAGAACATCTGATGGAGTCCCGCACAGGCACAAAAAGCTGCATGACGCTGCCGCCGGATATACTGGATGCGCTGCGGCGGGAGGTCTTATCAGACGAACTACGCACCATGGCCCGCACACTGCGGCAGCTGGGAATTTCCAAAGAAGAGGCGCTGCGACTCATTGAGCAGGCGTGGGAGGAGGAAGATGAATGAAAAAACAAGTATCTGTGTTCGGACTGCATGCGCGCGCAGCGCTGAACCGGCTGCTGCCGGTGGTATTGGGGCTACTTGTTGTTGAGGGAATCTTCGCCGGCTTGTGCATCGCGCATGGAGCAGCGCTTACCTTATCGGGCAGCAATCTAGAAAGTGCACTGCATTATTCGTTCCGAGCAGGAATCCTCGCGCTTCAGGTGCTGCTGGCATCCAGCCTCGGTTCAAACAGCCGGTACGGCTATACGCTGCAGCGGCTGCGGGTATCGGAGCGCTGCGTCTTCCTGTGGAACTGTGTTTGCAATACGCTCTGCTTTGCGGTCTTGTGGTGTGTGCAGATCATGGCGGCTGTGGGCGCGGCATTCTGGAACGCAAAAAGCGCCGTGTATTCGGCTGGCCCGCAAGGCGTGTTCGTGGATTTCTACCGCAGCGGCTTCCTACACGGGCTTCTGCCGCTGGCGGACGGATATGTATGGACGCGCAATTTGATATTCGTGCTGGCGCTGGGCTGCGTGACCGCGTGTATGCAGCTTGGAATGCGCAAAAAAGGCAGCCGCAGCTGGCTGGTCTGCATGGGGCTGACGCTGCTTCTGGTCTTGTGCCTGCCGGTTCAGTATGGCGCAGGCAGGAGCACGGGCATTTTCCATGCGATTACGGCACTGCTTGTCGGGCTCGGCTTTCTGGGGTTCGGGCTGACGCAGACACATAACGGAAAGGACGGGCTGGCAGATGAAGTGGACTAAACGTCTTTCCCGGTACACGCTGCCCGGAATGGGGCTGAATTGGGACGCTTCATATTTTGGCCTGCTGTTTCTGGCGATGCTGTTGGTCGCGCTGTACACGTTTCTACGGGACTATCAGGCCGCGCTGCGTGAACTGTACATCTTTCGCTATGGGACACAGATCTTGCGGCAGGGCGCCGTCATGCCGACGCTGAATACACTCCTGCGGCACAAGCTCGCCGTCTTCTGGGCCTATGCGGGCTTCTGTGCGCTGCGTGCGTTCGCCAATTACTGTTCGTTTTTCACGGAGACAAAGAGCATTTATCTCATGAAGCGGCTGAAGGACAAAAATGAGCTGTCCAGACGCTGTCTTGCGATCCCTGCGGCGGCCTGCGGCGTGGCGCTTATCCTGTTTTTGCTGCTGCTATGGTTATTTGTCCTGATTTACCGAAACGGCGTTCCGGCGCGCTGCATGCCGCCGGAGGAAACTTTGAATATCTGGGGGGCGTTTTTCTGATGCTGGAACTCAAAAATCTCTGCAAGCGCTACGGCCAGACGCAAGCGCTGGACAACGTGCAGCTTTCCGTCGGACCGGGCGAGATCGTCGGGCTGTTCGGTGAGAACGGCGCAGGCAAGACGACGCTGATGAAGTGCATCTTACAGCTGATTGCATATGATGCAGGTGAAATTACGCTGGACGGCGAAGCGATCACGCGGCAGAATATCGGCCGTTTTTCCTTTGCCACCTGCGAGCACAGCTTCTTCCCTGCCCTGACTGCCAAAGCCCACCGGGAATTTTATGAGGAGCACTTTGAGACGTTCCTCGGCAGGCGCTTTGAGGGGCTAATGGACTTCTTTCAGCTTCCGATGGACAAGCCCATCCGCAGCTTCTCGACCGGGCAGAAAAACCAGTTTGAAGTCATCATGGCCCTGTCGCAGGGCGCGGATTATATCCTGATGGACGAACCGTTTGCGGGAAACGATATTTTCAACCGGGAGGACTTTTACAAGGTCCTGCTCGGCATTCTCGAGCCGCATGAGACGGTGATTCTGTCCACGCATCTGATTGAGGAAGTGACGGGCTTCATCGGGCGGGCCGTTCTGCTGCACAAGGGCCGAATCGCGGGCGACGTGCAGACGGCGGAGCTGGACGAACAGGGCAAGACGCTGATGGACTATGTCAAGGAGACGTACAGCTACCAATCCGACCGCGTTTCCAGAGCGCTGACCGACCTGACCGGCAAGGAGGACGAGCATGCGTAAAACGCTGATGATCTTTCTGGCGCTTGTGCTGGTGTGCGGCTGCGGCACGGCATTGGCTGCGCAGGCGGTCAGTGCGCCGCGCGAGGAAATTTTGTTTCAGGAGCACATATTCTCCGGCGACCCGGCTGCGGCCGATGGGCTGACCGTGCAGCTCAAAACCGGTATGCGGTACAAACTGAACTGGGAGAGCACTGTGCAGTTTTCCGCGCAGAATTACCACGCGGAGACAAGCTTCCGCTTCCTGCCCGCCGGGCAGGCGGAGCAGCAAGAGATACGCTATCGCGGTGTTGAGATCAATTTTTACCGCGACGCAGCTACAAGCGGCGACGCGGATGTCTTCGGCTTCTCAACGGCGTATCAGTCCCTGCTGGACACACTTTCGCCCGGCGAAAGCGGTTCCATGACGATCCGGTTTGCAGACTATTACGACGAATATCCGTTTGAGTTTTCCATCGATCTTCCGGGCGTTAATTATGACCCCCTTGTCAACTGGCAGGACGCCTCAGCGGACAGCGAATGGATTGGTGAACGTGCACAGGTCGCGCTGGGCTGCTTTTTCCGCATCCCAGTTCTGCCGGATGAATATATCGAGCTTGGTATCGACAAGAATATGGACGGCAGCGGCTCTGCCCGGAGCATCTCCAGTGTCAGAGAGGGCGACCGGTTCTGGATGAACACGGAAAGCGTGGTGACGGATGACGCCTGCTTCTTCTGGTTTGGCAACCGGACAGAGCAAGACCAACTGGTCGATACGAGCCGCATTCCGGGCGGCTATGGTGTCTATATGCTCCCCTATGGGCCGCTTGCCCCGGATTCCGAGGCCAGCGCGTTTTACGGCGGGAACACAAACGAGGTCTATACCGATCAGCTGACCTGCTTTTTCCCGGTCGATCCGGAGGCACGCATCGAGCATCTCGGGCTGACGCCGGACAAAACGCGGCTGCTGCTTCATACGGTTGAAAATAACAAATATTATGTAACCTTAATTGACTGCAAAACAGGTGACACTCTGCAAAAGCTGGCGGTATCGGATTTTGAGCCGGAAGATGATTATGTAAACATAACCGAAACGGAGGATTTCGTCTGCATCCAGCAGACCCAGGGGCGCATCTGCGTCCTGACGCAGGATGCGGACGGACTGTACCAGATTGCGCTGCGTTCCGATTATTTGCCCGATGATCTGTACGCGCCAGTATATGCGACTGTCCGAGCGATGGCCTTTGACGGAAGACGGCTTGTCATTGTAAACAACGACGAGACAGTTTTGTCTAACGACGGGCCCAGTGCTGCAGCCTATCTTGCCGGAAGCACCGAGGCGCTCATCACGCCGGACGGCACCTATGTTGACAACTGCGGGTTTGTTCTCACAGTTTTTGATGAAACAGGACTGGCCTACAGCGGTGGATATGTAAGCAGTCTGGAAGGCTGCAATTATGTAAATGGAAGAGCCATGCGATACGAAGACTTGATCCAGCCGGATACGATCACGCTCAGCTGGCAAGCCGACACGCCATAATATCCGCACTTCCCTACCCTCTGTCCATCCGGACAGAGGGCATTTTTATTTTGGGGCTTGACAAATACAACTCTTTGTGTATAATAATATTAGTAATGATTATTATTTCTATTTTAGGAGGATATCCAATGAAAAACAATTCCAACACACTCGGCCTGCACAATATGAACGGGCTGTCCGCAGACGACAAGCGCACCTGCGCCCTGAATGACATGAACTGCCGCGCCGGTCAGCCGGAGCAGACTGCGTCTTTGCAGGATATGAACGCGGCGAACGAGCAGCCGGACATGGCCTGCAGCATCACGAACATGAACTGCCGCAAGGACTGACACACCACCTCCCCCGTCTGTATGCGCAAGCGTGCAGGCGGGGCTTGTATATCTGCCCGCTGTTCACGGAAAACTATGCAAAAAAGGAGGTTTTTCCATGAACAAGAAGCAGAAAAAAGAGCCGTTCAGTCTGAAAAACATGAACGGTCTGTCCCACGACGATGCGCGCACCTGTGCGCTGGACGATATGAACTGCCTGAACGGGCAGGAGGAACACCGTTCCTCCCTGCAGGACATGAACGCCGCCCGAAGCAGGCCTCACAGAAAGTATCACCTGACAGATATGAACGGCGAGGACGGGCGGTAGGTTTCCAACGCGCCAGTTGTAGGGGGCGATGCCCACATCTCACCGGCAGAACGCACCGTTTTTACGGAAATCTGCAGAGAATTCGTAACTTTCCAGCGGGCCGATGTGGGCATCGGCCCCTACAATCGTTCTAACAAGTGTATTCCGCCCCTACGCAAATATCCGAGATCCTGCGAACTGCTCATTTTCAAACATTCGTAAAATGATAGGAATGCCCCAGATCATAGGCCATTTTGTCGCTTTCGGAGATAAAGTCCATAAACCGGTTAGCGGCAGAGGTCGGCGCAACGTCGCGCAGCGTGCACATACAAACGGAGCGCGGCGGAATCTCAAAATCGGTGTGCAGCGGCAGGATGACGCCCCTGCCAAGGCCGGACTGCGAAAATTCCTCTGTTACGCAGGCAACGCCAAGGCCGATGCGGGCCAGCGAAATGAGCAGATTGTGCGACCCCAGTTCGATCTCCGGTTTGATGCTCACGCCGTGTTGCTGAAAAAACTGCTCAACATAGACGCGGGAACTGGCCTTGCGTTCAAGCAAAATCAGCGGGAAGGATGCAATTTCTTCCATAGAATGCACATGGTCAAAATCACAGTCATAATTCGGCGCAGCAACGAAAAGTTGATGTGTATCGAAGCAGTGCCGGACGGAATACGCGTCCTTATCCTTCGGTTCGCTGGCAAACGCAATATCAACCTGACCGGCGTGCAGATAGTCGAGCACCATCTGGCTTGTGCCATTCAGGATTCGGATCTGGATAGCAGGATAATTCTGGTGGAACGCCTCAAGGCGCGAAACCAGATAGGTCTTCGTGACCGTATCGCTTGCGCCGATGATGAGTTCACCCGTGAGCAGCTGGCGCGACTGCGCAAGCTTTTCTTCGCCGCACTGGATGAGGCCCAGACCGTGCGAAACATAGTCAAGGAGAAGCTTTCCCTCACTGGTCAAGACGACACCGCGCGTGCTGCGCGAGAACAGCCGAACCTGCAGCTGCTCTTCCAGCTGCTTGATGGACTGGCTGACTGCCGATTGTGAAATAAAAAGATTCTGCGCCGCAGCAGAGATATTCCCCATGCGGGCGACCTCCTGAAAGACGCGGTATAATTCCAATTTAACGGCCATAGCTGCCTCCTGTCATTACTTATATTTATGAAGCTAATAGCAATGATTAAAAACATCTATTTTACTTATTGCTTGATTCCGATTATAATAGCTAAGACTTAAATTGTCCAGCACGAAGTTCATATCGTTGCCAATATAGTTCCGGATACATGGCCCGGATGTTTCTACCGCAGCGCCAGAGCTGCGACTATTGGAAGTTCGCACACGCAGGTCGTCTGTTCCTGCGCGCGGCTTTTTGTCATTGGCAGCAGGTTTTATTCCCGCTGTCTATTTTATTATGTTTTTGGAGGAAGCTATGCAGGAGTTGAAGGATCGCATTGTCAAGGAGGGCAAGATTCTGCCCGGAAACATTGTAAAGGTTGACGGGTTTCTCAATCACCGCGTCGATTGCGCATTCATGGGACGCATTGCAGATGAATTCAAAAAATATTTTGATCTCAATAACGTAGATCTCATTCTGACCGCAGAAGCCAGCGGCATTGCCCTTTCCGCGATCTGCGCGTACCGGTACGGCAAACCCATGGTTTATGCGAAAAAGGCCAAGAGCGACAACATCGAAGGCGGCCTGTACCAGAGTGAGATTTTTTCCTATACTTACAAGAAAAAGGTCACGCTGCTTGTCTCCAAGGAGTGGATCCATCCCGGCGACCGCGTGCTTGTGATCGATGATTTTCTTGCGCGCGGCGAAGCGCTGCGCGGTCTGTGTGAAATCGTGCAGGCTGCAGGTGCTGAACTGGTCGGTATCGGCTGCGCCGTTGAAAAGGGCTTCCAGGGCGGCGGCGACAAGCTGCGCGCGGCGGGCGTGAACCTGCACTCGCTCGCTATCATCGAAAGCGCGGAGCCAGGCCACATCGTATTCCGGGAGGAAGCATAATGGAGACTGTTCTGATTCTGGACTTCGGCGCGCAGTACAGTCAGCTGATTGCACGCCGTGTGCGTGAGCAGAACGTATACTGCGAGGTCAAGCCTTGCTCCATCTCCCCTGCTGAGATTGAGAAGATTGCCCCCATCGGCATTATTCTCTCCGGCGGCCCGCAGAGTGTTTATGAATCCGTTTCCCTGCGCGTGGACCCGGCGCTGTTTGCGCTCGGGATCCCCGTTCTTGGCATCTGCTACGGATGCCAGCTCATGGCATATTCGCTGGGTGGCACTGTTGCAGCAGCGACGGAAGCGACCGCCCGCGAATATGGCAAGACGCTGACTGAGTTTGACACACACAGCGCAATCTTCCAAGACCTCCCCGCGTCCAGCGTGACGTGGATGAGCCACGGCGATTATATTTCCCGGGTACCGGACGGCTTCACCGTCACAGCGAAGACCGCCGTGTGCCCCACGGCCGCGATGGCGTGCCCGGAGAAGAGGCTGTACGGCGTCCAGTTCCATCCGGAGGTACAGCATACGGTAGAAGGCAGTGAAATGCTCCGCCGGTTCCTCTATACCGTCTGTGGCGCGTCCGGTGATTGGACGATGGCAGACTACCGCCAGACTGCGATCCGCTCCATTCGTGAAAAGGTTGGCTCCGGCCGCGCGCTGCTTGCGCTGTCCGGCGGCGTAGATTCCTCCGTTGCGGCAGCGCTCATGGCGGAGGCTATCGGCAGCCAGCTTACCTGCGTGTTCGTCGATCACGGCCTGATGCGCAAAAATGAGGGCGACGAAGTAGAAGCCGCGTTCAACAAGTGGGATATTCAATTTATCCGCGTCAACGCCGAAGAACGCTTCTTATCGAAACTTTCCGGCGTTTCTGATCCGGAGACGAAGCGCAAAATTATTGGTGAAGAATTCATCCGTGTCTTTGAATCGGAAGCAAAAAAAATCGGTACAGTTGACTACCTTGTACAGGGTACAATCTATCCGGACGTGATCGAGTCCGGCCTCGGCAAATCCGCCGTCATCAAGAGCCATCACAACGTTGGCGGCCTTCCAGATTATGTTGACTTCAAAGAGATCATCGAGCCGCTGCGCATGCTGTTCAAGGACGAGGTACGCCAGCTTGGCCGCGAACTCGGTTTGCCTGAGTACCTGGTCATGCGCCAGCCCTTCCCCGGCCCCGGCCTTGCCATCCGCGTAATCGGCGATATCACGAAGGAAAAACTCGATACGCTACGCGACGCGGATTTCATTTTCCGCGACGAAATCGCCAAAGCCGGTCTTGACCGCAGCCTCAGCCAGTATTTCGCCGTGCTCACCTCCATGCGCTCCGTCGGTGTCATGGGCGACGGTCGGACGTATGATTATACGCTGGCCCTGCGCGCAGTGAATACAAGTGATTTCATGACTGCAGATTGGTCGCGCATTCCCTACGACATCCTCGACCGGATCTCCGTCCGCATCGTCAACGAAGTCCGTGGCATCAATCGCATCTGCTACGACATCACCAGCAAACCGCCAGCGACGATTGAGTGGGAGTAATTCCGAAAACGCCGGAAACCCGCATGAATACAGGCTTTTTTGCCCGTCAAAATGGCTCGTGATACTGGATTGATACTATTTTTTCAAATCCGGCACTCCGAGAGAATGATTCCAAAATGACAAGCAAAACCGTCCTGCTGAACGACAAATTCAGCAGGACGGTTTTTTGCTTGTCTTATTTCTTTTTCCAAGGAATATATTCCTTGCGCTCTTTGCTGTCATCACAGGTATGCGGCCAGTTCAGTTTCCATTCAAAGTATTCCTCCCGCGTGATCTGCCCCGCATGAAGCTCCTGTTGGCGCAGCAGCCATTCCTGCATGAACTCATCGACAAGACCATATTGGAAGTACATTCCCACTGGCTGGCTAACAGGCCATTCGTCGCTGTCGTTGTACTTCGCGGTGGTATCATCCCCGTTTCGCTCTTTGACCGGATTGCGGACAAGTTGAAACAGCCGGATAGACCCCGGACTATCCTCGTCCAACCAGAAGAATGTCCGCATAAAGTCCTCTGCGCACCCCGGAGCATCTGTATAGAAGTTTTGTCGGTCTACACGCAAAACCTCCGCGATTTTGTTCAGCAAGTCTTTCTTCGGAACACGGTAATTCGTTTCGTACTGAGCAACGCGATTATCCGCGCTCTTTTCCTCCAGTCCGATGGCAACGCCCAGTTCCTTTTGCGTCATACCTCGAAAGGCACGGATTTTCTTGATCTTATCTCCTACTGTCATTCATATCACCGCCTTTGAAAACAGTATAGCGCATATTTGCGAAATACGCAAGATAAATATTAACAAAAAAGCGAAATAAATTCTTGACATTAACATTTATGCTAATGTATAATAAGGACGCGGATATTAACATATTTGCGAATTATCAATAAGGAGGTGACACTATGACACAGGAATTGTTTGTACGGGCAGAGGAAGTTGCCAGCGAACTTGGCATTTCCAAACCCTATGCCTACAAGCTGGTACGGGAGATGAACGAGGAATTGAAGCAGAAAGGCTTTATCACCATCCCCGGACGGGTAAGCAGACGGTATTTTGAAGAAAAATTCTATGGCCTGCGTGACAGGCAGTAAGGAGGAAACAGCAATGCCAGCATACAAGGATAAGGAAAAAGGTACATGGTATGCGTCCTTTTACTATGAGGACTGGACGGGAAAGAAAGTCAAAAAGCTGAAACGCGGCTTTTCCACCAAGCGTGACGCACTGGAATGGGAACGGACGTTTTTGCAGCAACAGACTGCCGATCTGGAAATGACCTTTGAAAACTTCGTCGCGCTCTATGCGGCGGATATGAAAGGACGCATCAAGGAAAACACATGGGGCACAAAGGAGCATATCCTCTACAAAAAACTGGTGCCCTACTTCGGCAAACGGAAGATGTGTGACATTCATTCAAAAGAGATCATGGCATGGCAGAACGAGATGCTGAATCACCATGACGAAAACGGCAAGCCATATTCCCCGGTATATCTGAAAACGCTCCACAACCAGCTCAGCGCCGTATTCAATCATGCGGTGCGGCATTACGGTCTAAAGGTCAACCCTGCCGCCCAAGTCGGCAACATGGGAAAAGCCAAGGGGCGTGAAATGCTGTTTTGGACAAAGGCGGAATATCTGAAATTTGCAGACGTGATGATGGACAAGCCTCTCTCCTATTACGCCTTTGAAATGCTCTATTGGTGCGGGGTGCGGGAGGGTGAGCTATTGGCGCTCACCGCCGCCGACTTCGATTTTGAAAAACAGACCGTCACGATCTCCAAATCTTATCAGCGCATCAAAGGTCGCGACGTGATTACAGACCCCAAGACACCCAAGAGCAACCGCGTGATTCAGATGCCCGCGTTTCTGTGTGATGAAATGCAGGATTACCTCAAAAGTCTGTACGCTGTGCAGCCAACCGACCGCATCTTTACCGTCACAAAATCCTATCTCCATCGAGAAATGGACAGAGGTGCAAAGGAGGCTGGTGTCAAGCGCATCAGAATCCATGACTTACGACATTCGCACATTTCCCTTTTGATTGATATGGGATTTACGGCACTGGCAATCGCAGACCGGGTAGGACACGAAAGCATTGACATCACCTATCGCTATGCACATCTGTTTCCCACAAGACAAACGGAAATGGCAAACAAGTTGGATATGGAACGAAAGGGGGCATAAATCATGTCTGCAAAGAATCTCGACCGACACAACCGCTGGCGCAGCAAGACCGTTGCTTTTCGGGTATCTCCGGAGGAAGATGTGCAGATTGAAACCGCTGTGCGGCTCTCCGGCCTGACCAAGCAGGATTATATTACACGGCGGCTCCTGTGCCGTGAAATTGTCGTACAGGGCAATCCAAGGGTCTATAAGGCGCTGCGCAATGAGCTGAACAGTGTTCTGGAAGAACTCCGGCGCGTGGAAACCGGACAGTCCATCGACGGCGAGCTGCTGGAAACGATCAGACTGATTGCCGCTACGCTGGACGGTATGCGGGAGGATTGATAGATGGATTTTGAACAAGAGAAAACGACTGCCCTATATCCGCCTGTTGGCGCAGACGGAGGACAGCCGCTCTCAAAAAAAACTAATCAAAGTATAGCAGAGGACACCGCAGAATACAAGACGCAAGCGGACGATTTGGAGGAAATCATGCAGCAGATACGCCGGGCCAGTGACCCGGCGTATCTGCCAACCGTGTCTATGAACGACCTTTATGAACAGGTCTTTCCCGGCAGACCGCCAGTGATTGACGGTCTGCTCTATGCGGGAACGTACCTCTTTGTGGGCGCTCCAAAGGTCGGAAAATCGTTCCTCATGGCACAGCTTGCCTATCATGTAAGTATGGGGATTCCGCTGTGGGGATATGCCGTAAATCGTGGAACGGTTCTCTATCTGGCTTTGGAGGACGATCACCGCCGCCTGCAAAACCGGCTTTACCGGATGTTCGGAGAGAACAGTACCGAAAATCTCTATTTTGCAGTCTATGCAAAACAGCTAAACAAAGGTCTGGAAACGCAGCTCAAGGGCTTTATTCGTGAACACCCGGACACACGGCTTATCATTATCGATACGCTGCAAAAAATCCGGGAGGACGGCGGCGAAAAGTGCAGCTATGCCAGCGATTATGAAATGATGGCCAGTTTGAAAAGCTTTGCCGACGAAAGCGGCGTTTGTCTGCTGCTGGTGCATCATACACGCAAGCAGCAAGCCGATGATCGATTCGATATGATTTCCGGCACAAATGGTCTGCTCGGCGCAGCGGATGGCGCGTTCCTACTCCAAAAGGAGCGCCGGACAGACTGCTCTGCGACGCTGGACATATCCGGGCGTGACCAACAGGATCAACGGCTCTATCTGACACGGAACAGCGAAAGGCTGATATGGGAATTGCAGCGGGCAGAAACAGAATTTCACCATGAAGCACCTGACCCTGTTTTAGAAGCAGTTGCGGCATTTATAACGTCGGAACGCCCGGTGTGGTGCGGCACGGCAACCGAGCTGGCCGCTGCGCTGGAGATAAACATGAAGCCAAACGCTCTGGCAATGCGGCTCAATGTGCGGGCATGGCAGCTAAATTGCAAGTATCATATCTGCTATGAAAGCACCCGCACCCACGCCGGAAGAAGTATCCGATTGACGCTCGATCAGGCTGCGTGTGACGACCGTGACGGCCGTGACGATCTTCCCGATACCGGCTCTGCTGTCTGAAAAGCCGTCACAGCCGTCACGGTTGTCACGGGGCGCGGGGTCAACTGTCAAGGGGGCATACTTGCGGGTGGAGATTGCCGCAAGGCAATACAACCCGAACCCCTTGACAGTTGGCACACGGGAAACACTTGCCGGGTGAGCGGAAAGGCGTGTGCCTTTCCGCTCTGCCTAACGGCGAGTGAAGAAGTTTAGGCGGGGTGCAGGGTGCCCTTTTCAAAGGGCAGCCCTGCTGGGGGTGCTGTCCGCAGACAGCGGGGGCAACGCCCCCACACCACCCCGTAGGGCGCAAATGCGCTTTTGATGGCCGCTGGCTGTCAAAAGTGCCTTTGCGTTACTTTCGCAGAAAGTAACAAAGGCACGCCGCTTGCGCGGCGGAAAGGAGTGAATGAATGAAACGAACGATCAGTGCAAGGGTTGGACGCGGCTCTGTAAATCACAACACTCGAAAGTTTCACGCAAAGAACACTGACCCGGAGCGTTCTCACCTGAATATCACCTATTGTGAGGAAAATATCAAAGCTGTTTACCACGAACTGTTTGACGAAGCTCTTGCACGATACAATTCCAAGCAGACCAGAGCAGACCGGAAAATCAAAGATTATTATGAGAAGATTCGTGCCAGCAAGCAGGAAAAGACATTCCATGAGATTATTCTGCAAGTCGGCAATAAGGACGATATGCACACAGGGAGCGACGAGGGTTCGCTTGCCGTAGAAATCTTAGAAGAATACATGACTGGCTTTCGGGAGAGAAATCCGCAGCTCCGCGTGTTTTCCGCACATCTGCACATGGACGAAGCCACGCCGCATCTGCATATTGATTTTATTCCATTTACAACCGGCAGCAAGCGCGGCTTGGAAACGCGGGTATCTCTCAAACAGGCGTTGGCTGCACAGGGTTTTCAAGGCGGAAGTCGAGGCGATACAGAGTGGAATCAATGGGTACGCTCAGAAAAAGATCAACTTTCGCTTGTGATGCAGCGTCACGGAATTGAATGGGAGAAGAAAGACACACACGAAAAGCACCTGTCTGTATTGGATTACAAGAAAGAGCAGCGAACAAAAGAAATTGCAGCGCTAGAAACCGTCAAAGCAGAAAAAGAGAGCGAGGTTGCGGAGCAAGAGCAACGTCTAAGTGAGCTTGCCCCGGCGGTAAAGAACATGGAACGGCTGGCTGCGGACTTTTCCGCCAACCCGGAACAGATTCTACCGGAGGCAGGCGCATTGGAAACAGGACGCTCCTACCGCGAGAAAAAAGCAAAGCCGCTGCTTGCACGAGTTGTCAAGGTGCTGCGGGCATTATACCTTGCCTACGTCGAGCTGAAAGGAAAGTTTGAGCGGCTGCAAACAGATTATGGGCAAGTTCAGAAAGCCAACAGCCGCCTGTCTGAACGCTTGCAGGAAGTCAAGCTGGAAAACAAATCTCTCCGGCGCAACTCTGCCGACTATGCGCAGCTCAAACAAATCCTCGGCGCAGAACAGATTGAAGCAACGTTAAATGCCGCCAAACAGCGGGAAAAAGAGCAAAAACGTTCGCGCCGCTCCTTTGAACGATAAAGCAACAATACTATTCAGGCATCAAACACTAATTTTAGATAAACGAAATATGTTGACAAACGTTATCACTTGTGATATTCTCCAAATATAACGTGCGTTAACATTTGCAAAAGGGGTGGTATGCAATGGAACATCTCAAACTGTCTGACGGCGAATGGAAGCTGATGAAAACGCTTTGGGCGCAGCAGGGGCAAACGCTGGCAGAACTGGTAGCTGCTTTGGACGCGGATACCGGTTGGAGCCGGGCGACGATCTTTATGATGCTCAAGCGTTTAATTGCTAAGGGCGCGGTCACGATGGACAGCAGCGGAAAATTTCAAAAATACAGCGCAGCGATCACCTACGCCGATGTCGAGCCGGAGGAAACGGAATCGTTTCTGTCCAAGGTCTACGGCGGCAGTGTGGGAATAATGGTCTCGAATCTGGTCGACCGCGGTGCGCTGTCCGAACAGGAGATTCAGGAGTTAAAAGCCATTTTGGACGCAGCAGAAAAATAGGGGGAATCCTCATGCTGAAAGAAGTTTTGAGCGTTTCCGCACTGATTGTAGTCGTACTGTTGGTGCGGGCGATATTCAAAAACCGCGTGCCGAAGCGGATGATCTATGCGCTCTGGTTGGTCGTGCTTTTGAAGCTCTGTTTGCCGGGAACGCTATTTTCTCTGCCGGTACTTCCGGCAGGGGACGCGGCAGTTCCGGCGCAGAGCGCAGAGCGGCCCGTGCAGACTGCACCGGTGATCCAGCAACCCGCACAAACCGTGACACAGCCGCAAACACTCGCGCAGCAGCCGGTTTCCCCGGTACAGGAAACCGTGAAACCGGCTGCAAAGCCGTTGGCGACGGCACAGATTTTTCAAATTGTCTGGTTCAGCGGCAGCGCGCTGCTTGGACTATGGCTTTTGGGTGCGTGGCTGGTGTTTACGATTCGGCTGCACCGCGACCGGCGTTTTCTCGACAAGCGCGGCGGAACGTGCATCTATGTTTCCGGCGCGGTCAAATCGCCGTGTCTGGCCGGACTCATTCCGGCGGTCTATCTGACGGAGGACGTACTGCAAACAGATGCGGCGGAATTGATCCTGCGTCATGAACTGACGCATCTGCGACATTTGGATTTTCTGTGGTCGCTCTGCCGCGCAGTGGCCGTGAGCGTCTACTGGTGGAATCCGCTCATCTGGCTGGCGGCGATTTGCTCCAAGCGCGACGCGGAGCTGGCGTGCGATGAGGCAGTCTCCGCCGGGCTCTCGGACGCGCAGCGCCTTGCCTACGCGCGGGCAATTCTGGCGCAGGCCCCGCGCAAAACGGCAGCGCTGAGTTTGGCTGGACCTCCAGTCAAGGAGCGCATTTTGTTCCTGACGAAAAAGCAGCGCACCAGCGTATTGTGTGTCATTCTGGCTTTGCTGCTCGTCGTGTCCGCGACCGGCTGCTCGTTTGCGGAGCTGACACGGCAGAAATCAGAAGAAATCACAATGTCGGGAGACGCGGAAGCCGCGCATCAGGAGGCGCTGAAAGACGAGCTGAAAACCGCGACGCCGCTGACACAGGAACAGATCGACGCGGTCAACGCGGTCTTTGCCGACTATGAGCGGTCGACCGACGATACGCTCGGACATTTCGCGGTCAACGGCTTTTTTACCTCAACCTATGACGATGTGCGCGAGCTGAATCTGAACAACTTCCTTACTTACTTCGGAGAGTGCGGTGGACATGATATTTCAGAGGAAGAATTTGCCCAACTGAACGCCAAATGGGGATTCCGCGTCGACAGCGTGGCGGATTTCCCGCTGCCCATCCACCGCTATCCGGCATCTGCAGTTGAGGGCGTCCTGCGGCGCTTTGCCGGCATTGGCCTTGCCGATCTGAAAGACATCCAGGAGCCGTTTTCGGACTATACCTATCTGGAAGAAACCGACGCATTTTACAACACCACCAGCGACTACAGCCCCGGCTATTTCATTTGCTCTGGCGGAGAGATAGAGCCGGGCGGAGACTATGCATTGCTCTATGGCAGTGCAGTGGGGCGCCTTTCTGGTGATGCCGTTTTGAGTCTGACAAAGGATGGTGAAAACTGGTACATTCATTCGTTTTCTGTCACGCCAGCGATGGAATCAGCCACGAAGGAAACAGGGATTCCGCCCCTGCCGACCCTTCAGACCGTGACCATCCAGCAGGTACGCGATGATTCTATTACGGTCGAACACATTGTCCTTCTAAACTCATATCTTGAGGAAGATCTGCAAACACTCAAGGACCTGAACATCCCACCGGAGGAATATCAATACGGATATTATCGAAAAGACACCGGCGAAATTTACACCTACGATGTAGACCCAGGCACACCCGTCACGATTTACGACATCTCTCAGAAATACGGTGCGGGAGAAGACCGGCTGTATACGTTTGAAACATGGCAGGAATTTGTTTCGGCTGTTCAGGCCAACGAGAGACTGCTCATCCAGCCTTATGTACTTACCATACAGAACGGCGTTGTAACAAAGCTCGAGGAGAAATTCTATAATTAACAGCATATAACCCACGACAGCATGGACAAAGCATGGCGTACGGAAAGCACCTGAGCGATACGGAAACGAAATCTTCGAGAGGGATTATCGAAGCGTATGCAGAATGAAGCATGGCTGGATGAAGAAAACCGCATTGTGTCCTTTCACGAAATTCCAGGCAGCCGGTATTACAGCGCAGAGGAACACGACTTCTAGCAGGTGATTGTTGGCCTGATTGTGACCGGGTATCGGGTTCAGTGAAATACACTATCACCTAGCGCCCGCCATGTGTGACCGTCAATGGTCGAGATAAACGGCGCGCGAAGCGCGCCGCCATTGACTGCCCCGCATGGGTGCGCTGCGCGGTCACCAAGGCGGGCAAGGCCAAAGGCGCTTGCCCGCCTATATTGATCTTAAGAACGCGGGGCGTCCTGTCCCGACATGGGAGCGCACACGCTCCCATGTCGGATAATTGCAAGGCTGAAAGCCTTGCAATTCCTCATATTCTGTGATACTATTTTGATACTAAAAATTGAAGCAGCCGCAAATACAAGTGCAAATCATTAACATATTTGCGAATGTTTTGCTCGTGAAACCATTGTAAATAAGCACCCCTATACTTGAATTTGCCGAGTGGGAATAAATATTTAGTGTTTTCTGAATCCTGAAAAGCGTTGGTAATACAGCGTTTTTCAGGATTTTTCTTTTT
>ERZ1106976.1378-NODE-1378-length-24649-cov-4.979019_pt1 | contig 24649 bp, 26 predicted proteins | sample MGYA00403687_ERZ1106976 | MGnify/ENA primary metagenome ERZ1106976 (study PRJEB35170, sample SAMEA104062446) | human gut metagenome | biome: human gut; feature: human-associated habitat; material: faeces | place: Denmark | collected 2013-02-22 ... | reverse complement strand
AAATTTTTTTGCCATCTTTTACTTGACAGATACCTTGTTTTCCGAAAGCATTGAAAACATCTTACTTTTGTGCTATACTTATTATGAAAATAATATCAGAGAGGGGTCAGTTATGAGTAGCATTGATGTGCATGGTAAAAAGTTGCCGGTTCCTTCTTTTTTTCAAGTATACAATTTTGGTGGAGGTAATGGTGATAAAGATAGAGAAATTGTTTATTCGGAGTTCACCGGAGATACACCTGCTCTAATGAACTATTTTTATATCAACAATAATTATCCACACATTTTTCAAAACAATTTGTTCAACAACATTGATTCGTTTAATACCGTAGGGGATTTATATAATTATATTCGAAAGTCCCTGATTAAAAAGGGCGAAATTTATTTTGGATACAGTAGTCCGGAATATGACTTCAATCAGAAGGTATTTTTGTTGGATTCAGGCGCGTTCAGCATAGTTAAATTCGTAGCAGAAAAGGTTCGTTACGATATCAAAGCATTTACCGAGGAAATCGTTTTGCACGCGCGAGCATATTATGATTTTGCCGAAAAGTTGAAATTTGACATTGTTGTTGGATTTGACCTTGGCGGAAAGTATACCGAAAAAGATGGAGAAGGCTCTAATGTAGCCCTATCGACATTTTTATCAAAAATAGATGCAGCAGCAATAAATAATCTTCTATTAGAAGAAACCGCAAAATACATCGTAGAGCACCCAAACTATTATCCGCACATATTGGCTACTGTACACGGCGCCACTCCGGATGAATATAGAGGAAACGTTCAGCATATTCTTGGTCTTGAAGCTAAATACGGCGTAAAGTTTTGGGGCTTTGCATTAGGTGGTATAGCAAGCTACAAACAGGTAGATGCAACATGGTACAATGACATCAATCTTAGCAAGATTGGCAAACGAGGATTTATTGAAACAATCACACCGGCAAGAGCATGCAAAATTGTTCGCGAATTAGCAGGAAGTAGACCTATACATGCATTAGGATGTGGCGGGTACAACAACATCGCCTTGAATTATTACTGCGGAGCCACTTCGTTTGATGCGGCATCACCCGTTCGCAGAGTAGGTGATGGTAATTTGGCTTCCACAAAAATAGTTTTTAATCCAACGCCTTCAAAGGAAGGGTTTAGCAAATACTTCATGGGCGGAATAAATGCAGATGGCAGCATGCGAGAAGAAGATTGTAGGTATATAAAATTAAACGAAGTACCTGATACAATGGCGCTTTGTGGTTGTGCGGCCTGCAAAGCAGCGGAAAGTGTTCATAATATCAAAGTTCTCTACTCAATGAAAGAAAAAGACGGAGAAGCCAATTACTTTAGTCGCCAACTTATTGGATTACATGCTGTTTTACAACATAGAATGCTGTGTGAGCAAATAGCGCAATATGATAGCATTTATGATTTCTGTAAAGCATATCCCAATAAACTGAATCTTGGCTTACAGTGTATTTATAGTCAGATGAAAAAATAATATAAAAACCAGCGGCAATGGGGCTGTATTCTTAACGGAGAATTTTAAAAATCAGCATTTTTGTCTTTTCTGCTGAAAAGAACCAGCATCGCATTTGTACGCAAAAATTCAGTTGGGCAGTAGTCCAAACTCACTTACAACAGAAAAAGAGAAGGTTAGACCTATCAGTCGTTCCTTCTCTTTTTTTAATGAAATATTTTGCTAACGCAAAATGTGAAATAATTCTCTTCAAGAATTGTGAAATATTCGGAGCTGCACCCGAATGTGAAATGAAACAAATTCCCATACGCCGCAGCATATTTCACACTGCGCAGCAATATTTCATATCCACAGGATATTTCATAAATCCCGCAAGGGATTTATTTCGTTGGCGTAATGTCCGCTAAGGACATTACGCCATTGATGGATGCTGCTGTTTTTTTGTTATGATACACGAACATTATTTTTCTTTAAGTCAATGAATATGTCAATTAAGTTTGACATATTTCCCATTTCATCAAAAATAGGGGTATATGTAGGCGCATTGAAATTTTCATTCAACCATCTGTTTTTAATTTGCTCATTTGTTTCGAAAAACACGCCCTTAACATTTGTTGTATTAATTATATAAACGAAAAAAACCGGTCTATCCAAATGAGAAATCGACTTGGTTATATAGCCCAAAGTGGATTTGCTATTTTCTGAAAGGTATGATTCTTGAAAGGAAGATTGTGATTCAATGTATTTAATATTTAGGTACGCAAGAATACCTCTATCACCAGCAAGCAACATATATTCGGGATACTCGGCGCGAGGAGCATCCCATTTTGTAATATTAATCTTCTGTTTGCTTTTTAACATTGCAATAAAAGAATCAACAGCTTCTTCAGGTGTCAGGTTAGCGGAGTTTAAAAAAAAACATTCTTGCTGAAGGTGGTTTTGAGTTAAGTCTATTGTATTCATCATCCACCTCACGAATTGATAAGAGATTCGAGCGTTTTGATAAAAGTTTCAAAATCCCCCATAGCTAACAAAGGAGAGTACATTTTCTTGAGATAAACGGAAGCGCTACTCTTTTGGTCGTCGCCCTTGCGTTTTTCTCGTTCAAATGTTTCGTGTTGCTCTGCAATATATTTTTTAACCTGTTCACTTGTTTCGAAGAAAACACCTTTGAGACACGGATAATCAATCCAATGAACATAGAAAGCTGGGGCATCAAGTCCTTCATCAATTAACGAAAGCTGCTTCTCTATTTTCTTATAATCAAGAGTGGCACTTCCTTCATAGCAATACCGTCCGGTTTTACTTATGGCCATCACAAACGGAGCGGCGTGAAATTTTACCTCAAAATACGCAGCAACAGAACCATCTGGTTTTAGTATTTTACAATCAGGCAAACTGCGATTTTCAAGGTCTGCACGACAAGCGGTAACGCCAAGCTTTGCAGATAAAAATTCCATCAAAGCTTCCTCATGTTGTTTTCCGAGGATTACATCATATTTGGGAATACTTTTGTTACGTGCAGGAATAAAAAAGGCTCCACACTTCTTGCACATAGGTGCTAATTCCGGTATCGCTGCCTTTAATTCTTTAACGGTAGCGATAGCATCACAGGAGTTGTTTTCGTACATATAGCGGTAACACGCAGCGTTAAATTCACTCCAAGTAAACTGGTTTTCAAAAACAGGTACATTCTTGAAAAACTCAGCAAATCGGTCATGGCACGAAGTCAAGAGTTCTTCGTATAACATTATTGCCTCCCGTTAATCAAAAAGCGAAAGTTGTTCGTTAGTTACTTCCTCACGCAGTCGCATTTTGATTTCGTCAATATATTTTTCGTCTATCTCAAACCCAATGCCTTTGCGTCCTAAAATTTTGGCAGCAACAAGAGAGGTACCACTGCCAACAAATGGATCCAATATAGTATCCCCCGGATTACTAGACATTTTTAGAATTCTAATTATCATAGGCAACGGATACACACACGGATGCTGCAAATTAAGCTTCTTCTTTGTCATATTGTTTACGCGGTCAAAATACCAAACGTCAGTGGGGTTACGTCCTTTTCCACCCTCAAGGCGTTTGTCGTTTTGCGTAATATACGGTATACGTATATCGTCAAGATTAAAGACATAGTTGTTTAAATCTTTAACACCCCATAAAATGTTTTCGTATCTGCCAGATAATCGGTTGGTACAATTCTGCATATTGTTAAATGTCCATGTAATCATGTTGCGCAAACGAAGCCCATTTTCTTGCATTATTTGATAACCGATAAAAGGTAGGGGGAGTATTTCTTTATCTTTTCCAAAAGGAACTGGAGAAAGATTCAAGAAAAAGCTACCATCGGGAGTTAGAATGCGTGCGACTTCACGAGTAACATCACGAATAAGGTCCTCCCACTCATTTAACACAATTCTATCTGTGTATGCGCCATATGGTTTGCCAATGTTATATGGTGGCGAAGTTACTACAAGTTTTACTGAAGCATCGGGCACTGTTTTAAGTAGTTCTCTGCAATCCCCGATTTTATAAATGATATCGTCCATTTGATTTCACCTCGATTTTTGAAAGACGGTCGTTGGCAATTTCACAATATTCCGCAACCGTTTCAAAACCAATGTAATGACGGCCTAATTTTTTTGCCACAGCAGCAGAGGTGCCGCTTCCCATAAAGGGATCAAGTACCACCTCTCCCGGATTGGTGCCAGCAAGAACAATACGCTCCACAAGTTCTTCTGGATACTGCGCAGGGTGCGAAGTTCGTTCCTCAAAATTTCCAGAAACCATTGAAATTCGCCATACGTCCGTTGGATTCTTATACTGGCTCTTGTATCGGTCTGGACGATAATTTAAAGCAGGGATTTTCACGTCATCCAGATTAAATGTATAGTTGTCTTTATTTTTTACAAACCAGAATACAAACTCATAGCGTGGAGCAAAACGTTTATTAGTTGAGCCGCCCCAGTCAAAATTCCATACAATTAGATTTTTCAGGTACATATCAGGGAAAAAATCTAAAATCCAAAAAGGTGGTTGAACAACACCGTCGATACATCTGTTTTTAATATTAATCCAAATAGAGCCGGTTTTAGATAAAACGCGCTTACACTCAGAAAAAACTGATTCAAGCATTTGACGATAATCATGCTCATCCATATGGTCATCGTATTTTACGCCCTTGCTTTCTACAACTTTTCCTTTTGAGGTTTTATTTCCATATTGAATGTCAATGTTGTACGGAGGTGATGTAACAACAAGGTCTACTGATTCGTCGGGTATTTCAATCATGTGTTCGCTGGAAGCATTGTAAATGTAATCAAGTTTCATTTTGCTTCTCCTAATTCGCTTTTAGTAGCAGCGGAAGTCGAATCGACAGCAACACGAAGAATGATTTCATTAGTGACAGGATTAAAATAAATATTAAAAAGCGTTCCTATGTCTACAGGCATATTAGATAGTATTTGCTTAGGCAGACGAATTCGCAAATCTTTTTGGAGTGCATAACTTTCAAGTAAAACTTCGCTTTTTTCCATGATAACCTCCGTGATTTCAGGCTGATATCGGCCTAAATACAGGACTATTATACCTTAAATCAAGGACTAAGTCAAGGTTGTTTGTAAAGTTATTCAAGCGTCATTGTAACGCTACAATTTATAGATATAATTTCATTTATTACGCTTGAACTTATCCAATTTATGTGATATAATAAATAATTACTGATGATGAAATGCCTTTTGGGAGGAAAAGAAAATTGACAAAAGTTGATATATTCTCCGGTTTTCTCGGAGCCGGAAAAACCACGCTTATTAAAAAATTGATAAAAGAGGCTTACGCAGGTGAGAAACTTGTTCTTATCGAAAACGAGTTCGGTAAAATAGGAATTGATGGAGGATTTCTTCGTGAGGCGGGAATTCAGATTACGGAGATGAATTCCGGCTGTATCTGTTGCAGTCTTGTCGGAGATTTCGGAGAAGCCTTGAAGCAGGTTGCGGAACAGTTCAGCCCCGACAGAATTCTGATTGAACCTTCGGGAGTCGGAAAGCTCAGCGACGTTATCAAAGCCGTTCAGGAAGCGGAAGTCCCCGGAATGGAGCTGAATGCTTTTACCACGGTGATCGATGCGTGCAAATGCAAGATGTATATGAAGAATTTTGCGGAGTTTTATCGCAATCAAATTGAATTTGCGTCGTCGGTAATTTTCAGCCGTACCTCGGGAATTTCTCAAGATAAACTGAACGATGCCGTAAACATTGTGAGAAGTATCAATCAAAACGCTTCTCTGATTACTACTCCATGGGAAGAGATAGACGGGGAAATCATTCTTGAGACGATGGAAAAGAAAAATACGCTTGAGGCGGAGATGGAGCACTTGCTTGCCGAACAAAAGGTAAGCGGACATCACCATCATCATGACGGTGAAGAGTGCGATGACCCCGAATGTAGCTGCCATCATCACGGTGATGATGACGAAGAAGAACACAGACATCATCACGATCGCCATTATTATGATGACAAGGAGTGTGACGATCCTGAATGTGAATGCCACCACCACGGTGATGATGACGAAGAAGAACATAGGCATCATCACGGTCACCATCATCATGACGGTGAAGAATGTGATGATCCCGAATGTGAGTGTCATCATCATGATCATCACGCCGATGATGTTTTTACAAGCTGGGGAACCGAGACGGCGTCAGCCTATACAAAACAGTTTGTTGAAAACTGTCTGAAACAGCTTGACAGCGGAAAATTCGGCACAATTCTTCGTGCAAAGGGAATTCTGCCCTGTAAAGACGGAGGCTGGCTCAACTTTGATTATGTTCCGGGCGAAATAAATGTGCGATCCGGTTCTGCAGACGTGACCGGAAAGCTTTGTGTTATCGGTGCGGAACTTGACAAAAAAGCCATAGCAGAGATGTTTGTCTGCTGACGGCGGATAAAATACCGACCGAATCTCTTCCCGGAAAAGGGCATAAACTTTGAAAAATGAATTGCCGTACCGTTTTCCGGTTTTTACCGCTATGAAGCGCTAATTTGCTTTGTATCACCACTAATAACCATTGATAAGGAAGCTTTCGCAAAGCGAAAGTCATGGTCGCAAATATGGAAACACCCGTATATCTTTTTACCGGCTTTCTGGAATCCGGAAAAACAAAATTCATACAGGAAACGCTTGCTGATCCGAAGTTTTTTCAGGTAGGTGATAGGACGCTTGTCCTGCTGTTCGAGGAAGGGGAGGAAGAACTTGATCCCGCCGGATTTGCATCTCCTGATGTATTTATCGAGTTTCTAACAGAAAAGTCTCAGCTCAATCCCGACAAGCTTGCTGCACTTCAGAGAAAGCATACCGCTACCCGTGTTATGATAGAATATAACGGAATGTGGCTTTTGCCGGAGCTGTTTAATGCCGTCCCGGAGGGTTGGCTGATCTATCAGGAAATTATGTTCGCGGACGCTTCAACCTTTGATGTTTTTAATGCAAATATGAGAAATCTTACCGTGGACAAGCTTTCGACCTGCGAGCTTATTGTATTCAACCGCTGTGATTCCGATACCGATAAGCAGGAGCTTCACAAGATTGTCAGAGCAATTAGCAGGAGATGTGATATTATATATGAAAACACCGACGGTTCTTTTGAATATGACGAAATAGAGGATCCGCTTCCCTTTGACATAAATGCGCCTGTGATAGAAATAGGCGATGGGGATTTTGCCCTGTGGTACAGGGATCTTTCCGAAAATATGCATGCATATGACGGAAAGACCGTGACTTTCCTCGGCATGGTTACTAAGAACGACCGTCTGCCGAAGCACAGCTTTGTAATCGGACGGCAGATTATGACCTGCTGTGAGGCAGATATTACATACAGCGGACTTTTATGCGAGGATAAAGACAGCGAAAAGGCGGCAAGGGGCGAGTGGATTCGTCTTACCGCCTCTGTAAGCATAAAAGACTGCAAGCTGTACGGTAAAGAAGGACCCGTTCTCAAAACAATATCCTACGAAAGGACAGATGCTCCCGAAAATCCGGTGGCAACATTCTTTTGAGCATGAACAACCGCATTTATCAATTGGGCTGTGCCGGGCTTTCCTTGTTCTTCCATTTTTAACGGGACAGATTCCGGAAATCGGACAGCTTCTGCCCCCATGCATCTTCCGGTGTTCATCTGCGGCTTTGTCTGTGGCTGGAGGTATGGAATTGCAGTCGGCTTTGCCGTTCCGCTTCTGCGGTCTGCCATATTCGGTATGCCGCTGATGTTTCCGACAGCGGTATCTATGGCGGTGGAGCTTGCTGTCTGCGGTCTTATTTCCGCACTTGTTTATGCAAAGTTACCGAAAAAGCCCGTTTCGATTTATACCGCACTGATCAGCGCAATGGCAGCAGAAAGGGCGGTAGGCGCAGCTTTCAAATTTCTGCTTCTCGGACTCGGCTAAATAGATAAATTTACTTTCGGGATATTTGTTTCGGCATATATTACGCAGACAGTTCCCGGAATTATCTGCCATCTTCTGCTTGTCCCTCCGATTGTTATTTTACTTGAAAAAATACGTCCTTCCCTGACGGAAAAAGCATAATAAGCTTAAGGCAATACCGCAGGGTGCACGACTGTCGCCTTTGCTGCTTGCGCATTGCTTGCCTCTTTCCGTCTTTTGCCGGCAGAGGAGTCCTCTTGTCCTCAATATTGTATCGTCTGACGAAATGCAAAACAATCATTGTGAGGTATTATCTTAAGCTTTGATACCGTTTAATGAAAAAATAAAAATGCTTTTGTATCCGAGAAGAAGCTTTTGAAAAAACTCTCTGAATCCCAAGAGCATTTATGATATGTAAAAATCGGTACACCTGCAACTTTCAAGGTGTACCGATTTTCATTTTTTCATTCCGCAATATCCACAACGGCTTTTTTGCCGGCGGTAGCGGCAGCGGCCTTCATGACCGCACGTATTGATCTCGCGTTTTTTCCGTGCTTACCGATTACCTTGCCCATATCGGATTCGGTCACATGAAGAGTAAAGACAATAGTGTCGCCCTCTTCGCGCTCGTCAACGGTAACTGAGTCAGGGCAGTCAACAATCGCACGTGAAATATCCGTGAGCAGTTGCTTAAGCTCCGGCATATCGTTCACCCTATGATATTTTGCTTTTTGAGGAGTGCGCGAACGGTTTCGGTAGGTTGAGCGCCGTTCTTAATCCACTGAGTTGCCTTTTCCGCGTCAACGACAACTTCGGCGGGATCGGTCATAGGATTATAATGTCCGATCTGCTCAATGAAGCGTCCGTCACGGGGATATCTTGAATCCGCAACCACTATACGGTAAAAGGGAGCCTTTTTCTGTCCCATTCTCCTGAGTCTGATTTTTACTGCCATTTTGTTTTCCTCCGAAAAAATATATATTTATAAATATAACAAAAGTTGAGCTTTTACACAACCTGTGTTTTCTGTTTCATGGTGCTGACCGGTTTGTTTTACGGTAATACTTCAGCGCTTGATCAGCCACGGAATCTTCTTCCTTTTTTCATCATACGGTTGAATTTACCGCTCGAAAGCTCCTTCATCATTTTGCAGGTCTGGTCGAACTGTTTAAGAAGACGGTTAACATCTTCGATCTTAGTACCGGAGCCAGCGGCAATGCGCTTTTTCCTCGGAACATTGATGATCGAGGGCTTTTGTCTTTCACGCGGCGTCATGGAGAGGATAATTGCCTCGAGTCTATCGATTGCGTGCTCGTCTATTTCTGCATTGGCAAGCTGATTCTGATCGACTCCCGGAAGCTTTGAAAGGATATCCTTCATAGAGCCCATTTTTCTGACCTGTCTGAATTGGTCAAGGAAATCCTCAAGCGTAAACTCTGATTTTCTGAGCTTTCTTTCAAGCTCGGCCGCCTGCTCTTCATCGTAGGCAGCCTCAGCTTTTTCTATTAACGAGAGAACATCTCCCATTCCGAGAATACGCGATGCCATTCTGTCGGGATAAAACGGCTCGATTGCGTCAAGCTTCTCGCCTACGCCGACATATTTGATCGGTTTTCCGGTGACATACCTGACCGAAAGCGCCGCTCCGCCTCTTGTATCGCCGTCTAATTTTGTGAGAACAACGCCGGTAATATCAAGCATACCGTTGAAGGTTTCGGCAACGTTTACCGCGTCTTGACCGAGCATGGCATCGATTACGAGAAGAATTTCATCGGGGGTTACCGCTGTCTTTATGTTTTGAAGTTCCTCCATCATTTTTTCATCGATATGAAGACGTCCGGCGGTGTCGATGAATACGATATCGTGACCATGCCGCTTTGCATGTTCAATGCCCGCCTTTGCAATTTCGACAGGAGAAATATCGGTTCCCATTGAGAATACGGGGATATCAAGCTGCTCCCCGATAACTTCAAGCTGTTTTACCGCCGCAGGGCGGTATACGTCACATGCTACAAGCAGAGGTCTGCGCCCTTGCTTTTTGAAAGCTCCGGCAATTTTTCCACAGTGGGTCGTTTTTCCTGCTCCCTGAAGTCCTACCATCATAATGACCGTAGGAGGGCGCGAGGAGAGATGAATCCTTTCATTTGCACCGCCCATAAGTGCGGTAAGCTCCTCATTCACGATTTTGACAATCTGCTGAGCAGGGAGAAGGCTGTTGATTACGTCGGCTCCGACAGCACGGTCCGTGACCTTTTTTATGAAATCTCGAACTACTTTAAAGTTGACATCCGCCTCGAGCAAAGCGAGCTTTATTTCCCGCATTCCTGCTTTAACGTCGTCTTCAGTAAGCTTTCCCTTATTTTTGAACTTTTTAAAGGCGGCATTGATTTTATCGGTAAGATTTTGGAACATCGATTATCATTCCCCTTCTGTAAGTAATCTGATTTCTCCGGATATATCAGCGGTTTTTGATATTTTCTGCGGTTTTGATGATATCCGCAACGTCAACGCCGTATACCGTATGTATTTGCTCAAGACGGTTTATTATGAAAGCCACATCTTTCTCAATATTTCCAAAGCGTTTTGCAAGGCTGAGCTTCTCTTCAAGCTCAGAGAGGATTTGCTCCGCTTTTACAAGTCTGTCGCGTACACCCTGACGGGTAATTCCTGTCAGTTCCGATATTTCCGAAAGCGACAGATCTCCGTTATAGAAATAATCCATTGCCTCGCGCTGAGGCTCTGAGAGAATATCTCCGTAAAAATCAAGCAGGAGTGACATACTCAAATTTTTCGACACTTTTTTCGCCTCCGGGAGAGTGTAAAGCAAAACACCTTACACATTATACCAGACAAAGTGTTCTCTGTCAAGTAGTTTCTTTTCACAGACGGACATTGTGTGTAAATTTACTGTGAACAAAAAAGGGATGTAATCCGCAGCGATACTTTTATACTTTATGACTTTTACGATTACCACTGTATCCGGCTTTTCGGTTTACTTTCCACCTGTCGTCAGATACAGTTGCTAAGGAATTACGGAATAAACCGCTAATGGATCTTTCGGGCAGGATTGCCCGTTATCGTAAAAAAACATTAAGGCAATACCACACAATGATTGCTGCGCGGTGTTGCCTTAATATAAATAACGGCTGGGACTCGTTTTATCGCTTATATCTATCACACGGAATAATGCAAGAAATGAAACGGCGGCGATTCTTTCATTTTAAAATAAACTGCATTGTTCGGACAAACCGTCGTCAATTATTTCAGAAATATAGAATTTTATCGTTTTACAAGCCCGCTTCGTTTCATAAGCTCTTTGCGTCTGGCATTCCCGCTTTTTTCTCCTGGGAGTCCGATGATTCCGAACACCCCTGAAACGACAATGCAGATAAGACATATCAGAATTGACGGGAGAAATCGAAATTCTCCGTCCGAAAAAGCTGCGGCAAGAAGAATGACAAACGAATAGAATGCACCGGAAAACGCGCCGCAAAGAAGTCCGTTTTCTTTGTTGAGTCTGGAGGCTATGAAGCCGGTTGCCGCTGCTCCGATAAACCGTGCGGCGTGAGCCGTTAAGGATACAAGACTGTCGGGATCATCATTCTTTAATGCAATAAAACCGAATATAAGCAGCAATAGTATAGCCGCAGCAATACCCGCCGCTGCTCCGATCAGTGAATTTTTCAGCACTTTTCCGCTCATAATAAAATATCTCCTTTAGTTGAATACGTTTGACTGCGGGTAAATAAAACACCCTGTCCGGTAAATCCCTTTGTATAATGGATATTCGGACAGGGTGCATTTTATTCATATTTAAAGCTGGAGAAGAGAATATTATTTCTCTTCAGAGCGCGGACAAAGTGTTTGGCAGAACTCCGTATGTTCTCCACTTAAGGAAAAGTTTTTGTGGGTTTTTAGGGTGCTTTTTTTAAAACATCCAAGGGAAGCACTGAATAAACCGTTAACGGATCTTTCCGGCTGATTGATTGCCCGGCATCGTGAAAAATCTTGAAATAGGAAGGCAAGACGCCGAGTTCTGACGGTGTTGCCTTAAACAATATTCCTTCGCTTTTTTGCCTTGCCGTTCAAAAAATCATCTCGAAAATCTGCATAGCCGATTGATTCAGTGATTCCCTTAGAAGAGACTGGGGACGGCGCCCCGGCTTAATTTCGTTTGCACTCCGGAGAGATTATTTCTCCTTTGCCTCTTCTTCCTCGTCCTTAAGAACGGTTTTCACCGACGAACGAAGAATCGTAAGCTTGGTTTTATCGTTTCCGGTCTCAATCATAAGCTTATCGTCTTTAATAATAAGTACGGTGCCGATAATTCCGCCGATTGTAACGATTTCATCTCCGACCGCAAGGCTGTCGCGCATTTCAGCTACCTGTTTTTCCTGCTTTTTCTGCGGTCTGATTATGAAGAAATAGAAAACTGCGATCATACCGACAAGCAGTATCATGGTGAACCATGTGCCGCCTCCGTTGTTGGTTGTTGTGTCGGTACTGGCTTCAAGATAGGTCATTATTGTCCCAAACATTATAATTCCTCCGATTTACTTGATTAACGTATCAATTATATCCTATTTTTTCTTCCGATACAAGAGGAAAGGCACAAATTTTATGATTCGTTCATAAATACAAAGGAGAATTCGTGTCCGTTAAGTGTTGCGGTCAGCTTTTCGGGGGAAGACAGTCCGTTTTGTATGAACACGGTGACAGAACCGCAGGGAACTGCATACTCAGCGTAGCTGTATTTGACTCCTGCCTCCGTTATGATTCCGGCTTTTGAGAAGTTATTTCCCGATAGGGAAAACATATATGCCGAAAGAAGTATTCCGTCCGAAGCGGAATATCCCCCGTCATTTATTGTTTGAGTAAGCTCTCCGGCTTTCACAATAACCTCGCCGCCGTTCAGTTCAAATACCGTATCGGACAGGATATCGGGCTTTATAATTTGAAGGATCACATCCCCGGCACGCTGTACAGTTATAAGAACCTCATATTCCGCTCCGTCGTATGTAAGGATTCCGTGCGCGTCGAAGGGATAAGCCTGATAGCTTAAAAAATTGATTTTATTATTTGTCCGGCAGGAAACAAAAGAGAGGCAAAGGAGCATGATTATTGCCGTAAACAGAATTTTTTTCATGGGTGTTTTCCTTTCCTTCAAAAAGCATCTCGCGTTGTTTTGCGTTGTACTATTTTATGCATTGGCATAAAAGAAAATTACTTTTTGAAAATAAGGAATGTGAATATAGAGGAGATATATTATTTGTAAATTTGTTTGGGTCTTTGTATCTTTGAAAATAAAGGTATCTCTAAAAATGTAATATTCATAGACGACAAAGAGATTTTTTTCGTCAGTCAAAACAAAAATTCCGCAGACAGCGTATACATCTGAAGCGATGTCTTGGGGGATAATAGTTTATGCCTTCCAAACAGCCTTGATGATATTGCTGATTTTAGGGGTAGTTCCGTACATCAGAACACCGACACGGTAAATCTTTGCAGACAGAACACCCACGCTAATGGTAGAACCGATGAGGATAGCAATAGATATAGCGATCTCATACCAAGGCACTGCGCTCATAGCAATTCTTGTAAACATCGACATGGGCGAAGTGAACGGAACGTAGGAGCATACCACCATAAGCGTATTATCCACATTACCGGAGGACATTGAGGTCATTACAACTACAAAGGCGATAATAAACAGCATTGTAATCGGCATAACCGAGGTGTTGATATCTTCAAGTTTGGAAGCGGTAGAGCCGACTGCACCGAACATAAATGCGTAAATAAGAAAGCCAAGAATAAAGAACACCAGCATATACACCAAAAGCTCGGGCGGTATATTGAAGATGGAATCGATAATCATATTGTCGCCCCAATAGGACTTATTAAGATTATAGAATACCAATGCCGAGCCGAATACACAGACAAGCTGCATAAAACCTGCAAGACAGGACGCAATTACCTTGCCGAACATCATAGATGTGGGCTTGGCACTTGTAATGAGCACTTCCATTGCCCTTGAACTTTTTTCGGTTGCAACATTGGTTGCCACCATCTGACCATACAGAAGAATGACAATATACAGCGCAAAAATCATAATGTAGGTGTAGAAGAAGTTTTCCATCTGATTTTTGCCGAGGCTTTCCACCTCACTATCAATTTGAATGTTCATAACATCTGCGGCATCCTCAGCAGACATACCGCCGTCTATCATTGCGTTCATTTGATAGATCTGCTGCAGGACACCTGTTGCGATTTCGGTGTTCATGTCGTACATAGAGAGATTGTTCACATAATATGTAAATGCAGTGGAGCCGGTTATAACAAAGGCACACTCGGCATCGCCGGATGTGATTTTATCCTTGATTACGCTGATTTGGTCATCTGTAATCTGTACATTATAATCCGTAAAGGCAGAGGCGAAGGTTTTACGCACCATATCTGCCTGTGCTGCATCGTCCATCTTTACAAGCATTACAGAAAGCTCAGTAGAAATATCTATTGAACTATCCTCGGATTTAAACAATGCGGTAATGCGGGGAAAGAACATAACGACAGCAATCAGTACCATCAAAAATGCTGTAACACCAATAAAGATCTTGTTTTTGAAGTAATATTTAAGCTCAAATTTAAGTATTTTTCCAAACTGTTTCATCGCTTAGTCCTCCTTTGCACCGTCGCCTGCGTATTCCACGAAAATATCGTTAAGAGAAGGCTCAAACACCTTTACCTCGTCAATATCGTAGTTTTCTACAAGGCGCGTCATCGTAGCTTTCTTCTCGGAGGGCGAACCAAGGCGAATCATCAAGTCGCCGTTATCCATAACAGTGCAGGAAGAACCAAAGTCACAGGTAATCGCATCGGGTGATTCCGTGCGGACAAGCAAGCGATTACGGGGATAGTCCCGTTTAATATCGTGCAGATCTCCGTGCAGAGCAACGACACCGTTGTTAAGAATAGCAATACTGTCGCAGAATTCTTCAATGTAGCTCATCTGATGGCTTGAGAACAGAACGATTTTCCCTTTTGCAATCTGTTCCTTAACCACATCCTTTAAGAGCATAGCATTGACAGGGTCAAGACCGGAAAAAGGCTCATCAAGGATAATAATATCGGGATCATGAGCGAGGGCGGTAATAAGCTGAATCTTTTGCTGATTACCCTTGGAAAGTGTATCCAGCCGTTTGTTGCGGTATTCGGTCATACCAAGTCGTTCGAGCCAATAGTCGATAGACTGTATGGCAGCTTTGTGGCTCATACCTTTCAGTTCTGCAAAATATGTAAGTTGGTCTATTATTATTTTCTTCGGATACAACCCTCTTTCTTCGGGCAGATAACCGATACCAATTTTGTTATAATCAATCGGCTGACCGTCAATCAACACCTCGCCGCTATTTGCAGGAAAAACATCCATCAAAATACGGATAGATGTGGTTTTGCCGGCACCGTTTCTGCCAAGCAGACCGAAGGCTTTGCCGCCTTCGGCTTTGAAGGATACTCCGGCGAGAACCTTCTTCTCTCCAAAGGATTTTTCTATGTTTTTTAGTTCTAGTATCATTTTTCTACACGCCTTCTTTATCAAATACAACTTTTTATGTTTTTCTTATTTAATGATTTTTCTTATACAAGACAAAGCCTGCTATGATCTGCACAAGAGAAATCAAAACAGCGATAGTAATAGGCAATATGCCCCAAAGATTACTGTAATCGGTAATCAGCACAATACCCCAAAAGGTGAGGGCAACTACCGCAAGAAACACCGCTACTGCGATAACTTTTGAAATCCATATATACTTTTTACTTCTGTTCTTTTCGGGAATGATGAGAAACATCAGCTCGACATATACTTCAAATAATATCTCTGCAAGTAGTTCCATTGTGCTCACTCCTTTGCGGCAACCAAAATAAAATATCTAATGCCGTTAAAAAGCTATCCTCAAATTTGAGATTTAGTATGCAGAGCTTTACAATGCTGCCAAGTATCGTCAAAATACTTGCAATACAGATAACCTTCCGCCGACGAAATTTGTGAAGGTTGACGGAATAGAGGCAAGCAAATGCGCAATAAAGGCGTTAGCTGTGTACCCGGCGGTATTGCCTTAAAGCTATTGATAAGCTCCGGCGTGCCGAAAGATGCATCCGTGAAGAAGCCGAGCAGATTATCAATCGCCTTTTCACTTTTAGTCAGTTTGAACTTGCCAAGCAAAGTATGTATCTCAGTATCGGGGGAACTTTTCACGAATTACACGATCTTTCTTCTTTTTCTTACTTCCTTTGCCGTAATCGGAAAAACATACGGCTCACGTATCACCATTTCATCAATTACTTCGCTGTCATCCAGCAGATAGTCAACGCTTACATTCAAGAGTCGTGCCAATGCTTTCAAATTATCTACATCGGGCAGACCGTTGTTTGCTTCCCACTTTGCAACAGCGGATTGGGATATTGACATTTTTTTCGCAAGCTGCTCCTGAGAGAGTCGGTACTGCTTTCTTGCCTCTTTGATTTTTTTGCCTAAAGTTATTTTCATTCCCTTCGGTTGATTTATTTCGTATTCATTTTACATCGAAGGGCGCAGATAAACAATAAACCGATTGTAGCATCGTTGTTACTCTCCGTATCAAAGCATTAAAAAATATAAAAGTGCGTGACCGAAGTCACGCACCGAAAAACGCAACTCCGATTGTCGCCAAACAAAGCTCGAATAGAAAGGTAAACCTTATGCTACCCAAGTGGAATTGCGTTTTTACCGTAATCCATTTTGGGCAACAATACAAAAGGGTATACTACCCCCTTAGCGAAAGGTTGACCTCTTTTCAATATTCAGCTTTGTTTGGCAATTTTTATTATACCACAGTCATACTGAAAAATAAAGTAGTTTTGAAAAAGTTACGAAATTTGTAGAACAAAAACAAAATGAAAGTACGACCTTTCGATCATACTGTCATTTTGTTCATCCTATTCGGTTTTGGTTTTCTCCGTTAAGGGCATCACGCTTTTGGATAGTGATTTTTTAGAGGTGCCCTAAATAAAAGCTCTAAGGAAATACCGCACAATTTTGAAGACGGAGATGCGCGGTCATATTTTCCGTCAAACGATACCAATTGAGGGGCAAAAGCTGATTCCTCTGTCGACGAAAATTGTGAAGTGCGACGGAAAACGGGCAAGAAGATATGCCGTCAAGTCGCAAGCCGTGAATCCGGCGGTGTTGCCTTAAAGCTCCTTACCGATAATCCTCTGTTATGGTAGCATAAAGCGCTTGAGCATACAATCTGGTAAAGAAGTCATTCGGGTGATTTACGTTATTTCCTGAGGTATCAACATATCCAAGAATGTCCTCACCGGAGACGCCGTTTCTTTTTTTTGCGTTCATGACAGATTCATGAAGAGAGGTAACCTGTACAACGGCAATTCCCTCTGTTTCAAGCTTCAGCATTTCTTCTTCAAATTCCGGTTGCAATCTGTTCCAGCCGTCAGCCTCGGGATTCGCCCACATGGTTGAAACAAGAAGAAATTCGCAGTCGGGATTGGAGGCGGAGATTTTTTCCGTTAGCTGCTTCAGCTTATCTGTCCATTCGCGGGCGCTCGTATAGCCACCGTCGTTCATACCGAAAGCAATCACAACAAGGTCCGGATTCTCACAGTTAACCTTACTTTCAACGTTATCGTATGCCCAGTCTATCCCGGTACCTCCCACGGCGGAATTTACCCAGCTTACCGACACATCAAGCTTTCTCATCATCATAGCGGAAAACTGAACAGTGTAATCTGGCATGGAGGGAGGAGCCGGTATTCGGATTGACGAGCCCCAGCCTGCCGTAATGCTGTCACCGTAAAAAACGATTTTAATTTTCTCTTTGTTTTTCAGCCTTTTTACTGTCTTAGGAAGCAAATCTCCTTTATATTCCGGCACATATCCTGTATAGGAATCGGAATGCGTATAAGTTACGGCGAGCTGCCTGCCTCCCATATCATTGCGATCCTCATATACGGTATAATGCTGCTTATCGGTCATAGCCAAAGCGGTATCACCCTGAAGTTCAGGATAGTATTCATCATATTTGTAATACGGGCAGCGAGTATTTTCCGTCAGCTTCAGCATACCGTCATCGTAAATGTAATCTTCACCCTCAACATATTTTTTTCTCAGTGTCATATCATATACGCTGATAATCTTTATGTCGGATTTATAAAAAAGAGGAGCTTCCAAATCTCCGTTTTCGCTTTGAATGAAGGTAACGGCTTCGTGATAGACGGTATCGCCTTTCCAAAAGGGTGTCATATAGGTTTCAATATCATATGAAAGGGGATGACTCATAATATTATCCTTTTCGTCGATTGTATCTGTCGATTCAGCACAGCTGCCTGTTTCGCCGGCTTTTGATTCGGAAGAACCGCTATCTGTTTTTGTGACAGGAGTGCAGGAGGAAAGCAGGAATATGACTGTCAGCAGAAAGACAGTTCGCTTCTTTGTATATGATTTCATATAAAGTCAGCCGTTGTTTTCTCAGCCGATTACTTTACCGGTAAGATAATTCTCGTAGGTATTATCGGTAATCGTATTTTTATCAGCTAATATATTTTCTATAACGCCGCATCCTCCGGAGCCGCTTGTCTCCAATATAGCCCTGCTATGCCCGTCTCCGTTAAAATCGACGGATATTTCATTTATTAGGGATGCAAAATTTCCGGCGGCATATACGGCAGTTTGATCTCCCCAGTTTGCATACCAAAAGGTAAAGCCGTTGGAGATTACGGCGGAGCAGCCGCTTTCGAGATAATATCCGTATCTGAACTGATCACTGTAACAGTAATCGTACCAATTCCTATTTCGGGAGCTATCGTAAAAGCCGTAACTTGAGGCATAGGGGCCCGCAATAAACAAAGGATGAATATTTCGTAAAACGTTTCCACCGCTGTGAACTTCGATTCCGATTCTGACGTTTCCTATACGCATATTTGTTAAAGTATTGTCATAACCTTCAATGACCACGCCCTTTGCCTCTGCTTTCCCGTTTCCGTAAATATTAACGTTGTGGATATCGGCATCCGAGGAGCCGCTGTTTGCGCCGTGGAGGATATGAATTCCAATTACGGTATTTTTTATGGATAAATCGTGAATTTGCGTTTCTCTGCCGCTTTCAATGCTGATTCCGTTCGCGATACCGTTTCCATCGAGAACTCCGCCCGATATAGAATAGTTTGTTCCGGCTACCGCTATGTTGTTTTCGGGATCCTTTCCGCCCAGTCTGATCATGGCTGTGTTGGATTTATCCCAATTGAGACCTGCCTTGATGACGGCATAATTGGACATTCTGATATCTACGCATTTCTGATGATGGGCAGGTGTTACCAACGGGGAATCAATGATATAATATCCATCGGGGAAGTAAATTGTGCGTCGGGGGTTACTGTCAATAATCGTTTGAAGCTGTTTCGAAATATCTTTGCCGGAATTCGGTTCAATATAATCAGTTACCACGACATAACCGAGCTTTTTTGCTTCGGATTTGCTCAGATTGTCCTCTGAGGTAGAAGATTCGGCAGTTACAGGGAGATCGTGAGACTGAGAAGAAGTGAGAGACGAGCTTTGTCCGGTACTTTCACATGCAGTAAGAAGGGCAAGCGGGCAAAGAAATATGATTCTTAAATAGTTTTTCAGCTCGAATTTTTTCATTTTTAATTTCCTTTCTATCTGGTAAAATAGTTTCCGGTTTTACCTTTTATAAGCGGGCTTGTGTAAAAAAAGCGGCTTCGACTTCCTGTGCGAATAGTCGAAGCCGCTGAAATTCGGGTTAAAATATTTTTATTTTAAATTTTTAAACAGCGATTCCTTAAGTTATATATAAAACTTTCTTCTTTTTTTCGAGACGATAAATGCGATGCAGCCAACCGCCGTTACAATAATTGCTGCGGAAGCTCCGAATGTATCGGAGGTATTCGGGGAACCTTCGATCAAATCAAATGCCTGACCGTTCACCTTTATGTCGGAAATCTCAAGCTTTTGAGAGCATACCCCAAAAGTCAAGACAGTTTTGCCCTTACACTCATATTCGGCGATTTCTTCATTATTCACGAAAACCTTAACCTTATCGCCGCTGCGAACCATCTTAACAGCCGCGCCGGCGACGAAAGCAGACTCAAGATTTTTCTTTGTCATTTCTGAATCGGTGGGGAAGTCGCTCTGATCCTTTACCTCAGCGTCAATTCCGTGGGGAATATATTGATGGAAGGATACCTCCTCGCCTCCGTCTCCGCAGAACAGACCGAAACCGCCATTTTGATCGGACAGACCGAAGCCATAGCTGTCAACTAATACTTTTTCCCAGCCGAATGCCGTGTTAGGAGCAGAGATTTTGGCAGTAAATTCTATGGTAACGTCGGTGGAATCGGCAATTTCTTCTCCGAGATTCAGTTCGGCCGCCGACATCCATCCTCGGTAGCCGCCTTCGTCGACTACACCGGCGACAATGTGAGCGGGCATACCGAAATTTTTACCGGCAGGTCTGGTTACCCCGGGATATGCTTGGTCGGCATCAAGAGCGGGACCGATCAATGTAATGGTATTATTTGTATAGTCGACAATTTCGGTTGTAGGATAATCTTCCTGGTCCAGTCGGTTAACGACGCAATGAGTCAGCGTCACGTTGCCCCCGGGGTTAGAGGAAACGGTGCCCTCCAAAGTAGCGATAGGTTTCAATGAACCATCTTCATTTGTTTCGGTTGAAGTAAAGGTCTGAATAGCTTCGATTTTTTTGGTTGCCGCTGTCGTACTGACAGTCAGAGATACCAGCATCAGTATGCTGAGTAAACATACACCGATTTTTTTCATAATAGTTATAGCCTCTCTTTTTGTTATTTTTTTAATATAGCCAATTGCAAAACTGCGTTTTACAACTGAGAACCGTGCAGTGGAAATACGCGCGCTTATCTCCTGCGGCAAAAATCAAGGATTTTTGCCTCTCCCCCTCGGCGAGTGGTTCATTTTGCTCGTCTTAAGAATTTTTTTCGGCGGCAAAGCCATCGAAAAAACGGATTTTATTATAAATCGTTGACTTTTACAATCGGCTATTATTTTTTATATCGCAAATCCACTCTATGTTACTCAATTTATTTTAACCCGTATTTTCGGAGGGATTTCGAATCCGGTTCGGCAATAATAACTTAAGGTAAAACCCCCCATTTACCTCTGACGCCTTGGCGGCGCATATGCTTGCGTATTTCCCGGCATTCGTCTCAAACTTTGCCGGCAGAGGACGCTCTTGCCTCCTCAAATTATTTGAACTTAAACTGCTGAAAAATCCGACGAGATATCTGCACTTCCGGAGTTGTGAAGTGCTTGCCTTACTTAGACTGCGGATTATTTTGCAGCGCCTTGAAATAATCCTGGAAGTCCTTGAGCGTCTGTTTATAATAGGTTTCGTTTGCTCCCCACCAGGTTGCCGCGCTATCGGAGGAAGCCGCGAGGTCAAAGAGACGGTCGTTTATATATCCGAGATTGGAACTGTTGACAAAAGCGAAGTCATAATATACTTTGGAAAGAATCAGATCAATCATTTCCGGCATTTTTTCGTCTCTTTGGAAACGGTTTTTGAAATTGATTTCCAAGAAAGCATATCTGACAGAGCGGTAGCTTTCGGCATTCAGAGCCTCCAAAATAACTGCACTCATTGTCGGATCGTCGGCGGTTTTGAGGATTGACTGATAATAAGTACCGTGATTAAAAGCGATATAGTCTTCCTGATTCTCATCAAAGAGGGGAATCGGTACCAAAGCCCAGTTGTCCGCGTCGGCAAGACCGTGATTCACATCGTAAAGACAACTCAGGCTAAACAGAATTTGCCCGTTGTTGAACATATTGCCAACCGCTCCATTGACCACGACCGACGAGTCGTGGCAGAAGGACTGTAATTTTTCGAAAACGGAAAGAAATTTATCATTGTAAAAGCCATATTCCCATTCCCCGTCTGCGCTAAGCGTCGTCATCTTAATGCCGGATGAATAGAATAATCCGCGGATGGGTATGGTCCAGATTGTCGTACCTATAACGGCGTCTTCTTCCGGTGTTGCAGTGCCGTCCGCATTGCTGTCGGTCCAAGCCTGACGCGAATAATCGAGAAGCTTATCCAGCGTCCATTCTCTGTCTTCTACCATCTTATAGAATTGATCTGTGGTGGTTCCCAGTCCTTCCAGAAGCGCTCTGTCATAGAAAACAGCGTGAGTCTGAAGCACAAATTCCATAGAGAGGGCACCGACCGCACTGTAAAGCTGTCCCCAAAGCTCGGCATTGTTATTCCATCCCTCAGACCAATAAGGCTGTGAAAAATCGATAATATCGTCATAGTCATGCAGATTCAGGTAATAACCTCCGGTCTCGATTCCCATCCAATAATCGGGAAATACCGCATCATAATCGCCCAATCCGCTTGCAATCACACCTGCAATATGATTCCCCCATTGACCGGGATCGTTGTTTCCTATTTCGACAACCTGAAGATTTACTCCGAATCTGTCTTCAATCATACGGTTCCGTTTATAAACTGCCTCGCTGTAAACATCCTCTCCGGGACCGTCTACAATAAACTGCGGTTTTTTATCGCTCCAGATAAGCATAACGAAGTCTGCGTCTTTAAAGTCGTATTCTCCCAAATTGTCCACATATTGTTTTTCTGTACCGGCAGCAGTCACGGTTCCGCTGCCGTTCGTGTTACTTCCCGCATCGGAACTGTCATCTCTTCCTTTTTCTCCCGGTGTACAGGCGGCAAGAACGAAAGCCGTACTGATAACGGAAGCAAAAAGCAGGGATAGAATTTTTTTGTGTTTCATGTCATCCTCCTTTTTCATTTGAATTTTGCTTCCCTGTTATTTTATCACGTAAATAACATATATTGTATATGCATATCGATGATAACTCAATATTTAATAAGGATTCGTTTATTGATAATGCGGAATTAAGATAGAAATTTGAAGAAAAATTTGTACAGTCTGCTTGATATTATCCCATATCTTTTCAAAGGATTTTGGGGCGGAAGTATCGGGTTTTTTTAGATCCTTTCGAGCAAGCACCGTTTTATGCGGAAATTGGTGAAAAACTGTTTACAAATTTCTAAAATCTGTTATAATAATATATATGAGAAAAAATATGCCGTTTTCTGCGCTCCCGAACGACAGAAACGGTATGATGGCTATATTGGGAGGACACATTGATTATTCAGCTTGATGAGGCGAAACGCACGCTCAATTCCGCGAGAGAACCAATTGCGGACTTGCGGAACGCACTTCGTGTAGACGATCTTGAAATACAAATACAGGAGCTTGAGGCGAAAACGCTGATTCCGGATTTCTGGTCACAGCCTGATTCCGGGAAAATACTCCAGTCGATAAAGGATAAAAAAGCAACGGTAGAAGAGTATCATGAGCTTTGCAGAAAGCTTGAGGATACCTATCTTCTCTGTGATATGGGAATAGAAGAAAATGATGAGAGCGTCGTCGAAGAAGTTCTTGCCGATGTGAAGGACGTGCTTGAAACGGCGGAAAGAATGAGGCTTGAAACGCTGCTCAGCGGGGAGTACGACCGAAATAATGCCATTCTCTCCTTTCACCCCGGAGCGGGAGGAACCGAAGCGCAGGATTGGGCGCAGATGCTTTACCGAATGTACACAAGATGGGGGGAGAGCCACGGATATAACGTAAAGCTTCTTGATTGGCTCGACGGAGATGAAGCCGGTCTTAAGAGCGCGACGGTTATGATAGAAGGACTTAATGCTTACGGCTTTTTAAAAAGCGAAAACGGCGTTCACCGCCTTGTGCGCGTTTCCCCGTTTGATGCGTCGGGAAGACGCCATACCTCTTTTGCTTCTGTCGAAGTGATGCCGGAATTTGACGATATGAATAATGATATCGAGATTCGGGATGAGGATATTGAGGTTACCGCTCACCGTTCTTCAGGCGCAGGCGGACAGCATATCAATAAAACCGACTCTGCAATAAGAATACTTCATAAGCCTACCGGTATTGTCGTCGGTTGTCAGACGCAAAGAAGCCAGCTTCAAAACAAGGATTATGCGATGAAGATGCTGAAATCAAAGCTTATGGAGATTAAACAGCGCGAAAACCTACAGAAAATTGACGATATCAAGGGAGTAAAAACCGATATCGAATGGGGAGCGCAGATAAGGTCCTATGTTTTTATGCCTTATACCCTTGCGAAAGATGCCCGTACCGGCTATGAGGATAGCGATATCGGCTCGGTTATGGACGGAAATATTGACGGCTTTATAAACGCTTATCTGAAAATGAACAGCTCCAAGAGCTGAAAATAACGGAGGACGGTTATGTTTAAACAAACGAGATTTTATTTGGGACTTATGCTCATTGTACAGTCGGTGTCTTGCTTTTTTCTTGTGATATGCTTCCTTTTTAAAGATAAAAAGAATACTGCCGGACCGTTTACTATACTCGGACTTATCAGCGCAATAGGCGGAGCGATCCTTGTTTCGGATAAAATAAGAGAACGTTTTGATGACGATTCCATCATCGAAGCGATGAACGATATCTGTGACGATAAAAACGCTGTGAAGCATGAGATTCCGGTAGACGATACCGCTGATGAGACAGAATTCAATTAAGGGCACCTCTAAAAATTCACTGCCCAAATCCGGCTCGATCTGTTTCCGTCATTCGTCACAAAGATCCTTGATAGATGGATACTCTGTCTGCGGAATTTTTGTTTAGACTGACGAAAAAATC
>ERZ1106976.1373-NODE-1373-length-24752-cov-4.147143_pt1 | contig 24752 bp, 21 predicted proteins | sample MGYA00403687_ERZ1106976 | MGnify/ENA primary metagenome ERZ1106976 (study PRJEB35170, sample SAMEA104062446) | human gut metagenome | biome: human gut; feature: human-associated habitat; material: faeces | place: Denmark | collected 2013-02-22 ... | reverse complement strand
ATTGGTTTACAATTTAATAAATCCAAATAAATTTATTTTTTATACAAGAGGAAGAAAAAATGATGACTAAAAAAACAAAGACAATTGATCTTATTATGTGTGCCGCGTTTGCGGCTTTGATTGCCGTGGGAGCTTATATAAGATTTTATGTCGGTGTGGTTCCATTTACGATGCAGGTGTTTTTTGTAATACTTGCGGGTATGCTGCTCGGAAGTAAAATAGGTACCGTAAGCGTACTGATCTATATTTTTATCGGACTTCTCGGTATACCGGTATTTACCGACGGAGGAGGAATTTGGTACTTTCTCAATCCTAAATTTGGATATATTATCGGGTTTGCTATAGCTGCATTTGTCATCGGCATCATGATACCGAAAGGAGAATGTAAGTTTTTACGGTATTTTATTGCAGGATTAACGGGAATAGGGATTATTTACCTTGTCGGCGTAAGCTATTATTGGGCGGTTAGTTTCTTTTATCTCAGAAAAAATCTCAGTTTTCAATTTTTAATGATTTATTGTTTTTTAATCACTTTACCGGGGGATATTCTTTCCTGTCTGCTGGCAGCCGTGATCTCGAAGAGAATTTCAAAGGCAGTAAAAAGATGATTCTTCAAATACAAGATTATCGTTTGATATACATAAAAGAGAACAGAGCCTGACATAGGTATGTATGATGCAAAAGTATTGCACCGAATGCAAAAATACAGGAAAATCGAAAACAATTAAGCTGGGAAAGGCATAACAAAAAGGCGGTATCCAAACCGCCTTTTTTGAACCGTTGTTTTTATATAACAACAGCTAAGCTTAACTGTTCCATTGTTAAAAAGAAAGGACTCAGATGCTTTCCTTGACCTTCGAACTCTTTCCGACTCTGTCGCGGAGATAAAACAGTTTTGCGCGTCTTACTTTTCCGATTCTTGTAACGACAACCTTTTCTACATTCGGAGAATGAAGAGGGAATGTCTTTTCAACACCGACTCCGTATGAGACACGTCTTACTGTAAAGGTTTCGGAAATTCCGCCGCCATTTTTTGCAATGACAGTTCCTTCAAAAATCTGAGTTCTGGTACGTTCACCCTCGACTATACGGCAATATACCTTTACATCGTTTCCAACGTCGAATGTGGGAACTTCCTTCTTTAACTGCTCACTTGTAAAAGCCTTGATTATATCCATTTGGGCTCCTCCTTGATTCGGACGTTCATGCAGAGCATCGCAGAGGACCGTCCAGATATTAACTCAAATATTATATCATAATAATTTTAATTATGCAAGCACAGACGGAAGTATTTACATTTAATTAACAAATAATGCAGACGCAATGATACTCCATTCATCTCGAAGCATTTTATAGGTATAAGTAGCGTTTGCCGGGCTTGTTGACGGCAATGTTTTTACCGGTAAATCTCGGCTTATGTGCGGAGCGCAATATTTTAACCAGAGCTTCTCTGCGGTTTTTCCGTTCAGAAAAATAGATTGAATTGAAGATTGGCTTATTATTTTCATAATATCGTTCGGAACAACGTTTCTGATTGAACTGTCGGCGCTTCCGACTACCTCACAGGAATCTATCACGTCCCAAAGCGCGATTCTGTTTTCATTCAAGAGTTTGATTTTTTTGTCTATAGAATCCGGAAGAGGATATTTTAAAATGTCTGAAAGTAATTTCCAAAAACGGTTTTGAGGATGACCGTAATAAAAGCCGCTTTCACGAGATTTTACCGAAGGAAAAGTTCCGAGTATAAGTACTCTTGAGTCCTTGCCGAATATCGGAGGAATGGTATGGGTAAGCATTTTAACCGACCGCCTCCCATGAATAGGTATATTCGTTATACCGATTTAAGAAATCTTCGAAATTTTCGTTGCCGAGTTTTTCAAAAGATTTTTCCCACGGTATATCGCTGCAGGCGGCGACGGAAGGGAATACTTCCCTGAGTATCAGACAGAGAGCATAAGCTTTTTCCGTCAGATGCGGTCCGTATATAGAAGAGGAAAGGGATTCGGAGTCAGAAATGAAGAGATATTCCATGATTCTTGCCCTGTCTTCTGTCGGAAAGGTTTTAGAATATGCGTCAATAAAATAGATGTTATTCTCCTCGCTCTCTCCCGCAATAGTATAGCTTGTGTCGGATATTTCATTTCCGTTTCCGTCAAGATACGAGTAATAATATGTCATATTCTGCGGCAGAAACATATCCCACATGGAATAGTAGGGAATTCCTGTCTCGTTTTCTGACATGAGGATTCGGTCGTCCATGATGTGCATAAGCTCGTGAGAGATATTCTGTTCAAGCAAATAACTGAATGCAATATCGAGAGCAATGATCCGGTGGTTATTTTTATAATCGGTGAACGCGATTGCGGCAGCGGAACTGATAGTGCCGTATTGTGTGCCGTGAAATGCTCCGCATAAATATATCTTTATACCCTTTATTCCGTTGACGCACATTTCCTGAAATATTCCCTTGGGATATTTGTCGAGAGTATCGGACAGAGTACGCATAGAACGATACAGCTTGAAGCTGTCGGTTTCTGTTTCAGCCGTGTAATCCGGCGCGTTAAAACGGTTGCCTTCTTCTCCGTAATAGACTTCTATACCGTGGTTTTTAAAAATTTCATCGCGAATTTGCGTATTAAGACCGCTTACTCCGTTTTCTCCGAGCGCCTCAAGAAGGAAGCTCTCTTCTTCTGCAGAGAAAATATCCCATATGCAGAGCATAGGAGTATAATCATCCGTGTAGAGATCGATAAGCGCTGTGCCGTAATCGGTGAGCTTAATCTGTCCGACGATCGAGATATCTAAGTCAAGGGTATTGAGGTTTTGGCTGTAAACTTTTTTGTTCGTGATATCATATGCGGAGATATTAAAAACAGCGGATTCCGAATGCTTGCGCGTAAGCAGAAGCCCGTCGAGAAAATCGGCAATACCGGTATCGTAAGTAAGATTTTGAAGTATATAAGTGACATCGGGATTCTCAGCCGTTTTTATGAATGAAGATATGTCGACATTCATAAAAAGTGGCTGTGCAGTACCGACAGAAAAAAAGCCGTCGGTTTCCTGAATACACCTGACGGTATCGGAAGTGGTATCCATGTAGTAATTTTTTTCCTGTTCATCATAAGAGGAAATATAGATTTTTCCGTCGTTAAAGCCTGTATAATATGGGAAAGTTATTCCTGTTTCGATGATTTTTTTGCTTTTGTCGCTGAGATTGACGATAACCATCGTTTTAGAATTTTCATCGGAATAATACAATTTTTTGCCGTTGTTTGTAACAAAAGCAAAGGTTGAATCTATTTCGGTTTCTAAGGCATCATAATGACAGATTTGTGAAAAATCAGAGGTATAGATATATGTTTCGAGAGTAGTGGTATTGATTGCGGAGATTTTTCCTTCATCAAGAAGCCTGAAAGTATTGTCAGCAGGTAAAAGACATGTTGAAATGACTTCTCCGGTTCTTGAATTAAGAAGAATCAGAACAGCGTTTTCGGAGATTTCTTCGTAATTCTGATTATCCGAATAAACGGCAAGAATATATTCTCTATTTGTGAATATTTGTGTAAGCGTATACTGCTCGGAAGAAGAAAAAATATCTTTTAAGGGAATCAAATACAGGTTTTCGGCAAACAACTCCAATTGAGAAAAATCCGGTTTATTCGGATCATGCGAATTTTCTGTATCATCATATGAATTTTCTGCTTCGGAGGCGGCAGTGTGAATGATTTCGGTTTGCTCAGAGATGGGGAAAAAATTTTTTCTTCCGCCGGAACACGATATAAGAAAAAACACAAGAGAAACAAGGACGAGGATAAGTATTTTTTTCATAAATTCTATGCTTTTCCTTTCCGAGAGATAAGACTGTAACGCAAATCAGCGACCGAAATGTTACTTTGCCCGGCATATAAATAAAAAAATTTTATTATCGCGGCTGACATAATCTGATAAAACCGGAAGAAATCTATACGAATTACCGCGGGAGTTTTGCGCACAATATGATTGCGGTTCAAAAGACCGCAAAGCTGTAATTCAAGGGGATAAGTCATGAAATTCAAAGTATTGACAGCTGTTTTACTGACTGTCGGTGCAGTATCTCTTCCGGGTAATGCTAAAGAAGCAATTGATTCTGTCAATCATACCGAGACCGCAGGATATAATTGGTACTGCAAGAATAATGACAGCGGAAAACCGCCGGAGCTTCCTTCCGAATTTTCCTTTATAACGGAAAACGGAGGTTATTATATTGATAAAAAAGCGAGCGATGAGAATCGCGTAATATATCTCACCTTTGACGCTGGATATGAAAACGGAAATATCGCAAAGATCCTGGATGTGTTGAAAAAACACAATGCAACAGGCGCGTTCTTTGTTCTCGGCAATCTTATCAAACGCGATACCGCGCTGGTAAAAAGAATGCTTGATGAAGGACACCTGGTGTGCAATCACACGAATCTGCATCATGATATGACTAAGGTAACAGATCCCGTAAAGTTCAAAGCTGAGCTTGACTCGCTTAATTCTATTATGAAAGAATACTGCGGATGTGAGCTTGCGCCATTCTACCGTCCTCCGGAAGGCAGATTCAGTGAAAGAAATCTTAAATGTGCCGCAGAATGCGGATATAAAACGATATTCTGGAGCTTTGCCTATGCCGATTGGGATAACAACAAACAGATGAGTCATGATAAGGCGCTGAACAAGGTTCTTTCGCATACGCATAATGGGGAAGTCATACTTCTTCATCCGACTTCAAGCACCAACGCCGCTATTCTTGACGAACTGCTTACTGAATGGGAAAAGGCAGGCTACCGTTTCGGGATGCTTTATGAGCTTGTTGAAAACACTTAAAGCAACGCTTAGTGTAGTTGTAATTACCGCAGCGTTGATGGGTGAGGTGAATGCAGAGGTCAAAAAGCCTTACCGAAAGCATGAAAATTCTGAGATGAAGATAGCCCTGACCTTTGACGACGGACCGCACAAATGCTATACTCCAGAAATTCTTGATATTCTCGATGAATATGGAGTAAAAGCAACATTTTTTGTAATAGGAAGCAATTGCGAGGATAATCTTGCAATTGTACAGCGTGAAATCGATTCGGGGCATGAAATAGGAAATCACACCTATTCTCATCCGCATCTGACAAAGATAAAAGCTGAGAGGCTTTTCAGTGAGCTGATAAAAACAGAAAATATTCTGTTTGAACTCGGGGAGTACAGACCAAAGCTATTCCGTCCTCCCGAAGGGATATACTCGCTAACCGTGTCGAAAACGCTTGAAAGACTTGACTATATCCCCATACTCTGGACCGTGGATACGACGGACTGGAAACTTCCTTCCGCGGAAAAAATCGCGGACACGGTATTAAAAAATATTTCATCGGGAGAAATTATACTTTGCCACGATTTTGTGTCAGGGAAAAGCAATACGCCCGATGCACTTCGTATATTTATTCCGAAGCTTTTAGAGCAGGGATATGTATTTGTTACGGTTTCCGAGTTAATCATGTCCGATTAAGAAGGAGACAGCACGGAGACGGCTTCTCCGTCGCTTACGATAACAATACTGCCCGACTGGTCGGTTCTGAAAAAAGCGATATTATTTTTCTTGAGCAGGTTTAGGATTTCGCTGTGCGGATGACCGTAGTCATTATCCTTTCCGCAGGAAATAATCGCATATGTCGGAGATACGGCTGAAAGCCAGTCTCCTGATGTTGAAGTAGAAGAACCGTGATGTCCGAGCTTTAAAACATCGGCTTTGAAATAGGAAGCAGGGAAACGGTTCAGCATATCCGCCTCTGACTGCGACTCAGCATCTCCTGTAAAAAGGAACGATGTCTGACCGTAGTCGAGGCGGATAACCGCGCTTTGATTATTCAAATTATCAGTATAATCTTTTACGGGACCGAGAATTTTAAATTCCGCGGTTCCGAGAGAATATTTCTCGCCGTTCGGCTCTGCTGTAATAAAGCCGCAGCCCTCCGCGTCTATTTTTTCAAGTACTTTTTTATAAGTAGATGTGGTCGAGATTGCATCGGGCATGATAACGTTTTTTACCTCAAAGGCATCCAATATTGCCGATGCACCGCCTATATGGTCGGAGTGAGGATGAGTGAGAACAAAATATTTGATTTCTGTAATCTTGTAGCGGCGCAGATATTCCGTAAGGTATGTTTGGCTTTCGGAGGTTCCTGCGTCAATCAGCATAGCTTCGCCGTCAGGAGCAATAATCAGTTCTGAGTCTCCCTGACCGACATCTATGTAGTGGACGGAAAGCTCTCCGTCCGTTGGTGTTATATTTACCGAATTATCGTAGAAGGTAAAGTATTTTGCAAATTCATCGGATATGCCAGGCAATATCCACACCAGCAGTGAGATGACTGCGGCTGTTATAAAGAAAGCGATTCTTTTGTCAGACAGATGATTTTTCTTTTTTCTTCGGGACATGATTACCTCCAGTAAAGGCTTCCGATCGGTCGGAAACCAAGCAGCTTAAACAGATTGCAGGCACAGATATGAGAAACCAAAAAAATGTAAAAAGAGGGCATATCTGTCCCTGAATATTCAGGAACCTTTCGGAATAATCCCATACGTTCCAATGCAGAAGTTTGTTGACAATACAGCCGACGGAGTACTCCGCAGCAGTAATGGTGGCACACCCGGCAAGACAGCGTAAGTATAGCCTTCGATTTCTGAGCTTTTTGTTTTCAAAATGAATGAGTGCGGCACATATGCCTCCGGTTATGACCATAGTCCAGTGTGTAAAGCCGCGAAAAGCAACCTCTGTTCCGGCATATATTACCGAACCCGCCGAATACATAAAGACATATTCATGAAAAGCCCTTAATTTGTTGTGCATTTGAATTCACCCCTTGGATAGGATAAACCCAAATGCACAAATTTATTCTGTCAGAAAATGTTGTTTTCAGCCGCCCAGCGTTTGAGTTCACGTCGTTTCCGAAGCTCGTCAAGAACAATGGCTCCGGCAAAGGCTCCCAACCCGATCAGGGATATTTTTGAACCGGTTGTATAGCATTTCGGAAGATAAGTGAAGGTCACTTCATGCTCTCCCGGAGTGATATCTACGGCAAGCAGGCAGTCGTTGGTCATGATAAGCTCTTTTTCCTCTCCGTCAACCGTTACAATCCATCCCTCGTCGTATACGATTGAAGTATAAAGAAGCGTTTGCCCCTCCGGAACATTTACAGTTCCTTCTATATAGGTATCCTCAAAATGACTGATTTCCATGTTTCCTTCGGCTATTTTTGCATACGTTTCTTCAAAGAGGGCAACGTCGAGATAAAAGAAATAGTCCTGTCCCGTCATAATATAAACCGGGTCTTCTTTTAACTCAAGGGTAACGGTTATTTCGGTATCCTCCTCATACATGCCAAGATATACAATGCGGTCGGTTTCGTTTCCGAAATAGGTCCCTTTTGAAATTCCGTCCACTTTGAGAGTACATTCTCTGGGATAATCGGTCGGAATATTCATATAAACGGGAACGCCTCCCTTGACGCTGACCGTATATTCGATAGAAGCGGAGGCACCTTCGTTTTTCTTGCTGTATTTTCTGTGCTTAGAGGTGAATCCGGTGTCAATATTATTGAAATCGGTGGAAAGCAGATCAAGCTGTTTAAAAATTTCAATATCGCTGTCGCTTCCTATGATGGAGGCGGTCAGCGCATTCATAAGCTCAAACGGAGATTCGTAATCGGTTATTTCAAGCTCTGCGGCGTCGTTGCTTGCGGCATAAGCGAGCGAAAGTGCATACGGGTTGTAGTAAATGTAATAGTCATGCGCTTCATCATAGAATATTTCTTTCCATACGTCATTCTCTGTCTCTCCGTCGGAAATGACATATTTGATGCCGATAAGTGCGTCGGAAACAGGAGTGCCGCCGAGATATTTTGTCCAGTGTGACTTGGAAGCATAACCGTACCGATGAAGCATGTTGATAACGGGCTTATTAAGCGTAGATGTTGAGTTTGAGATCCCGTAAAAATCAAGCGTCATCGGATCATTTGTTTTGCGGTGGAAATTCTTTTCCATGCGGTAGAAGGGGGAGTCGTCATACTCTTTAACCCAATCGACAAGAGGTCTTACCTTCTGCATGTAGTTATTATATGAATTTCTTGAGCTTATGACAACATCGTTGTCAAGTCCGATTGTATTTAAAAGGCCAGAGGTAAAAAGCTCAATGCAGACGAGAATCGCGATAACCGCCGTAGCTTGCCCGTGAAGCTTTCCGGCATATTCAAACCAGAGTGCTACGCCGAATATAGCGAGACAGAGCAGACTCAGCCAAATACACTTGAAATCTCCCACCCATTCGTATTCCTGTTTCTGGATAAACATCAGGAGAACGGCAAATACGCCGCAGACGAATACAACATGCTTATAGTTTGCATATTTCAGATAACCGAACGCCTTATACGCCATGACGAGCATAAGGAATATAAACATAAAGCTGTAACGGTAGTTAAGCCAGTTTGGCTTTTGAAAGCCGTGCCAAATAATATCGATGGCGTTAACGTTGAAGCAAACAAGGAGGAAACAGAGAATAACTCCGCTCATCATCCGCTCCTGCCATCTTATGCGCGAGGTTATGAAATAGATGGGAACCAGAATAATGGCGATAATACCGCAGTAGACAAACGGAAGTCCTTCTGGACGGACGGTGTCATATGAACCGGGGAACAGCTTGACAAAAAAGTCAAGAAAATCAAACCGCTGCGTAAAGGTATAGGTGGTATTACTGAAGGTGCTTTTCCCGAATTGCAGTGAGGTATATGCGGGATAAATGATAATCATTGCGATAGCGATGGCAATGGCGGAATAGGAGATGATTCTGACAAGGGATTTCCAAAAGTGATTCTCTTCGAGCCAGAAATTGTTTTCGCTGTGATTGTCATGAGCGAGGTAATAGTAAAAGAAGTAAATTGCCACGAAAATACAGGTCATGTAACCTATATAGAAGCTGGTGAGAAGTGCGAGAGAAAGGCTGACAACAAAAAGCTTAAACTGTTTTTTTGTTATCAGACGCTCGATTCCCAAAGCAACAAGCGGAAGCAGAATCAGATTGTCGATCCACATCGTGTTGTTAGCCATCACGACGGCATAAGAGGAAAGCGCATAACAGGTTGAGAAAATAATAACATTCAGCTTTTTGGTAGGACGTGTTTCATTGAGATAGTACGCCATTGTCGCACCCATGGAGCCTGTTTTCAGAAGAATAATAAGAAGAAGTCCTTCCGTTATATGATTTTCGGAGAACAGGGTTATAAGAAACGTAAAGGGGCTTGCAAGGTAATAGGCATAAATTCCCATGAACTCTCCGCCCATCGATCTTGACCATGTGTAAAGAAAGCTTCCTCCTTCAAGAACTTTTTTTCGAAGCTCTTCGAAGAAATAGACATATTGTCCGTTGAGGTCCAGCACCAATACAGAGCTTGATCCGAAGGGATATACCTCCATCGCAATATAAATCATCCACATGATCAGCGCCGGAAGCGCGAATGCTGTCAAAAGAAATCTGTATTTTATCCAGAAATCATAGAGCTTTGTTCGTAAATCTGTTTTCATTTTGCCGTTTGATCCTCACTGAAAATATTTTTTATACTTTGAAAATTTTTCATATGCCGATTTTGATTCAACACATTATAACACATTAAAAGAGAAGTGTAAACATTTTTTGCAAAAAAACGCTTCATCTGTTTGTTTTGACTCTGAAAATACTGTAAAGTTCCCCTCCTGCGGTAAATAAATTTTTAAGATAAAAAATGTTTACAAATATATTTTGACTATTTTTAACGTTTATGATATAATAAAACGATGTATAATGAGTGAAGTGCGTCCGTGCGTTCTGTATCGAGGAGGATATAACGGTTTAATGATCATTATGGGGATTGATCCCGGTCTTGCAATAGTTGGTTATGGGATAGTAGAATACAAGGCGCCGCGCTTCAGAACGCTTGCTTACGGTGCTGTCACAACGCCTGCTCATACCGAGATTCCGGACAGGCTTGAGATCATTTTCAGCGAGATTTCCGATCTGATTGAATTGTATCATCCGGATGACATTGCGATAGAGGAACTCTTTTTCAATACCAATATTACGACAGGCATTTCGGTGGCAGAAGCGAGAGGTGTTATTCTTCTTGCCGCAAAGCGTAAAAAAGTAGGAATCTACGAATATACTCCGCTTCAGGTCAAGCAGGCTGTGGTGGGATACGGCAGGGCTGAAAAAAAACAGGTTCAGCTTATGACGAAGACGATTTTGAATCTTCAGAAAATGCCGAAGCTTGACGATACATCTGACGCTCTTGCGATAGCGGTGTGCCATGCTCATACCGGCTGCTCAAGGCTGAGAGACTTTTATAATATTAAATAAGAGGTATCTATGTATTATTATATAAACGGTGAGCTTGTGCTTGCCGAGCCGAATACCGCGGTGGTGGACGCCGGCGGCGTTGGCTATAAAATGACGATAAGCGGAAACACGCTCGGAAAGCTTGCCGGAAAGAACGGAAGTAAGGTAAGGCTTTATACTCACCTTGCGGTCAGAGAGGACGCGATGGAACTGTACGGATTTGCTTCACTTGAGGAGCTGTCGGCATTTCGCCTTCTGATTTCGGTTTCGGGAGTAGGAGCGAAATCCGCAGTATCGATCCTTTCGCTGATGTCTCCCGAACGTTTTGCGACCGCTGTGATCACAGGAGATTCCAAAGCAATTTCCAAGGCACAGGGGATAGGTGCCAAAACCGCTGCAAGAATTGTGCTTGAGCTTAAGGATAAAGTCAGGAAGGAGCTTTCCGCCGAAGACGATATACCGTACGATGCAGATACCGAAAAGGGTGGAGAGTCCAACAATATTTCCGAGGCGGTAAACGCTCTTATGGTGCTTGGCTATACGCGCGCCGAGGCTTTGTATGCCCTCAAGGGCTCAGAGCCATCGGAGGAGATTGAGGCGCTTATCAAGGGAGCGCTTGCCAGGCTTATGAAATGAGGCAAATTTTTTCGGAGGCAGGGAAGCGAAAATGACAGACGAAAATGAATTTGAATACGACTTTGAGTCACGAATTGTATCCTCGTCCTTCAATGAAGCCGAGGATGCGGAAAATGAACCCGGACTTCGCCCCAAAACGCTCGATGAATATATTGGTCAGAGCAAGGCGAAGGAAAACCTCAAAGTATATATAGACGCGGCGCGTCAGCGCGGAGAGGTGCTTGACCATGTGCTGCTTTACGGTCCGCCCGGTCTTGGAAAAACCACGTTGTCAGCGATTATCGCAAACGAGATGGGAGTGAATATCAGAGTTACATCGGGTCCCGCTATTGAAAAGAGCGGAGATCTTGTCGCTTTGCTCACCAATCTCGGAGAAAATGATATCCTGTTTATTGACGAGATACATCGGCTTCCCAAGACGGTAGAAGAAATTCTTTATCCCGCGATGGAAGATTATGTGGTGGATTTGATAATAGGCAAGGGACCGGCAGCGAGAAGCATTCCGCTTAGCCTGTCAAAGTTTACCCTTATCGGAGCGACAACAAGAGCAGGTCAGATTTCAACGCCGCTGCGCGACCGTTTCGGAGTCGTTTTGAAGCTTGAGCTATACAGCGTCGATGATCTTGCTACTATAGTGAAGAGAAGCGCCGGAATACTTAAAATATCGATTGATGAATACGGTGCAAGGGAAATTGCCGCCCGTTCAAGAGGAACTCCGCGTATTGCCAACAGGCTTCTGAAGCGTGTACGCGATTTTGCACAGGTCAGGGGTAACGGTGCAATCGATAGAAACATCGCCGATTATGCGCTCAATCGCCTTGAGATCGATCGGCTCGGACTTGACAATGTGGACAGAAGAATGCTTGAGGTGATAATCAAGTTTTATAACGGAGGTCCTGTCGGGCTTGAGACTCTTGCGGCGACGGTCGGAGAAGAGGCAATTACGCTTGAAGATGTTTACGAGCCTTATCTGATGCAGATAGGCTTTCTCAGCCGGACTCCGAGAGGGCGATGTGTAACGAAATTAGCATATGATCATCTCAGAATACCGTACCGTGAAAATGCGGTTACCGGCGTTCAGCTTGATGTATTTGCGGACAATTAATTGAATTTGGAAGGGTTTATCATGGGAAAACTATTCGGAACCGATGGAATAAGAGGAATCGCAGGAGAGGAGCTTACTGCGGAGCTTGCCTTCAGGCTTGGACTCGCGGTTTCAAAGGTGCTGACCGGGCAGGAAAATAAAAAAACAAGAGTCATAATCGGTAAGGATACCCGTCTTTCGGGAGATATGTTCGAAGCCGCTATAACTGCGGGGCTTTGCGCTATGGGGAGCGATGTTTATCTGGTTGGCGTCGTTCCGACGCCGGCGGTTGCTTTTCTCGTAAGAGAGATCGAGGCAGATGCCGGCATTATGATATCAGCTTCACATAATCCGAGCGAATATAACGGAATCAAGGTCTTCGGTGCGGAGGGATATAAGCTGTCTGACGCTCTTGAGGAAAAAGTGGAAGAGCTTATTCTCTCTCAGAACGAGCCGAATCTTTGCAGATGCGGCTCAATCGGCAGAGTAATCACCGGAAGCAATCTTCTTGAAAAATATGAACGGCATCTTATTTCTGTTCTTGAAAATACAAAGGACGTACCGAAGCGAAGAATTCTTTTTGATTTATCGAACGGATCGGCAAGCTCGACCGCCAAATACGTCTTTTCTTCGGAGCATACCGGCGGATATGAATGCGATTTTATCGCCTATGATCCGGACGGAATTAATATCAACAGAAACTGCGGTTCTACTCAGATGAACGCGCTTTGCAGATATGTTGTTGACGGCGGCTATGATATCGGTATCGCGTTCGACGGAGATGCCGACCGGTGTCTGATGTGTGATGAGAACGGAAAAATTATTGACGGCGATATGATTATCTCCGCTTTTGCGGTGGATATGAAGAAAAAAGGAAAGCTTGACGGAAATACTGCCGTCGTCACAAAGCTTACCAATCTCGGATTTCACCAGCTTATGAAAAAAGAAAGGATTCAAGTGACATCGACCGATGTGGGGGACAGATATGTGCTTGAAGAGATGCTGAGAAGCGGAGCTGTCATCGGCGGGGAACAGTCGGGACATATTATCCTCCGCAGGTTCGCAACAACCGGAGACGGTCAGATAACGGCAGCGGTAGCTTTGAATATGCTTGCCGCATACCCGGAGTTGACGGCGTCGGAAATCTTTGAAAAAATGGAGCGGTTGCCTCAGGTTTCGGTAAACGTAACGGTTCCTCAAAATAAAAAGAAGGAAGTTATGGAGTCATCCGAGGTGATTGCCAAAAAGCTTCAGATTGAGAATCTTCTCGGAGAGAGAGGGAGAATTCTTCTTCGCCCGTCGGGAACGGAGGCACTTATCAGAATCATGCTGGAAGGAAACGATACCGCAGAGCTTAATTGTTATGCGGAGGAGCTTAAAGCGATTATTGAGGAAATACTGTAATGTGGTCTGCTGACAATTGGAAGGATTATGAATTGCTTGACTGCTCCGACGGTCAAAGACTTGAACGGTGGGGGAAATATGTTCTCATTCGCCCTGATCCTCAAGTATTATGGAAAAACTGCAAACAGCATCCGATGTGGAAGCATGCCGACGCCGTTTATACCAGATCGGGAAGCGGCGGGGGAAGCTGGAACAGCAATACGTTGCCTGAGGAATGGAATATTGGTTACGGAAGGCTCATTTTTTCTCTTAAACCGATGGGCTTTAAGCATACAGGGCTGTTCCCGGAGCAGGCAGTCAATTGGGATTGGTTTACCGATCTGATTGCCGGAGCCGGACGCCCGATCAAGCTTCTTAATCTCTTCGCATATACCGGAGGCGCTACCGTTGCGGCAGCGGCTGCGGGAGCTTCTGTCTGCCATGTTGATGCTTCAAAGGGAATGGTGGCAAGAGCAAGGGAAAACGCCGCCCTCAGCGGTCTCTCCGCCGCTCCGATACGCTATATTGTTGATGATTGCTTTAAGTTCTGCGAAAGAGAGCTTCGCCGCGGAAACCGATATGATGCCGTAATAATGGATCCTCCTTCTTACGGCAGAGGGCCCGGAGGAGAAAAATGGCTGCTTGAAGAAAATATTGATGCTTTTATTACGCTTACCGCTCGGCTGCTTAACGATAATCCTTTGTTTTTCCTTGTTAATTCCTATACGACAGGGCTTTCTCCTTCGGCTATGGGTTATATTCTCAATAAAACGCTTGTGCCCGTGTATGGAGGCAATGTCGTTTCTGATGAGGTGGGACTTCCCGTAACACAAAGCGGCGGAGTTTTGCCCTGCGGCTCTTCGTCAAGATGGACGTTTAAATAACGGTGCAGAAAAGAGGCTTTTTATATGGCTGATATTCTTATATCTGTCAAAAATCTTTGTTTTTCCTATGCGGAAGATGAAAATATAAAAAAAGAAGATCCTGTGTTGAAAAATCTCAGCATTGATATAGAAAGAGGAGCGTTCGTCTGTATACTCGGACATAACGGTTCGGGTAAGTCAACCTTTGCGAAGCTCTTAAATATGATTCTTACCCCAACTTCCGGACAGATAATCATAAATGGCCGGGATATAACCGATCCGCAGATGACCGATGCAGATGTTTTCGAGGTCAGAAGAAATATCGGGATGGTTTTTCAGAATCCCGATAATCAGCTTGTTGCTACTATCGTAGAGGAGGATGTCGCTTTCGGTCCCGAAAATCTCGGTATACCTCCGGCGGAAATAAGGAAACGGGTTGATCATGCGCTTGAAACCGTCGGTATGGATAAATACGCCAGGCATTCTCCCCATCAGCTTTCCGGAGGTCAAAAGCAGCGCGTAGCGATAGCCGGTCTTATTGCGATGCTTCCCGAATGTATCATATTTGATGAATCGACTGCCATGCTTGATCCTCAGGGACGCAAAGAGGTTATGAACACCATAAAAATGCTTAACCGTGAAAAGGGAATCACGGTACTTCATATTACTCATAACATGGACGAGGCGATTGACGCCGACAGGGTGGTTGTGATAAATGAGGGGGAAATATATCTTGATGGAACACCCAAACAGGTATTTTCGGAAATAGATAAGCTGAATGCGGCGGGACTTGATGTTCCTCAGGTGACAGATCTTTTTTGCGAGCTTCGTAAGTGCGGGTTCAGACTTCCGATTGATATTCTCAGCGAAGAGGAGGGGGCGGAGCTTCTTGCTTCAGTCTTAAAATGAAGAAAATAGAGCTAAAAAACGTATCCTATATTTATAGCGCCGGCACTCCTTTCTGCAAAAAGGCGCTTGATGAGGTAAATCTTACAATAGAAAGCAACATGATAACCGGTCTTATCGGTCATACCGGATGCGGAAAATCAACGCTGGTTCAGCTCTTGAACGGACTTCTTGCTCCTACGTCCGGAACGGTGCTGCTTGACGGCGAGGATATCAATCGCAAGGGCATTGATATCAGACGTGTCAGATTCCGCGTCGGACTTGTTTTTCAGTATCCGGAATATCAGCTTTTTGAGGAAACGGTATATGCGGACATCGCATACGGACCGAAAAACATGGGGCTTTCAAAGGAAGAAATCGACAGACGTGTAAGAGAAACCGTACAATTTGTCGGTCTCGGTACGGAGTGTCTTGAAGCATCGCCTTTTGATCTTTCGGGAGGGCAAAAGCGAAGAGCGGCTATTGCCGGAATTATGGCGATGGAACCGGAGGTATTGATTCTTGACGAGCCTGCGGCAGGACTTGACCCTCTCGGAAGAGAGGAAATACTCGGCGGTATTTGTTCTTATCAGCGTAAAAAGGGAAGCACGGTGATTATTGTGAGCCACAGCATGGAGGATATGGCAAGATATGCCGACCGTCTTGTTGTGATGAATCAGGGAAAGATTCTTATGCAGGGAAGCTGTGCGGAAATTTTTTCACAGCCTGAAAAGCTTTCCGGGATCGGTCTGGATATTCCTCAGATAACGCGGTTTATGCTCGAGCTTAAAAAACGCGGCGTAGAAGTGAGAACCGATATCTTTACCGTAGAGCAGGCAAGAGACGAAATACTCAGAATCGCCGGAGGAACGCGCCATGCTTAAGGATATAACGCTCGGTCAGTATTTTCCCGGCGACTCTTTTCTGCACCGCCTTGATCCAAGAATAAAAATAATTTCCGCGATCTTGTATATTGTGGTAATCTTTTTGTGCAAGAATCTTTTTTCCTTTGCCTTTATTACTCTTTTTACCTTAATATTGGTGTTTGCATCCGGCATTTCGGTGAAAACCATACTAAAAGGAATAAAGCCGCTGGTTTTTATTCTGATATTTACAACCGTATATAATGTTTTTTTCTATGACGGAGAGACGCTTCTTGTTGATATCGGATTTATTGATATCTATTACGAGGGTGTGATGTATGCGCTTGTGATGGCGGTGAGAATTATATGTCTTCTTGTCGGTTCAAGCGTTATATTAACCTATACGACTTCACCGATTATGCTTACCGACGGCTTGGAGAGACTTCTTTCTCCTCTCTCCAAAATAAAGCTTCCGGTTCATGAATTTGCGATGATGATGACGATTGCGCTTAGATTCATCCCAACGCTTATTGAGGAAACCGATAAGATAATGAGCGCACAGAAAGCAAGAGGATCGGATTTTTCATCCGGAAATCTGATTCAAAGAGCAAAAGCGCTGGTTCCGATCCTGATACCGCTCTTTATTTCATCCTTCAGGCGCGCCAACGATCTTGCCGTTGCTATGGAATGCCGCTGTTATCGCGGCGGAAGCGGAAGAACAAAAATGACGCAGTTAAAAATGACCTATAGGGATTTTATCATGCTTTTTGTTATTGCTGTTTCCGGAACGTCGGTGGTGCTTATGAATATATATCTGCCGGGTTTTGTGATCTGATATAGGAAATCATATGAAATATCTTTTTACCGTTGCTTATGACGGACGTGCTTATCATGGTTATCAGGTGCAAAAGGGGCATGTTACAGTTCAGGAAAAGCTTCAGGATGCAATTGAAAAGCTTTATGGGAAACGCTATCCGATTGTCGGCTGCAGCAGAACCGACAGCGGCGTTCATGCGCGGGATTTCAAGGCGGCAATATTTGTTGACGATGATGCTCCCGCGATACCGGTGGACAGGCTGCCCTTGGCGCTTAATATTTTTCTGCCGGAGGATATATCGGTAAAGAAGGCGGATATTGTCTCCGATACATTTCATCCGAGATATGACGTCAGGCGTAAAGAGTATGAGTATTTGATATTGAACTCGAAAGTGAGAGATCCGTTTCTTTTCGGAAGAGCATATCTTTATCCGCTTCCTCTTGATGAAAAAATGATGAATCGTGCGGCTGAGCATTTGAAGGGGACGCATGATTTCTCGGCGTTTATGACTTCCGGATCCGATGTTTCCGATTGCGTCAGAACGATTTATGATTGTACCGTTACAAGAAACGGCAGTTTAGTTTCGATCAGGATATCAGGCAGCGGTTTTCTCTACAATATGGTAAGAATTATAACCGGAACGCTTATCGAAGTTTCGGCGGGAAGATTTTCCCCGGAGGATATTGATTCTATCCTTGCTTCACGTGACAGAAGCCGCGCCGGTTTTACGGCGCCTGCCTGCGGGCTTTATCTCAATAGGGTGGTATATTGACGGAATATTCAGAAAGGAGAGCGACAGGGTGAACGAAAAGAATCATAAAAAAAATGATGGACTTGACAGAGTTGGAGCATCCAAAACCACAGTTAAAAGGAAAAAAAGTTTTTCTTCCTCTCCGGCACAGGAGATTCGTTGGGATCCCGATGCGGTCTTTAAGGAGAATAAATATTATATCCGAATTGCTTCAAAATTCAAACTGTGCAAATATATAATTGCCGCTTTGACGCTTATCTTTACCGTTGTGATGCTTACTGTATTCAGTTCCGATATAACCTCTGAAAATTTTCAATATCTTATTAAGGATTTGGATATCACGGGATTAACCTCGGAGGGGGATTTTGCTTCTATCGTCTTTAACGGCGGAACCAATTCCAAATTCGGCATCTATCGCGGCGAGCTTGCGGTTATTAATTCCGGACTTACGGGTCTTTACAGCTCAAGCGGCGCATTTTCCTTTAGCAAATCGAATATATTTTATAGTCCGGAGCTTCTTGTTTCTAATAAATATATGCTTGTGTACGATTCCGGAAATACCACCTGTTCCTATTCGATATATAATTCCTTTGCTGAGCTAAAAAACGAAAAGATGAGTTATCCGATAACGGGAGCGGCGCTTTCGGATAACGGTGCATACGCAATTGTATCAAGGGACAGCAGCTATAAAGGCGTTCTGCTTTGGTATGATAAGGATTTTAATTTACTTACCGAAATAAAAAAGGATAAATATATTATTTCCTCAGCGCTTACCTCAGATGGTACGGAGCTTGCTCTTGCCTCCGTATATGATGACGGAGGAGACGCGGTTACAGAGCTTATGACGGTTACGGCAGGTTCTGAGTCGGCGTCGGCGTCCTTAACGGTAACAGGAGTTATGCCGATGATGATACGATACCTTGAGGATGGGAATATTGCGGTGCTTTATACTGACAGAATGGTTTTTTACAATGGTTTGCTTGAAGAACTTTCAAGTGTATCTCTGAGTTCGCTTCTGTCTGTTAAAGCGGATATCGGAAAGAAGCTTGTCTGCATCGTGAATAACAACACACTTATCGGAAATGATAAGACGGTGAATATATATAATTCCGGAGGAGAGCTTCTCTATACCTCCGGATATGCGGGAGAACTCTTAAAACTTCGTTCTTTTGAAAATCGGGCGTATCTTCTTTTTGAGGATAGAATGGTTATGATCGATCTTGCTAACGGCACAGAGAGAACCGTTGAAGTAGATCCGAATGCCATTGATCTGGTCTTTACTTCGTCAGGACTTCCTGTTATGTGTTATGCAGGAAGCGCCATTCCTGTTATCATGGATGATTTGCCGGAATCAGAGAGCTGACAGTATTTTTTCTGAGGAGGATTCAATTATGTCTTTACTTCTTGACTTTATTCTTGTTTTGATCTTTGTTCTTTGCGTTTACACCGGAGTAAAACGCGGCTTTATTCGCTCTGTTATGAGTATTGCGGTAGTAGTGCTTTCGATATTGGGCGCTGTTAAGCTTACTCCGAGTTTTTCCGCTTATCTTAATAAGAACTATATTGAGTCCGGAATTACGGAGAAGGTGGAGAAATCTATTGAGTCCATTATTGCCGGAGTGGATTCTATTAATCTTGCTAAGCTTTTTCAAGAGAAACCGCAGGCTTTTACTGATATTCTTGAAAAATTCGATATAAATTTTGACGAGCTCAATGAGTATTATGAGACACAGGCGAAAGAGTCGGGGGAGGCAGAAAAGGAGGTATCCTCTTACATTGCCAAGCCCATTTCCGAAACGGTATCCAATGCAATTGCTTTTGCTTTACTGTTTATTTTTCTTTCCATTCTTCTGACTGTTGTTGTGCTGGTAATTGATTTGATAGTCAAAATTCCGATATTAAAGGGAATTAATAAAAGTCTCGGTATGATCCTTGGTATACTGAAGGGTGGACTTTATGCGTGGGGACTCAGTCTGATTTTTTGTAATTTACTTCCCCATCTTGCGGTAATTTACGAAGGAAAGATTCCGGCTTCGATTATTGATAATACGGTTATTGTGAGATTTCTCGGAGCGTTAAATATATCAAATTTATTCTAATTATTACCGTTTTCAAGCGGCGGAGGTTACTTATATGCAGTTATGTTCCAAATGCCACAAAAGGCTGGCAGTAGTATTTATAAGCAAGTTTGTAAATAACAAAATGGAGAACGAGGGCTTTTGCCTTAGGTGTGCAAAAGAACTCGGAATAAGTCAGGTTGACGCCGTAATGCAGCAATACGGCATTACGGAGGAGGACCTTGAAAAAATGGAGCCGGAAATTGAAAATGCAGCGGAATTGCCGGAAATTTCTCAAGGAAGTGATGATGAAAATGACGGCAAAGCCCCGGCAATAGATTTTATGAAGATTTTCGGCGGACAGGGCGGGCTTCCTCCTTTTATGAAAGGTCAACCCGACAAAAAAAATGTTTCGGGAAATAAAAATAAACCGGATAATAAGAAAAAATTTCTTGGGATGTACTGTACAAATCTCACCGAAATGGCAAAAAACGGCAAGATTGACAGGATTGTAGGAAGAGACCGTGAGCTTGCAAGGGTTATGCAAATCCTTTGCAGGCGTCAGAAAAACAACCCCTGTCTTATAGGAGAACCGGGAGTTGGAAAAACGGCTGTTGCAGAGGCACTCGCCGCCAAAATAGCGTCGGGAGATGTTCCCTTCAGACTTTTGGGAAAAGAGGTGCATCTCGTAGATATGACCTCGATTGTTGCCGGAACTCAGTTCAGGGGGCAGTTTGAAACCCGTATGAAAGGTCTTATCGATGAGGTTAAGGCTCTCGGAAACATAATCCTTGTGATCGATGAGGTTCATACGATCGCCTCTGCCGGGGACGCAGAGGGGAGCATGAATGCGGCAAATATTTTGAAACCCGCGCTTTCAAGAGGCGAGATACAGGTGATAGGCGCGACAACTCTTGTTGAATACCGCAAATATATTGAAAAGGATGCTGCTCTTGAAAGACGGTTCCAGCCTGTCATGATTGAAGAACCGTCAGTGAAGGACTGCGTTGAGATACTGCGCGGAATTAAGTCCTACTATGAAAGCTATCACAAAATTATTATTCCTGACGATATTCTTGAGAGAGCAGTGACGCTTTCCGAACGCTATATTACCGACAGATATCTTCCCGATAAGGCAATCGATCTTCTTGACGAATCTCTTTCTTATGTTGCGCTTAACTCTGATGTGATTGAAAAATACAGACGAACCGAAAAAGAACTGCGTGATATATCCGCAAAACGTTCCGAAATCGAAGCCAGAGAAGAAACAGAATCTGATAAAGAAGAAGAAAAATACCGTGAGCTTGCCGAAATAAAGGTTAAGGAGCTTAACACGAAAGAGGCGCTTTCCGGTCTTGAGCAGGATTTGAAAAAGGTCACCCTTTCTTCAGCGGCTCTTGCAAAGGTGATTGAAATATGGACGGGCGTTCCCGCAAGCAATATAATGGAAAATGATTATTCAAAGCTCAATCGGCTTGAATCATCCATTAAGGCACATCTTATCGGCCAGGATCATGCAGTTGATGCAGTAGTAAAGGCAATAAAGCGAAATCGCGCCGGAGTTTCATATAAGAGAAAACCCGTTTCTTTTATTTTTGCCGGTCCGACCGGTGTAGGAAAAACGGAGCTTGTAAAAACTCTTGCGAAGGAGCTTTTTGACTCTCCCGAAACTCTTATCAGACTTGACATGTCGGAATTCATGGAGAAGTTTTCAGTGTCGAGAATTATAGGAGCTCCTCCCGGATATGTCGGATATGATGAGGCGGGGCAGCTTACTGAAAAGATAAGACGTAAGCCATACAGCGTGATTCTTTTCGATGAAATTGAGAAGGCGCATCCCGACGTGATGAACATTTTGCTTCAGATTCTTGACGACGGAAGAATTACCGACGCACAGGGCAGGACGGTTAATTTTGAGAATACCGTTATCATCATGACGACAAATGCCGGTTCAGGCTTCAGTTCCTCGGCTGCGGGGTTCGGAACAACAAGAAACGAAGCGGATATACAGCGCACGGAGAAGGCGCTTTCGGAATTTCTTCGCCCGGAATTTCTAAATCGTATAGACGAGGTTATTGTTTTTAACCGTCTTACTCAGGATAATTTTGCGCAGATCGCAAAAATAATGCTTGAAGAGCTTTCACAGGCGCTTTCGGAAAAGAACATTCGCTTTACCTATACCGATTCCGCGGCGTTGTTGATTGCAAAAAATTCCTATGATGAAAAGTACGGCGCCCGCAATATGAGAAGATATATTCAACGTGAAGTAGAGGATGTTATTGCGGATAGATTGATCGGAGGATATTCGGACGGAATATCCGCGATAGCGCTTGACTCCGACGGCGAAAAGCTTTCTGTTACTTCTATGTGAAAATAGTGAAAGCGCTTGAGGAAAAGATGGAGGACAAATTTTCCGACAGGGAAAGGCACGGTCATATATATGGCGGAGAAATGGTATGATAAAAGCATAAAACAGACAGAAATATGGCTAAAAACCGATTCCTCCCGCGGACTCGGCAGGGAAGAGGTGATGAAGCGCCGCAAGCTGGACGGCGAAAATGATATATATCCTTCCCCTAAAAAATCCTTTTTTAATTATCTGAAGCATTTACTCACCGATTATACTTCGATCCTTATGCTTGTGACATTGCTTATTGCAGCGGTTTTTGAGGAAACCGAAAACCTGCTTGTCATGCTGCTGATTCTTGTGACATATTATGTCATTGTTTTATTTACTTATGTCAAGTCTCAAAGGATACTGGAAGGACTCGGTACCTATGCGCTTCCCAATGCGAAGGTGCTGAGAGGCGGAAGGCTGTTTATGATCAAGCAAAAGCAGCTTGTAAGAGGCGACGTTATATATGTCTCAACAGGAGACATTGTTCCCTGTGACGCAAGGCTTGTTGAATGCGACGAACTTGAGGTGCTTGAGGTAAATATTACTACGGTTACGCATGCGGTAAAAAAGGACGCCCGATTTATAGATTATCACGATATATCCCCGGCACAGCAGAAAAATATGATTTTTGCTTCGACTATTGTGACTCATGGTACTGCAAAAGCAATCTGCTGTGAAATCGGAAGTGATACTCTTGTCTGCGCGATGAAGAAAAATACCCCTATCATGTCACATGAGAGACTTGAAATCCTGGATAAAATAGGTGGCTTCTGCAAGAAATGGACGCTGGTGATGACGCTTGCGGTCATGCTTCTTACGGTTGCGGATATTTTCTTCTCGGGTTCGCAGATTGGAATTTTTGACAGTTTTATGACGGGATTATCGCTTGCCGTGTCGTCGATGAGTGAGTTTTATACCGCTTTTGCTTATATTGTATTGGCTTGCGGAATATTCGCGGCAGTCAATAAGAAAAAAGATGTGAACACCGGCGCGCTTATCAAAAACACGGATAAGCTTGAAGAAATAAAAAATTTAACTTGTCTGATTGTTCCAAAACAGGCTGCTTTCAGCATCCGCGATATGAAAGTCGGAAAAGTGTATGCAAACGGAGATGTTTTTATTCCCGGTGAGCACGGATATAAGCGCAATGCGGCGCGGGTACTCAGATACGCACTGCTTTCTACCGGCCTCTACGGCGCCGGGAAACTGATTGAAAACAATCAGAGCAGAGATAATATTTACAGCTCTGAGGAAGAAGCGATTATCGCCGCGGCAGAAAAATGCGGTGAATACAACATTGAGCTTGAAAAACGGTATCCTATGCTTCAGCATATTGGCAAAAGCTCGGATTGCCGTTTTGAGACAACTCTTGTCAGATATGAAAACGGTTTTTTTGTTTCCTTGAGGGGGGAATATAACTCCATTCTTCCGCTCTGCAGATTTTATACAGAGGACAGCCGTATTTACGAGATGACGCCGGAAAAAAGAAGCGAATTTCTTGTCAGCGCCGAAAAGCTGTCACGGGAATCCTTTCATGTGATTGCTGTTGCTTCTAAGGATACGATATATAATAATTTAAAACGTCTTTCTGCCTGTCAGTCCGATCTTACCTTTGAAGGATTTCTGGCTATTAAGGAGCCTGTCCTTCCGGAAGCTGCGAAAAATGTCTTAAGATGCCGCAATGCAGGGATAAAAGTCATCATGCTGTGTCCCGAAGTGAGTGAGAATAATGCGATTCTTGCCGAAACACTGGGAATTGCGTCTTCAGCCGAACAAATTATTACCGCAGATGTCCTTTCGTCTATGAAGGAGGGGCTTTTCAGGGCTAATCTTGATATTTATACGGTATATCAGGGAATTAATCTCGCGCAGAAACGGCTTCTTGTACGCTTTCTTCAGGAGAAAGGTGAGCGCGTCGGATATCTCTGCTCAGAGCTTGATGAAATTATTATGATGAAAGAGGCCGATGTAGGATATTCGGAGAGTATAACGATTTCCGATAAAGCGGGTAATGCCGGAATAGATCTTGCCGGCAGAAATGTACCGGTTTATACCAAAAGTGCCGGGGGTACCAACGGCATCGGGTGCGAGGCGCTTAAATATGTTTCCGATGTCATTATTTCGGAGGCGGATAAATCGGGAACCGGAGGCTTTAATGCTGTCGTGGATTCTATAATATGTTCCAAGGCGGTATATTATAATTTGTACCGAATGCTGAAGTATATGATTTCATCACAGCTTGCAAAGCTTTTTATCGTGTTTATTTCGGTCTTTATGGGTATGACGGCATTTACCCCGCCTCAAATTTTATTTTGCGGTTTGGTAATGGATTTTGCTGCATTGATTATAATTGCTTTTGAACGGTCGGGACCGGCACTTCTTAAAATGCCGTCTCACATAACCGAAAAATTGACGCATCCTCTTATCAAGAATGCCGAGAGCGTGATAATCGGTATCTTTTGGGCGGCGGCAACACTTGTGGCGGTTCACCTTATGCTGAAAAAAGATATCATTACCGATATGCATGTACCGGTCTGCTGCTTTCTTAGTTTTATTCTGACCCAGATCGCGATGCTCAACGAGTGTAAGCGGGAGCAGAGTATTTTTGACAGGAATGTTAAAATTAACGGTGCCTATATCGCAATG
>ERZ1106976.1370-NODE-1370-length-24782-cov-26.794273_pt1 | contig 24782 bp, 22 predicted proteins | sample MGYA00403687_ERZ1106976 | MGnify/ENA primary metagenome ERZ1106976 (study PRJEB35170, sample SAMEA104062446) | human gut metagenome | biome: human gut; feature: human-associated habitat; material: faeces | place: Denmark | collected 2013-02-22 ... | reverse complement strand
GACCTCTCCGTCTCGGCTGCGCCGAGCCACCTCCCCTGGAAGGGGAGGCTTTGGAACTGCGCTTCTCTATGGCTTCCCCTCGTAGGGGAAGCCTTTCAGGAAAGATATCCATTTACCAACCCAAAGAGGACACACATATGAAGATTCTGATCGTGGAAGATGAAAAACTGCTGGCGGATTCGCTGCGTGCGATGCTGGAGGGGAAGGGATTTACCGTCGAGGCGGTCTATGACGGCGAGACGGGGGCGGAGTATGCCGAGACCGGGGTGTACGATCTGCTGATTTTGGACGTGATGATGCCGGGGCTGGACGGGTATCAGGTCGCGCGGCAGGTGCGGGCCCGGCGCTGCGGGACACCGATCTTGATGCTGACGGCCCGGTCTTCGCTCGAAGACCGGATCGAGGGGCTCAACGCGGGCGCGGACTATTACCTGACGAAGCCCTTTGACACGCGGGAGCTGCTGGCGTGCATCGGCGCGCTGCTGCGGCGGCAGGGTGCGGAGGTGAACGAGCTCTCCTACGGCAACACGGCGCTCGACCTGTCCTCCGGCACGCTGGTGTGCGGTGAAAAACAGCTGCGGCTGTCGGCGCGCGAGTTTGACGTGATGCGGTATCTGCTGCAGATGAAGGGACAGAATGTCTCCAAGGAGGCCATTCTCGCCCGCGTCTGGGGCTTTGACTCGAACGCGGTGGAAAACCACGTGGAGGTCTACGTCGGCTTCCTGCGCAAAAAGCTCAAGGCCATCGGCTCGAACGTGCACATCGAGGCCGCGCGGCGGCTGGGCTATCATCTGGAGGTGGAGGAAGCATGATCCGGAAGCTTCGCATCAAGATCGTTCTTGTGATCGTGCTGGTCGCCGCGGTGATGCTGGGCGTGATCTTCGGGATGTCCTATACGATGACCCGGCAGGATCTGCGCGCGCAGTCGCTCAGCATGATGCAGGCCATCGCGGCCAACCCCTTTGAGCCCATCCCGCCCGGGCAGTCGCGGCAGGTGCGTCTGCCGTATTTCGTGCTGCGGACCGACGCGTTCGGCAATCTCGTGGCGATCGGCTCGACCGACTACGACCTGACCGACCGCAGCTTTCTGCGCGCCGTCGCCGCGGCCGCTTCTGCGTCCGAGGCGGACATCGGCGAGATCCCGGCCTACCATCTGCGCTTCTGCCGCGTGGACGGCAGCGTGATCTTCGCCGATATCTCCAGCGAGCAGCAGACGCTGCAGGGGCTCGTCCGCAGCAGCCTGCTGATCGGCGGCGGGAGTCTGCTGGCGCTGATCGGGCTGGCGATTTTGCTGGCGCGCTGGGCCGTCCGCCCGGTGGAGACGGCCTGGCGGCAGCAGAAGCAGTTCGTCGCCGACGCCTCGCACGAGCTCAAGACCCCGCTGACCGTCATCCTCACCAACACCGAGCTGCTGCAGAGCCCGGACTACGACGAGGCGCAGAAGCAGCAGTTCACCGACGGCATCCGCACCATGGCGCAGCAGATGCGCGCGCTGGTCGAGCGGCTGCTGGAGCTGGCGCGGGCGGAAAACGCCCGGCCGCAGGCCGCGTTTACCCCCGTCTGCCTCAGCGAGGTCGCCGAGACCTCGGCGCTGCTGTTTGAGGCCGCGCTCTATGAGCGCGGGCTGACGCTCGAGACGCAGGTGGAGCCGGAGCTGACGGTAAGCGGCGACGAGCGGCAGCTCGGCCAGCTCGTGGAGATCCTGCTCGACAACGCCCGCAAATACGCCTCCGGCGGCACCGTCCGGCTGCAGCTGCAGCGCAGCGGGCGGCACAGCTGCCATCTTTCGCTCGAAAACGAGGGCCCGGCCCTCTCGCCGCAGCAGCTGCAGGAGATCTTCAAACGCTTCACCCGCGCCGACCCGGCCCGGACGCGCAGCGGGAGCTTCGGTCTGGGTCTCGCCATCGCGCAGGCGATCGTACAGGCGCATCACGGGAAGATCTGGGCCGAGAGCCGGGACGGGCGCAACACGTTCCACGTGGAGCTGCCGCTGCGGACCGGCCGCGAAAAACACCAAGAAACGAGTGAAAAGGGTATATGATTTTGTGCAGAGCGCCAAGGGCCCCTGCATTGCAAAACGGCGCAAAAACTGGTATATTAGAATTGATATAAAACAGCAGCGGAGGTACCGGCATGAACACACAGCATTTACAGTATATTATTGAGATCGAACGCACCCGGTCGATCTCGCAGGCCGCGGAGAACCTGTTTATCGGCCAGCCGAACCTCAGCCGCATCCTGCACGACGTGGAGCAGATGCTGGGCTTCCGCATCTTTGAGCGCTCGACCCGCGGCGTCCGGCCGACGACGCGCGGCACGATCTTCCTGCAGCACGCCAAGTCCATCCTGCGCGAGACCGAGGCCATCGAGGCGCTGGGGCCCAAGCGGGCTGTGGCGAACCGGCTGCGCGTGTGCATCCCCCGCTCGGCCGCCATGCTGGATCTGACCGCGCAGTATCTCGCGGGTCTGCCGCAGGCGGAGCCGGTCGACGCGGTCATCCGCGAGTGTCACGCGCGCATCGCGCTCGAGACGCTCGCCAGCGGCGAGACCGAGATCGGCGTCATCCGCTTCCGCTCGGAATACCGCGACTATTTTGACGAGCAGACCAGCGCCCGGGGCCTGAGCTTCGAGCTTCTGAGCAAGTACCACTATCTGGTCACGCTGAACCAGTCGCACCCGCTGGCGGGGCGGAAATCCGTCATGCGCGCGGAGCTGGACGGGCTGCCGGAGATCGTCCACGGCGACATGTTCCGCGTGCAGGGCAAGCCCGAGGAGCTTGTCCGCCGGAAGATCTACTGCGTCGACCGGCTGGCGCAGATGACGCTGCTGGAGAAGATCCCGAACTCCTACATGCTCGCCCCGGCCATCCCGGAGCACTGCATCCAGCGCTGGAATCTCGTGCAGCTGCCCTGCAGCGACAACCAGAGCCTCTACCTCAACGCGCTGGTATATCACAAACAATATGCAATGAGCGAAATCGAGGCCGGATTTGTTCAGTTTGTCCGGGATCACAAGGCGTCTGTCTGACATTGCAGGCAGGATCCTCCTGGATTTTTCATATCAAAAAGCACATACCCTACCGTAAAAAAGCATTGGTACTTTTCATCCGATACCGATATAATTTTATCGTAACCGATAAAATTATATCGGTATATTTTGTTCGAATCCGAAATCAATTTTGCATAGGGGGATTATGCGTTATGAGTAAGATCACTGTTATCGGCGCAGGCAGCGTCGGCTCCACGATCGCAAACGACCTGATGATCCAGGGTACCGCATCCGAGATCGTCCTGATCGACGTCAACAAGCAGAAGGCGTTCGGCGAGGCGATGGACATTTATCAGGGAGCGCCGTTCTGTTCCCCGACGATCGTCCGCTCCGGCGACTATGACGCCGCGGCGGGCTCCGACATCGTCATCATCACCTCGGGTCTTCCCCGCAAGGCCGGGCAGAGCCGGCTGGAGCTGGCGCAGGCCAACATCAACATCCTCAAGGACATCACCCCGCAGATCACCGCCGCCGCACCGGACGCGATCTATATCATCGTCTCCAACCCGGTCGACGTGCTGACCTATGTGTTCCACAAGATCTCCGGCGTGCCCGAGAGCCACATCATCGGCTCCGGCACGATTCTGGACACCAGCCGCCTGCAGTCGACGCTGGCCAAGCGCTTCTGCATCAGCCCGAAGAATGTCCACGCGCACGTCTACGGCGAGCACGGCGACTCCTCCTTCGTGCCCTGGAGCCTTGTCCACATCGCCAACAACCACATCGACTCCTACAAGGCGCATTCGCCCGACCATGACCGCATCAAGTGGAACCAGGATTACGAGGAGATCGAGCAGTTCGTCAAGACCTCCGGCGCGCAGGTCATCAAGAACAAGGGCGCGACGTTCTACGCCGTCGCCATGTCGGTCTGCCATCTGTGCAAGTGCGTGCAGAGTACCGCCGGGACCGCGCTGACCGTCTCGACGATGATGCACGGCGAATACGGCGTGTCCGACGTCTGCCTGTCTACGCTCGCGCTGGTCGACAACCAGGGCGTGCGCGGCAAGATCCTGAACCAGCTGACCGACGGCGAGATCGACAAGCTGCGCGCGAGCGCCGAAAAGCTGAAGGACGTCATCCGCCAGGTCGAGATCTGAACACAAAATTTATAATATAAAGAGGAGAACGCGCTTATGGAATACCGCATGGAGCACGACTCGATGGGCGAGGTCCGGGTCCCGGCCGACAAATACTGGGGCGCACAGACCGAGCGCAGCCACAACAACTTCCCGATCGGCGTCGGCATTGAGACGATGCCGGCTGAGATCGTCCACGCATTTGGCATTCTGAAGAAGGCCGCGGCGCGGGCCAACCGCGCTCTGCGCCCGGAAAAGATGACTGCGGAAAAGCTTTCCGCCATCGAGCAGGCCGCCGACGAGGTCATCTCCGGCAAGCTGCTGGACAACTTCCCGCTGGTCGTCTGGCAGACCGGCTCCGGCACGCAGTCCAACATGAACAGCAACGAGGTCATCGCCAACCGCGGCAACGAGATCGCGGGCAAAAAGCTCCTGCACCCGAACGACGACATCAACATGTCCCAGTCGTCCAACGACACCTTCCCGACCGCGATGCACATCGCGGCCGTCTGTGCGATCGAGGATAAGGTCATCCCCGCCATCGACACGCTGACGGCGACGTTCCGCCGGCTGGAGGCGGAGCACGAGGGCGTGGTAAAGTCCGGCCGCACCCATCTGCAGGACGCGACGCCCATCTCCTTCCCGCAGGAGATCTCCGGCTGGAGAACGAGCCTGGAGCGCGACCGCGAGATGCTGCTGCTGGCCGTAAAGCCCCTCAAGGAGCTCGCCCTCGGCGGCACCGCCGTCGGCACCGGCCTCAACACGCCCAAGGGCTTCGACACGACCGTCGCAGCCGAGATCGCGGCGCTCACCGGCAAGGATTTCTGCACCGCGCAGAACAAATTCCACGCGCTGACCAGCAAGGACGAGATCGTCTTTGCGCACGGCGCGCTGAAGGCGCTGGCCGCCGACATGATGAAGATCGCCAACGACGTGCGCTGGCTGGCCTCCGGCCCGCGCGACGGTCTCGGCGAGATCTTCATCCCCGAAAATGAGCCCGGCTCGTCCATCATGCCCGGCAAGGTCAACCCGACCCAGTGCGAGGCCGTGACGATGGTCGCCGTGCAGGTCATGGGCAACGACGTGGCCGTGTCGATGGCCGCTTCGCAGGGCAATTTTGAGCTGAACGTCTTCATGCCGGTCTGCATCTACAACTTCCTGCAGTCCGCGCGGCTGCTGGCCGAGTCCATCGTCTCGTTCAACGACCGCTGCGCCGTCGGGATCCGCGCCAACCGCGAGAAGATGGAGCACAATCTCCACAACTCCCTGATGCTCGTCACGGCGCTGAACCCGTACATCGGCTACGAAAACGCGGCCAAGACCGCCAAAAAGGCATACAAGGAAAACATCTCTCTCAAGGAAGCCTGCGTCAGCCTCGGCTTTTTGACGGCCGAACGCTTCGACGAGGTGTTCCACCCGGAGAACATGATCTGATGGGGTGGTAAGATGAATTACAGCTATTTCCCCGGCTGCACGCTCAAAACCAAGGGCGCGCAGCTGGATAAGGCCGGGCGGCTCGCCGCGGAAAAGCTCGGCTTTTCGCTGTGCGAGATCCCGGAATGGCAGTGCTGCGGCGCGGTCTATCCGCAATCAAACGATGAGATCGCCACGCGGCTCGCCTCCGTCCGCGCGCTGATGGCGGCCCGCGACGCGGGCCAGCCGCTGGTATCGCTGTGCTCCGCCTGCCACCACGTCTTAAAGCGCGTGAACGGCGACATGCAGCACAATGACGAGATCCGCACGAAGGTCAACAACTACTTAAAACCCGAGACGCCCTACGCCGGCGAGACGAAGGTTCTGCACTATCTCGAGGTCCTGCGCGACGAGATTGGCTGGGACAATGTCCGCAAAGCCGTTGTAAAGCCCCTCACGGGCCGGAAGATCGGCGCGTATTACGGCTGCATGCTCCTGCGCCCGAGCCGCGAGATGCAGTTTGACGACCCGGAGAACCCGAAAATGCTCGAGGACTTCATCCGCGCCATCGGCGCCGAGCCCGTCATCTACGCGCAGCGCAACGAATGCTGCGGCGGCTATATGGCCGTGGAAAACAAGGCCTACGCCGCCAAACAGGCGCAGAAGATCATGGACAACGCAAGCGCGCAGGGCGCGGAGCTGCTGATCACGGCATGTCCCCTGTGCAGCTATAATCTGCTGCACAACACGGACGGCAGGCTCCCGGTCGTCTACTTCACAGAGCTGCTGGCCGAGGCGCTCGGCTGCGGGGAGGAGGACGCATGAACAACCAGAACATGATCGACACCGTCACCCGCATCTCCGGCGTGAACCCCAGAAAGTGCATGCGCTGCGGCAAATGCTCGGCGAGCTGCCCGGCGTACGACGAGATGGAATACCATCCGCACCAGTTCGTCTCCATGGTCGAAAACGGGCGGATCGAGGAGCTTTTAAGCTCCAAAGGCATCTACACCTGCCTGAGCTGCTTTGCCTGCGTCGAGCGCTGTCCCAGAAACGTCGAGCCCGCGAAGCTCATCGAGGCCGTGCGCAATGCAGTCGAACGCCAGCAGGGCATGGACCATCTGAAGCCCGAGCGCATCCCGGAAATTCTCGACGGGGAGCTGCCGCAGCAGGCCATTGCCGCGGCGTTCCGCAAATATAAAAAGTAAGGAGGGAACGCAATGCAGAGGATCGGCGTCTTCGTATGCTGGTGCGGCAGCAACATTGCCGCGACCGTCGACGTGGAAAGAGTCTCGCAGGCGCTTGCAAAAGAGCCGGGCGTTGTTTTCTCCACCAATTATCAGTACATGTGTTCCCAGACCGGCCAGCAGATGATCCAGGAGAAGATCCACGAATACGGGCTGACCGGCGTAGTCATCTGTTCGTGCTCCCCCAGAATGCACGAGCAGACGTTCCGCAAGACCTGTGAAAAAGCAGGTCTCAACCCCTATATGGTCGAGATCGCCAACATCCGCGAGCAGTGCTCCTGGATCCACAAGGATAAGGAAGCGGGCACGGAAAAGGCCATCATCCTCGGCCGGGCCGCCATCGCCAAGGTACATCTGAACGCGCCCCTGACCGCGGGCAGCAGCCCCGTGACCAAGCGGGCGCTCGTCATCGGCGGCGGCATCGCGGGCATCCAGACGGCGCTCGACATCGCCGAGGCCGGATTTGAGGTCGATATCGTGGAAAAGCAGCCGACCATCGGCGGCAAGATGACCCAGATCGACAAGACCTTCCCGACGCTCGACTGCGCCGCGTGCATCCTGACCCCGAAGATGGTCGACTGCGCACAGAACGAGAAGATCCACATCTATTCCTACTCCGAGATCGAATCCGTGGGCGGCTTCGTCGGCAACTTCCACGTGAAGATCCGCCGCAAAGCGCGCTTCGTCAAGGAAGACGTCTGCACCGGCTGCGGACTTTGCACCGAGAAGTGCCCGCAGAAGAAGGTCCCGAACGAATTCAACCTCGGCATGGACAACCGCCGCGCCATCTATATCCCCTTCGCACAGGCCGTGCCGAAGGTCGCGACCATCGACCCGAACTACTGCAGCATGCTCAAAAACGGCAAGTGCGGTGTGTGCGCAAAGGTCTGTTCCGCCGGCGCGATCGACTACAAGCAGACCGACACCTTCATCGAGCAGGAATACGGCGCCATCGTCGCCGCGACGGGCTTCAACCCCATCGACCTTTCCAAATTCGATGAATTCGCCTACAGCCAGAGCCCGGACGTCGTCTCGAGCCTGGAATTTGAGCGTCTCATGAACGCCGCGGGCCCGACGAGCGGCACGCTCCTGCGCCCGTCCGACGGCACACACCCGAAGACCATCGTCTTCGTCCAGTGCGTCGGCTCCCGCTGTGACGGCGTGGAGAAGGGCAAGCCCTACTGCTCCAAGATCTGCTGCATGTACACGGCGAAGCACGCCATGCTCTGCCGCGAAAAATACCCGGACACCGACGTGTACGTCTTCTACATCGACGTCCGGACCCCCGGCAAAAACTTTGACGAGTTCTACCGCCGCGCCGTCGAGCAGTACGGCGTGCATTACATCAAGGGCATGGTCGGCAAGGTCACGCCGGAGGGCGGCAAGCTCAAGGTGCAGGCCTCCGACCTGCTTGAGAACCGGCAGCTGCACATCGACGCCGACATGGTCGTCCTCGCGGCCGCCATCGAGCCTGACAAGTCCGCCCGGCCGCTGGCCACGATGCTGACGGCCTCCATGGACACCAACGACTTTTTCACCGAGGCCCATCCGAAGCTCCGCCCGGTCGAAAGCCCGACGGCAGGCGTGTTCCTGTCCGGCATGTGCCAGGGGCCGAAGGATATCCCCGAGACGGTCGCGCAGGCGTCCGCCGCGGCGGCGAAGGTCATCGGCCTTCTGTGCAAGGACAGCCTGACCTGCAACCCGTGCGTGGCGCAGCCGGATGAGATGATGTGCAACGGCTGCTCCAACTGTGAAAAGGTCTGCCCCTACGGCGCGATCACGTACATTGACAAGGAATTCCGGGGCCCGAACCGCACGACGCTCGTGCGGCGCGTGGCGCAGGTCAACCCGGCGGTCTGTCAGGGCTGCGGCGCGTGCACCGTCGCGTGCATGTCCGGCGCGATGGACCTCAAGGGCTTCTCGAACCGGCAAATCATGGCGGAGGTGGATGCGATATGCAGGTAAACGGAACGTGGACGCCCACGATCGTGGCGTTCTGCTGCAACTGGTGCTCCTACGCGGGCGCCGATCTGTCCGGCACGAACCGGCTGAGCTATCCGGCCAATGTGAAGATCATCCGCATCCCCTGCTCGTGCAGGCTGAACCCGATGTTCATCCTCCGCGCGTTCCAGCGCGGGGCGGACGGCGTGATCCTCTGCGGCTGCCACCCCGGCGACTGCCACTACACCACCGGCAACTATTATGCCCGCCGCCGCATGACGCTGCTGTTCTCCATGCTGGACTTCCTCGGCATTGAGCGCGAGCGCACGCGGGTCGAGTGGGTCTCGGCGGCCGAGGGCGCGAAATTCGCCAAGACCATGAATGAATTCGCCGAGACCATCACGAAGCTCGGCGAGAACCGCAGACTGGAGGATCTGAGATGCAAGGAGTAAAAGAAAAAGCCATCCAGCTGCTAAAGGATCAGACCGTTGACCGCGTCATCGGCTGGCGCGCGGGCGAGTTCTTCTACGATCTGACCCCCTCGACGTTCACGAGCGCGGAGGATGTGGAGCAGAACTTCGTCTGGAGCGTCTTCTCGGGCGCGAATCTGTCCAAATACCTGATCGCGGAATCGCGCAAGGGCGGCAAAGCCGCCGTGTTCCTCAAGCCGTGCGACAGCTATTCCTTCGTCCAGCTTCTGAAGGAACACCGCATTCTGCGTGAGAGGGTCTATGCCGTCGGCGTGCAGTGTGACGGCATGTGCGACATGGAGGCCATCAAGGCCCTGGGCGCCGCCGGTGTGACCGCCGTCACGGAAGACGGTGAAGAGCTGAAGCTCGCCACCATCTACGGCGACGAGACCGTCAGAAAAGCCGACGCGCTGCTGCTCAAATGCAGGACCTGCAAGAGCAAAAAGATCGTCTGCTTCGACGAGCTGCTCGGCGAACAGGGCGAGGAGGATCCGGACTGCGGCCGCTTTGACGAGGTCGCAAAGCTCGAGGCGATGACGGCGGAGGAACGCTACGCATTCTGGCGCGGCGAGCTCTCGCGCTGCATCCGCTGCAACGCGTGCCGCAACGTATGTCCGGCGTGCTCGTGCGAAAAATGCGTGTTTGACAACCACGATTCCGGCTTTGAAAACAAGGCCATCGCCGATTCCTTTGAGGAAAACATGTTCCACGTCATCCGTGCGTTCCACGTCGTCTCCCGCTGCACCGACTGCGGCGAATGCTCGCGCGTCTGTCCGCAGCATATCCCGCTGCACTTGCTCAACCGCAAGTTCATCAAGGACATCAACGAGCTCTACGGCGAATATCAGGCCGGTGCGGATTTTGATTCCCGCCCGCCGCTCATGGACTTCCGCAAGGACGACTGTGAGCCGTCCGTCGTGTATGAACGGGGAGGTGCACAATGAAACAGCTTTTGCTTTCGAAGCTTCCCGCTCTGTTCGCCGCGCTCGCGGCGGAGCAGAAGCTCTATATCCCCGCGGACGACGCAGCCGGTCAGGCGAACTTCACGCTCTGGCGCGAAGGGCTGCAGCTGACGAAAAAGCTCAATACCGTCCGCTCGGCCAAGGATCTGTTCTTCCCGCAGGTAGAAAACCTCGTCGGCTTCCGCGTGACGGGCAAGCAGCTCGATCTCGTTGAGACGCGCGACCCGGCGGAGCCCTTCGTTCTCTTTGGCGTGCGCGCGTGCGACGCAAGGAGCTTTGCGATCCTCGACCGCGTCTTCCTCTCCGAGCCGCAGGACACCTATTACGCCGCGCGCCGCGCGCACGGCACCGTCGTGACCCTGGCCTGCACCCGGCCGGAGGAGACCTGCTTCTGTCAGGCCTTCGGCGTCGATCCGGCGCAGCCGCAGGGCGACGTCAGCTGCTGGATGGACGCAAAGGCGCTCTACTGGCAGGCCAACACGGAAAAGGGCGAGGCTCTGACCGCGAAGCTCTCCATGCTCGAAGACACCGACGGCGAAGCCGTCAAAGCCCAGCAGGCGCAGACGCGCGCGATCCTCAAAAAGCTGCCGCTGGCAAGCCTCGATCTGTCCGCCGTCGGCGCGGGGAAGACGAAAGCGCTCTTTGACCGGCCGGAATGGAAGCAGCTCTCGGAAAGCTGCCTCGGCTGCGGCACGTGCACCTTCGTCTGCCCGACCTGCCAGTGCTACGACATCAAGGAATTCGACTCCGGCAAGCTCGTCCGCCGCTTCCGCTGCTGGGACAGCTGCATGTACTCGGACTTCACCAAGATGTCCGCCGGTCAGCCGCGCCCGACCCAGCTCGAGCGCTTCCGCCAGCGTTTTATGCACAAGCTGGTCTATTTCCCGGATAACAACGACGGGATCTTCGGCTGCGTCGGCTGCGGCCGGTGCCTGGCGAAGTGCCCGATCCACATGAACATCGTCAAAGTCGTCAAAACGCTTGGGGAGGAAACAACATGAGACCTGATCCGCTGATCCCCAATCTCGCCGTCGTCACGGATATCCGCGTCGACACGCCCGACGTCAAGACTTTCCGCGTGGTCGGCCTCGACGGCAAAAAGCCCTTCGTCCACATCCCCGGCCAGTGCGCCATGCTCTCCATGCCGGGCGTCGGCGAGGCGCTGTTCTCCATCACGTCCAGCCCGACGCTGGAGGAATATGTGGAGTTCTCCATCAAAAAATGCGGCTGCGTGACCGAATGGCTCCACGCCATGGAGCCCGGACAGCAGATCACCGTCCGCGGCCCCTACGGCAACGGCTTCCCGGTCGACACCGCCTTTGCTGGCAAGGACCTGCTGTTCATCGCGGGCGGCATCGGTCTTGCCCCGCTGCACTCGGTCATCAACTACTGCCGCCACTACCGTGACCGCTACGGAAAGATCGACATCGTCTACGGCTCGCGCTCGAAAGAGGATCTGGTCGACTTCCCGGAGATCGAGAACGTCTGGTGCCAGGAGGACGGCATCAACGTCCATCTCACCATCGACCGCGAGCAGCCGGAGTGGGACGGGCACGTCGGCTTCGTGCCGAACTACGTCAAGGAGCTCGGCTTCACGACCGACAAGACCGTCGTCATGTGCGGCCCTCCCATCATGATCAAGTTTACCCTTGCGGGTCTCATGGAGCTGGGCTTCGCCCGCGAGCAGGTCTATACCACGATGGAGCTCAAGATGAAATGCGGCCTCGGCAAATGCGGCCGCTGCAACATCGGCGACAAATACGTCTGCAAGGACGGCCCGGTGTTCCGCTTCGATCAGCTCGACGAGCTGCCGAATGAGTATTAAAGGAGAACAGGTATGGAAAATATGGTGACGGTTTTCCTGTTCGGCAAGAAATATGAGGTGCCGGACAGTCTGACCATCATGGAAGCGATGGAGTATTCCGGCTATCAGCTCGTGCGCGGCTGCGGCTGCCGCAACGGCTTCTGCGGCGCGTGCGCGACGATCTACCGCATCGCGGGCGACCGGGAGCTGAAGGCCTGCCTCGCGTGCTCGACGCGCGTGGAAAACAACATGTACGTGGCGACGCTCCCGTTCTTCCCGCTGGTCAAGGAAGTCTACGACATGGAGAAGCTGAAGCCCACGCAGACGGTCATGATGCAGCTGTACCCCGAGATCTATGCCTGCGTCGGCTGCAACGCCTGCACGAAGGCCTGCACCCAGGGGCTGAACGTCATGCAGTACATCGCCTACGCCCAGCGCGGCGAGTTTGACAAGTGCGCCGAGGAGTCGTTTGACTGTGTGATGTGCGGCGTCTGCTCGTCCCGCTGTCCCGCCGGGATCTCCCACCCGCAGGTGGCGATGCTGGCCCGCCGTCTGAACGGCAAATACATCGCCCCGCACTGCGAGCATCTCGACGCGCGCGTGCAGGAGGTCAAGGACGGCAAATTTGAGGCACTTATCGAGAGCCTGATGGAAAAACCGCTCGACGCGATCAAAGAGCTCTACAACCACCGCGAGATCGAGAAGTAAGGAGGACGCATATCATGTATCAGGATCCCAACATGCTCGCCTCCATCCGCAAGGTGGAAGCAGCCCGCGAAGAAAACATCAAGCTGGACCCCCGCCGCATGACCGCGGACGAAAAGGACGCGCTGCTCAGGAAATTCCATCCCGACTACCGCACCGAGCAGTTCACCGAGCTGCGCTTCGGCCCCAACAAGGGCCAGAAGGTCCCGCTGGAGCTGGCCGACCTGCTCGAGGGCGAATCGCGCGTCCTGCACGAGCAGTTTGACCTCACGAAGCCCGATTACGAGACCGACGTTCTCATCATCGGCGGCGGCGGCGCAGGCTGCTCGGCTGCCATCGAGGCCGACAAGGCCGGTGCGAAGGTCATGGTCGTCACGAAGCTCCGCATGGGCGACGCCAACACCATGATGGCCGAGGGCGGCATCCAGGCCGCCGACAAGCCCAACGACTCCCCTGCCCAGCATTTCCTCGACGCCTACGGCGGCGGCCATTTTGCCGCGCAGAAGGATCTTCTGTACAAGCTCGTCATGGACGCGCCGGAGGCCATCCAGTGGCTGTCCGGGCTCGGCGTGGAATTTGACAAGGCGCCGGACGGCACCATGATCACGACCCACGGCGGCGGCACCTCCCGCAAGCGCATGCACGCGGCCAAGGACTATTCCGGTGCCGAGATCATGCGCACGCTGCGCGACGAGGTCCTCAACCGCGGCATCCCCGTCGTCGACTTCACCTCCGCCATCGAGCTCATCAAGGACGAAAACGGCCATTGCGCCGGTGCGATCCTTCTGAACATGGAGACGAAGGAGCTGCTGGTCGCGAAGGCGAAGACCGTCATCCTCGCCACCGGCGGCGCAGGGCGGCTGCACTATCAGGGCTTCCCCACCTCCAACCACTACGGCGCGACGGCCGACGGTCTTGTCCTCGGCTACCGGGCAGGCGCGAAGCTCCTCTACCCCGACACGCTGCAGTATCATCCCACGGGCGCGGCCTACCCCGCGCAGATCTACGGCGCGCTGGTCACGGAGAAGGTCCGCTCTGTCGGCGCGATGCTCGTGAACGCGGACGGCGAGGTCTTTATGAATCCGCTCGAGACGCGCGACGTGGCCGCGGCCTCCATCATCCGCGAGTGCACCGAGCGCGGCAAGGGCGTCAGGACCCCGGCCGGGCAGGCCGTCTGGCTCGACACGCCGATGATCGAGCTGAAAAACGGCAAGGGCACGATCGAAAAGCGGATCCCGGCCATGATGCGCATGTTTGCCAAGCACGGCATCGACATCCGCACCGAGCCGATCCTCGTCTACCCGACGCTCCACTACCAGAACGGCGGTCTGCACATCACCCCCGACGGCCAGACCGACGTGGAGAACCTGTTTGCGGCAGGCGAGGTCGTCGGCGGCATCCACGGGCGCAACCGCCTGATGGGCAACAGCCTGCTCGACGTGATCGTCTTCGGCCGCAACGCGGGCCAGCACGCCGCCGAGAAGGCGAAGTCCGTCACCGTCGGCGTGCTGACGCTCAGCCATGTGGCCGCGTTTGAAGCAGAAAAGCAGCAGGCAGGCGTATCGGACCATCGTCCCTCGCCGCAGCTGCTGCCCGACTATGCAAGAAAGATCCATCCTGTCAAATAAACCGAAGAAGCGCTGCATCTCCCCCGATGCAGCGCTTCCCGGGAGAAAATAAGAGGAGAAAAAAGATGACTGCTTCCATCAACGCAGCGAATTTCCTGATGCTCTCCACCTTCGGGATCGCCGCGGTCGGCTATCTGCTCGGGCGGATCACCATCAAGGGGATCAGCCTCGGCACGGCCGGCGTCTTTGTCATCGCGCTGGTCTACGGCGCGTTTTTCGGCACACGCTTCAATTCCCGCTTCGTCATCGAAGAGATCAACTACGCCTCGCAGGCGCTGAAGATCATCGAAAACCTGGGCCTCGTGTTCTTCGTGACCTCGGTCGGCTTTATCGCCGGGCCGAACTTCTTCAAGAACATGAAGCACAACTTCAAGTCCTACGTGCTGCTGGGCGTGGTGATCATCCTCTCCGGCGGCCTCACCGCGATCTTGTGCCTGCTCGTCGGCCGGGCCATCGAGTCCGGGCAGCCGGGCTATGACCCGGGCCAGCTGACGGCCATGATCTCCGGCCTGCTCGCCGGCTCGCTGACCTCGACCCCGGCGTTTTCCGCCACGAAGGAGGCCGTCGCCGCCCAGTATCAGGACGCAGTCACGGTCGGCTACGGCATCGCGTATCTCTTCGGCGTCATCGGCGTCGTGCTGTTCGTGCAGCTGATGCCGCGCGTCGTGCACGCGGATCTGGACGAGGAACGCCGCAAGATCACCCATGTGGAGACCGGCGACGTCGCCAAGTTCAAGGGAAAGCTGCTGGAGTTCGACGATTTCGGCTTCACGCCCTTCGCCATCGCGGCGGTGTTCGGCATTCTGCTGGGCTCGGTGAAGTTTTTCAATTTCTTCTCGCTCACCACGACGGGCGGCGCGCTGCTGGTCTCGCTGGTGTTCGGCCACTTCGGCCACTTCGGCCGGGCCGATCTCATGCCGAGCAAGAAGGTCCTGGAGACCTTCCGGGAGCTTGGTCTGATGGTCTTCCTGATCGGCGCGGGCGTCTCGGGCGGCATGAGCTTCGTGCGGTATTTCAAGCCCATCTACTTCGTCTACGGCATTTTCATGACGCTTCTGCCGATGGTCATGGGCTATGTCGTCGCCAAGCATGTGCTGAAGATGAACCTGCTGAACATCCTCGGCTCCATCACCGGCGGCATGACCTCCACCCCCGCCCTCGGCACCCTCATCCACGTGGCGGGCACGAGCAACGTCGCCTCCGCCTACGCCGCGACCTACCCCATCGCGCTGATCGCGGTGGTGCTGGTCTCGCAGCTGATCGTCCGGCTGTTCTGAGCCTCTGACAAGCAAAAGCGCTCCCGATGCATCTGCAGCGGGAGCGCTTTGGTTTATTCTGCTTTTACCGGGGCAGACCGGCTCTTTCCATCGCATCGTGCAGCGACAGGCGGATGTGGCCGTCACGGCCGGTGACGGTCTCGGCCTCCAGCATGGAGCGGATGATACTCTCCTCCACCGTCTCGGTCGCGGCGCGGAAGATGGGCCGGAACGCTTCGTCGTTGAGATAGACGCCGCTGTGAAAGATCTGCCCCGCCTGGATGCGGTTGGCCGTGGAGAAGGCGAGCACGATCTCGCCGCTGCCGTGCTCGGTGACCGCGCCGGTGCGCGCAAGGCCGCTCTGGGCCCGCCGGGCCACCCGGGACAGCTGCCGCGAAGACAGCGGCGCGTCCGTCGCCAGGATCATGATGCACGAGCCCTTGGCGTCCTCCGGCTCCGCCGCAAGCTTTTTCCCGATCCTCTCGCCCGCGATCGTCAGGTCGATGAGCGAGCCGAAATTCGTCATTGCCAGCGCGCCGAGCGTATAGGTCTGCCCGCCGATCTCAAACACGCGGGAGGCGGAGCCGATGCCGCCCTTGAGATGATAGCAGCTCATCCCCCGCCCCGCGCCGACCGCGCCGAGGGCAAAGGCCGTATCCGCGGCGTCCAGCGCAGCGAACACATGGTCCTCCGTGACGTGCAGGCCCCGGATGTCGTTCAGATAGCCGTCGTTGCACTCGAGAATGACGGGGTTGACAGTGCTTTCGGCGCGGCCGATCTGGTCGTTGCGCGCGAGCATATAGCGCACGCAGGCCGTAAAAGCCGTGCCGACCGAGAGCGTATTGGTCAGGATCAGCGGCGTCTCGAGATACCCGAGCTCCTGTACCTGCACGAGCCCCGCGCTCTTGCCGAAGCCGTTGATCACGTGGACCGCGGCGGGGCAGCGGTCATGGAACAGATCTCCCTGGTGCGGCAGCAGGGCCGTCACGCCCGTCTGCACATCGCCATCCGCCAGCGTGCAGTGCCCGACCGTGATCCCCGCCACGTCGGTGATGAGGTTGCGTTTGCCTTTCTGCTGTATGCCGAAGCTGATATCCATTTGTTCATCCGCCTTTCCGCGCGTTTTTCTTTCATGATACGCGCTGCGCAGCGGAATGTCAACGCCGGACGGATGCAAAAGACTGCGGCCCTGCCGGGCCGCAGCCTGTGTGTATTCATGCCAGCGTCATATCGCGGATGGCCCGGCGCAGGGGCAGGATGCGGGGCGGAGAGACGGACAGCTCGTCCACGCCCAGGCGCAGGAAGGTCTGCGTCAGACTCTCGTCCGCGGCCAGCTCGCCGCAGATGCCGACACGGCAGCCCTCCAGATGCGCATTGCGCACCGTTTCCTCGATCGCGCGCAGCACAGCGGGGTGATGCGGGTCGCAGAACGGCGCGAGCGCCGGATTCTGCCGGTCCATGGCCAGCAGGTACTGCGTCAGATCGTTCGTGCCAATGGAGAAGAAGTCGACCTCCCGCGCCAGCTCCCGGCTCATAAAGACGGCCGCGGGCGTCTCGATCATGACGCCGGTCTGATAGCGGCCGAAGCGCTCGCCGCGGGCGCAGAGGGTATCCTCCGCGTCCCGGAGCGCGGCTTTGAGCTGCGCGAGCTCCGCCGGGCCGGTCACCATGGGGAACATGACGCCGACGTTGCCGAACGCTGACGCGCGCAGGATGGCGCACAGCTGCGTCTGCAGCAGCGCCGGACGCGTCAGGCACAGGCGGATGGCGCGCAGGCCGAGCGCCGGATTGTCCTCCGGCGGGAGGTCAAAATAGTCTGCCTTTTTATCCGCGCCGATGTCGAGCGTGCGGATGATGATCTCCCGGCCGTCCATGGCCTGCACGAGCTGCTTGTAGCTGGCAAACAGCTCGTCCTCCGTCGGATAGCTGCTGCGGCCGAGATAGAGGAACTCGCTCCGGAGCAGACCCACGCCCTCCGCGCCGCTCTGCTGCAGCAGCGGCAGATCGTCCGTCCCGGCGAGATTCGCGTACAGGCGGATGGCGTGGCCGTCCTTCGTGACGCTCGGGAGCTTCGCCAGCTGCTGCAGCGCCTCGCGCTGCGCCTGCCGCGCGCGGATCCCGGCCTCCGCCGCGCGGAGCTGATCTTCATCCGGGTCGAGGATCAGCATGCCCTCGTCCCCGTTCAAAATTGCCGTCCGCCCCTGCAGCTGCGCGTCCACCGGCAGCTGTGACACCGCCGGGACGCCCAGCGTGCGCGCGAGAATGCCGGTATGCGAGTTGGCCGCGCCCCGCGCCGTCAGAAAGCCCTGCACGAATGCGCGCGGGAACTGCACGGTCTGGCTGGGTGTGAGCTCCTCGGCGGCAATGAGGCAGGGGCCAGCCAGCGTCGTCTCCGCTTCGCCGCGCAGGATGCGGCGAATGCGCGCGGCGACATCCTGTACGTCGGCTGCCCGCTCGCGCATATAAGCGTCGTCCATGGAGGAAAACATGGCCGCGCACTGCTCCCCCGCCTGCCGGACGGCCTCGGAGGCCTCCGCGCCGCCCGCGATCGCGGCGGCGATGAGGTCCGTAAAGTCCTCGTCTTCGGCCATCAGCTGGTGGACGGAGAAGATCTCCGCCTCCGCCTCTCCGAGCTCCGCTCTGGCCTTTTCATAGAGCGCGCCGAGATCCCGGACCGCCTGCTGCTGCGCGCGCTGGAAACGCGCCAGCTCCTCCTCCGGCGTCCCGGCCTGCGCCTCCGGCGCGGCGGCGGACGTCAGCACGACGATCTTGCCCACGGCAAGGCCCTGCGAGATGGATACGCCCTTCATCTGCTGCATGGGCCCACCTCAAGCGTTCGCGCGGAACTGCGCCTGCAGGTCTTCCAGCGCCCGGTCCTCGTCCGGGCCGTCGATGGTGACGGTGACGGTCTGCCCCTGCTTGATGCCGAGGGCCATCACGGCCATCAGCCGCGTCAGCTGCGCAGATCTTTCCCCGCAGGCGATCGTGATGCGGCTCTCATACGCCTTTGCCGCGCGCACGAGCGCGCCGGCCGGGCGCGCGTGGAAGCCCATGGGGTCCTGGATGGTATATTGAAATTCTTTCATAGAGACTCCTTGTAAAACCCGGCCTCCCGCGCAAAGCGCGGGAGGCTGCTTGTGTTATGACAGCTTTTTCAGCTCCCGGACGTCCTGCAGCTCGTCCAGAATCTCCTCCAGCGAGCTGCCCGCGATGGCGCTGACGGTCGCGGCGACCGCGCCCTCGACCAGCGGGCAGTCGGCCAGGACGAGCTTTCGCTCCGGCATGGACTCGAGCACCATTTCCGCGGTCATCACCGCAGAGCCCATGTCCATGAGCACGATCACGCCGTCGTCCGAATAAATTTCGTCAATGGCGTCCGAAATTTTCTCATAGCTCGTGCCGAAGCTGCCGTCGTCCAGCCCGCCCGCGGCCCGGATGGGCACGCCGTCGGCCATCATGCTTGTCAGCTCCACGACGCCGTCAGCCAGCGTCCTGCTGTGCGAGACGATCACAAATCCGACCATGCCTTCGCCCTCATACGTGCGCCGCTGCGACCTTCAGCATCGTGGTGAACGAGGTCGCGCCCGGGTCCTGGTGGCCGAGGCTGCGCTCGCCGAGATAGCTCGCGCGGCCCTTGGTGGCGATGATGGTCTTGGTGTACTCCACGCCCTGCTCCGCGGCGGCCACGGCGTCCGCGAGCGCGTCCTTCGCGCCCTTGCCCGCGTCCAGCGCGGCTTTGAACGCGTCGCGCGCGGGGATCATGGCGTCGAGCATTGTCTTTTCCCCGGCGACGGACTTGCCGCGCAGCTGCACGCCCGCGACGAACGCGTCCAGGATCGTGAGAAGATCCTGCGCGTCCAGCTCCGTCTTCCCGGCCAGCGCCTTGCCCGCCTGCATGAATGCCGTGCCGTAGAGCGGCCCGGACGCGCCGCCGACCGTCGACACGAGGGCCATACCGGCAGTCTTGAGCATGGTGCCGATGTCCTTGCCCTCCATCATCGGGCGCTTTTTCTCAACCTCGGCGAAGCCGCGGGCCAGATTGATCCCGTGGTCGCCGTCGCCGATGACGTTGTCGAGCTCGGTGAGATATAATTTTTCTTCGGTGATCTTTTCGCCGATGGCGTGTAAGATCTCCAATACCTGTTCCTGATCGATCATAGATGGGTTCTCCTTTGTTTCGGTGCTTTATGCCTTGAACGCGATGGTGTCCGCGGGCGCGTCCAGCAGGGCCTTCAGCTCGTCGTCCAGCCGCAGCAGGGAGACCGAGAAGCCCTCCATCTCCAGGGACGTCATATATTCGCCCACAAAGGTCTTATAGACCTTGATGCCCTTGGCGGCCAGCACGTCGGCGACGTGGTTGTTGATGATGAACAGCTCCATGAGCGGCGTTGCGCCGGAGGAGTTGACCATGACGGCGACCTCATGGCCGGTGTAGTCGATGTCGGCGAGGAGCTTGCCCAGGATGTGATCGACGATCTCGTCAGCCGGGCGGAGCTTTTCCTTGTGGGTGCCGGGCTCGCCGTGGATGCCGATGCCGACCTCCATCTCGTCTTCGCCCAGTTCAAAGCCGGGCTTGCCCGCCGCCGGGACCGTACACGGCCGGATGGCGACGCCCATGGTGCGCACATTGTCGATGACCTTCTGCGCCACGCGCTGCACCTCCTCGAGCTCCGCGCCCTGCTCCGCCTTCGCGCCCGCGATCTTGTGGACGAACACCGTGCCCGCCACGCCGCGGCGGCCGACGGTATAGAGACTGCCGTCGACGGCGACGTCGTCGTCCACGACGACCTGCGCGACCTTGATATCGTCCATCTGGGCCATTTCACCGGCCATTTCAAAGTTCATAACGTCGCCGGTGTAGTTTTTGATGACCATGAGCACGCCCTTGTCCGTGGCGATGGCCTTGATGCCCTCATAGATCGGGTCCGGCGTGGGAGAGGTGAACACCGCGCCTGCGACCGCCGCGTCCAGCATGCCCGTGCCGACATAGCCGCCGTGCGCCGGTTCATGGCCGGAGCCGCCGCCGGAGATCAGCGCGACCTTCCCCTCCTTCTTCTCTGTCCGCACGACCACGTTTCCGCAGTCCAGCTTCCGTACATACTGGGGGTAGGCTTTGACCATGCCCGCGATCATCTGATCTTCCACAAGCTCGACCTGGTTGATGAATTTTTTCATAGTTTCGTCCTCCTGTCAGTTTGTTTCATATCCTTGTACCAAGTTCAGCTTACCACATTTCTTTGTGCGAATCAATCGTTTCTGCGCCGCAAAACGCGTCGTTTTTGTCTATCACGCACAATTCTTTGACAGATTCTGAAAATTGTACAAAAGTCATTTATCCCCTCGCAGGACTTGACCGCGGCGGGCGATTTGTTTATATTATAGAGTAAGAATACCACGCAGGGGGCGGAGAGCGGCGCGGCGCGCCCTTCTCCGGCGGCGGTTTCCAGACTTCTGACTGAAAGGAATACAGACAGCATGTACGAAATCACCTTCCAATTCGAAAACGGCGCGCAGGAGGTCCATTTCTCCGCCGCGCCCGGCAGCACCATTCTCGAGGCTGCCAAGGCAGCCAACGTCGCCATCGACGCGCCCTGCAACGGCAACGGCTCGTGCGGCAAATGCCGCGTAAAGCTCGTCTCCGGCGACGTGACCGGCATGCAGACCGGCCACATCTCCGATGAGGATTACGCCGCCGGCTGGCGGCTCGGCTGCGCGACAAAGCCCGCGGGTGACATCACCGTTCTCGTCCCCGACATCGCCTCCGCCTACCAGAGCCGGATGAAGACGGCTGACCTCTCCTCCGGCGAGGAGATCGCGATCTTCAACCAGCTGCAGGAGGATGTGCAGGCTGCCGGCGTCGACTTCACGAACGACTTTGTGCAGGCCCTGGTCGAGCTGGATGAGCCGACGCTCGACGACACCATGCCCGACACCGAGCGCCTTTCGCGCTTCGCGCAGGCCGCGTTCGACGGCTGCACGGAGGTCCGGCTCACCTACCATACCGTCAAAAAGCTCGCCAAGACGCTGCGGGACGCGAATTTCAAGGTCCTCGTCTCCGGCACGCTGACGGACGGCGTGCTGACCGTGATGGACGTTTCGGAAAAGCCCGACGCGCCGCTCTACGGCTGCGCCATCGACATCGGCACGACGACCGTCACCGGCGTTCTCATGGACCTTGCCACCGGCACGCTCACGGCCAAGGCCTCGGCCGGCAACGGCCAGATCCGCTACGGCGCGGACGTCATCAACCGCATCGTCGAGCAGTCGAAGCCCGGCGGCGTCAAGCGCCTGCAGGACGCGATCCTCAAAGAGACGCTTCTGCCGCTGGTCGCGGCGATGTGCAAATCGGCGGGCGTCCCCGTCTCGCGCATTTTCCGCGTCTGCATCGCCTCCAACACCACGATGAACCATCTGCTGCTCGGCGTCGACGCGAACCCTGTGCGCATGGAGCCCTATATCCCGACGTTTTTCCAGTGGCGCGGCATGACCGCCAAGGACCTCGGCTTCCCCGCGAACCCCGACGCCGAGATCCTGCTTGCCCCGAACATCGGCTCGTATGTCGGCGGCGATATCACCGCGGGCGCGTTCACGAGCCTCATCTGGGACAAGGATGAGTTCTCGCTCTTCATCGACCTCGGCACCAACGGCGAGCTGGTCTTCGGCAACCGCGACTTTATGATGTCCTGCGCCTGCTCGGCCGGTCCCGCCTTTGAGGGCGGCGACATCTCCTGCGGCATGCGCGCGACCGACGGCGCGGTCGAATCCGTCAAGATCGACCGCGATACCATGGAGCCCACGCTCGGCATCGTCGGCCCGGACGGACAGAAGCCCGTCGGTATCTGCGGCTCCGGCATCATCGACGTCATCGCCGAGCTCTACCGCACGTCGATCATCTCCTCCAAGGGTCAGTTCGTGCGCGAGGGCAAGCGCGTCGCGCACGACGAGCACGGCATGGGCCGCTATATCCTCGCCACCGCCGCGGAATCCGAGACGGGCCGCGAGATCTCCATCACCGAGGTCGACATCGATTCGTTCATCCGCGCCAAGGCCGCCATTTTCTCGGCCATCAACATCATGCTCTCCAGCCTCGATATGGACGTGACGGTCCTGTCGCACGTCTACGTCGCGGGCGGCATCGGCTCGGGCATCAACATGGAAAACGCTGTGCGCATCGGCATGCTGCCGGATATCGACCGGGAGCTGTTCGAATACCTCGGCAACACGTCCCTCTCCGGCGCCTACGCCATGGCGCGGTCGGACTGTGCCGTGGACAAGGTCGACGAGCTGGCCTCCAACATGACCTATCTTGAGCTTTCCACCAATCCGCGGTATATGGACGAGTTCGTCGCGGCCTGTTTCCTGCCGCACACCAACCGGGAGCTGTTCCCGTCGAGCATTCAGGAGTAATCAGTTTATGCAGGTACAAAACAACAAGGAAGAAGTCCCCTTTGCCCACTATGAGGAGAAATTCGCCGCGCTCGACCCGGCTGAGGCGTCGAAACGCTGCGGCGTGCCGTTTGCGGACGGCCGGTTCACCGTGACGCTGCTCGGCACGAACTATGAGATCCGCTGGCCGGAATATGCCATTTCCTCGGATACGGAGGGCGCGTTCGCGCTGAAAAACCTCCCCTGCCAGACGTTTTTGCTGCGCTTTCTGCTCGAAGGCCGCGCGGCGGAGCCGTCCGGCAGCTACAAGACCTTCCGCGAGATGCCGTGGGGCGAAATGTACATCGGCCCGTACACCGGCCGGGTCCTGACGCGGGCGGCGTTCACGTTCGGTACGCGGGTGGAGAAATTCCGCGCGGCCTGCGAAGCCATGGGCGCGCTGGCGATCGGCCACGGGGACGCGGGCTTCCAGTTCGACTTCCTCGGCGGCTACCGGATGCAGATCATGGTCTACGCCGGGGACGACGAGTTCCCGCCCAGCAGCCAGGTTTTGTACTCGGACAATTTTGAGACCGGCTTCGCCGCCGAAGACCGCGTCGTCGCCGGGGATATCCTCATCTCGGCGATCAAGGCAAATCTATAAAAGGCAGCACCGCACAATTGCGTCTGCGCGCTTCGGCGGATCTTTTCCGCCAATCCTGCGGTTTGAAAAGCTTGAAATACATACAGTATTCCTGCGCTTTTCAAATCTTGGCTTGGCGAAAAATCTCTCGCCGAATCTGCTTGCCGAATTGTGCGGTGCTGCCTCGACTCTATACTAAACAACAAACAGGGAGAATCACCATGGAATTCAAATACCGCGGCCTGCGGGCCAGACTCGAGCATGTGGACGTTACGGACGAGGAGGTCACCCGACAGCTGGTGCGCCTGCAGCAGCAGAGCCAGCGGCGCACCCCCGTCTTTGACCGCCCATCGCAGAATGGCGACGAGCTGGTCCTCGATTACGCCGGCTTCGCGGACGGCCAGCAGTTTGCCGGCGGCACGGCCGAAAAGCAGACGCTGGTCCTCGGCAGCGGCACGTTCATCCCCGGCTTTGAAGAGCAGCTCGTCGGCAAGAACCCCGGCGACGACGTGACGGTCCATGTGACCTTCCCGGCCCAGTATCACGCGCCGGAGCTGGCGGGCAAGGACGCGGAATTCCGCTGCCGCATCCACGAGATCCGCACCGTTGCGCCCTACGCGCTGGATGATACCTTCGCCAAGGAAGTCGGCGAGTGTGAGACCATGGACGAGATGCGGCAGAAGATGCGCACGAGTCTGGAGGACTACTACGCCGAGCGCGCGGAGATGGAGCTGCGGGAGCGGCTGCTGCACCAGGCCGCGGCAACCATGGACTTCACGCCCGATCCCGCCGAGATCAGCAAGGCCGTCGAGGAGCAGCTCGACACCATGTCTGCCCAGCTGGCGCAGAAGAATCTGACGCTGGAGGATTACTGCAAGTTCACGAACTTGACGCTCGACCAGATGCGCGAGGACGCCCGCCCCGGCGCGGAGCAGGCCGTACGCATCAAGGCGCTTGTGCGTAAGGTCGCGCAGCTGGAGGATCTGCACGCGGCCGAGGAGGATGTGGCGCAGGCGCTCAGCGAGATCTGCCGCGCCAACCACATGACCATGGAGGAGCTGCAGCCTTACTACGACGACGCCTTTGCCGCCGCCGTGGAATACAGCATCCTGCTGGCCAAGGTCACAAAGCTCATCCGCACCAGCGCCGTTCTGGAAGACTGACCCTGTCCCAAGGCTCCCCTTCCAGGGGCCGATTCCCCCTATCAGGGGGAAATGTCCCGAA
>ERZ1106976.1359-NODE-1359-length-24900-cov-5.230831_pt1 | contig 24900 bp, 17 predicted proteins | sample MGYA00403687_ERZ1106976 | MGnify/ENA primary metagenome ERZ1106976 (study PRJEB35170, sample SAMEA104062446) | human gut metagenome | biome: human gut; feature: human-associated habitat; material: faeces | place: Denmark | collected 2013-02-22 ... | reverse complement strand
AGCTCAGTTGGTAGAGCAACTGACTCTTAATCAGTGGGTCCTGGGTTCGAGTCCCTGAAGGTGTACCAAGTTGAATCCCGTGTATTTTGCACGGGATTTTTTGTTGTATGTATCTGCAACAGCCCGGCTGATTCAGTCGGGCTGTTGCTTTTGATCATTTCGGCAGGTGCAGGAAGCCGCCGGTGAAGGCAGCGGGGAAGGTGAAATTTTTCTGACCGTCAGCAAATTTTACATATATATGTTTATCAGCGATTGACTGTACTTTTCCTTCGCCGAATTTTTTATGTATTACGGTCATACCTACTGTTATTGACGATTCGTCAAAATCGGGGGTATTGCTGCGTTTTCTGTCGGGAACGGGTAAAGCGGCTTTGGGAACGGGTGATTTTATGCCGAACTTTTCGGTCACAAGAGGCGGAGTGGTTGGACTTGCAGCGGTGGACTTGCCTGACGGCTTAACGGATTTTACCGCTGATGACCGGGTGACTTCTTTCTTTAACTCCGCTATATCTTCTGTGGCTTCGGTAGGCTGAGGAGCGTTCATTGATTCCTGTTGATTATAGAACAGCTTTTTGTATTCATCTTTTCTTATGGCGGTATCCCAACCGCCTATTTCCTTATCGTTACGGTGCATATCAATTCCGGTATAGGTAAGGCTTGCGTCCTCGTAGCGTTTGAACTGGAAAATGGAATGATTCATAAGGCTGGAGTTGAAAACGCCGAGCGAACACAAAAGGTCGAAATCCTTTGTATCAAGGCCGGTCACTTTTTTGAAAAGACCGGGTTCAAGCTGGGTTATAACGTCCTTGAGGCAGGATTCACGGTAGTCGGTAAGGTACATAAATACGGGAATTCTTGAAGCGAATTTCATCAGCTTTTCCTGTACCTCCTTACGCTTTGACTTGAACTCCTTCTCGGCTTCGGTAAGCTCTTTCTTTTCTTTCGGGGTGAGCTTTTCCACGCCGTCTTTCTTCAGCTTCTTTACAGCCTCGGACTTGTTGATAATTACCTCAAGCTCCTTGTTGAGATTGCGGAAAGCCTCGATATTTTCAAGTGCGGTCATTGCCTCTGTGCTTGCCATCAGACGTTTTAATGTATCGTTATCAACGTTAACAAGAAGGGCGGACTGCCAGCGCTTTGCGAGGAGGGTTGCGGAAGTTCCGGCAAGGGTAATATCAAGAATAGCCTGTGCGTTTACCTGCTCCATAGTCGAGCCGTCATAGGCTAAGACGGGCAGGAAGTTTATAAATTCGCTGACGTTCTTTTCGGGGTTTGTGTTCTCGGAATTCAGATTGCAGGCATAGTCGGATATCTGGCGGAGCGCACGGTCAAGTGCAAAGTCGAACACATAGCATTCGTGCTTGATTATCTCGACTTCGCCCTTCTCATTTTTTACCGTCCAGGGCGATTGCACACGGAAAGCCGACTGGAAATAGGTTTCCGGGCTTTTAAGATTGCGGAGCATAAATATGCCTGTCCACGGCTTTACGGTAACGCCTGTTGTCAGCTTGCCGCAGGTGAGGGTTATTGTCCTTGTAACGAGAGGATCGCCCATAGAATCAATAACGGGCTTTACCGCATCAAGACCTACGCCCGCTTTTATACCGGCGCAGACGTTTATCTTATAGCCCTGATTGTAATAGTTGTTCTGACTTTGCATAAGAAGATTGTACATCGCAAAGCAGGACGCTACGCTCGGCAAAAACCATAGGGTGTGCGACAGTACGTTAAGAAGCCTTGTGTCTGAGAAGGGCATAGGCGGACGCTTGTCAACGCCAAGACTTACCGCAATTTTAAGGTCATCTACGCTTGCAGGCAGATATGCGCCACGGATAAGATCGAGCCATTTCTGCACCTCGTTCTCGTTTACGAAGCGAGCGTCCTCGCCTTTTCCCTTTGCGGAAAAGAACAGATTCAGATCGAAGCCGTCAAATTCTCCCTCAGAGGCCACAGAGCGTATACTTTCGGGAATTTTATAGGTCATCATTACCATACGGGGAAGTGACAGATAAGGGTTGTTTTCGCCCTTCCAGTTTTCTTTTGCGCTCTGTTCATCTGAATAAGTCCAGTTGAAAATCTGTTCTTCTATGAATTCACCGCTGTGCATTGCTCTGAACGGGGTACCGGACAGATAAAGGTAGTGTGACGAGGTTATCGGCAGAAAGGTTTCGTTTACGGCATTTCCTGCTTCTTCCTTCTGATATTTTTCTGCGTCAAAGTCTATATCTTCATCGTCGGGATCGTCAAACAGCTTCTTTGCGTTTTCTCTCCACGCTCCGAAATGGTATTCGTCAAATATGACTATATCCCAGTTGGTAGTATGGATAAACTCGTTCTTGTATTTTATACCGCCGTTTTCGTTAGTACCGAGCAGATCCTGAAACGAGCCGAAAACTACTATCGGTCTTGTGCTGTCGGCATTGTAATATGCCTCATCGATATTCTGCTTGTTATTATGTGCGTCCTTGTTTGAAACGTACTGCCAGCCCTCAAAATCAACGTGAGTTCTTAAGTCCTCGCTCCACGCCGACTCTACGGCAGGCTTGAAGGTGAGAATAAGAATATGCTTGAAATTCATCTTCTTGCAAAGCTCATAAGCGGCGAAGGTCTTGCCAAAACGCATTTTTGCATTCCACAGGAATTTTGGTATGCGCTCAGGCTCGGTCTTTTTAATGTTTTCAAAGTATTCAATTGTGCGGTCTACCGCTTTACTCTGTTCCGGACGCATTTTAAAGTCGGCGGTGCGGTATTCATCCGTCCTTTCGCCAGTACGAAGCTCACGCACGGCGGAGCGTACATCATTTACGGTACAGTTGTACCATTCGTTTTTGTCGGTGTTTTCGTTAAGACGGTGAAAGCCGTTACGTTTAAGAACGGCGTGTACGTCATGGTCGTTGAAGCACGAGCCGTCAGGACGCATTGCCGATTCCTCGCAAAGCACGGTGTAGCTTATCGCACTTGTATGGAGCTGTTCTTTTATACGCTGCTTTACATCACGGTCGGTGTAGCCTACTTTTATGTAGCCGTCGTGAGTTGTAACGCCGTTCAGCTTGTAGGCATAGATAGTCGGGTTTACCTCGGGGCGAGGGGTCACATACTTTTCAAATACGTCAGCCATTGTTTTCACCGCCTAAATCCATCGGTCTTATCATAGACTCGATAAAGTTTATTTCTTCGTCTGTGAGATTGTATTTTTCGTAGAGTTCGGAATCTGTCCACGGTTTTGAGAAGTCTTGGAGGGGGACGAATAAAAATTTATCTTTAGAAATATTGATTGATGTCAGTGCTTGAAGCAGTAAGAATCTGAAAAATTTTGTTTTCATATAGTCACAAAGATTATTTGCTTCTATTTCGTTTTCAAAAGAACCTATACACAAATAGGTTTCTGTACATACTTCGTTAGGTTTAAGCACACGCATTGTTGATGAAATGACTAAATACGTTCCGTCAGTGGATGGTTTATTGCCACCTGACATTGCTTTTGTCATTATCACTTTATATTTGTTCAATAAATTATCTCTGTCTGATATTTCATTCTTGGTGATATACGATTTGCCATTCAGCGAATACAGTACACAATCTTCTTTTATATATTCATTATGTCCGATTTCCTTGCTGAACAAATTGAAGCAATTTCTTGAATGAACAATATTATCGAGATACTGTTTAGAAACGCTTTTTATTTTTCTTATAATCTGTACAGCTGTATTATCTCTTACAAATATAGGGTATTCATTTAATTTGCGAATAGTGCTTGATATTTGTTCGCCTGCACTCATATTCACTACTTTACATTCGCCATTATAATCAAAGCCCCATAGGAAGTAACAAATTCCGCCCGCAATAGTTACTCCTGGAAAACAATCCGCGCTGTTAGCATAATCAACTATCGCGGATATTTTTCCAGAATTGAGCATCATATTTCTAAAATCATCAAGTCCTTTACCGCCAGCAAACCAACGAGAAGGAACTATCATTGTTAAATAACGAGGTTTCATCTTAAAAGCCTGATAGACAAACTCATGATACATAGGCATAGCACTAGAACCCGTTCCACCACCATCTCTCAACTGATACGGCGGATTTGAAATAATAACATCGAACTTCATGTCAAAAATCTCCTCGGGGTGTAATGTATGTATCCATTCATACGCATAATATTCACGTTCTTCGCCACGGTCGTACTGCGTTTCGGACGCACCGCAGAAGATACATCTTCCGGACTTGTCGAACGAGTGGGGGATACGCTTGAAACGGATATTTCCGTCCGAATTTTCAAAGTGTGTTACCGAAAAAGCACTGTTTGCGTATTTACTGCAATAAAGGCTTCTGCGTGAGAGCAGGCTTGTAAGCTCGGTTATCGCAATGCCGTAAAGCTGATTTTTAAAAATATGGTCTATTCGCTGCTGTCTGTCGGGGATAACGGCTTCAAGACCTTTTATAAGGCGCTTTGCAATCTCACGCAGGAAAACTCCCGTTTTCACGGCGGGGTCGAGAAACTTTGTATCGGGAGATGAGAAAAGCTCCTGCGGGAGCATATCGAGCATTTTGTTTACTATCTCCGGAGGTGTGAAAACCTCATCGTTTGAGAGATTGGCAAGGCAGGACAGAACATCGGGGTTGTATACCTTTTCGTAAAGTCCGCTTAAAATTCCGGTTGAAATATTATCATCCATTTTCCCATAACCTCCTGTAGTTGCATATATACTTCCGTAAAAAAGTACCCTCGCCTTCTGTGCTGTCGCTGAGGGTGAGCTGAGAAGCCTTTTCCTTATTGCCGTTCACCAGTTCGTCAAAGCTGTAATCGCTACGCTGTATATTACTGCCGAAAACGAATGCCCACTCGGAAAAGACTATATCCTGTTCGGTATCGCTGCAGTTTTCGTCTACGCACTTAAGAGTAAGGGCGTTTCCGCAGACGATATTTCTTGACAGGATAAAGCGGACGGATTTTCTTGTATCATCGTTGCATTCTTTTTTGCAGACGGATTTGTATTGCTTGTCCCACTGCTTAAACAGCCGTTCACGGCAGGTTTCGACATTATCAGCCATTATATCGACACCGTAAAGACTGCTTACCGCAAGGAGCGAGTATTTTTCATATTCAAGAGGACTGCGACCGTATTCAGACTTTACGACCGACAGCTTTCTTGCGAGAATTTCGGTAAGGAAATTGCCCGTTCCGCAGGCGGGTTCAAGAAAACGGCTGTCGATACGCTCGGTTTCCTGTTTTACAAGGTCGCACATTGCCTTTACTTCACGCTCGGCGGTGAAAACCTCGCCGTGTTCGGTCACACGTTGTCTGGATTTTATTTGTTGTTGCACTTAATCACCCGTTTTGAGCAAATTTATCAATTAATTCTGAGTAAATTCGTTTTTATATCAAATATTATAGCATAATGATGCAAATTTATCAAGTTGCACCTGTTACAATTTGATTATAAATCAAATTTGAGGTGGATAAATGAACGATGCTTTTGATTTCGGCTTGATTCTGAAAGGGCTCAGAAAAGAAAAAGGCTGGACGCAGGAAGAACTGGCAAATAAAATAAACAAGGAAAGCTCAATAATCAGCAGATATGAAAAAAATCTGCAAAGCCCTACTTTTGATACGGTAAGAGCGTTTTCGGCTTTATTCAACGTTTCTATGGACTATCTGTCGGGTATGGAACGTCAATCGAATATTTCTACTATAGGTCTTAACGAAAAGCAAAGAAATATAATAACACAGTTAATTGAGCAATTCCGTGAGCATAACGTAATAACAAGCAAACAGCTTACCGATAAGCAATCGTGTTTACTCGGTCAGATACTGGCGGAATTTCTGAAATAAACGCAAAGCACCGCCTGCACGGAAAATGTGCGGGCGGTGCTTGAAAATCGCATAAGAAAAAGCGGTCACGGGGCTGTATCTTTCCCTGTGACCGCTTGATTATTTAATTTATGTCTGCTCACGCTTTTTGAGTATCTTGCGGAAGGTAAGAGCGAAGATAACTGTACAGCAGATCGCCGAGGTAGCATCCGCTACCGATTCAGCGAGATATACACCCTTTACACCGAGAAAATTCGGCAGGATAAGGGCAAGAGGGATAAGCAGTATCACTTTACGCAAAAGGGCTATGAACAGTGAAATTTTAGCCTGACCGAGAGCAACAAACATACTCTGGCAGGTACGCTGAAGTCCGAATATGGTCATGCCTGTAAGGAAAAGAGGCATCATTCTGCCGACTGTTTTTATAAGTGCGGTATCGTCTGTGAACATTCCTGCGACAAATTCGGGAAAGGTAATCATAAACAGGTTTGACAGGGCGAAGAACGAGAACATAATTATCACGGAATATTTAAAGCAGAGGCGGACACGGTCTGTGTTGCCCTTGCCGTAATTGTAGCTGACTATCGGAACAAAGCCCTGCGCAAAGCCGCTCAAAGGCACGGCGGCAAACTGCATTGCGCTCTGCATTACCGTAAGTGTGCTGACGTATATATCGCCGTATGCGCTCAGCGAGCCGTTGAGAACGAAGCCGACAAGACTTTCCGTACTTGCCATTATAAACGGGGCGATGCCAAGAGCAAACAGCGAGCCGATTATTTTTATATCAAGCTTAAGATATTTCGGCTTTATTTTCAAAGTCGCTTTGTCGGATACAAGAAATCCTACTATTATAAAGGCGCTTACCGCCTGTGATATTACCGTTGCGAGAGCGGCGCCCGTTACGCCCATACCGAACACATAGATAAAAAGCGGATCAAGGCCTATGTTGAGGATCGCACCGATTATTACGGCTATCATTGAAATTCCGGGTCTGCCCTGTGCATTTATGAACGAATTAAGTCCGGTTGCGAACATTACGAACAGAGTGCCTGTAAGGTATACCGAGAGGTAGTCTGTGGCATAGCCGATAGTAGCATCGCTTGCGCCGATAAGGCGGAGCAGGGGCTCCATAAAGATGTAGGTTATGCCCGATGTTACTACAGCAAACAGCACAAGCAGTGAAAAGCCGTTGCCGAGTATCCTGTGCGCTCTTTCACGGTCGCCCTTGCCGAGCGCTATTGAGGCGAGCGGTGCGCCGCCACCGCCGACTATCTGTGAAAATGCCGAGATAAGAATGATTATTGAACTTGTAACACCGATACCTGCCAGCGCATCAGTGCCGATAAGCTCTATGTGTCCGATGAAGACCCTGTCAACTATGCTGTACAGCAGGTTTATAAGCTGTGCCGCAAAGCCCGGCAGTGCCATTTTAAGTATAAGAGGCAGCATCGAGGCTGTGCCGAGCCGTTCTTCGTATTTGTTATCCATTTATAGTATCTCCGTGTTTTGTCTTTCTATTTATAAAGTATAGCACTTAACAGAAGAAAAGTCAAAGCAGGGCGGGCGGCAATGTGCCGCTTCAAATTCCGCCTGTGGAAATGTGCCGCTTCAAATTCCGCCGTTCTGGCAGTTGGCGGTTGGCGGTTGGGTGAATAAGACTTGAGAACAGAATCTCATACTTTTGTAGAATCGGCTGAAGTTTTGTGAAAAGCGGTTTGCACTATAAAAAACAAAAAGACAGCGCCAATCGGCACTGCCTTTAATGTTTATAAATTTATTGCAATTACGCCTGTTCGCTTGGGGCAAAGCCTGTTCTTTTCAGAGCCTTTGAAATTGCGAGAGCGGCAAAGTATGCGAGAACTACGCTTGCTATATCCTTTATAAGATAGGGAGCGGATACGAGCAGGAAGCTGGATAACAGATCCTTGCCTGCGACGAGAGCGTACTGTACAAATCCGCAGATATGGCAAGCGGCAACGCCTAAGATGCCCATTGCTATTCTAAGCGGTACACGGAACTTTTCGGGCATATTTCTGAATGCGATTCCGCTGATGGCCGCCATAGCGATAAAGCCGATTATAAATCCGCCCGTAGGACCTACTATTGAAGCGATTCCGCCCTTGAAGCCGCTGAATACGGGAACGCCTACCGCACCGAGCAGAACATAAACGACCGTTGAAACGGTTGCTCTTGCCGTGCAGAGATAAAAGCCGCAGAGGGCTATTGCAAAGGTCTGTAATGTAACCGGTACGCCGGAGGGCATCGGTATCGCTATCTGCGAAAGTACTGCCGTAATTGCCGCAAAGAGCGCACAAAGTACGATTGTTGTGATTTTCTGTCTGTTCATATTTTTTGTTTCCTTTCCATTTTGTCAAACGACTTTAACAGAATACCACCGACAGCGCCTCGTGTCAACCGAACTGCACAAATGGGTGACAATCGAGAATGGTCTGCGTTATAACTTAATAACCTGATTGTACAAAATAACTAAAAGTTATGTGGTAAATGTGTGAAAAATGCAAATTGATTTTTTGGCGGGCAGAGGTTATAATTAGTTTAATTGAGAATGTTGTAAACTTTTAACAACACTCATAAGAACGAAACATATACAAATTGTTTGGAGGTAATTAAAATGAAGTTATTAAAGGTATTATCCGCAAGTGCGGTTGCAGCTGCAGTAGCATCTACATTAGTAGTAGCAGCAGGTGCCGAAAAGGCAGGTCTTGGTTTCCAGACAGCTAACTGGCTGTTCAGAAACAACCTTGAGCAGAGCAAGATTTATGTTTGCGACACAAACGCCGAAGAAGGTAGCGGCGAGGCTGTAGGTGATGAGTATTTTGCACGTCCCGGTTCATTTGAAGATGTAACGATCGACAAGGACGGTACATATACAGCTAAGCTGACAGGTATAGAGGGTAAGGATCTTGGTGACAATGTAGCTACAGGCTTCAATGTTCTTAAGCTCTACACAAACATCGTTGTTGAAGATCACCCTGATCTTGTTATCACACTTACAAGCATTAAGTTCTCAGGCACAGAAATGCTTTCTGCTCCCGTTTCATTCGACTATGTTGAAGGCAACGACATCGCTGACTTAGATACAACAAAGCCCGATGCAAACTGTGCTGATAATAAGGATGCAGTCGTAGCAGGCTTAGCAGGCGTTCCGATCATCAACTCATGGTCACCTGACGCAGAAATCCTTGATGACAAGGCAGGCAACTTTGCAAGTGATATTGAAGTTACATTTGATGTAACAGGCTATGATAAGGCTCCTGCTGATACAGATGCTCCTGCAGATACAGATGCTCCTGCAGATACAGATGCTCCCGCTACAGAAGCTCCTGCAACAACAGGCGATTCTACAAAGCCCAACACAAACACAGGTGTTGAAGGCGTTGCAGCAGTTGCAGGTGTTGCACTCCTCGCAGCAGGTGCAGTAGTAGTTGCTAAGAAGAGAAAGTAATCTTAAAAAGATTAACGAATAACGACAGCCCTCATTCGTGAGGGCTGTTTTAATATCACGACCGAAAGAGGAAATATGAAAAAATCTATAATCAGACGTGCGATAGCTGTGTTTATTGCGGCGGCTATGCTTGCAGGCTGTGCGGCGCAGGACAGCGGTGTATTATCGTCTGTCGGAAACAGCTCGGCGACCGAAAGCAATGAATCGTATGTTGAGGATACGAGCAGTGTTGATGAAAATTCCGAGGTTACTTCCGTTGACAGCTCAGTAACAGAGAGCGACACATCTTCCGATACCTCCGAACAGGAAGAAAGTAATACTTCAAAGCAGGAAAATACATCAAAGGCAGATAACACCGAGAAGCCTGCCGATACGACAAAGGTACAGGCAACTGCCGACACGAAAAATAACAGCCAGAGCAAGCCTGCGGCTTCTTCAAGCAATTTCACTGTTCAGTGGAAGAAGTCGAGCAGCTGGGAAGAAGGCGGTAAGAAGTGCGGAGGTTATGAGATCGTTATAACCAATAACGGCGATACGGTGAACAGCTGGACGGCAAAGGTAACCGTCCCCGGCAATACAAAGCTGATGTCGCAGTGGAACGGAATATTCAGCATTTCGGGAAACACAATGACGGTCAAGAACGAGAGCTACAACGGAACTATAGAAAAGGGAAAGAGCGTTTCATTCGGTTTTAATTATTCGGCTGACGCTTATATCAATGAGGGTAAAGTGACTGTAAACGGAAGTACCGCAGGAACGAGTGCCGGAAATAACAGCAACAATAATAATAACAATAATAATACGTCAACGACCAAAAAGCCGGCGGCAACAGTTCCTCCGGCACCGAGCGACCCTAAAGGCACTACACCGGTATCACAGCACGGTCAGCTTTCGGTAAAGAACGGACAGCTTGTCGATAAGAGCGGCAAGGGTTATCAGCTCAGAGGAATGAGTACGCACGGGCTTACATGGTTCCCCGAATTCGTAAATGAGAGTGCATTCAAAACGCTCCGTGACGACTGGAACACGAATGTTGTCCGTCTTGCAATGTATGTTGACGAGTGGGGCAACGGTCAGTGCTATATGGGCAACAAGAGCGGAAGCCTTGAACTGCTTGAAAAGGGCGTTGACATCTGCATCAAGCTGGATATGTATGTTATCATTGACTGGCACGTTCTTAATCCCGGTGACCCGTCCAAGTATACAAACGAAGCAAAGTCCTTCTTTGAAAAGGTGTCAAAGAGATATGCAAAATATCCGAATGTAATTTACGAGATATGCAACGAGCCGAACGGCGGTGCATCGTGGAGCGGTAATATCAAGCCGTATGCTGAAAAGATAATACCCGTTATCCGCAAGAATGCGCCGAACTCGGTAATTATAGTAGGTACGCCAACATGGAGCCAGGAGATCGACAAGCCGCTTTCCGATCCGCTGAGCTACAAGAATGTAATGTATGCGTTCCACTTCTATGCGGCAACTCACGCAGGACTTCGTTCAAATGTAGAAAACTGCGTGGCACAGGGACTGCCGGTATTCGTGTCGGAATTCGGTACTTGTGACGCATCGGGCGGAGGTGCGAACGACTTCAACGAAACGCAGAAGTGGCTTAGCTATTTTGACAAGCAAGGCATAAGCTACTGTAACTGGAGTATCTGCAACAAGGATGAAACCTGCTCGGTACTGCGGCCTGGAACATCGGCAAACGGTAACTGGAGCGAGAGCGATCTCACCGAAAACGGCAAGTGGATGCGTAACTGGTTCCGCAAGCACTAATGTGCCCGTGGGGCACGGCAAATTCCGACCTTTTGAAATGAAGGTGGTTGGCGTGACTTTGTGGGACGGTCGGGGTTTGACGATAGCCCGGAATAATCAGTAATAAAAAATCCGTGTCAGGCGACACGGATTTTTTCTGTTATAGCTGTTTTAATATGTGCAAGACCGTTTGCGATAAGGCATTGACCGGGGTAATATAGGGCAAGGCAGAAATTCGAGAACGGAAAATCTATTTTTGAGAAGTACGCCATCAGGAGCATTATATCGGATATAAGGAACAGCACGCTGCCGAGCGCAAGTATAAGGTTGAATCTGTTCTTTATGCGGATAAAGTTCATTATTGCTTTGCCTGTCATAATGCAGATAATAACAGCGTATGAAATGCCGATGATCTTCATAAGCGACGAGCCGAAGTCAAGAAGCGGTGAGAACATCATAAACAGCACTATTGGGATAAATATTATAATTGCGGGGATAAAGTCGGTGGGTCGGGGCTTTTGCATCAGCGAATATGCTATGTAGTAGCAGATATGACCTAATGCGAAAATCGCCGCTCCTGCGATGAAATTTAAGTTTATCGCTATATCTGCGCTCATTGCAAAGAATACGCCGACGGTCAGTATTACTGACGGCAGTTTCTTATCGGGGAAGTATTTCAGGGCGTATATCAGATTTACTGCGGCGGCAAGCATAAAGAAAACGCTTGCGGTTATTTTTATCGGGTAGAGATGAGTAATTATCAGAGCTGTATCGCAAGCAAGCGATAAGCCGAGAAAAATAATGTTGAGCGGTAAAACGAGTTTTTTCATATATTTGTTTCCTCAGTCTGATTATTCAGTTCGATATTGATTTTTCTTGTGTATCGGGATAGCGGATATTCTCCGTCGTGGGATTCTCCGAAAAAGTAAGCGGACATATTTCCCGCCTGCGTAACTCTTGTAACTCCTGCACAGAGCAACAGGTCGGTAAGTTCTGCTCTGTCAGCCTTGCCGCAGATAAGCCCTGCGGTCTGCAGAAAGCCTTTTGCATTTCTCAGTGTACGCATTATGTTCTTTCTCGGGAGCCTTTTTACAAGCACATTGCACATCATAGGCGACAGTTCAAGTTCAAAGTCGTCTTTTATGATAAGGCTGCAATTCTTACCGTAAGATACGTCGGGAGAAATTTGCCGTATCCCGATTGCCTGTTCAAGACGGGCGGAGTAGCTTATGAGCGTATCTCTCGCCCGTGTGCCTATAGAGGTGTTCCTGTGTTTCCCGACTGCCGCTTCAAGATACGGAAGGAACATTTCGCAGAATCGGGTGAGCTCGGTTTTATCATCGGTGTCAATAAACACGGTCTGGCAGGAACTGCAGAGCAGCTGCTTTGTAGAGGCTATATGCCCGGCAAGAGCCGAAAATTCATCTGTATGGTTTGCGTAATCGGAAATGTAGCAGAAGCCGAGCTTGTGTCCCCATTCAATCAGCTTAACTCCCGGCGGAGCAAGTGAACGCACTGCTTTTACGGCTTCAGTACCGCCCCATACCACTATGCCGTCGGCAAAGCCTGCAAGCGTCTGGATGGTACGCACATCGCTTGACGGGGTATCAAAGACATATATGTAGCGTGACAGCAAAGGCTCATATTTGCAAAGTCGCTTTATTATGCGGATCGACAAGCCCTTATCGGCGGACGGAAGCTTCAGTATATTGATATTGCCTGCAAGAAGCCCTTCTGCAACGCTCATCACGGGTAAGCCGTCGGCATTTCCTGCGGCTATGTGGAACAGAACGCCGAGAGGTTTTGTCTGAATTTTTATTTTCGGAGTGATGCCGTTCGGAGAACCGATAAAGCCGTCTGAATCTCCGAGTTCGGTTTTCAGCCTGTATTCAAGATTTTCACGGCTGAGGCAGGCGAGTATAAGCTGTTTATAGTAACTTACATTTTCAACGTCAAGCGCTGAGAGCATATCGTCAAAAGCACCGTTTTCTATATCCGTGCTGATTTTTTCGGCGGCAAGCATGACCTGCTTAGCAGAAAGCCGGCAGTTTCCGAGAGTGTCGCATATTCTGTCTTCAAAACGGGCTAACAGCTTGTCACACATATCGTTTTCGTATATTTCGCCATCAAAGAAAATCATACGTTCACACCCTTTATTATCTCTTCTGCGCCTGCCGCACAGGTCTTTATATCCTCCGGCGCAACTCTGCCGACAATTTCAAGAAACGGCGTTTTCAGTCCGCAGGAACATTCGCTTCCGTTATGAAGTATGCCGAGGTCATCTGTCATTACGGAAAGCACCGGGGTAGCTTTAACCATAGGAGTTATCAGGTTTACAAGTCCTGTCTTGCCGTTTTCAAGCGGTTTTAACGTATCGACATCTCTGATTATAACTCTGCTGTAAGCAGGAACGTGGAAGTGATGTTCCTTGCAGTCGCAGTATAAAATCGGATGCTCTACCGCTCCGAAAAATTCGATAATATCGTTTTCCTTTATGCCGAGTACCTTTTCGGCAAGGCTGTAAAAGGAATTTTTGTCGGCTTGCTCGGCATAGAACTGTTTCCAGCCGCCGCCGAGCATTATGCGTGAGCCTTTCGGCATTTTAAGATAAATTTTACGTTCGTCCATTATTCTCAGCAGAAAATAAGTATAAGCCGGAAACCCCATGAATCTTGTCGGGAAACGTGAACGTGAATGCCTGACAATAAGATCTATAATCCTGTCAAAGTCGGGGGAATAGCCGCCTTTTTTATATGTCAGGATATAATTGCGGCTCAGTGCAGGAGCGAAGAATGTCGCACCGAAAGCCGTCTTTGTTACGGCGGTCTTGTTTCCTCTGTGGTGCTTGTAACCCATAATGATATAGTGGCACGGAACGGGAGATAACAGATTTCTCAGCTTTGATACACGCATAACCATTTTAAGTCCGCAGAGAAGACCGCCCGTGTCAAAGGCTATCGTGCTTTTCCTGCCGCTTGTGCCGGAGGAAGTCGCTTTTATAAGCGGAATACAGCCTTTATTGAAAATCTGCTTTTTCTTGAACAGCAATGTGGGTATCACGGGAAGTCCGGACGCATCCGAGGGAGAGGATATACCGAGATTTTCGCATATTCTGCGGTAGTCGTCGCAATGGGAAACGCAGTAGCAGAAATTTTCTTTTACGGCTTTGGTGAACAGTTCGTCGGAACTATCGGAATGCGGGTCTTTTACCCAAAAGAGCAATCGTCTGTATTTCATCGGTCTTCCTCCGCTGTTTAAATACTTAATATAGTAAAATGATAACATAAATAGCACGGCGTGTCAATAAACGGTAAAACAAATGCGTTTTACTTAATTACCGTGTAACCTGTTACATTGCCTTGCTGATAATTTCGTGTGAAAACGGCGTAAAATTATCGGAAATCTGTAGACAATGACGATTATTTGTGATACAATAATAATAACACCTGTCGCAGAGGTTTTTTGTTTTGCGAATGCAAGTAAACGATTACTCAAAACGTAAGCGGTACATAACAAAAAAATGCGGCGGTATTATGACAGATTTATAAAGCAGAGAATAAACTGCACAGAAAGGAATTTTTGCTATGAAGAACATACCCGATGTAAAGCTCGGAATTGCGGCTGTAAGCCGTGACTGTTTTCCCATGAGCCTTTCAGCTTCAAGATGTGAGGCTGTTGTAAAGGCATGTAAGGAGATCGGTGTTGACGTATTCAAATGTCCCACCACTATCGAAAGCGAAACACATATGATGCAGGCTCTTGAAGAGCTTAAGGGCGCAGGCTGCAACGCACTTGTCGTATACCTCGGAAACTTCGGTCCCGAGTCGGCTGAAACACTGCTTGCAAAGTACTTTGACGGTCCTGTAATGTTCGTTGCTGCGGCAGAGGAAACACAGGATAACTTAGTAGGCGGCAGAGGCGACGCTTACTGCGGCGTACTGAATGCAAGCTACAACTTAGCACTCAGAAACATCAAGGCATACATACCCGAATACCCTGTAGGAACAGCTACAGAGGTTGCAGATATGATAAAGGAATTTATCCCTGTTGCAAGAGCCGTTATCGGTCTTAACAACTTAAAGGTTATCTCATTCGGTCCTCGTCCTCAGGACTTCCTCGCTTGTAACGCTCCTATAAAGCAGCTTTACAACCTTGGCGTTGAGATTGAAGAGAACTCGGAGCTTGACCTTTATGCCGCATTCAACGAGCATAAGAATGACGCAAGAATCCCCGAAGTTGTTGCAGATATGGAAAAGGAACTTGGTGACGGCAACAAGATGCCCGGTATCCTGCCCAGACTTGCACAGCTTGAGATCACACTGCTTGACTGGATGGAAGCACATAAGGGAAGCAGAAAGTACGTTGTATTCGCTAACAAGTGCTGGCCCTCATTCCAGACACAGTTCGGCTGTGTTCCCTGCTATGTAAACTCAAGACTTACAGCAAGAGGAATCCCCGTAGCGTGCGAGGTTGATATTTACGGTGCAATCAGCGAATATATCGGCACCTGCATTTCAGAAGACGCAGTTACACTGCTCGACATCAACAACTCTGTTCCTGCAGATATGTATGTTGAGTCTATCAAGGACAAGTACAACTACACACTCAAGGATACATTCATGGGCTTCCACTGCGGTAATACGGCTTCATGCAAGCTGACAAGCAAGACTATGAAGTATCAGCTTATCATGCACAGAGGTCTTGAGCCTGATAAGGAGCCTGATATCACAAGAGGTACGCTCGAGGGCGACATCGTTCCCGGCGACATCACATTCTTCCGTTTACAGAGCACGGCAGACGCTAAGCTGAGAGCTTATGTTGCCGAGGGTGAAGTTCTCCCTGTTGCTACACGTTCATTCGGCGCTATCGGCGTATTCGCTATCCCCGAAATGGGAAGATTCTACCGCAACGTTCTTATCAAGAAGAACTATCCTCACCACGGTGCAGTAGCATTCGGTCACTACGGCAAGGCTATCTTCGATACACTGAAGTATCTCGGCGTTGAGGATCTTGAATTCAACCGTCCCGCAGGTATGCTGTATGACGGTGAGAATCCTTACGCTAAGTATTGATTGTATCATATTAGCGTTACGGACGCTTGACAAATAATCGTTAAACGTGTATAATATAGTTAGACACGAAAGTTATTGCCTGACTGCATTTCACGCATAAAGGCGAAAGCCCTGAGAGCTGCAACTCTCAGGGCTTTCTTTTTGGGTTACTTGTCGGACTTGAATCTGTCTAACCACTTGCTTATGTAATTTGCAACTACACTTGCCATAACAGATAATACGAAAGTTATTAAATCCACTGCATTTCACCTCCTTCCTTGCGGAAGAAGCCGACAATGGAAAAAGTATATCATATTCGAACATATTCTGTCAATTACTGATATTTTTGCATTAGCAATTTATTTTTGCGAATATACTATCATTAATATCCGCCGGTAACGGAGGTAAAGTAAAGTTCGAACCGATAGAACGGCGAATTTGAAGCGGCTCACAGCCGCCCGCCGTCAACGCAACCTACGCATATTGCCAATATTGAGAAAGGCGAATTGTCAGCGGCGACCCGCCGCACTTGCAAAAACGGGGGATTTGTGGTACAATAAAACTACTTATTGACTAAAGTTTCGCTGTACAGGGGAGTACGGCGGTTGAAAGGATAAAGCTGATGGCAAAGAAAAATTATGACGACAACAGTCTTAAACAGCTGAAAGGACCCGATCAGGTGCGGCTGCGTCCCGGTGTTATATTCGGCTCGGACGGGCTTGACGGCTGTTGTCACTCCGTGTTTGAGATACTTTCAAACTCGATAGACGAGGCGAGAGAGGGCTTTGGAAAGAAAATAATCGTTACACGCTTCCTTGATAAAAGCATTGAAGTGCAGGACTACGGCAGAGGTATACCGATAGACTTCAATAAAAACGAGGAGAAGTACAACTGGGAGCTTGCCTTCTGCACACTGTACGCAGGCGGTAAGTACGATAACAACAGCGGAGATAACTACTCATATTCGCTCGGCCTTAACGGTCTTGGCCTTTGCTCGACGCAGTTTGCGGCTGAGTATATGGAGGTCGAGAGCAATAACGGAACGTGGATATACGACCTGAGATTTGAAAAGGGATACAACGTTGAAAAGGAAGAAAGAGGCTTCCGCCGTCACCAGTCGGACGGAACAACGGGTACAAAAATCAAGTGGAAACCAGACCTTGATGTATTTACAGACATTGACGTACCGTTTGAATATTTTGACGATGTTCTGCGCAGACAGGCGGTAGTAAATGACGGGCTGACCTTTGTGTTGAGAAACGAAGTGCGTGACGAGGAAACAGGCGAAACACGCTTTGAAGAGCATATCTACTGCTATGAAAACGGTATCAGCGACTATCTGAAAGAAATCGTAGGCGATACCGCACTCACGACCGAGCAGGTATGGAGCGCACAGCGTACAGGTAAGGACAGAGAGGACAAGCCGGAATACAAGGTAAAGATGAAGGTCGCTTTTGTATTCTCAAACAAAGTACAGCTTATACAGCACTATCATAATTCAAGCTGGCTTGAGCACGGCGGAAGTCCCGACAAGGCTATGCAGGCGGCATTCACAAATCAGATAGACGGCTGGCTGAAAGCCAACAGCAAGTACAACAAGACCGAGGGCAAGATAAAATTTACCGATATTGCCGACTGCCTTGTGTTTATATCTTCAAACTTCTCAACACAGACAAGCTATGAGAACCAGACGAAAAAGAGCATTACCAATAAATTTATACAGGAGGCTAAGACCGACTGGCTGAAGCATCAGCTTGAAGTGTACTTCCTTGAAAACCCGGACGAAGCGGTCAAGATATGCGAGCAGGTGCTGATAAACAAGCGTGCCCGTGAAAATGCCGCAAAGGCAAGAGATACAATAAAGAAACAGCTTTCGGGCAAGATAGACCTTGCGAACAGGATACCGAAGTTCGTTGACTGCAGGAGTAAGGACACGGCAAGACGAGAGCTTTATATAGTGGAGGGTGACTCGGCTTTAGGCGCTGTAAAGCAGGCGAGGGACGCAGACTATCAGGCGGTAATGCCTGTAAGAGGTAAGACGCTCAACTGCCTTAAGGCAAGCTATGACAAGATATTCAAGAGCGAAATTATCACGAACCTTATGAAGATACTCGGCTGCGGTGTTGAGGTAAAGGCAAAGGCGAATAAAGACCTTTCAACCTTTGATTTAAATAATCTCAGGTGGGAAAAGATAATTATCTGCACCGATGCGGACTATGACGGATACCAGATAAGAACGCTTATTCTTACTATGCTGTACAGACTTGTTCCGACCGTAATAGAAAAGGGCTTTGTGTATATTGCTGAGTCGCCGCTTTATGAGATAAACAGCAAGGATATGACCTACTTTGCCTATACAGAAGCAGAAAAACAGAGGATACTTGCCGATATAGGCGAGCAGAAGTATAAGATACAGCGTTCAAAGGGTCTTGGTGAGAACGAACCGGAAATGATGTCGCTTACCACTATGAACCCAGAAACAAGACGGCTTATAAGAGTAATGCCGGAGGACGCACAGAAAACGCAGGAAATATTCGAGCTGCTGCTCGGTGATAACCTTGACGGAAGAAAGGACTATATCCGTGACTACGGCTATAAGTACCTTGACGATATAGACGTATCTTGAGCGGAGGATATATGGAAATTAACAGGATAGAGGTAATATCTGCCGTAGTGTCGGAGATGATAGCGATGCTGCCCGAGGAAAGACGGCAGAAAGCGTACATTCATCTTTTCGGCACGGCGCAGACGGCAGGGTTTATCGCACTGCGCAGAGGTGTGAACGCAGAGCTTGCGCAGATAAGCGGACTGCTCCACGACTACCGTAAATATCTGACGGGTGTTGACGAAAAGCGCGCAGAGGAAAGTGCTGACGCTGTAATGCCGATACTGGCAAAGACGGGGCTTTTCAGCGTGTGCGAGATAGGCAATATCACAAGAGCGATAGCAAACCACAGCGACAAGGAAAATGTCGGGCTTCCGCTTGACGAGGTACTGAAAGACGCAGATATTCTGCAGCACGTTTTACAGAATACAACGCTCCCCATAAGAGATAAATACGAGAAACGCTTTGAAAAGCTGAAAAAAGAGTTTTCGCTCTGAGCAGGGTATAAAGCTAAAAAGAGGTATAGATTTTGAGAAAAGGAAAGAACGAAAAGAGCGAGAAGAAGGTCGCTCCGAATAAAAACGCTTATATAGAGGGCGCAGGCATTGTCGAAAATCAGCCGATAACCGATACGCTGACCGAAAACTATATGCCGTATGCTATGAGCGTTATAGTTTCCCGTGCGCTCCCCGAAATTGACGGTTTCAAGCCGTCACACAGAAAACTGCTGTATACGATGTACAAGATGGGTCTGCTTACGGGGGCAAGAACAAAGTCGGCGAACATTGTCGGACAGACGATGAAATTAAATCCGCACGGCGATATGGCAATATACGAAACGATGGTAAGACTTGCAAGGGGCAACGAGGCACTTCTGCACCCGTATGTTGACAGCAAGGGTAACTTCGGCAAGGCATATTCAAGAGATATGTCGTTTGCGGCATCACGATATACGGAGGCCAAGCTTGACCCTATCTGCGCAGAAATATTTGCGGATATTGACCGTGATATAGTTGACTTTGTGCCGAATTACGATAACTCAATGACAGAGCCTGTACTGCTCCCTACAAGATTTCCTGCGGTACTGGTAAACAATAACGTCGGTATCGCCGTATCTATGGCGAGCAATATCTGCTCCTTCAATCTGTCGGAGGTATGTGAAACAGCCGCCGCACTTATGAAAAATCCCGAACACGATATTGTATCCACGCTTAAAGGACCCGATTTCCCCGGCGGAGGCTTCATATTACAGGACGAGAACGAGCTTCGCCGTATATATGCCACCGGACGTGGAAGCGTAAAGGTACGCAGTAAGTATATCTATGACAAAGCGGCAAACTGTATCGAAGTGACCGAGATTCCGCCTACAACAACTATCGAGGCTATAATAGACAAGATAGTTGAGCAGGTAAAGCTGGGCAAGCTGAAAGAAATCTCCGATGTGCGTGACGAGTCGGACTTATCGGGTCTTAAGATAACTATTGATTTAAAGCGTGGGCAGGACAGCGAGGCGGTAATGAAAAAGCTGTTCAGGATAACTCCTTTACAGGACGTTTTCTCCTGCAACTTCAACATTCTTGTAGGCGGTATGCCGAAGGTCATGGGCGTTGCCGAGATTCTTGAGCAGTGGACGGATTTCAGAATTACCTGCGTAAAGAGAAAGACAAAGTTTGAACTTGCAAGGAAGAAAGAAAAGCTTCATCTGCTGACAGGTCTTAAGAAGATACTGCTTGATATAGACAAGGCTATAAAGATAATCCGTGAAACAGAGGATGACGCAGAGGTCGTACCGAACCTTATGATAGGTTTCGGTATAGACGAAACGCAGGCTGAATATGTTGCGGATATAAAGCTGAGAAATATCAACAAGGGTTATATTTTGAAGCGCATCGAGGAAATAGACAGCCTTAAGGAAGAAATAGCCGATATGGAGGATATTCTTTCTTCTGAACGCAGAGTAAAGCAGATAATCATATCGGAGCTTGGTGATATAGCAAAGAAATACGGCAAGCCCAGAAAGACAATGTTTATCTACGGCACTGAGGACGAGGAGAACGAGGCGGAGGAGGAGATACCCGATTATCCCGTTAATCTGTTCTTCACCCGTGAGGGATATTTCAAGAAAATCACTCCTCAGTCGCTGAGAATGAGCGGCGAACAGAAGCTCAAGGAAAACGATGAGATAATCGAAACCTATGACGGCAGTAACCGTGCGGAGCTGTTGTTCTTCACCGATAAATTCCAGGTATATAAGGCGAGAGCCTGCGACTTTGAGGACGGAAAGGCGAGCGTGATGGGCGACTATCTGCCCGTAAAGCTGGAGCTTGACCCGGACGAGAGGATAATAAAGATGATAGCCGCAGAGGACTACAGCGGAACGCTTGTAATGTTCTTTGAAAACGGTAAATGTGCAAAAGTGCCTATGGCTTCGTTTGAAACAAAGACAAGGCGTAAAAAGCTGGCGAACGCATACAATGACGGCTCGCCGCTCGTATCTATGACGCTTATTGACGGCGACTGCGAGTTTATGCTAAGCTCGGACGCAGGCAAGGTCATGATATTCAACACCGTGCTTATCCTGCCCAAAGCGGCAAGGGATACGCAGGGCGTGCAGGTAATGAGGCTTACCAGAGCAAAGCTCAGATCTGCGGTTAAATACAAGGACGGTATGATAAAGGACGCAGACAGCTACAGGACAAAGACCGTGCCTGTTGCGGGTACGCTGTACGACGAGGACGTTGACCAGCTGAAATTTGTGTAAATCCGTAAGCGGCGGTCGGTGTAAAATATTCTTTAAACCTTGAAATTCACCCGCCACTGTGCTATACTTAAATTGCGTCTTTACAATGACGTGAGAGGTTATAATTCAGGCGGTCAGCCACAGTAAAAAGAGGTAGAAAAAATGCTCAGCGATATTGAAATTGCCCAGAACGCAAAAATGCTAAAAATAAAGGATATAGCAAAGGAACTCGGAATTGACGAGGAGGAGCTTATACCCTACGGTCACTACAAGGCGAAGATCTCACAGGAATGTATAGACCGTCTTGAAAGCGAAGAGGACGGCAAGCTGATACTTGTTACGGCTATAAACCCCACTCCTGCAGGAGAGGGCAAGACAACTACTTCCGTAGGTCTTGCGGAGGGTATGTACAAGATAGGCAAAAAGGCTGTACTTGCACTGCGTGAGCCTTCACTGGGTCCCGTCTTTGGTATAAAGGGCGGTGCGGCAGGCGGAGGGGATGCGCAGGTAGTGCCTATGGAGGATATAAATCTTCACTTCACGGGGGATATGCACGCAATCACTTCCACAAACAATCTGCTTTGCGCACTTATAGATAACCACATTCAGCAGGGAAACGTACTCGGAATAGACCCCAGACGCATACAGATAAAGCGTTGTCTTGATATGAACGACAGAGCGCTGAGAAACTGCATAATCGGTCTTGGCGGCAAGGTGAACGGCGTTCCGAGAGAGGATCACTTCCAGATAACCGTTGCAAGCGAGATAATGGCGATACTGTGTCTTGCGGACAATCTTGTTGATCTTAAGGCAAGGCTCGGCAGAATTCTTGTTGCGTATACTTATGACGGAAAGCCCGTATTCGCTTCTGATGTTGAGGCGGTAGGCGCAATGACAGCACTCTTAAAGGACGCTATCAACCCCAACCTCGTGCAGACGCTCGAAAATACTCCCGCTATCATTCACGGCGGTCCGTTTGCAAACATTGCTCACGGCTGTAACAGCGTAAGAGCGACCAAGCTTGCGTTAAAGCTCGGCGACTATGCCATAACCGAGGCAGGCTTCGGCAGTGATCTCGGTGCGGAGAAGTTCTTTGACATAAAGTGCCGTTACGCAGGACTTAAGCCCTCGTGTACGGTCATAGTAGCTACTATCCGTGCTTTGAAATACAACGGCGGTGTTCCGAAAACCGAGCTTACCGCTGAAAACACAGAGGCTCTTAGAAAGGGCATCGTAAACCTCGGCGCACATATTGAGAATATGCGTAAATACGGCGTGCCTGCAGTTGTTGCGATAAACCACTTCTATACCGATACAGAGGCTGAAATAGCTATTGTCCGTGAATACTGCGAGAAGATGGGCGCAAAGGTTGCGTTCTCAGATGTATTCTTAAAGGGCGGAGAAGGCGGTATCGAGCTTGCAAACGCTGTTATAGATACAATAAACGAAAACGAGGGCAAGACGAATTTTGCTCCTATATATGATGAGAAGCTGACCATAAAGGAAAAGCTAAGTATAATCGCCAAGGAAATCTACCGTGCGGACGGCGTAAGCTATACAACGGGTGCGGAAAAGGCAATAAAGGAAATTGAAGCTATCGGCTTTGACAAGCTGCCTGTATGCGTTGCAAAAACGCAGTATTCCTTATCGGACGACCCGACAAAGCTCGGTTGCCCGAAGGACTTTACGATAACCGTCCGTGATGTAAAGCTGTCGGCAGGTGCAGGCTTTGTTGTCGCACTTACTGGCGACATTATGACAATGCCCGGACTGCCTAAGGTTCCTGCCGCAAACAAGATAGATGTAAGCGCAGACGGCGAGATAAGCGGTCTGTTCTGATGGAACGGTTTATTTCAGATTCGCCCGAAGAAACGGTTGAAATCGGCAAAAAGATAGCCTCTTATCTGAAAGCCGGCGACTGTGTGCTTTATACCGGTGAAATGGGCGCAGGAAAAACGCACTTAACAAAGGGTATAGCGGAATATTTCGGCAGTACGGACGATGTTACAAGCCCTACCTTCGCTCTTGTGAACGAATATGAGGGCGATGTGCCGATTTTTCACTTTGACCTTTTCAGAATAAACACGCTCGACGATCTGTACGCTATCGGATTTTTCGACTACCTCGACCGAGGTGGAATAATGTGTATAGAGTGGAGCGAGAACATACCTGAGCTTGCCTCGTATCTTGACGGCAGGTGCGGTGTGAATATCACAAAAACAGGGGATAATTCAAGAGTAATTGAATATATTCCGCAGGAGGAACTATGCTGATACTCGGTATCGACACTGCCGCCGCTCCTTGCTGTGCCGCCGTGTATGATACGGAAAAGGGGCAGATACTCGGCAGTACGGTGATAAACAACAAGCTGACGCACAGCGTGACGCTTATGCCTGTTGTAAGGGATCTTGTCAGAAATGCGGAGCTTTCTATGGAGGATATAGGACTTTTTGCAGTGGCGAACGGTCCGGGTTCTTTCACGGGACTTCGTATAGGCATATCGGCGGTAAAAGGGCTTGCTTTTGCATTGTCAAAGCCTTGTGCGGCAGTTTCAACGCTTGAGGCTATGGCGTATAATGTTACGGCTTATGACTGCGTTGTCTGCGCCGCAATGGACGCAAGGTGCAATCAGGTGTATGTTGCACTGTTTCGCATTGAGGACGGCAAGGTTGAAAGGCTGACCGAAGAGGAGTGCCTTAAGACCGATGAAGCGGCAAGAATGCTGTCGGAATATGACGATGATATAATGCTTGTCGGCGACGGCACATTTATAATGAAAAAAGCAACGGATGCCGAGGGAATGGAAAATGTGAAGATTGCCCCCGATCCGTTAAGATACCAGACGGGCTACGGTGTATGCCTTGCGGCTGTAAACGCACCGCAGTTAACGCCCGAACAGCTTATGCCGATGTATCTTAAGCTGCCGCAGGCTCAGCGTGAGCTTATGGCAAAAAATGCTGAGGCATATAAAGAAAGGAAAGAATAAAAATGCTGGCAATAGGTAGCGACCACGCAGGATATGAACTGAAGTGCGAGGTTAAGAAGTTCCTTGACGGGCTGGGAGTCGAATATATCGACTGCGGCTGTAACGGAGAGAGAGCGGATTACCCTGACATTGCAGAAAAGACCTGCGAGAAAATCAAAAGCGGAGAGTGCGACAAGGGCATTCTGATATGCGGTACGGGTATAGGCATCAGCATATCGGCAAACAAGATAAAGGGTATCCGTGCGGCTTTGTGCCAGGATTATTATACGGCAAAGTACACACGCCTTCACAATGACGCAAACGTTCTGTGCATGGGCGGCAGAGTTATAGGAGCGGGTACGGCTGAAGAAATAGTAAGAGTATTCCTGTCAACCGAGTTCGAGGGCGGAAGACACGCAGCCCGTGTTGACAAGATGATGGCGCTTGAAAATAAGTAAGTATTTAAACAGTCTGTCGAGAAACTTATACAACTTATTAAAATGGGG
>ERZ1106976.1355-NODE-1355-length-24923-cov-9.014316_pt1 | contig 24923 bp, 17 predicted proteins | sample MGYA00403687_ERZ1106976 | MGnify/ENA primary metagenome ERZ1106976 (study PRJEB35170, sample SAMEA104062446) | human gut metagenome | biome: human gut; feature: human-associated habitat; material: faeces | place: Denmark | collected 2013-02-22 ... | reverse complement strand
CTTGACATAAAAAATGCACCTCCATAAGTTTGTCTAACTTCTGGGGTGCATTTCATCGTTCGAGTCGTTTTTTTGATATAAATTACATTCGTAGTTTTTTGATATAAATTACATTCGTAGTTTAACGCAAAACTTCGTAGACGTTTTCGAATATACATTGAATTTTCTCGTTTATGTACACTTCGGTTGCGTCATCGAAATAGATGTTTTTGTTAAGCGTGGATTCTATTTGCTTAAGGTCGGAACTGAGTTCTTCCATGTTTATTTCTCCGGTTTTTATTTGCAAAGCCTTATTAAGTTGACAGCGCAAGGCGTACAGCTTTAAAAGTCTGTGTTTGTCCGGCTTTGCGTCGCCGGAAAATGTATTTATTTTTGCATTTACTTCGTTAAGGATGGAAGTTACTTCATCCACCGTTTTTGCGCATTTCTTGCCGCAATGCAAGTAGTCGTAGAGCAAACACAGCCAGTAATTGTTTTCCACCCCGTCCATCATCTTGTCGTAATCGGCTTGAGTAATTTTGCCTTTGAGCGAATTAAGAATGTTCTTGGAGGTTTGCAAATACTCGATTACCTTAGGCGAAGTCTGAGTTTTGGAGTCGTGGAAATACCTGTAGGTGTAGTAAGTCGAGCCGAGATGACGATACGCTCTGGCTTTAAAGAGGAGCAGCTTGTATTTTCGGTTAGCCGTATCGCTTTTCATAAGCATGCACAACGAATCGATAAGTTCCTGCTTTCTTTCCTCGAGCTTTTGAATGTGTTGTTCGGAAATTTCGTCAAAAGCTATGTGTTTTTCTATTTCTGCGATTTTGGCTCTCTTATCGTCTGCAATTCGTTCCATTGCCTTGATGGACGGGCTCGCAAGTTGTTCGTCGAGAAGCGCTATGCCTTGATGTATTGCCTTTACGCCGTCCCGAGTGTGGCCTATAAGAATATTTGACCAGCCAATGAGATCGACAAAACCTTTCGCTTGCATAAGTTCGTCTTCGGCGTAGGAGGAAACGTATTTTCCGAGCGTAATGCGGTTATTATGCTGTTCGAGTTGCAGCAACATACGTTCTATGTCGTTTATGCCTTCGATGATGATGTGATTTGTCTTTATTATCTTTTCTGCGCTTGCCTTGTCGAGAATTCTGTATACGATTTCGTAAGGTTTTAACGCAGCGGAATCTGCCAAGGTTTCGGAGTTCTCTCGAATATTTTCGAGAATTTCATCGTGTGTCTCTTTCATTTCATCCGCATCGGTGTTTTTTGACGGAACAAGCATATCTGTTCCTGCATGTTTAGCTATGGTTTTTGCCTTTTTCGCATCGCTGATTTTGCGATATTTGTAATCGCAACGGCGAAATTGTTTTTCGTTGGCTTTTGCGAGGCGAATAAGACTGCGGCTGTATTTGCGCGCTTTGCTGACGATGGCGGTACTTGTCATCGTTTTGCTGTTGCGTACCCATCTGGCTATAACCATAGCCAATGCGGCAATGACAAGCAATGCCAAAAGTCCGAGCAAAATATAGTTGCCCGGAGGCGTCATATCGTCTTTAAATGCGGCTATAAGGATACCGCTGACAGCGGTGAGTAACGGTAATAAATCCTTAAGTTTGTTATCCATCGTATTCTCCTTGGTAAAATTTGACTTTTCGCAAGAGATTATATCACAATTTATTGCCTCATGCAATAAAATAGGGCAAAAAAATGCGGCAACCTAAAAAAAAGTCACCGCTGTTTTTATCAATTTTCGGATTGATCTGCCGACAACGCTTTCTGATACTCGTCTACGATGAGATTTTTGAGCGCTTCCCTTGTTTCGGTGTTAAGCGGATGCACGATATCTTTGTATTCCCCCGAAGGCATTTTCCTGCTCGGCATTGCGATAAAAAGTCCGTCGGTTCCTTCTACGACTTTGATGTCATGAACAATCATGCAGCCGTCGATTGTTATTGTGGCAATAGCCTTTAACTTGCTGTCGTCTTTTGTGACCAACCTTATTCTTGTTTCCGTAATATTCATTTTTGTATCCTCTGACCTATTGTTGATAATCACATTATAGCACTGTTTATTCACATTTGCAAGTATTTTAACACAAAAATCGTACTTATAACAAAATTTCATTTAGTGACATATAAAGTATATATGAAAATTCACTTTATTGGTATTGACGGAGTAGGGATGAGCTTCTTGGCAAAATTATGCGAAGACTTTGCAGACGTTGACGGATCTGACATTAAACGGAAAGGGCATAAAGCGGAGTTTGTGGCGGGCGCCGATTTAGTAGTAAAGAGTATGGCTATAACAGACGACAACCCGGAAATAGTCGAGGCAAAAAAAGAGGGATTGCCGATAGTGGACAGAGCAAGCCTCCTCGGCGTAATCATGGACAGTTACGGCAAGAAGATAGCCGTTTCCGGCACTCATGGCAAAACCACCGCTACGGCAATGATAGCGTATGCGCTGCGTTCGCTCGAACCCACTGCGGCTATAGGCGGCAGTATAGGCGGCAAGGTGGGTATAGTCGGCAAAAAAAAAGTGTTCGTTGCCGAGGCGTGCGAATACAAAAGGAGTTTTCTTCATCTGAATCCGACTATAGGCGTAATACTTAACGCAGATTTCGATCACGTGGACTATTATCGTTCGCTTAGCGACGTGCAAAGCGCATTCAGAGAATTTGCCGATAAATGCGAAACTGCGCTAATCGGTGAAGATATAAAACGTTTCGGCATAAAGGGAAGAAAGCAAACCTTGATTTTCGGATTTACCGACGACTGCGATTATGTGGGAAAAATCGATAACGATATACTGTTTTTATTGCGTAACGGGGTGGTTAAGGACAGCGTTAGACTAAAGGTAAGAGGTAAGCATAATTATTACGATGCGCTGGCTGCGCTGGCTGTAGCCGATTTTATCGGCGTGAAAGGAAGCGACGGGTTATGCGAATTTAGCGGCGTTGATCGCCGTACGGAAACGATAGGTGCCGTTGGCGGCGTTACGTATATCAGCGATTACGCTCACCACCCGGTCGAGATCGAATGTACGCTCAGAGCATTAAAAGAAAGCTATCAAAGGACGGCTGTAGTCTTTCAGCCGCACACTTATTCGAGAACTGTAACGTTTTATAAAGAAATCGCAGCTGCGTTGAAGCTTTGCGATAAGGTTATGGTTTTACCGGTTTATGCCGCAAGGGAAAATTTTGTAGAAGGCGTAGACAGACTTGTTCCTGATGCAGGGGGTTTTATGTTTGTGCCGGACTTCGAGGCTCTTTACAGCCTTTTAGGCAAAGAAACCGTCGATTACGATGCCGTAATTTTTATGGGGGCAGGCGACGTGGACGATTTTGCGAGGGAATACGTAGCAAAGTTGCTTGCGAATGTTGACACCGGCAAAAAAATGTGATATAGTAACCGTAGTTTATTAAGCTTTTTGCGACTACGGGGGAATTATGGACCAGATAGACAAGGTGTTAAAGAACAAAGTTATAGAAGCGTCGGGTTGTACCGAGCCTATAGCGGTAGCGTACGCATGCGCTAATGCGGCGAAACTTATCAAATCCCGACCTACGTCCGTAGAGCTCGAGCTTTCTGCAAACGTCATAAAAAACGCTATGATAGTGTGCTTGCCGGGAACGCATGGCAAATACGGAATAAAACTCGCCGCAGCAATGGGTGCGCTTTACGGAAACGCAGACAAAGGACTTAACGTAATTGCCGGATTTACTACCGAGCAGATAGAGGAAAGCGAAAAATTTTCAAAAAACGTTTGCATAAAAGCCGTAAGCGGCGTGCCTCCGCTTTATATCAAAGCAAAAATCAAGACCGAAGACGGCAACGAGTCGGTTGTTGAAGTCAGCCATTATCATACCTTTATCACTCGTAAAGAGCTAAACGGTACCGTTTTGGATTCGGCTACAGCGACGGAACAGAAAAAGGTAGAGGTCAATTTCGGCATAAAAGATATATTCGATTACGTTGACGGCGGTAAAGGCGATATGGAATTTGTGGACAAGATTATCGACGTAAACGGCTGTATGAGCGATGAAGGACTAACAAAGGATTACGGTTTGCGACTCGGAAAGGCAATTATAGAGCATGACAAAGCCTATGAATTGCTCGGTAAACTCGATTACATACTTGAACGCACCACCGCTGCGGTTGACGCTCGTATGGCGGGAGCCGATTTGCCGGTAATGAGTAATTCGGGTAGCGGAAATCAGGGACTTATAGCGACCGTACCGGTGATGGCGGCAGCCGAGGCTCTCAACGTGGGGAAAGAACTGGAAAGAAAGTGCGTACTTTTGAGCAGTTTGATAGCTATATATATTAAGTCAAAACACGATGTTTTGTCCGCTTATTGCGGAGCTGCAATCGCAGGAACAGGCGTTGCCGCAGCGCTTACCTATATGATGGGCGGAAATGAAAGTCACGTGCGCATGGCGATACAAAATTCACTCGGAAATACGTTCGGAGTGCTTTGCGACGGAGCTAAAGAGACTTGCAGCTTAAAGGTAGCCAATTGCACTTTTTCGGCGGTTTACTCCGCATTTTTGGCGCTTAAGGGAAATTCACCCAAGATGAAAGAGGGTGTAATTTGTCCCGAGGCAGAAGGGACTATAGAAAACATCGCTTCGCTCGGCAAAAAAACCTCTGGTTTTTTGGATAAAGCATTGATGGAAATAATGCTCGGATAATCGGATTAAAGTATGATTTATTAGCCGTTGGAGTTTTGTATATAATCGCATGTATTTTGATGGATTCGGTCGGCTTACGAACCATAAAAAAACGTCGTTTAATTGATAAACGACGTTTTTTTGCTGTTTAGATTTACAAATTTTACAAAAACCGATGCGTGCGATTAAGCGATTACGCATAATTTAAAAATTCACTAATCCGTGTACGGAGTTTTCGGCGGTTGAATGTCCGGTATCGACCCCGTGTATTTGATAGTCAATTCGTAGTTTTCTTCTGCGCTTTTATAATTTACTTTTATGGCAGAAAGATTATTTCCGCTAAAGACGTAAGTTCTCGTTCTTTCAAAGACGGAATTGCTTTGCATAAGTATAAGCGAATTGTTTTGTGCAAAAACATAGTCGAAAAAGCAATCGTCGGTTTCGTAAGTTCTTAAGCAGTGTTCGATGGGCATTTCGCTTGTTATGAACATGGAAACTCCGTCGTTGAGCGATGACGAGGGGTTTTTGGAAAAGTCAAAAACTTCTTCGCGCGGAATGGCAAACATAAATCGGTTTAAAAACGGATAAATTACGGATTTTGCATATGCGGTTGTTTTGCCCGAACCGCTTTTATCACCGCCGTTGTCGTTTTGAGAATATTTATAAGCAAGATAAAAGTCATTGCCGATACACACAGTCGATTCTCGTTGGGTTCCCGATTCTTTGGCAAATCCTGTGATAGAAGGGGATGTAGTGCTTACCTGCAACTTTCCGTTGTATTTGTAGCGTCGGTCTCCGCCGTCCGTTCCGTTGACGTAAGCGTATTGACCGGAAACGGAAAGTTTGGTGAGAATTTTTTTTGTAGCCAGATTGTCTTCCGAGCGAAGATCTTCGTATGTGGTAGAATCGTAATTTAGGCTAAACTTGAATGTTATTGGCGATGTTGAAATATACTGTTTTTCTCGGAGAAATTCGCTGAGTTGTTCTTTGGAAATCGGATTTTTATATTCGGGTTCTCTTGAACAAGCAAACACTACCGCAACGCTGAGAAGAGCCATTAAAATGCAAACGAATTTTTTCATAAATTTATACCTCATTATATTAACGCATTTTATATTTGTCTTTGTTGGACGGTGCAGAAATTCGTCTCGACGTAGACGCACTGATTTCTAATTTTGTAGACGTAGAAGAGGCAAGAGAGTCGCTGCTTTTGTCCGTAAATAGATAAAGCGAAAGAGTTTTAACTCTGGAAGAGCCTTCCATATACGTTACGACAAGCTGTACTTTGTCTGCGCCGCTTAATGAAAAAGCATAACCGTCTGGAACTCTGAAAAAGGACATGGTTTCGAATCGGTAAGAATCGATATATCCGTCTAAAAGGGCGGCTACGTCGAAGTTCTTTATAAGTTCTATAATGTCGTTAATGTCGCTGTTGTCGGTTAACGTATCGCAAAAATACGTTACGTTATCTGATTTTTTGATACCGCCGCTATTTTTTTGATAATCAGTATCCTTTAATTTGGTGTATATTTCTCCGTCTACGCAAGTTACCTGTCCGGACAGCTTGTTCTTTGTTATTTCGGTTCCGTCGTCTTGCGAGTTGAACGATTCGGAATTAACAGAAAAACGGAATTTTGAACGAAATTGCAGAGAAGAGAGCATAACGTTGCCGGAAATGGAAAGGTAGCTGTTGTCGGAATTTTTGTTGTCCGAACTTTCCTTGTCGGACAAAGTTTGCATCTTAACTCTGTACCATTGCTCTGATATAAATTGTCTGTCGTTGTACGCTTCTCGCTCTGCGATTTCGGCGAGAAATGCGTCTTTGGAGATCTCGCTGCCGCCTATGTGCAGCGCACTTATCGATATTGCGCTATTGCATCCTGACAGCAAAAAACAAAACGACAAAATCGCTATAAAAGATAAATACATTATCCTGCGTTTCATATTGCCTCCCTCCGAAACAATAATAACATACAAACGGAAAACTGTCAATCGATTGCGCTAATTTGTCCTCAAAGCTTTTTGCCGATTAAATTTTTGCCGAAGTATTTAAGACGCACGGAGTCGTAACCTCGGGCGGACTGCAAAACGCCTTGGCCCGATTGACTTCAGATCAAGGCGAAAACGATTGCAATCGTTTTATGTCGTAACGTTTAATTTTTCTATAGTCATGGTTGTATCGCTAAACGTTACGTTGACAGACTGATTTGTGTTTATCGCAACGGTGGTTCCGTCCGAAGCGTCGATTACATAACTTCGCGTCAAAGTTCCGCTCGAATTAGCAGTTCCGCTAGCCGATAATTGGGGAGAATTAGTTCCGCCGATTACTGTTGTCATGGTGGGGATGGTGGCGTCGGTAGACGTATAATTAGACGATACCGTGATTCGATACAATCCCTCGGTAAGTGTGGCGGTAGGCGAAGTATAGGCTATACCGCTGTTGGCAGCAGGATAAACGGACGGTGCGTCAAAAGCCAAAGAGGGTCCTCCGTTAGCGGCATAAAAACTGGCGACTGCGGTCTCTGCAGCTGCTCCGGTGGGACCCGTGGGACCGGTGGGACCCGTGGGACCGGTAGGACCCGTAGCGCCTACAGCCCCGTCAGCACCGGCAGGACCGATAGGTCCGGTAGGACCCGTAGCGCCTACAGCCCCGTCAGCACCGGCAGGACCGGTAGGACCGATTATACTTAAGCCTGCCGGGCCGGTGGGTCCGATAGGACCGATAGGGCCTGCTATTCCTCTCGGACCTGTGGGACCGGTGGGACCCCTCACAGGCAATCGTTTGTTATCCGAATCACAACAATTACACATAATACCTCCTTTGTCGTTCTATACATAATATACAGAAAAAGGCTTTATCGTTACGGTAGAGCTATGCTTAATCGAACAAGCGAGAATTGGACAAAGCGTACGGGTCGGTTGGTTTTATTCTGAGAGCAAGTTCGTTGTAATATTTTGCGGCTTGCTTATTTCCTAAGTGCCAATAGCATTTACAAAGTCTGATGTATGGCAAGTAATTTTGTCGTTCGGGAACGGGGAAAACGATTTGTTCATCGGCAACGGTGGCTTGCAGGTATGAGTTTTTTGCATGACGATACTGTTTTTCGCGCATATAGCTTTCGCCGATAAGCGTATAAATATCTGCTGAATTGATATGCGCTGCGCCTTCGCCGAGAGCAAGTCTGACGTCCGTTTCGTTCTTTAATAGGTAAGAAAGATAAACGGCGGCTTGACCTTTTTGAGAGTAACTGCCATAGAATTTTATAAATCGCCAAAGCTCGCTTCTGGCATCGCTGCTGCCGGTGAAGTACAGTTCGCTTGCGTAATAAAACAGCTCTCTGTCATTGAGCGGTCGAGAGGCGTATACCTTTTTCAGTATACGCAAGTTCCGCATCGGATCGCCGCTTTTCTTTTTATCGTGTATTACCGGACATTCGAGTCGTTTGATTTTGCCTTTTAATTCTATGGCTTCGTGGACTTCTCCTTTAAAAAAGTGCGATCCGTCGTTAAGAAAAATTCGTTCTCTGTAAAAACGCAGATTTCCAGTTTCGTATGGCATAATAACCATGTCGCAATCGAAATCAAGTTTTAACTCGTTTATTTTCTTTACTGTTTCTTGCGGCACAACATCGTCTGCGTCAAGCCATATTACTAGGTCGCACGTACAAAGTTCTATCGCATAGTTTCTAGCTGCAGAAAAATCGTCTATCCACAAAAAGTCGTATACGTTTGCATATTTTTGTGCAATTTGCTTGCTTTTATCGGTCGAGCCGGTGTCAACGACGACAATTTCGTCCGCAAACGATGTTGCCGTGGATAGCAGTCGCTCGAGCGTAAGTTCTTCGTCTTTTACTATAACACATAAAGATAAAGTTTTCATGATATATAATATGCTCGCCGATTTTAAAGTTTTATGCTAAAATTATGGACAAAAGCCGTTTTTGATGGTATACTGAAAGAAAGGAGGCTTTTTTATGAATATGATTTTAGATTGGAAAACGGCAACTGAATTTACCAAAGCTGCTTTTATGGCGGCAGGCGTTCCCGAAAAAGACGCAGAGATCTGTGTGGACGTGCTTTTGGAAGCAGACAGAAGGGGTGTAACGTCGCACGGTGTTAATAGATTTAAACCTATCTATATAGACAGAATACGGGCAGGAATTCAGAGTCCTACGACCGAGTTCGAAGTAATAAGAGAAACTCCGACTACCGCCGTGGTGGACGGACATGACGGAATGGGACAAGTCATCGCATATAAGTCTACGGAGATTGCCATCGAGAAAGCAAAAAAATACGGAATGGGAATGGTGGCAGTTCGTAACTCTACGCACTACGGAATTGCCGGTTATTACAGCTGCATGTGTGCGAAAGCCGGAATGGTGGGTATTACAGGAACCAACGCAAGACCGTCTATAGCGCCGACTTTCGGCGTGGAAAACATGCTCGGAACAAACCCGCTTACGATAAGCATGCCTACGGACGAGCCGTTCCCGTTTAACATAGACTGCGCAACTTCCATAACGCAGAGAGGAAAAATAGAGTATTTTGCGAGAGAGGGCAAGCCGACTCCCGCAGGAATGGTTATAGGCAGAGACGGAAGCGCTTTGACAGACTCCGAGTATATATTAAAGGCTTTAGTAAGCGGAGATGCGGCATTGGCGCCGCTCGGTGGAATAGGCGAGGAGCTTGCCGGATACAAAGGATACGGATATGCGACCGTGGTTGAGATTCTCAGTGCCGCATTGCAGAGCGGGAATTACCTAAAAATGCTTAGCGGCGTAGCGGAGGACGGCAGCAAAAAGAAGTATCACCTCGGACATTTTTTCATTGCAATAAATACTGAAGCGTTTATGGGCGAAAAAGAGTTCAGAAAAACTGCCGGCGATATACTGAGAGCGCTTCGTAATTCGCAAAAAGCTCCCGGCTGCGATCGCATATACACTCCCGGCGAAAAGGCGTACGAAACCTGGCTCAGCCGCAAGGATAGCGGAATCCCCGTAGGAGAAAGCGTGCAAAAAGAATTGAGTCAGGTAAGAGATATGTATAAGCTCGACTATAGGTTCGATTGGGAAAAATAAAGGTCGATATGAAAAAGTATATTTTGTGCGTCGATCAGGGTACGACCAGTACACGCAGTATAGTGTATGATAATTTCGGTAACGTCGTTTCTTCTGCGTCCAAGGGAATTACTCAGTATTATCCTCATCCGGGTTGGGTAGAACACAATCCCGAAGAAATCTACGATTCCGTAATAGTTACGGCGGTGGACGCTTTGACTAAGGCTGATGTTTCGATAAAGGAAATAGAGGGCATCGGCATTACAAATCAAAGAGAAACTACAGTTGTTTGGGATCGCAGCGGTACGCCCGCATATAATGCGATAGTGTGGCAGTGTCGCCGCACGGCAGGGCTGTGTAAGTCGTTGGAAAAACAATACGGTAGCGAGATTTATAGTAAGACAGGATTAAAAATAGATGCTTATTTTTCGGCTACTAAACTAAAGTGGATACTTGACAACGTTGCCGGAGCAAGAGAACGGGCGCAAAAAGGCGAGTTGCTTTTCGGAACTATAGACAGTTATATTCTGTATAGACTCACGGGTGGAAAAGTTCATGCGACCGATTACACCAACGCTTCTCGTACCATGCTGTACGACATACATAATTTGCGATGGGATAAGAGCCTGTTAAAGATTTTCGACATACCGGAATGTATGTTGCCGAAAGTTTATCCGTCGTCGCACGAATACGGATACGCTACAGAGTTTCGTATACCGGTATTGTCAATAGCAGGTGACCAGCAAGCCTCGTTGTTCGGGCATTTGTGCGTAGGCGAAGGTATGCTTAAGACGACTTACGGCACGGGATGTTTTATGCTCATGAATACCGGAGATAAGGCGATTAGCAGCAAAAACGGACTTTTGACTACTCTTGCCGCATCAATATCGGAAAAGCCTCAATACGCATTGGAGGGGTCGGTATTTATGGGCGGAGCAACCGTACAATGGTTAAGAGACGAACTTAAGATTATCGATACGGCAGCGCAAAGCGAACAATGTGCCTTAAATGTCGGCGATAACGGCGGCGTATACCTCGTGCCTGCGTTTACCGGACTCGGTGCGCCGTATTGGGACGGCGACGCTCGGGCTGCGATAGTAGGGCTTACGAGAGGAACAGGCAGAGATCATATCGTGAGAGCTGCGCTCGAGGGCATTGCTTACCAGGTGTGTGACGTGGCGTTTGCCATGGAGCAAGACGCAGGCAAAAAGATATTATCTTTAGAGGTGGACGGCGGTGCAACCGCAAACGATTTTTTGATGCAGTTCCAGTCAGATATGCTTGCGGCACCCGTAATTCGCCCCGAAAATGCCGAAGTTACTACGTTAGGGGTGTTTTATTTGTCTGCTCTCAAGTGCGGTATGTTTTCCTCGGTAGCGCAGCTTACCGAGCTGACTCGCAGAGACGACGTGTTTTATCCGTCCGCCAACGAGAGAAAGAGAGTTGCGTTGCTGGAAGGATGGAAAACTGCGGTAAAAAGAGTGCGTTAGCGGTAAAATTTAAATTGCTTTAAGCTCGTGGTTGTTGTAGGCTGCGAGCTTATTTTTATGTGCAAGTGCCGGTTGAATTTTGCATAAGTGTTTATTTTTATTATAGGTGCAAACCGTCGATAGGCGCTTGCTTTAATGTTGTATCCGTGTTATAATGTAGCAGAGCTTTAAAGGAATGCGGAGGTTAAAATTATTATGAACGACGGTGGTAACAATAACAAGCCGACCGGCTTAAATGTTGCTTACGAAAGTTTCGATCCTCTAACCGGCGTTTTCGATCAGGATACTTTTTTTAAAATTGCTCGCATGCTTATCGATGGGAACAGCGACGGCTATTACGTATTTTCTTTTTTAAATATAGATAATTTTAAAATAATCAACGACAGATTCGGCATAGGCGTCGGAGATGCCGTACTTAAATATGTGGCTTCGGTGATAAAAGATTTTGCGGATGCGGCAGGGGGAATTTGCGGTAGATTGTTCGCAGATAATTTTGCGTTGCTTTATCCGCATAACTGCGTCGAATCGAAAGAAATGAATGACGCCCATGAACGTATACATCATCCCGATGTGCTTAGTCAGCCTATACGATTAAGAACGGGCAGATATTTTGTAGAAAACAAAGACGATTCGGTAATGACGATGTTCGACAGAGCTCGCATTGCCGCTAATTTTGTGCGAAATTCGTACGACAAAGAAATATCCGTCTTTGACAAAGACATGTTGGACTACCTCATAAGACGCCAGTTGATTGTCGAAGATATGAATACCGCTCTCGCTTCGGGCGAGTTTAAGTTGTTTTTTCAGCCTCAGTACAATCATGCGACAGGCGCAATAATGGGCGCTGAAGTTTTGGTGCGTTGGCTAAAAAACGGAGAATATGTTTTACCCGGTAAATTTATCTCGGTTTTCGAAGAAAACGATTTTATTTACAAACTCGACAAATACGTTTGGGAGCGAGCGTGCATATTGCTGCGCAAATGGATGAACGAAGGGAAAAATCCCGTTCCAGTGTCTGTAAACGTTTCGAGACGGGACATATTGCACGACGACTTTATAGACGTAATAACGGCCATTACGTCCAAGTACGATATTCCAGTCGACATGCTTAGACTGGAAATAACCGAATCCGCTTTTTCCGAGTCGACGAAGGAGATAATTTCAAAAGCAAACGAGTTGGCAAAACTCGGTTACGTAGTGGAGATAGACGATTTCGGCAGTGGTTATTCGTCGCTTAATTCGCTTAAAGACGTTGACGCTTCCGTTCTGAAACTCGACATGAAGTTTTTTGAGGGCGGCGGCAATGCGCAGCGAGCCGGTAACATAGTCGAGTCTATAGTCAGGATGGCGAGATGGCTCGGAATGACGGTTATTGCCGAAGGAGTCGAGGACGTTAAAGACGCCGATTATTTAAAGTCGGTAGGCTGTTATTATATTCAAGGTTATTTGTACTCCAAGCCTTTGCCGGTCGACGAATACGAAAAACTGTTTTGCAACGAAAACAAAGAATACGTCATGTCGAGATTACAGACGCTCAAAAATTTGAATAACAACGAATTTTGGGATCCGAAGTCCATGGAAACTCTTATCTTTAACAGCTACGTGGGCGGAGCATGCATATTCGAATATCGTAACGGAGTAACCGAAGTTCTGCGTACCAGCGACGAATACGTTAAGCAGTTCGGTTCGATTAAGATAGATCCTGCCGACATAAAAAACCTGACTTTTTCCGATTATTTGTACGCAGACGATAAAATCAGATTTTTAAACGATATCAAAAAATGTATTTCTTCCGACAGACAGGTTTCTGGAGAATATAAGATACATAGCGGAAATGCAGTTGAGTACGTGCGAGTGACGCTTAGAAATATTGCAAAAGCGGACGATACGTTTTTGATGTACGGCGTTATGGTCAATCAGACCGAACAACGCCTTGCCGAAATAGCTAAGCGAGATGCTTCGACTCAACTTGCTTCGATAGTGGATAATTTTGACGGTGGAGTAATAGTTGCCGTTGTACGTTCGCTTTTGGATATGTACGTCGTGTTTGTAAACGACGGTTTTTACAAAATGTTCGGATATACGAGAGAACAGTATCGAGCAGAATCTGTCAGCGTTGCCGATTTGATATTTCCGGATGACAAGAGTTTGCTGTCCGAAAAATTATGTGAACTTTCAATTGGTTCGGGCTGCAAAGTTTGCGAGTGTAGATGTGTTAAGCGAGATGGCACCGTTATTTGGACGAGATGGACAAATGTACCCATGAGTCTGGAAAGCGTAAACAGACAAACGCTGATGAGCGTAGTTCAGGACATTACCGCAGGTAAAGAAGTAGACGGTCAATTAAAGATTCTTAACGAAGCGGCAAACGAGATGTCCGCCCAGCCGGACTGTAATATAGCCATAACGCACATTTTGCAAAAAACGGCATCGTATTTCGGCGGTGACGGGGCTTACGTAATAGAATTGGACAAGAACAAAACGTCTGTCAAAAATACTTACGAAGTTGGCGATTCCGAATCTCAAAAGTACGTAAATAGGCTAAGAACCCTTTCTGCCGATATTGTTTGCGAGTTGGTTAAAAAGACGAGCAGTGAAAAATTCATTTTTGCGGACAATGAGAGCGAATTTTCTGTACCTGCATTGAAAACGCTTTTTGACGGCGGTGCGGTCAGGTCGGTGATACTTTCGGCGTTGATGAGGGACGGTGCTGTAATCGGATTCATGGCGGTAAATAATCCGAGCAAAGAAATTGACCGTATAAAGCATATAGTTCCGTTAGGTGATTACATAACAGTGTTACTAATTCGCAAAGATTTGGCAAAATCAATAGAAAGCGAAAAGCAGTCTATGGCAAAACTGCTCGACGATATACCCGAGAGCTTTATTCGACTTAAATTGATGTCGGACGGAAGACTGATGCCCATATACCTTAATAACGCAACAAAGTCGCTAATCGGTATGACTGACGAACAATTTGCCGAAGTTTACGGGAAAAACGCCATAGAAGGATTGCATCCCGACGATATACCGCTTGCTCGTGAGGCATTTTTAAAGGCGTTCGAGAGCGGGGACGGGATAGGCCGAGTCTATCGTCTTCGTTGCGGGGACGGCAGTTATTTGCCGGTCAAACTTAAGTGTAAAGTTACGGTAGGCGCAGACGACGAGAAATTTCTTAACGTATATTATTCGGGTACGAATACTTCGATAGAAAGACGAGACGTGGAAATCGAATTGCTTAACGACTTGCCGTGCGGCGCAGGATTTTTCGCTTTTAACGGGGTGGATATAGATACGTGGTTTTTAAATAAGGCGTACCAAAAATTTATCGGACGTACCGTAGGCGAGAAAGACGATAAATATGCGCACTTTGATTTTGTGCATCCCGATGACAGGGAAAGAGTTTTAAAGGTTTTAAATCGGGCAACGGTCACCGGCGACAATCCGTCGTATATTTTGCGCATTAAATGCAGCGACGGAAAGTACAAAGAGTTCAAGGCGTGTGTGTCGTTAAAAAAACGTTCGCAAAACAATTGGTTGCTTATGGCAGTGTATGTTCCGGTATGAGACACGTATAAATCGGGTAAGTCGGCAATAATCGACGGCAAAGCGTATAACCGTTTTTGCCGTTTTTTATTGTTAGGCATTCGCCGAATGTGAGTAAATCAGTCTGCTCGGTCGTCAAAGAAACCGTAATGCTTGACAGTCTTATTTACAAAGTGTTATAGTTATTGCATTAGCAAGATAAGAGGTTTACAATGGATATAGTTTCAGTAGAACAAAAGTGGAACAAATTTTGGGAAGATAACGGAATAAACGATTTCGATAAAAACAGAACGGGAAAGAAATATTACGTTTTGGAGATGTTTTCGTATCCTTCCGGGTCTAACCTGCATGTAGGACATTGGTACAATTATGCGCCGTCCGACACTTTTGCCAGGTTTAAGCGAATGCAGGGATATAACGTTTTTCAACCGGTCGGATTCGATGCTTTCGGCTTACCTGCGGAAAATTATGCCATAAAGACCGGCGTGCACCCCGAAGACAGTACGCTTAAGAATATAAAGACTATGGAAAAGCAGTTGCGTTCGCTCGGTGCGATGTTTGACTGGAACAGCGAACTGTACACCTGCTCGCCCGATTATTACAAATGGACTCAATGGCTGTTTATCCAGCTTTTCAACCACGGACTTGCATATCAAAAGGAGTCCCCGGTAAACTGGTGTACTTCCTGTAATACCGTTATTGCAAACGAACAGGTTGTCGACGGCAAGTGCGAAAGATGCGGTTGTGAAGTCGTGCGCAAGAGCATGAAGCAATGGTTTTTAAAAATAACCGACTATGCGGACGAACTTATTTCCGGACTCGATACGATTGATTGGCCGGAAAAGACAAAAACTATGCAACGAAACTGGATAGGCAGGAGCGAGGGTGGCGAAGCGGTATTCGATATAGGCGATGATAAGATTACCGTGTTTACTACAAGAGCAGATACACTCATGGGCGTAAGCTATGTAGTGCTAGCCCCCGAACATAAACTTGTAGACAAAATCACTACGCCCGATCGAAAGGCCGACGTGGAAGCTTACAAGCTGCAGGCTAGCAAAAGCAGCGATATAGACAGATTATCGACGGCAAAGGAAAAAACCGGCGTATTTACGGGCGCATATTGCACTCATCCTATAACAGGTAAGCAGATTCCCGTTTGGATTGCGGATTATTGCCTTTCTACTTACGGAACGGGCGCAGTCATGGGCGTTCCCGCACACGATACCAGGGATTTTGAGTTTGCCGCAAAGTTCAATCTTCCCGTAACGAGGGTGGTCAGAGGCAAAGATGAGGAAGGAGAGCTGCCTTTCATCGAGTACGGTATAGTCGTTAACAGCGGCGAATTTGACGGACTTACTACCGTAGAAGCAAAAAAAGCGGTGCTTAATCGTCTCGGAGAACTGGGTAAAGGCGGTATAAAAGTTAATTATCGTCTTAGGGACTGGTCTGTTTCTCGTCAAAGGTACTGGGGCGCTCCCATACCTATCATACATTGCCCGCACTGCGGATCCGTCGCAGTACCCGAGGATCAACTCCCTGTAAAATTGCCTTATGACGTAAACTTTACGCCGGACGGGCAGTCGCCGCTCGGCAAGCACGAAGGATTTATGAATTGCGTTTGCCCAAAGTGTGGAAGAGATGCGAAGAGAGACGCAGACACTCTCGACACGTTTGTGTGCAGCAGTTGGTACTATTTGCGTTATCCCGATTCCAAAGACAAGGATAAGGCTTTCGACAAAAAAATCATTGACGAGATGCTTCCCGTAGACAAATACATCGGCGGAGCGGAGCATTCTTGTATGCACCTCCTTTATGCAAGATTTATAACCAAAGCGCTCAGAGATATGGGATATCTCGACTTTGACGAACCCTTCCTTTCGTTGGTGCATCAGGGCTTGATACTGGGCAAAGACGGCGAAAAGATGAGTAAGTCCAAGGGTAATACGGTTACGCCCGACAGCTATGTTTCGACATACGGATCAGACGTGTTCCGTATGTATATAATGTTCCTTGCTTCATATACCGAAGGCGGTCCGTGGAACGATGACGGAATAAAATCGATCGGCAAATTTTTGGACAGAGTGGAACGAATTTGCGACGCTTCCGTCGAGCAAAAAGGTACGCCCGTAACCGATGCGGCGCAGGCAAAAGAACTTGAGTATGCTCTTAATTATTGTATAAAACGAGTAACCGAAGACCTTGAGGTTTTCTCCTTTAACACTGCTTTGGCAAGAATAATGGAACTTGTCAACGTAATGTACAAAGTGAGCGGAGTGGGCGGACTTATGTTTGATTCTGCGGAAAGACTTATAAGAGTCATGGCGCCGTTTGCACCGCATTTTGCCGAAGAAATGCACGAACGTATGGGCTTTAAGCCGACGGTGTTCGATTTTGAATATCCTAAATGCGACGAGAGCAAACTCGTTAAAGACGAAGTGGAAATAGTCGTGCAGGTTAACAGTAAGATCAGAGGAAAGATGATGATTTCGTCGGAGCTTACCGAAGAAGAAATTAAATCCGGCGCAGTAAAAGAGGCGAAAGAAAAAGGCTATATTGCCACTGAACCCAAAAAGGTGATAGTAGTAAAGGGAAGACTCGTAAATATAATCGCATGATAAATATAGTATTGGTAGAGCCGGAAATACCGCAAAACACCGGTAATATTTCTCGGACGTGCGCATGTACAGGTTCTAAACTGCATCTTGTCAGACCGTTCGGATTCGAAATAAGCGATAGGACTGTTAAGCGTGCCGGGCTCGATTATTGGGACAAAGTTGACATATCGTATTACGATTCCTTGGACGAATTTTTTGAAAAGAACAGCGGCGGCAAATTTTATTATTGTTCGACAAAAGCAAAGAAGCGTTACAGCGACATAAAGTTTGAAGACGGTTGTTTTTTACTGTTCGGCAAGGAAACCAAAGGTTTGCCTCCGCAGCTTGTTTATGACAATCCAGAAACGGCGTTGCGTATACCGATGAACGGAGTGTGCCGCTCGCTAAATTTGTCTAACTCGGTAGCAATAGTGTTGTATGAGGTGTTGCGCCAACTTGACTTTAACATAGAGCAGCTGCATTAGGCATAATGGGTTTTGTAAAACGATAAGAGGACAATATTTATTGTTTGAAATGTAATATTGGAATAAATTAAAAAGACAAGCGTTTTCGATGCGCTCGCTAAGATTATCTGTCTTAGAAACGAATCGGTTGCGCTTGTCTCTTTTTGTGTTATTATTTGTTTTTATAACGATAACAAACTAACCGTTATCGTTTTTGCTCCGTTTGGTCGAGTTCCGCATCAGGCTGCGACTTGCGAATTTTGCTCGTCGCTATGTAGATCAGATAATTTTATATTAGGCATAATCTCGTTTTTGCGTTTTAATACAAAATACGCTGTTGTAATAAATGCGCCTAATAATACGATTGCTACTATCCAACCTACCCATACTGTGTCCGAAAGTCCGGCTGCAAGGAAGGAAAGCAGGGCGATAGCAGCTATAATCAGCGCAGTCGGCATTTGCGCCTTTACGTATTCGAGGTGATTTGCTTTGCATGCGGACGCAGATAAAATAGTAGTGTCCGAAATGGGAGAAACCTGATTTCCGAATACCGAACCTGACAAAACGGCAGCGATAGTCAACCAGTGTGTGGAACCGCTAAGACCGAAATCTACCACTATGGGTACCATAATAAGGAAGGTACCCCAACTCGTGCCGATGGAAAAAGAAATTCCCATTGCGCATAAGAAGAATATGGCAGGCAAAAGCCAAGTCAGACCGAGCATTTTGTCGGCGATCGTTTCGATAAATTCTTTCATTCCGAGCGCCTCGCACATGCGAACCAAAGTCCAGGCAAAGACGAGAATTATTACCACTTCGGCAATCGACTTAAATCCTTCTCCGAAACATGCCGTAAATTGTCTTAAAGACATAAGTTTGCGAGGGAGATAAAGTATCATTGTAAATATTATCGCTATGCAGCCGCCGCATGCGAGAGCGGTATTCGTGTCCGTGTTTGCAAAGAACAACATGCAACATACCGAGACAATAAGAGCGCCGACAGGTAAAATCAAGTCAAGCGGCGTTCCTTTGCCTGAAATTTCTATCTTTTCATCGCTGCTTGTGGCTTTTAATCCGCAAGTTACATCCTTTGTCCTAAGGGCGGTTAATTCTTGTTTTCGTATACCAAATAGGTCTATTCCGAGCGAAATCGATACAAATAAAAAAGCAAGCATAAGGAAGGGGTAAAAATTGCACAGTATTGTGTACAAAAAAGCTTCCGTTCCGTTACCGGCGTCGATTGTGTCGCCGATTACGCTTGCCCAACTCGATACGGGCATAAGGATGCAAATCGAAACGGAAACCGCTCCTACGATATAAGCAAGTTTGCTGCGCGAAACGTAAAATTTGTCTGTAATGGGTTGCATTATCGAACCATTGGCGAGACGACCGAAATAGTCGTCAACAAATAACATACAACCCAGTCCGGTGGCAGCAATTTGAGCGCCTTTGCGAGTGGTCACTTTTTTCATTGCCCACTTACCGAAAGCATTAGCTCCGCCGGCTTTATTCATAAGCGCAACCAAAACGCCTAACTCCAATATAAAGATTATAATTCCTCCGTTGCCCGAACCCGCTAAATTTCCTCCGTCGTACTCTGCGCCGAATGCGGCAGCCATTTCTACAAACACTTTTTGAATCGCATGAGCTATATTGAATTCCGTTACAAACAAAGCTCCTATTATAATACTAAGAAAAAGCGATATGTATACTTCTTTTGTAAGAAGCGCAACTACTATCGCTACCAATGCAGGCACCAAAGCCCAAAAAGTTCCGTACATAACTACCTCCTGAATAAAATTTGTCGCAATGCGAATATTATACATTTTTACAAATAATTTTGTCAATGGAAGCCCGCTGATTTTTGTATAACGGCAGTATGCTTGTTTTGTTTGACTGTAAGTATGAATTGTGATAAAATAACAAACGAAAAGGATGATGTTGCCTTAACTTATATAAGACCTAATAAAGCCAAGGAAAAATTGTATGATAAGACGTTTTTTTTCTTATTACAAACCGCATAAAAAACTGTTCGCATTCGATATAGTCTGTTCGTTGATGATTGCGGCTTGCAATATGTTTTATCCGTTTGTCGCAAAAAACGTAATTAACACGTATGCGCCTAACAAAATGCTGTATACGATGCTGATGTGGTGCGGCATTCTGCTCGTAATTTTTTGTATCAAGGCAATATTTAATTATTGTGTACAGTATTACGGACATGTTTTGGGCGTACGTATTCAGGGCGATATGCGTCGTGAATTTTTCGAGCATATCGAGACGCTGTCTTTTTCGTACTTTGACGAGCATAAAACGGGTGCCATTATGTCGAGAATAACCAACGATTTGTTTGACGTGTCCGAACTGGCGCATCACGGTTTCGAGGATACTCTTACGGCAACTATCACGATTATCGGAGCGGTTGCCATGCTTTGCGTTTCCGTAAACGTATATCTTGCGCTGATTGTTCTTGCTATACTTCCCGTAATGATAGTTTTTGCCGTAAAAACAAGAAGAAATATGAGCAAAGCTATGCGTAAAAGCAGAGAAGGAATGGCTGAAGTCAATGCCGAGGTCGAGTCCGCAGTATCAGGTATAAGAGTAGCCAAAGCCTACAACGCTTCCGAAACCGAAGTCAAGAAATTCAACAAACGTAACGGAGAATTTATGAAAGCACGAGCTTCGGCGTATAAAGCAATGGGCGTATTTCAAAGCGGTTTGGGTTTTTTTAACGACTTTTTGTATCTCGCAGCAATTACTGCCGGCGGATTGTTTTTGTATAAAGATTGGATTGACAACGGCGACTTCGTTGCGTATGTTTTATACACAACCATGATAATCAATCCCATTCGTACGCTTGCAAACGTATTCGAACAAATTCAAAACGGTATGACCGGTTTTGTCAGATTTTTGGAAGTGATGGACATAAAAGGCGAAACCGATTGCGAAAATCCGATACCGCTCAAAGACGTAAAAGGGGACGTAAAGTTCGAAAACGTTACTTTTTCATATAAGGGCGACAACGGCAATAATGTAATCGAGAACTTCACTCTCACTGTGCCTAACGGGAAAACCGTGGCGCTGGTAGGACCTTCGGGTGGAGGAAAAACGACTTTGTGTCATTTGTTGCCTCGGTTTTATAAGGCTCAGAGCGGCAAGATAACGATAGACGGTGTGGACATAAACGACGTTTCCGCAAAAGATCTTCGCAGCCTGGTCGGAATAGTTGCGCAAGACGTTTTTCTTTTTTGCGGTACTATAAAAGAAAATATAGCATACGGAAAACCGGATGCGACTATGGACGAAATAGTAGAGGCTGCAAAGCGAGCCGACATTCACGAGTATGTCTGTTCGCTGGCGGACGGGTACGATACTTATGTGGGTGAAAGGGGCGTCAAACTCAGCGGAGGTCAAAAACAGCGAGTTTCCGTAGCGAGAGCGTTTTTAAAAAATCCACCGATACTTATATTGGACGAAGCGACAAGCGCTCTCGATAACGTGACCGAAGCGCATCTGCAATCGGCGCTTAACGAACTTAGTAAAAATAGAACAACCATTGTCGTTGCGCACAGACTTTCAACCGTGCGCAAAGCCGATTTGATAGTGGTTATGGACAAAGACGGAATTGTCGAGCAAGGTACGCATGAGGAACTTATGGCAAAACACGGTGAGTATTACAGACTTTCGGAAGCTGTGAGCGAAGATTAATTTCGTTATCGATTTTTGCGGACGTATATGAGAAATCCAAACTTATTCTTATAAATTAGTAAGGAAGTCGTGCAAGCTTATTTTAAAACGACAGAAGTAAAATAAACGTATTCGCCTAGCTTATGTCCGGCGATTTTGCTCGAATTAGTTTACTTTTCTAATTTATAATCAAGCGGATAAGGATGTAGATGAGTATGGTGCGACTCGAAGTGTTATCAATATAACATTAAACGATATGCCGCTATTTAATGCGCATAAAATTTTGATAACAACGTATGTTAACGTCGCAAAATCAGAATAAAGTATTTTTGAATTATTATAGAAAAGGTGACGACATGCAGCCGCAGGAATTGCTTGGCTTTAAAAACGTTTATCGACAGCTAACAGGACTAAAGTGCGGCAATGCAATTGATTCGGCATTGCCGATTATACCGTGTGTAAAGCTCGTAATACATTCACATTACATACATAATAATCGCCGATTAAATCTTTGACTTTAGGCGTATTTAATGTTAAAATGTACGCATGAGAAAAAGTAAAGAAATGAACATGACGCAGGGTAATTTGTACAAGCAGATTATTATTTATGCTTTACCGCTTATTGCGACTAATATTTTACAGTTGTTGTTTAACGCCGCTGACGTTGCCGTTCTTTCAATATTTGCGCAGGATGGAGATTTGGCTATTGCTGCGGTAGGTTCGACCGGAGCTATAGTAAACCTCGTCATAGGACTTTTTGTGGGACTTTCGGTGGGCGCAAACGTGCTTATTGCAAGGTGTGTGGGAATGCAGGACAGAGAGAGCGCAAAACGCACCGTAGGCATGTCAGTCGTTCTGAGCGTTCTGGTCGGCATCTTTTTGGCTGTAATCGGTACGATAATGGCGAGAAGATTTTTGGAATGGACTCACGTAGATGCGGCGGCATTAGACAAAGCGACGGTTTACCTTACCATATACTTTTTGGGTATGCCCATTATGATGCTGTACAACTTTGCGGCATCCATTCTTAGGGCGGTAGGCGATACTTTCAGACCTTTGATATTTTTGGTAATCGGCGGAGTTGCAAACGTCATTCTTAACATATTCTTCGTACTTGTGGTAGGATGGGACGTCGAAGGCGTTGCTATTGCTACCGTGGTTTCTCAAGCCGTCTCCGCAACGCTGTGCATCGTTACCATAGCGAGAGAAAAAGGTTACTGCAAATTAGAGTTTAAATATATGCGTTTTTACAAACGTGAACTTGTCGATATGATAAAAATCGGTGTTCCGGCAGGCTTGCAAGGCTGCGTTTTTTCGATTTCCAACGTAATAATTCAATCTACCATAAACACTTTCGGATTGGCAGCAATGTCGGCGAATACGATAACCAGCCAAATGGAAGGCTTTATTTACAACGCTACATATTCGGTTTCATTGTCGGCTCTTGCTTTCGTCAGCCAAAATTACGGCGCCGGTAACGTAGAACGAATGCGCAAATCGGTGCGTATTTCCATGCTTTATGCCGTAGGTATAGGGGCGATAATGGGAGCATTGGTAATGGCGTTGCGTTATCAGCTGTGTTCGATTATGTCGTCCGATACCGAAGTCCTTAAGATCTGTAGCGAAAAGCTGATGATACTTTCGATGTCATATGTTTTGTGCGGAATCATGGACGTGTTTAGTAATGCCGTTAGAGGATTGGGTAGATCTACCATTGCTATGCTGGTAAGCTTGGCGGGCAGTTGCCTGTTTAGAATAATATGGATTAAATTTATTTATCCGTATAGCCCGACGCTTAATATGATTTTTGTAGTGTATCCGATAAGCTGGGCTTTGACTATAGCGATTTTTGCTTGTATCTATTTCCCGCTTATAAAAAAGACAAATAAAGAGTTTGCAGAAAGCAAACTTGCTTTGTCTACAAGCAATCAGCAATAAAAAAACAGCGAATCGTAATATTGTTTAATATACGTTTTGCGTTTTTATTTACGTGTAAAGACTTATTTGCATTACAGTTCAAAAACTGCTGCTGTTAATAGAATAGTTGCCGCTTTAAATTGCAGCATTGACTCTTGATAGTAGAGAAATCGAGCATAAAACCGAATTATATTTTTGTCGGTTAAGCACGCATGTTACAAATTTTAAATGTAAAAACAATGGTTCTGCCAAGTCTGAATTAGTTAAACAACATACGGTACATCGGTATGCCGTCGACACTTAAGCAAAATAAGACTTTGCGTAAAAACATATAGTTTAAAAATTTCCGATATTGGCTTTGTTCGTAATGCGCTAAGTAAAATTTTAACTATGTTTCGCAGAATGTCGGATTGCAGATACGAAAAAATACTTCAACGTTTTGACCGTTTATGTCAGAGCTGATAGTTCTATCCTTGACAAGATGTTCGGATACTATGCTTGCCGCCATGGTTTTAATAAAGCGAAATCCGGTTAATGAGCTTGTTTTACGTCAATATCATTTAGATATTAGCTGAAAATAGAGTTTGTCGATTGACGTTACGAATAATAAGTCGATACGATTTTGTCCAATCAAAGCACATGTCAAGGTAAAGGTATTTGACACGGACAGTCGGAAGCAGAGCATAATAAATTATAGTTTACGGCAAAAAAACAGTTGACAATTGCCCGCTTTTTTGATAGAATAATTCGGTAGGCTGTGGAGCGGTATCGAAGTGGTCATAACGGCCCTGACTCGAAATCAGGTAACGGGCAACCGTTCGTGGGTTCGAATCCCACCTGCTCCGCCACGTAAAACCTAAATCGAATACGAAAGTGTTTGGTTTAGGTTTTATTTTTTTTAGTAAAAACGGCTAATGCGTATATGCAATAGCCGTAAATTTTAGAGATAAGGAGGTGACCCACGGTGCCACTTGGGAGCCAACTTATTTATGCTTGATAACTCCGTAAGAAATTATCATAAGAGCCTTAAACGAGGCTTTCATAAACATCACCTCCTTAACGCGCCAAGGCTAATAAGCACCTTAACACTTTGGCAAAATTATTATACAGATTTTTATTACAAAAGTTAAGTTGCAGACGGTTTTATGCCGCGAAAGCGAAAAAGCGTGAATGGGTTGAAATAGGTTTTGCGTGGATTTTTGATGTTTTCAGGGAGTAAAGTCATACTCGAAAAGGACTGAAAAATGGTTTTTGCGGCAGTAAAAAAGGACGGCGCAAAAAACGCCGCCCGAAACAAAACGGAGCAAAAAAAACTCGGAAGATATAAAAGGAATAAAACTCCAAATATGCCGCCGAGCGAAGAATTATGGGGCGATTCGCAAAGCGGTTTAGCGGCGAACGCCCCATTTCGCTCGGCTTTGAGTTGACCTTTTTATCCGAGTTTAAGCGAGTTGTTTGGCGGGTGCTTGACCGCGCCGCAAAGCGACGCGCTTGTATAAGTGTCAAGATCG
>ERZ1106976.1352-NODE-1352-length-24946-cov-23.678317_pt1 | contig 24946 bp, 21 predicted proteins | sample MGYA00403687_ERZ1106976 | MGnify/ENA primary metagenome ERZ1106976 (study PRJEB35170, sample SAMEA104062446) | human gut metagenome | biome: human gut; feature: human-associated habitat; material: faeces | place: Denmark | collected 2013-02-22 ... | reverse complement strand
CGTGTCAAGCGCCTCGCTCTGGTTTTCCAGAGATTCGATGGAGCGCTCATAATTGCCGACGATGGTTTTTGCGGTGCTCATTTCACTGTTGGCCGCTTCAATTTTATCGTTGATTGTCGCAACTTTTATCTTATCTTGCAAAATGAGCAGTCCCTCTGTTCGCGGGTTCTCATAGCCGTAGTAATAAGGAGCAAGTTTGGCAAACGCCTCACGATATTTGATTACGGTTTCTTCTGTCGATCCAGATGGATTCTCAACCGGATTTCCTTCTTTATCATACTTTGCAGATGTACTGTTCCCTTCAATTCGCTTAATCATCGAAATGCCTGATTCGTCCTCATAGCACTCTTTCATAATTGCGAAATCATTGTCACACAATGTACTAAACGCCGCAAATATCTTTTCATATCGCGTAAGGTTCTCTATATACTGTTTATCTTTCAATATATTGTCTATTTCAGTTTGATAATACGATGCGTTGCGGCAATCTTTATAAGACAGCGGAAGTGATTCCAGCAGCTTTTCTTTTTCCGCTTCCAGCGACTTCACCGTCGCTTCGTGCTCCGTGACCGTTGCCTGTGCATCTGTATAATCTTTTTCGCCTTTGATCTTCGTAAGCTGATTGTCAAGCGTGGTCTTCGCCGTCTGAAGTTCCTTCAGCTTCGCTTCGGCTGCCGCCTTCTGCGTGGCAAGCTGCGAAGCGTCCATGGTGCTGTACTGACGGTAAATCGCAAGCGCTTCATTATAATCATCGCGTGCATTCTGCACATCGCGGTTTTCCTGCGCCGCCGTGTTTCCGGCTTCGATCAGGCTCTTGTCGTAATTCTGCTGCAGCGTTTCCAGATCAGTCTCGGCCTGCTTCAGTTCATCCGAATCCTCCGCTTCCAGCACGAAGAGGGTATCGCCGACGTTGATCTCCTGGCCGGTCTTGACCAGCACGCTGGAAACCTTGCGGGTCTGCTTGATCGTGACGTTATAGACCTCGCTGGCCTCGACGGTACCCTGGCCGCGGATGCGGGCGTTGATCGCGCCGGAGGACACCTGCTGCGTGGCGACCTCTGGCAGCGAGGCGTTCATGATCGTTTTTGAGAAAAAGGTCAGCACCAGCAGCACGGCCAGCAGGATGATGGCCGCGGTTTTGACCCATTCGCGTTTTCTTACACCGTTTTCCATATCTCGTTTTCCCTTATCCTTTCACAGAGCCAGAATGTGCGATACCCTCCACCAGATATGCCTCGCCGTGCAAAAACAGCAGCAGACCGGGGATCATGTAAATGACAGCGGCGGCGAAGGCAATGCCGATTTCACCCGCGTTGATGCTGGACAGGAACATCGAAAGCGGCTGCTTTTCGACGTCGTTGAGCAGGATCAGAGGCTGCTCAACCATGTTCCAGTTGTCGATGAACACAAGGATCGCAATGGAATAGAGGGCGCTCCGGCACTGCGGCAGGCAGATGTTCCAGAAGATGTGCCACTCGTTCGCGCCGTCGATCTTGGCCGATTCGATGACAGCCATGGGGATGCGGCGCATGAATTTGGTGAGCAGAAACACCGAGAACGGCGCGAACGCGCCGGGCAGGAAGATCGCCCACCGGGTATTGAGCAGGTGCAGCCAGTCACTGACCAGATAGTTCGGCACCAGCGTGACCTGATACGGCATGAGCATCAGGATCACATAGAAGAAAAACAGACTGTCGCGCACCTTACCGCGCCAGCGCGTGAAGCCATAGGCCGCAATGGACGCGACCATCAGCTGTGCAAAGACGATCGGCGCGGTTAGAATCACCGAGTTCCAGAATTTCAGCAGATAATCCGGGCTTTTGAGCAGGACCGTGAAATACTGCGTGAAGCTGACCTTGTCGGGGATAAACTTGAGATTGATGGTCTTGGAGATATAACTCTTGCCGTCGTTGGCGTTCTCGAAGACCTGACCGTAGCTGGCCGTGATCTCGCTCTGGGTCATGAACGAATTTGTAATCGTCAGAACCGTCGGCAGGAGGAACAGCAGCGCGAACACCGCGCAGAGCACAAAGCATGTCGCGCGGGAAAAATACCGCTTTTTCTTTCTCATCCCTCCACGTCCTTTCCGAAGATGTTCTCCACAAAGAACAGCAGCGCAATGAGAATGACAATGACGATCGCCAGCAGCACCGCCGCAGCGGAAAGCCGCTGATAGTCGGCGGAGTTGAACATGTTGTTCATGAAATGCTGCATCATGTAAAGCCCGTCGTAGGGATAATTGCCGGTCAGAAGATAAATTTCCCGGAAGACCTTGAACGAGTTGATGATGGACAGGATCGTCACGAACAGCACCGTCGGGGACAGGTACCGGAGCTTGATGTGGAAGAACTGATACGCCGCCGACGCCCCCTCGACCTCCGCGACCTCGAGCAGCTCGCGCGGAATATTGCTGAGCGCGGCCATGAACAGGATCATGTTGTATCCGAGGTTTTTCCACAAAAACAGCACAACAATGACGACCATGCAGTAATCTGATTTCAGCCAGTCGATCTTGTCCGCGCCGAACACGGCCAGAAATTCGTTGACGACGCCGTTATAGTGGAACAGCACCTGCCAGATGAGGATGATGGACGCGATGGGCACCATCATGGGGCTGAGGAAAAACGTGCGGAACTCGCTCTTGAGCGGAATGCGCGCCTCGAGCATCAGCGCCAGTCCCAAAGACAGCACGACCGCCAGCGGCACGGAAAGGCCGGTGAACGTGAACGTATTCCTGACCGCGATCTTGAACGCGCCGTTCTGCCAGACGTTGATATAGTTTTTGAGACCCGCGAAGCTGTGGTCGGTCAGACCCGCGGTGAAGGAATAGTAGACGACGATCAGGAACGGGATGATATAAAACGCCAGCATACCAAGAAAGCTTGGCCCGGAGAAGCACATCGACGCGAGAAAATCGCGCACTTTGTTGTTCATCCGCGTCCAAAGCCCTTTCCCGGACGGTCTTGTTTCATATTTCCCGCGTGACCGGAGAGAAAGCTTCTGCACGTTTTTCGTGTCTCCTTTGCGTTGGAAAATGCTCATAACTCCCGACCGAATCTCAATCGGAATTTATCGGCATTTTCATTTCTGGGTGGGAAATCCGCATGTGCTTACGCACTTGTTTGTAGGGGCCGATGCCCACATCGGCCCGCGCAGAATGCACTGTTTTTAACGGAAACCTTCGGCTAATTCGCAGCTTCCCAACGGGCCGATGTGGGCATCGGCCCCTACAAAAGCTGTTTCGCAGTTGCTTCCCCCTTGCCGCGTAAGGCGCGGCAAGGGGGAACTTTTATTGTTGTTTTACCGCTGCTCCTGCACATACAGGTTCACGCGGCTCTGGATCATGCTGGCAGTGGTCTGAACATCCTTGTCGCCGGCGAAGTAGGCGGCGACCTCGTCGGTGATGATGTCGAGGATCTCCTGATCGTAGTCATAGACGCTGTGCGTGTTGTTGATCACGCCTAGGATCTGGTCAATATCCTCCTGCGTCAGCGCATAGACATCCTTATAGACCGTTTCGCCGTTTTCCATGGTCTCATAGCTGCCCCGGATAGCCTTGTCGGGCTCACCGTCGCCGTCCCAGTCAACCTGTTCGCCGTTTTCGTCCAGCTGGTACTGCTCGGTCATGATGTCGGTCATTTCTGCGTCAAACGCGGCCTGACTGATGGGGAAGCCGTAATAGTAATTGTTCTCGTCTATCGTGTTCATCTTTTTGATGATCGAGCAGACGAAGTCCCACGCGGCGTCGGGGTATTTCGTGACGGAGGAAATGGCCATCGGCATCTGAAGCTCGAACGAGCTGCCGGAGCCGTCCTCGGTCGGATAGCCGGTAAAGGTGATCTTGTCGCGGATCGCGTAGACGTTCCAGATATAGGAGTCAAAGCTGTACATCCCGGTCGTCGACATGAGCTGCTTGCCGTTCGTGATGCGGGTCGCGTCAGATTCCCACATCGCGTCGTCAACGGCAATATCGGCGGAGGGAGCATAGGCAATCGCGCCGTCACCGTCACTGGTTTCTGCCGGGAAGGAATTGCAGAAGGCCAGCAGCTGCTGGAACGCCTCGGAGTCAAACTCGCACTTGCCCGTCGTCCAGTCGACGAAAGCAGACAGGTTGCGGGACAGGCAGTTCGACAGAGCCGTGTTCTTCGTCCAGCCGTCAGAGAAGACCGTTGCGCCCTCCTGCAGCTGCGTCATGGCGTCCTGCACGGCGGCAACGTTCCACGTGTCGTACTGGCTTGCGATGGAGCTCAGCGCGTAGGCCGTCTGCACGGAGAAGCTGGTGGGCAGCTCATAGAGCTTGCCGTCCTTTTCCAGCGCACTCATGACCTGTGGGACAAAATAGTCGCGGCTCAGGCCGTTTCCGCCGTCCATGAAGGTATTGAGGTCGGCGATGACGCCCTTGGCGGCATACTTATCGATTGGCAGATTGCTGGTCAGGAAGATATCCGGCACGCTGCCGCTGATGATCTCGGTGGTGAGCTTGGTGACGCCGGCGTTGTAATCGTCGTCGGTCGCGTACTCGCTGTAGTCGACGACATTGATGCGGTACTCGTCGTTCGTCTTGTTGTATTCGACGATCATGCTGCGCAGGTTCCAGTCGAGATACATGCACGCGAGCGTCAGAACCTTCTTTTCCTTGATCTCAGACGCGTCCACACGGTGCAGGACGATCAGCTGATACGTCGTGGGGTCGGTGCTCCAGTCCTGCATGAGGGCGGCCACGCGGCTGTCGGAGAGCATGGCATAGCCCGACATATTGTTGGTGTCAACGTCGCAGGCCAGCCAGTCGACGAGCTTCTCCTTCGTGTCCGTTTTGGCGGCATAGCCATAGATGTTATTATTGTAGGTGTAGTAGAAGTCATAGGCATCGTCGCCCGGGAGGATGCTCCCCACGTTGGACGGCAGCTTGACCTTCTCGCCCCAATCCTTCGTTTCCAGATCGATGGGGACGAAGTACTGGCCGTTTTCATCGGCGGCATTCACGTCGTCCGTGTAATTGTACCACATAACGCCAACCTGCTGTGCGTTCAGCCGGCACAGACTACCGTTATACTGGCTGCCGTCGAGCTTGAACTGCACGTTGCCCTCTGCATCGAGGACGTAAATATTATTATAGTCGCTGACGTAGAGATTGCCGGCGGCATCGACGGCGAAGGAGCTGAGGTTGCCGCTCATGCCGTCCTCGTTGTCCTCGTTGTTCGTGTCGGAAAGGTCGAGGCTGGCGATCGTGCTGCCGTCGGCAGCGATGTGCATCAGATACGAGCCGTTGATGTCCGTGGAGGGGTAGTTCCACTTGCTGTCCGTGTTGGGGTCAAAATCGTCGGGCAGCTCATACTGCGTCGCATAGACGTTTACAAGCATCCAGAGCGTGCCGTCGTCAGAGCCGATCATGTTGTAGCAGTTGACGCCGCCCTCCGCGCCCTCCGGAACCTCCGGCAGCTGCAGGTTGGAAAGCTCTGTGCATATGCCGGTATCCGGGTCAATGGTCAGAACGCCCAAGCGGGAGTCGTAATACGACCAGGTTTCGCCCGTGTCGGGGTCAGTGTTGGTGATTTCTTCCCCCTGCATGCTGGCCGTCAGATAGAGCGTGGTGCTGGCGGCGCAGATCTGGTTGACGTACTGCACGCCGTCCGGAACGGCAAGGTCGAAATAATCGGCCTTATAGGCGTATTTTGCCGTTGTCTGGGAGGGCTTGGTCTGGTCGATCAGAGAATTGCCCGGATCGGTCTTGCCGGGGTCCTTCGTCTCGTCCTTCGAGCAGCCCGCAAACAGGCCCACGATCATCAGCGCCGCAAGCAGCAGCGCAAGCATCCGTTTTGTTTTCATGTAATACTCCTTTTCATTCATGCCCAATGTCCATAATCTATATCTTGTGCTGACGCACGGTACAGGCGGCCTACCTTGCCGTCTGTATCATACCAAAACAAAGACGTAAAAAAAAGACCGGCGTTGCATTTTTCATATTTTTTTAAGAACTGACTTCGCCTGTACCCGGCAAAGCCTCCCCTTGTCATGCCCCGCATGATAAGGGGAGGTGGCATTTGCGTCAGCAAATGACGGAGGGGATTTGCTGCAAATTACAGAGGCTCTGGAATCTGCTACGTTCGAATCCCCTCAGCCCCTTCGGGCCAGCTCCCCTTGTGCCCAAGGGGGAGCCTTGGTGCGGGCAAACCTTGCCGGGTTTTTTGTAACTGCCGCTTTACTCCGACGGCATTGTCTCTGCCTGGATAGGCAGGATGACCTCCGCCGTGAATTTTCCGTTTTCCGTATACCGCCGGAAGCCGCCCGCCATTTGCGTCATGATCTTTGCACAGGTGCGCAGGCCGATCTTGTTGGACTCGATGCGCCCGGAAGCGGGATTCACGCTGTTGGACAGGCAGATATGCAGCGCACCGTCTTCGATCAGCGCCGCAATGGCAACGGGCTTAGCCGGGTCTGCGTACTTTCGGATGTTGTCGAAGAGATTATCGAGCACCCGCTTCAGATACATCACATCGGCCTCGATCTGCACCTCCTGCTGCGGCAGCAGCAGCTGAACCGTGAAGCCCTGCTGCTGCAGCTGAACGCGGCTCTCACCCAGAAGCTGCTCGAGAAGCAGCCGCGCGTCATAGGACTCCATCTGCATGGGCAGTTCCTTACAGCCGAACAGCAGCGAATACCGGAACAGTTCGTCTGTCAGCGTCTTCAACTGCTCGGCCTTGCCATAGGCAGCGTCCAGAAAGCTTTGCAGTTCTTCTTCCGATCGATACTGTCCGTTTTTTGCCAGATCAAGGTAGCCGAGCAGCGCCGTGAGCGGATTGCGGATATCGTGCGACATGGCGGTGATGAGGTCGCTGTTCTGCTGAAGGGCGCGCTGCTCCTCGCTGGTCTTGCGCAGGAGCGACAGGCGCATCTGCTCGACGCTGGCCGTCAGCTGTGAGATCTCGTCGCGGCCCTTCGGCTCGAGCTGTAAATAGAGATTGCCCGCGCCGATGGACTGCACCTCCTGCGAGATGGCGACGACCCTGCGCGCGACGCGGCGGTTATACGCCAGCAGCGTCAGCGCCAGAACCGCGCAGCCCAGCAGCAGCGAAACGATCCACAACAGATCGTAGAGCCCGGAATCGGAGTTGTCGTAGATCACAGCGTAAAACGTGCCGTCGCGGAACACGATGGGATAGACGACGCTGGCCGTCTGCTCCTTGAGCGAATACGCATCGACTGCCGCGGTGTCCGCGCCCCACCAGCCGATCTCAAAGATCTGCCGCTGATCATGATACAGCATGATATAATAGTCTTTTTTCGTCTCGCCCCAGCGGGCCAGCATATCCGTGTCGCGCGTGGAAACGCCGTTCTGCCGCACAAAGGACTGAAACTCCTGCGCGGCTTTGTTCGTGCGCTTTAAAATGGCCTTCTCGCTCATATACTGGCGCTCGATGATCTGCTCTCCCGTAAAATCCGCCAGCAGGCAGACGCACACGCCCAGCACCAGCCCCAGCAGCAGCACGAACAGCGGCTTGACGCTCAGCGAGACAAATCGCTTCTTCTTTTCAGTCAATCTGATAGCCCTTTCCCCAGACGGTGCGGATCAGGCGCGGATTCGCCGGATCCTCCTCCAGCTTCTTGCGCAGGTTCACGATATGCACCATCACAGTATTGTTTGACGCCGGCATATACGTCTCGTGCCAGACCGTCTCGTAGATCGTGCGCACCGGCACGACGCGGCCCCGGTTCTCCGCCAGACAGTGGAGAATGGAAAACTCCGTCTCCGTCAGCTCCAGCGGCTGGCCGTTTACCAGTACGCGGCGGTTTTCCTCGTCGAGCACGATGCCGGGCCGGAGCGTCCGCCCGCTCGATTTGCTCTTATACACCCGGTAGCGCCGCAGCAGCGACTCGACCTTCATCATCAGCTCCGCGTGCGAAAACGGCTTGGCGAGAAAATCGTCGCCGCCGGAATCATACGCGCGGCGCTTGTCGCCCTCCTGCGTTTTCGCGGTCAGAAACAGAACCGGGGCCGTGGAATACGACCGGATACGGCTGCACGCATCATAGCCGCCCAGCTCCGGCATCATAATGTCCATTAAAATGAGATCAAGCTCCGGGTGCTGCCGAACCTGCTCGACTGCCTCCGCGCCTGTCGCGGCCTCCAACACGGTATAGCCGCCTGTCTCCAGCAGGATCCGGCAGATACGCCGGATATCCGGCTCATCGTCCACCACCAGAATGCGGATCGCCTCTTCCATGGCTGCTCCCTCCTTTTTGTGGCGCTATTATATCATACTTCCGCAAGCTTCCGGGCGGAATTAAGAATTTTTAAGACATTTTTTCTTCCGCGCACCAAAACCGCGTGACGAAACCGGGAAAGCGTGCTATACTATAATAACTTGGGTGCGGATGCAGCTGGGAGGGGCAGGACTCTGCCAGCCGCATCCCAATTTTCGCAAAACGATCCCACCCGACCGTGGCCAACAGCCCTTAGGAACTGCAAATGGATCTTTTATATACCGACAATCGAATCGTTGTCTGTCTCAAGCCTGCGGGCGTTTTGTCCACTGATGAGCCGGGCGGTATGCCGGAACTGCTGCGCCGGGCGCTGGGAGAAAGCGAAACCGGCTGCGTGCGCGTCGTGCACCGTCTTGACCAGCCTGTCGGCGGCGTGATGGTCTACGCCCGGTCGCGCATGGCCGACAGCATTCTGTCACGGCAGGTACAGGAGCATGAATTTGAAAAGGACTATCTTGCCGTGCTGGAAGGCTGCCCAGACGCGCCGGAGGGCGTTCTTGCCGATCTTCTTGCGCGCGACGCGGCAGCAAAACGCACCTTCGTCACGCACACCCCCGGCCCGGACGCGCGGCATGCACGGCTTTCATATCGGGTGCTTGCCGTGAAAGATGGGCGCGCGCTTGTGCGTATCCGGCTGGAAACCGGCAGGACACACCAGATTCGCGCGCAGTTTTCTTCCCGCGGCCTGCCGCTCTGCGGCGACCGGAAATACGGCGCACAGTCAGACGGCCCGCTCGGCCTCTGGTCGTATCAAATCGCGTTTTTCCACCCGCAGACGAATGAACGCCTCGTCTTCGCGCATGACCCGCCGCAGGCTGAACCGTGGCTCGCATTTTTTGACACTCTGAAAGAGAAATAGGAGGGCACCATCCCCATGGCAGCAACAAAAGCAAATTCGATCGTGATGACCGAGGGCAGGCCCCTGCCGCAGATCATCCGCTTTTCTATCCCGCTGGCCCTGACCGGCATTTTACAGCTGCTGTTCAACGCCGCTGACGTCATTGTTGTCGGCAAATTTGACAGCAGCACGGCCCTTGCCGCCGTCGGCGCGACGACATCGCTCATCAACCTGCTCATCGGCGCGTTTATCGGCATTTCCGTCGGCGTCAATATCCTTGTCGCCCGCTATCTCGGCTGCCGGGACGACGAGCGTGTCTCCCGCTCCGTGCACACCTCGGTCGTGCTGGGTCTGGGGCTTGGCGTCGTGGTCTTCCTGCTGGGCTTTTTCCTGGCCAGTCCCCTGCTGCGCCTGATGGATACGCCGGAGGACGTTCTGCCCCTGTCCGACCGGTATCTGCAGATTTACTTTATCGGCGTACCCGCGTCGCTTCTTTACAACTTCTGCGCAGCGGTACTGCGGGCCTTCGGCGACACGAAAAAGCCGTTTTTCTTTCTGTCCATCTCCGGCACAGTCAATGTACTGCTGAATCTGTTTTTCGTAGTCGTCTGCCGGCTCGGCGTGGCGGGCGTTGCGATTGCGACGGTCGTCTCACAGTATCTTGCGCTGGCGCTCGTGCTCATCTGCCTGATGCGGCTGGAGGGCTGCGCGCAGCTGGAACTCAAAAAACTCCGCTTTTACCCGGACGAGGCCCTGCGCATGATCCAGATCGGCCTGCCTGCGGGTCTTCAGTCCGTCATTTTCAACATTTCCAATGTCATGATCCAGTCCTCGATCAACTCCTTTGGCGCGGACGTGGTCGCGGCGAACACGGCGGCAGGCAATCTCGACTCGTTCATTTATACGGCCTGCAACTCCGTTTATCACGCCTCCATGACCTTTACCAGCCAGAATCTCGGCGCGGGCAAGCCGGAGCGCATCAAGCCCGTCTACCGCGACTGCATCCTGACGGTTCTGCTCATTGGCGTGCCGATGTGTGCGTTGCTGTATTTCTTCGGCCGTCCGCTGCTCGGCATTTATATTGCGAAGGACGACCCTGCCTACGCCTCCGTACTTGCCAGCGGCATGGTGCGCGGACTCGGCCGAAGCTGGATGCCGATGGTCGTGACGATCTTCGGTGCGTGCGTACTGCGCATCATCTGGATCTACACGATCTTCCAGACGCACCACACGCTTGACGTTTTGTATCTGTCCTACCCTGTCAGCTGGGTCGTGACAAGCGCGGTGCATGTGCTCTGCTTTATTCTGATCTATCGCCGCATGATGGCGCGGTGGAACGCACATAAGGAGGAAGAAAATGCGAGTTATTGACATTGAAGACGTTGTCTACGCCATGCGGAACCAGACACAATTCGTCCTGCGCTGTGAGGAAGTCTTTCATGACAAGATCAGCTCCGCCGCCGCCGCAATTCTGAGCGCGCAGCCGCGCAAGCCCTTCGTCTGCCTGACCGGCCCTTCCGGCTCCGGCAAGACGACGACAGCGATGCGCCTGCAGGCGTATCTGAAAAATCTGGGCGTCAAGGTCTGCCTTTTGAGCATGGACAATTTTTTCCTGCCGCTTTCCGAACGTCCAAAGGACTTAACCGACTGGGAATCGCCCCTGTGCGTCAACCGGGAACTGCTGCTTGACACCATCGACCGGCTCTCAAACGGCGAGACGGTGCAGGTGCCGTGGTACGACTTTCCCAACAACCGCACCGGCGGCTATACCCCCATGCAGGGCAGCCGCGAGGCCGTTATCATTGCCGAGGGTATCCACATGCTCAATCCCCTGCTCTTCGACCCCATCCGCGACCGCGCCACCGGCATTTATGTCGCGCCCAGAACGCGCATTATTACCCCCGGTGACCGCATCATCCACCCCGAGCAGGTGCGCGTGGCGCGCCGCATGATCCGCAACTATCAGGGCCGCGGCAACTCTTTGCGTGATACCATCGTCCGCGCTGAGTCTGTCAATGCGGGCGAGCAGAAATATATCGCGCCCAACAAACCCAACGCCTCCGTCCACATCGACTCGTTCCATGATTATGAACTGTGCATTCTGGCAAAATACCTGCGTCAGATCCCACAGTTCGCATCCGATCTGGACGACGCATTCATTGAAGAACACGGCCTGACCGTCCTGATGGACGTGGTGCGGAGCCTGCCGCCGCTCGACACGCCGTATGTTCCGCGTGACTCCATCGTGCGCGAGTTCGTCGGCGGGAGCATCTTCCAATACTGATTCAAAGGAGAACACAATATGACAGTCGTTGAACGCTTTTTGAAGCTGGTTTCCTATCCTACGACCTCGGACGAAGCCTCCGAGACCTGCCCGTCCACCGCACGGCAGTTCACGCTTGCACAGGAACTTGTCCGCCAGATGCAGGACATGGGCATTGCAGACGCACACGTTGACAAGGACGGCTACGTCTACGGCACTGTCCCAGCAAACTGCGAAAAGGACATTCCTGTCTACGGCCTCATCGCCCACATGGACACCTCGCCCGACGCGCCCGGCGAGAACATCCGCGCACGCATCACAGAGCCTTACGACGGCGGCGATATTGTCCTGAACGAAGAGAAGCACATCATGCTTTCTCCGAAGGAATACCCGCAGCTGAAAAGCTCTGTCGGCAAGCGCCTGATCGTCACCGACGGCACGACGCTGCTCGGCGCAGACGATAAGGCGGGCGTGGCGGAGATCCTGTCCGCCGCACAGCTGCTGCTTACATCCGAAAAGCCACATGGAACCGTCAAACTCGCCTTTACGCCCGACGAGGAGATCGGCCGCGGTGCCGACCGGTTTGATGTGGCGGGCTTCGGCGCAGACTACGCTTACACCGTTGACGGCGGCACGCTTGGCGAACTGGAATACGAAAACTTCAATGCCGCCAGTGCGAAAATCGAACTTCGCGGCAAGTCCATCCACCCCGGCTCCGCAAAAGGTCAGATGGTCAACGCCGCACTTGTCGCCATGGAACTGCACGGTTTGCTTCCGGCACTCGAAACGCCGTTTTACACCGAAAACTATGAGGGTTTCTATCATCTTGTCGCCATGCGCGGCGAGACGGAGCAGGCAGAACTGCAGTACATCATCCGCGACCACGACCGCACGAAATTTGAAGCGCGCAAGGCTGTCATGGAAAAGGCCTGCGCAGAGATCAACCGCCGCTACGGCGCAGGCACCGCAGCGCTTACGCTGCGCGACAGCTATTACAATATGAAGGAAAAGATCGCCCCGTGCATGTTCCTGATTGAAAATGCAAAAAAAGCGATGGAATCCCTCGGCGTCACGCCGAAGGTCGTCCCCATCCGCGGCGGCACGGACGGCGCACGTCTGTCTTTTGAGGGTCTTCCCTGCCCGAACCTGTGCACCGGCGGCGAGAACTTCCACGGCCGCTTTGAGTACGTCCCCGCAGACGACATGGAGACAATCACAAATCTGCTGGCCCAGCTGATGTGGCAGCTCGCCGAATGATCTGCAAACAGAAAAAAATCCGCCCTACGGCGGATTTTTTTATTCAGTAATCATGTCTGCATCCGCCATCAGAACCGTATTGTTCAATAATTTCAACGATTTCTTCAATCCGTTGAAAACAGGCAGCGTCATTCATGTTTGGCTCATCCAGCGCAGCACGAATCTGGCAAAGCATTTGATAGCATCTCGACTGTATGATTTCTGCAGCCTGCTCCGGAGTCAGCAGTTTTTCGGAAACAAAGCATTCCGCCAAAAGTCTTTTTTCAAGTTGCCCCAGCAGTTGTTCACAGACTGACCGTTCCATCTCTGTCACGTCCTTTATTGTTTATTTTTCTTTTGCACTATTATAGTGCAATAATACTAAATAAATAGCATAAAATCAACACCATCTGCACGAAAACAGTGCAAGGGTGGTGTTGGTACGGATTTAGAATATAGTAAAGTCGTTGGTGCGGCAATCCGGGCCGCGCGGCTTGCACAGGGTCTGACGCAGGAACAGCTTGCGGCAAAAGCACAGCTTGCAGGCTGCGATCTGACCCGCAGTGCTCTGGCAAAAATCGAATGCGGCCAGCGCAGCATTTATCCAGATGAATTGAAGGCGCTTCACGAGGCGCTGCATATCCCTTACGAGTCCCTGCTGCAATGATAGCTGCAGGGACTTGTTCTTTCGCAGAATCGCTTAAGCAACCGCTGATTAGAGTTCCCCGATAAATTCCAGCACGCATTCGCGTAGACGGGCAATGCCCTCCGGCAGATGGCCGCCGGGGCGCAGGCCCATGCCGAGTTCGCGGCTGACAGCAGGACTGACAGGCAGGGTCTTCACGCCGCTCAGCTTGCCGCGGATCATCATTTCGGCCATCATGGAAATTCCAAGCCCCTTGCCGACCATACGGATGACCGTCTCGTCGTCAACATGGCAGGGGCGGATAACGGGTTTCACACCATATTTCCGGAATGCCGCACCTACGTCAATGTCGAACCGGCCGTAGGGCATCAGAAAATCCCGGCCCTCGAATTCTGTGATCGGGAACGTCTCGCGGCCGTCTGTGGGATAGTCCGCCGGTAAAATGGCGTACATCGCGTCGTTGTGCAGCGGCATCCAGTCGCAGGCAAAGTCGCTCTGCCGTGCAGCGAAGATCACGTCCGTGCGCCATGCCTCGAGCAGTTCAAACGGCTCGAGTTCATGGTCAACCGTCCGCAGGTCAACGTCGATATGCGGGCAGACGCGCCGGAACCGGTAGAGGATCTCCGGCATCCAACGCATGGCGATACTGGCGTAGGCCGCGACGCGGATGGTCTGCGCCGATTTTTCCGTGATCGCGGAGATCTGGTTTTCCAGCCGCGCATTCGCGCGCAGAAACTCGCGGATGGCGGGCATGAGCGCCTTGCCTTCCTCGGTCAGCGCAATGCCGCTATGGTCGCGCTGCACAAGCGTCATGCCGATCTCCCGTTCCAGACTGTCAACCAGATGCGTCAGCCCCGACTGCGTATAGCCGACGACCTCCGCTGCCTTGGAAAGACTGCCGAGATCAACAGCTGTCATTAAAATTTCGAGTTTCTTGCTGTCCATGCTTCATTCCTTCCTCATATCATCCGCTTCGCGTTCTGCACAACGGCGCAGTCTGCAACTACGCAAAAGCCCGTCATTCCTGAAAAGCAAACCCCCGCCTGCCGTCATTTTTGCGGCCAGCGGGGCGTTTTTTATCCGTTCAAGCCTTCTGCGGCTCCATTGCGTCCGCAAGGGTGTCGGTGATGGCGGCGCGGAAGAGGCTGCCGGCGTTGTCGTGGACGATGTTCAGGGCTGGGGCCGTATGGTTCAGTTCGATCTTGCTGTCCATGTAGAGGTCGAGGTCGAGCATGAACACGCGTTCTTCCGTTGTCTCACGGGTACGGTTGTTGACCTTGCGCAGCAGACCCGGGCCGGATTTGACGTTGGCTTTCGCGCCGCCGGGCATCTGGACAGTCGCGGTCAGTTCGTTTTTCATGAACGCCTGCTCCTGCGCGTCCTCGTCGCCCATGAGGCCCAAAAATCCCGGCGTGATAAGTTCCTTCCAGAGGCAGTCCTCCAGTCCGAGCGGCGCTCGGCGGAATGCGTTGACATACCGCAGACCCACGCGGGTGAACCACGAGGGATGATATGTCTCGATAAACACGGCGAGAATGCGGTCGAGCCGCTGGGCGAATTCCTCCCAGCGGGTATATCCGTAGGTGGAAAGGGCGATAAAGCCCTTGGTGAGACTGATTTTCCACTGCCCCTCGGCAGAGACGAACTGATAGTTGTTGACCGTTCCCTGCGGAACAGGCTTGCCGTTCACCATCTGCGGCGGCAGCTGCTCGATCTTCTTTTCATACTGCGGATATTCCCGGCGGATGCGGTCCTGAAACGCGGCAGGTTCGCTTGCGTCGATGGACAGGATCTCCGGGAAACGAAGCTGACAGATCACCTCGACCAGCTGGCGCTTGGCGTAGATCATTCGTTCTTCATTGGAAAACATGGTTCGCACACCTTTCGTTGCTTTTCTTATATCATACTATATTTATCTGAAAATGCAAGTGCCAGCCCCATGGACTGGCTTTCTCAAGCAACATGGTTTTCAATACTTTGCCAACCATTATAAATCTTTTCTTTCCTAAACACAAACTCTATGCTATAATTAAAAAAAGTACTTGAAGGGAAGAACATACTTGTTATCTTGTGTGGAGATATGTGCAGGCGCTGGCGGGCAAGCGCTCGGCTTGGATATGGCGGGATTTAATCATATCGCTCTTGTTGAATATGAAAGTACATATTGTCAGGTTCTCAAAGCAAACAAGCCAAATTGGAATGTAATTTGCGAAGATGTTCATTGCTTTGATGGTAAGCCATACAGCGGGGTAGATCTTCTGGCGGGCGGCGTCCCGTGTCCCCCCTTTTCTGTCGCATCGAAGCAGTTAGGAAGAGAGGATGAGCGCGACCTTTTTCCAGAGGCAATAAGGCTTGTTAAGGAAATGCATCCCCGCGCTGCAATGTTTGAAAACGTGCGGGGATTTCTTGATCCGAAATTTACAGATTATCGTGAACATATATTGAACTCCATAAAAGAACTAGGATATAAAACACACATTAAGCTTCTAAATGCCAACGATTTTGGCGTACCTCAACTCAGACCGCGTGTGGTAATCGTGGCCATTCGTGATGATATTAAGGCTGAATTTCAATATCCTGACGGATGTAATTCGAACACGCCTTCTGTCGGTGAGGCATTGAAGGAATTGATGGGTGCTAACGGATGGAGAGGACTTAATGATTGGGTAAATCAAGCAAACAAAATAGCCCCTACCATCGTTGGCGGGAGCAAGAAGCACGGGGGCCCCGATCTTGGCCCCGTCCGGGCTCGCATGGCTTGGGCTGAATTAGGGATAGATGGAACAGGTGTGGCAAACGAAGCACCATCACGCGATTTTAGTGGTACACCGAAGCTAACAAAAGAGATGATTGCATTAATACAGGGTTTTCCATCAGAATGGACATTTGGGAGTAAGAAAACTGCTGCATGCCGTATGATTGGAAATGCGTTTCCCCCACCTGTTGCAAAAGCAGTCGGTATAGAAATTAGGAGGTGCTTGGAAAATGAATGATGTTCTGATTTTAGATGCCAGAAAGAGATTTCACCAAAATTTGATAAATACGGGAATGTGGGTCGTAGATTCTAACGGCGTTCCTTCTAACGCAGATGTAGGCGACACAAAGAAAGCTAAGCTGGGAAAATATAACGTTTCTACCCTGATCGCTCAAGAAATGGCAGCAATCGTTGGTCTTCCTCAAGTAGCAGCCGGAAAGAAAAAGGGAACAAGCGCTGGAGTAAAATTCGAGGATTTAATAGCCGATTTTATTCGCGAAACATTTCCGCGTCTCCAGCATCTCCGGCCGGGTAATTGGACTGTTATGAGCTTAGGCAACCAAAACTCAACAAAAGCATCTAGTTTTGCGCAGTATGAACACTTGGAATACTTGATGGAACTTGTAAATGCAAATAGCCGGTTAATGACTGTTTTGGGCAATGATTATGTGGTTGCTCCTGACATAGTGATATATCGCGATTTATATGAAGATGAAGACATCAATTCCGGTCGGCTTTATATCAACGATGATATTTGCAAAATGGCGATATTAAGAAGAAAAAATGGGGGAAAACCCGTTCTTCACGCTTCTGTTTCTGCAAAATGGACGATGCGTAGCGATCGGGCGCAAAACAGCAGAACAGAAGCTTTGAATCTCATTAGAAACAGGAAAGGGAATCTCCCACATATTATGGTAGTTACCAATGAACCGCTCCCTTCCCGTTTAGCATCGTTAGCCCTCGGTACTGGCGATATCGATTGTCTATATCATTGCGCCTTATACGAACTGGTAGAAGCGGTGAGGCGGTACGGTGCTGCGTATAATAGAGACGATATAGTTGAGACATTAGAAAACTTGATTGCAGGTAAAAGATTAAAGGACATTTCTGATCTTCCGCTAGATTTGAGTGTATAATAAAATATATAGTTGCAGTAAATTAAAAGGCCTCTGTGATTTGCATAATCCAGAGACCTTTTAACTTTATAGAATTAGCAGTAATCCTATTGTCACAGGCTCAGGCTGAAATGCTTGGCAAATCCGGCGTTTGGTGGTATACTGATTTTGTATCTCAATTCAGGAGGTTCCGGTATGGTTTTTTTGCGGCTTCTCGCGGCGGGACGCTGCGGAGCGCTGGACACGTTTTTTTCTAGCCTGACCTATTTCGGCTCGGAGATCGCGTTTATGGCGGCGGCACTGCTGATCTTCTGGTGCATTGACAAGCGGCAGGGCTATTATGTCTTTCTGGTCGGTGCGCTCGGTACGGTCTGCAACCAGTTTCTGAAGCTGGCCTTCCGCATTCCGCGCCCATGGGTGCTCGACCCGGACTTTCAGATCGTCGAAGCCGCCCGCGCGGACGCGACGGGCTATTCCTTCCCCTCCGGCCATACGCAGAACATCGTCGGCACGACGGCCTCAATCTTTGCGAGCCGGAAGGAAGCATGGGTGCGCATCGTCTGCGTCGTGTTGATGCTTCTGGTGCCGTTTTCGCGGATGTACCTGGGCGTTCACACGCCGCTGGACGTCGGCGTGGCCTTCCTGACGGCGCTGGCGCTGGCTGCGGCGCTCTATCCGGCGTTCCGGACGGAGGCTGCTGCGAAAAAGACAGTGCCACGGCTCCTGCTCGGTGCGGCAGCGCTGTGCGGCGGATATCTGGTCTATGCCTCGTCCCTCGCCCGGTGCGACTGGCCGGCGGGCAGCGAGGACCTTTCCAATATCACGCACGGCCTCAAAAACGCGTATACCATGCTGGGTGCGCTGCTGGGCTTTCTGATCGTGTACATTGCCGACGAGAAAAAGCTGCATTTTGACGTCCGTGCGCCGTTCTGGGGACAGGTTTTAAAGCTGGTACTCGGCCTTGCGCTGATGCTCGGCATCAAGGCGGGGCTGAAGCCGCCGCTGGTGTCCCTCTTTGCCGGGTCGCAGGCAGAAAGCTTTGTACGGTATTTTCTGATTGTTTTGTTCGCGGGCATTATCTGGCCGCTTACATTCCCGTTTTTCGCAAAACTCGGAAGGAAGGGCAAAGCGGCATGACGGCAGTCTGGATTGTTCTGGCCGTTCTGCTGGCGGTCGTGCTTCTGGCGCTGGGCCTGTTTCTGTTTGCCTGCCGCCGCAGGCCCGCCCCGGATTTTACAATGCCTGCGGTCATTGCCAAATGGGGCCGTGCAGAGCAGACGGAGGAGATTTTCGCGGGCACCGCACTGATGCAGGACGCGGAGGATATCTTTTTGCCGTCCTATGACGGTCTGCGCCTACACGGTCAGCTATTGCAGCAGCCCAGCGCAAAGGGCACGATTCTCCTGTTCCATGGTTATCGCTCAAGCTGGATCATCGATTTTTCCATCGTTCTGCCCTACTATTATTCACTCGGATATAATTTGCTCGCCGTTGACGAACGCGCGCACGGCCAGTCGGAGGGCGTATATATCACCTTCGGCGTCCATGAGCGCCGGGACGTCGTAACATGGGCGCAATACGCGGCCATGCACTTTGGCCCGGATCATCCGCTGTTTCTTGGCGGGCTCTCCATGGGCGCAACGACCGTTCTGCTGGCGTCCGCGCTGGAACTTCCGCCGTCTGTCCGGGGTGTGATTGCCGACTGCGGGTTCTCTTCGCCGGACGCGATCATGAAAAGCGTCCTGCACGCGCATGTAAAATGGCTCCCGGCGGGGCCGCTGCTGGCGCTGATGGATGTCTGCACGCGCGCGTTCGCCGGCTTTTCCATCCGGGAGGCCTCCACGCTGGACGCGGTATCTCAAACAAAGCTTCCCATTCTGTTTCTCCACGGCACGGCGGACACCTTCGTCCCTTGCTCCATGTCGCAGGCTGCCTATGACGCCTGCACATCTGAAAAACAGCTGATTCTGGTTGACGGAGCAAAGCATGGCTACAGCTATCTGGTTGACCGCCCGCGCGTACAGGCGGCGCTTGCAGACTTTCTGGAAAAATACACATCCAAGGAGGCTATCCAATGAGACAACAGCATGAGATCACCACTTCCGGCCCGCTGCTTGGCAGCGACGGCAATCTGCTTGAGCCCGGCTGGGCGCGTTCCCTGCTCCCGGTCTATCGCCGCGCGGACATCAAGGCCAGCGCCATGCGCATCAAAGAATGGGATTATTATCTCATCACCGATGGCCATATCGGTCTGGCGCTGACCATCGCGGACAACGGCTATATGGGCCTTGACTCCGTTTCCTTTCTGGATTTCGACGGCAAATGGGAAAAAACGACGAGCCGCATGCGGGCGCTGCCGCTCGGCCGGACGCAGCTGCCGGAATCGAGCGCGGAGGGCGCCTCGGAAATTTCAAAGGGCGGCTATGCACTCACCTTTTATCACGAGGACGGGGCGCGGATGCTCTCGTTCCACATGGACAAATTCCTGGACAAGGAGCCCATCGAGGGCATCGTCAAGCTCACCGACGAGCCGGACGAGAGCATGGTTATCGCCACGCCCTTCGATAAGCCCGGCCATTTCTACTACAACCAGAAGATCAACTGCATGCGCGCCGAAGGCTGGATCGAACTGGGCAGCCGCCGGTATGAATTGACAAAGGATAAATTTTTCGCGGTACTCGACTGGGGACGCGGCGTGTGGACGTATCACAACACCTGGTACTGGGGAAGCGCCTCGGGCGAACTCGACGGTGTCCCCTTCGGCTGGAACATCGGCTATGGCTTCGGCGACACCAGCGCCGCGACGGAGAACGTGCTGTTCTACGACGGAAAGATTCACAAGCTGGGTGAGGTCAAGTTTGAGATTCCCATGGATGAAGACGGGTTTGAGGACTTCATGAAGCCCTGGGTCTTCACGAGCGACGACAACCGGTTCTATATGAATTTTACGCCGGTGCTCGACCGCAGCGCGTTCATGAGCGCAGGCGTCGTGCTGTCCGACCAGCATCAGGTCTTTGGCCATTTTACGGGCCGCATCACGCTCGACGACGGAACAGTCCTGCCCGTGCGCGACTTCTTCGGCTTTGCCGAGAAGGTCGAAAACAAATGGTAAACGCATGCTGACCTACGATCTGCGCTCCGGCGGCCAGCCGAAATATTACCGGCTCTACACCTGCATCCGAGAGGATATCCTGCGGGCAGAGCTCTTGCCGGGGCAGAAACTGCCGTCGAAGCGGGCGCTGGCGGAGCATCTGCATATCAGCCTTGCGACCGTCTCCGGCGCGTATGAGCAACTGGTGGACGAGGGCTATCTCACGACGAAGCCGCGCAGCGGCTATTATGTCAGCGCCATTTCCCGCCTGCCGCAGAACACGCAGCCACAGGCGCGGCTGCATATGCTGCCTGCCGACGCACCCGCCGCGCAAGAGCCTGCGGGCTACGGCTTCCGGTATTCCGCGCTGACCCGGCTCATGCGCGAGGTCATTGCCGACTGCGGCACGCGGCTGCTGGAAAAGCCGCCGCATTACGGCTGTGCGGAACTGCGCAACGCGATTGCGGAATACCTGCTGCGCTACCGCGGGATGCTGGCCCAACCGGACTGCATCATCATCGGATCCGGTGCAGAATACCTCTACGGCCTCATCGTGCAGCTGCTGGGCCGGGAGCGCATTTATGGACTGGAAGACCCCGGCTATGAAAAGATCCGACAGGTCTATGCAGCCAACGGTGCGGTCTGCGATCTGCTGCCCATGAGCGAAGACGGTATCCGCACCGGTGCGCTGCAAAAAACAAATGCGTCCGTCCTGCACATCACGCCATTTCACAGCTTCCCCACCGGCATCACCACATCGGCAGCCAAGCGCAGCGCGTATCTTGCATGGGCGGCAGAACGGAACGCAATTCTGATTGAAGACGATTTCGACTCGGAATTTTCCGAAAATAAGAAGCCGCTGCAGACGCTTTATTCCATGGACCGGCGCGGCTGCGTGATCTATGTGAACACGTTTTCGCATTCACTGGCCCCATCCATGCGCATGGGCTATATGGTTCTGCCGGAGCGTTTAATGGAGCGCTACCGGCAGATGCTCGGCTTTTATTCCTGCTCTGTTCCCCTGTTTGACCAGTATGTTCTGGCACGCTTCATCTCACAGGGCTACTTTGAGCGCCATCTGAACCGTCTGCGGCGGCAGAACAAGGGAAAATAACCATGGAAACCGTGCAAATTCTTCTGGATTTTTTGCACATCCCGTGTTATAACAATAATAGAAACTATTATTATATTTGAAAGGACTCTGATTTATGTACTGTGTCAAGAAAATGACCGAGGATCTCTACTGGGTCGGCGCAAGTGAGCGGCGGCTGAATCTGTTTGAAAACGCCTACCCACTCACGAACGGCGTGAGTTACAATTCCTATCTGCTGCTTGACGAAAAAACCGTCCTGATCGACACCGTGGATAAATCTGTCAGCGGTCTGTACTTTGAAAACGTTGAGCATGTACTCTCCGGCCGGAAGCTGGATTACCTCATCGTACAACACATGGAACCCGACCATGCCGCGACCATCGGTGAACTTGTCCTGCGCCACCCGGAGGTGACTGTCGTCTGCAACGCCAAGACGCACACCATGATGCAGAACTTCTTCACATTCGACATCGACAGCCGCGTGCAGCTTGTCAAGGAAATGGATACGCTTACGGCCGGTCGGCATACCTTTGCCTTCGTCATGGCCCCGATGGTCCACTGGCCGGAGGTCATGGTGTCCTATGACACAACTACCAAAACGCTCTACTCCGCCGACGCCTTTGGCACCTTTGGCGCGCTGAACGGCAATCTGTATGCGGATGAGGTGAATTTCCGGACCGAATGGCTCGCTGATGCCCGCCGGTACTATACCAACATCGTCGGCAAATACGGCACGCAGGTGCAGGCGCTGCTGAAAAAGGCCGCGGGACTTGAGATCGAGATGATCTGCCCGCTGCATGGCCCGGTCTGGCGCAAGGATATCGCGTGGTTCCTCGACAAATATATCCACTGGGCAACCTATACGCCCGAAGATGACGCCGTCGTCATCGCTTATGCCTCTGTCTACGGCGGCACAGAAAACGCGGCGAATGTGTTAGCCGCGAAGCTGTCTGACCTCGGCGTGCGCAATGTGCAGATGTACGACGTGTCCGTCACGCACCCAAGCTATATCCTCTCCGAGTGCTTCCGTGCCAGCCATCTGGTCTTTATCTCCACGACGTACAATGCGGGCATGTTCGTAACGATGGAGAATCTGGTTCACGATATCGTCCACCACAATCTCCAGAACCGCACCATCGCCTTAATGGAAAACGGCTCCTGGGCGCCGACGGCCGCAGGGCTGATGCGTGCGGAGTTCCAGAAACTTAAGAACTGCACAATTCTCGACGAGACAGTCACAATCAAGTCCACGCTCAAGGAGTCCCAGCTGGCGGACGTTGACGCTATGGCGCAGGCCATTTTCGATTCCATGCCAAAGCCTGCTCCGGCAGAGCATAAGGCCGACGCGCCGGTTGAAAAGAACGCATTCTTCTCGTTCTCCTACGGCCTGTTCGTCCTGACGGCCCGCGACGGCGAAAAGGACAACGGCTGCATCATCAACACCGCCGCGCAGCTTACCGACACGCCCAAGCGCATTTCCATCGCTGTCAACAAGGCAAATTTCACGCACGATATGATCCGCAAGACGGGTGTGTTTAATCTGTCCATGCTTTCGACCGACGCGCCGTTCGGCCTGTTCCAGCATTACGGGTTCCAGTCGGGCCGCGACGTGGACAAGTTCGCGGACGTCAAGGGCATGGCCCGCGCGACGAACGGCGTGTATTACCTGCCGTACTCCACGAACGCGTTCGTGAGCGGCAAGGTCACGCAGGAGATCGACCTCGGCACCCATACGCTGTTCATCGCCGACGTGACCGAGGCGCGCGTGCTCTCCGGTGCGCCGTCCATGACCTACAGCTTCTACTTTGCAAACGTCAAGCCCAAGCCGTCGGCACTCAAAAAGCAGACCGGCTGGGTCTGCAAGATCTGCGGCTATGTCTACGAGGGCGAAACGCTCCCCGCTGATTTCATCTGCCCGCTGTGCAAGCACGGCGCAGAGGATTTTGAAAAGTTGCCGGAATAAGCGCATATTGACCGCGAAGGACGGACGCTGTCCGTCCTTCGCATGAACTTTAGAAACGGAAAGGAACGATCATCATGTCCCGTGTACTGGAAAATCTGGAACCCAAGGCGGTCTTTCATTTCTTTGAGGATCTGACCCGCATCCCGCACGGCTCGCGCAACACAAAGGCCATCAGCGACTACTGCGTTTCTTTTGCCAAGGAACGCGGCCTGTGGGTGTATCAGGACGCGCTTAACAACGTCATCATCAAAAAGCCCGCCTCGGCTGGCTATGAGGCCTCGCCCGCCGTCATTCTGCAGGGCCATCTCGACATGGTCGCGGAAAAGACACCGGAAAGCCCCATTGATTTCACAAAGGACGCGCTCGAACTGCGCATCGAGGGCGATTACGTCTCGGCAAACGGCACGACGCTTGGCGGCGACGACGGCATTGCCGTAGCCATGGCGCTGGCCGTGTTGGACAGCGATGTGATTGCGCATCCGGCCCTTGAGGTCGTGTTCACCGTCGATGAGGAGATCGGCATGGAGGGCGCGCAGGGTCTTGATTTCACACAGCTTTCCGCCCGCCGCATGCTGAACGTCGATTCCGAGGACGAGGGCATCTTCACCGTCAGCTGTGCCGGCGGTGCAAGCGCCAACGTCTCCATCGGCCTGACGAGCGCACCCTGTGCGCTGGCCTGCGCGCATCTGACCGTCTCCGGCCTCATCGGCGGCCATTCCGGTCAGGAGATTGACAAGGGCCGCGCAAACGCAAATCTCCTGCTGGGCCGCGTACTGGACGCGATGCAGAAAAAACTCTCCTACCGGCTCGTTTCCGCCGCAGGCGGTCTGAAGGACAACGCCATTCCGAACGCATCCGAGGCCGTTCTGGCCCTGCGGGAGGAGGACCTTTCTGCTGCGCGTGAGATCGCGGCGGCCTGCGAGGCCGATTTCCGGAAGGAATACGCCGCAGCCGACCCCGGCGTGACCATCGCGCTGGAGCCGGCTCCTGCCTGTGAGCAAGCTCTGACGGAGGAAGCGACGCTGCGCGTCATTCACTTCCTGCTGCTCGTGCCGAACGGCATCGCAGCTATGAGCATGGACATTCCGGGACTGGTACAGACATCCTGCAACCTCGGTATTTTCCATGTGGAGGATGGGGTTCTGACAGCGGTCAGTTCGGTCAGAAGTTCCGTTTCGTCGCAGAAGCAGATGCTGCTTGTCCGCATCGACGCGCTGGCGCAGCTGCTGGGCGGGTCGCTTCATGTGACGGGCGCGTATCCCGCATGGGAATACCGGCGCGAGTCCCCGCTGCGCGACAAGCTTGCCGCAGTCTATACCCAGCAGACCGGCAAGGAACCGAAGATCGAAGCCATTCACGCGGGACTGGAATGCGGCCTGTTTGCAGGTCAGCTTCCCGGGCTCGACTGCGTTTCCTTCGGCCCCGATCTGGTTGATATCCATACCACGCGCGAAAAAATGTCCATTTCCTCCGTCCAGCGTACATGGCAGTTCCTGCTCGGCGCGCTGGCGGCTCTGAAGGACTGAGCGCGCTTCTGCGCTGCGCACGGTGGTTCGCATATTCTCCGTCTTTGCAAACAAAATAAAAATAATACTTGCAAAACCCGCTTGCATATGCTATTATATTCGAGCGTTTGAACCAAGGGAAGGGCAGTCTGCCTTTTTACAGAAATCTGATGAGAGAG
>ERZ1106976.1350-NODE-1350-length-24957-cov-3.883102_pt1 | contig 24957 bp, 16 predicted proteins | sample MGYA00403687_ERZ1106976 | MGnify/ENA primary metagenome ERZ1106976 (study PRJEB35170, sample SAMEA104062446) | human gut metagenome | biome: human gut; feature: human-associated habitat; material: faeces | place: Denmark | collected 2013-02-22 ... | reverse complement strand
GCGTGACGAAAAATAAGATTGCGCATCTGCGCTGTCAGAACCCGGCGGTATTGCCTGAAAAAGGTCTGAAAGCCTGTTTAATGTATCACACGGTAAGTAGACAGCACAAAAAAAGTTTGCAATTAAAAAGGATTCTTTCTGCTCCCTTTGCTCTGCGCGGCAGAGGGAGCTTTTTTTGCTGAGTCTGACGCTTGTCCTAAAAGCAATAGATTTTCGTATAACGAATCTTCTGCGAAAAACAGGAACATAATTGGTCGGATTATTTACAGAGAAGTAAATTATTCTTTATGTTGGTCAAAATTTCTAAAAAATCATAAATATTTAATCTTTTCTCTTGACAAAAGATTATAAAATATGGTATGCTTATAATATAATAACAATGAAATATATTAGCTTTGGAGGATATAGGTATGATGACGCGTTTTGCAGACCGACGATTTGCGATGTTCGGAGAAGTGATTTATTTGTCTTACCATTATCCTTTGATCTTTCTTTTTCATCATGCATGATTCTGCTTTTATGGTGGTTTCATGCAGTTTTTTTATATGCTGAAAAAGAAAGGGTGCGAAAAATGTTTAAGACAAGAGAAATAATCAAAAAAATCCGCTTGAGACAACGTGCTGTCATATCTGTTTTAATGAGCTTTGCTGTTCTTGCAGCATCGCTTCCGCTCAGTATTTTTGCAATATCTGGTAATACTGTTAGTACCGATGACAACTCTGCTTCTTTTGGGAGTTACGCAAGTTATACTTACGAGCTTGAGAGTAGAAGGGAAGAGTATGTCAAGCATTTTAAAAATCCGGATGGAACAGTGACCGCTGTTCAATTTGATATGCCTGTTCACCGTATAAACAGCGACGGTGAATGGGAGGAAATAGATAATACTCTTATAGCCTCTGCGAACGAATACACGACTTCCGATGCGAGAATTAAATTTGCAAAGAAAACATCGGGGAATGAGGTTCTTTTTACTCTTCATGACGGAAACGGAAAAATAACTTTCTCTCTTGATGGGGCAAAAAAGAAAGTTAGCGGTGAGATTACTAATTATGAAGAAGATAAAAATGCTGACGATATCACAAAGCTTTCTCATTTGAATAAATTGAATTCTTCAATGATATACAGAGACATATTGGAAAATGTGGACCTTGAGTATATCGTCGTATCTAACAGTATAAAGGAAAATATTATTGTAAAGAAACCGCTGTCGTCATATGCTTTCAGCTTTACAATGAAGTTGAATAACTTTACAGCCGAGATGACGGAGGAGGGGGCCGTCGAGATTATCAATGCCAAAGGTGAAAACATATATGAAATGTCCCCTCCGTATATGTATGATGCAAACGGTGAGATATCAGAGCGTGTATCCTATGCCCTTGCCTCTTTGGGAAATAATGAATACGAAATCACAGTTACCGCCGACAGCGAATGGATTCATTCTCCCGAACGGGTTTTTCCGGTGACGATTGATCCTTCCGTTTCTCCTGCGGATGAATCTGTAACCGATCTTTCGATATCCTCATCGTCGCCGAGTTTAAATACAAATGTAAGCGCGGCACTATACGCGGGCGGTGTTAATTCGGCGTATTGGAAGAACACGTCTCTTCCCAAACTGCCGAACTATTCCTATATTACATCGGCTGTATTTTCTATGTATCAGTATTACGGTTCTGCATATATAGGCATCTATCGTGTTACATCAGATTGGGATAACACATTTGTGTACCATGATTTTACGGCAAGTTCACCGAAAGGGGCAATAAATGCTGCCCTTTTGGACTATCAGAATGCCAATACTCCCGGCTGGTATAGTTGGAATATTACCGATCTTGTAAAAAAATGGAACGACGGCGTCTATGAAAACTACGGAGTTTGCTTAAAGCAGGTAGAGGGAACGGAATCATCCGGAACATGTTTCTTTACTTCCAACGAAGGTTCGGTTTCTTTCCGTCCTCGTTTGATGATAACATATACCGACCAGTTCGGAATTGAAGATTATTGGACCTTTCTTTCTCAAAACGCCGGAACGGCAGGCAACGGATATGTGAATCTTGCGAATGGAAATCTGGTATTTAATATAGGGACGTTAACAAGCAGTGACAATCTTATGCCCTACACCGCCAACTTTATTTACAACTCCAATCTTCAAGGATGGCTTAATACTCGTCTGAACAGAGAGAACCCCTATAGCTTTGCCACTATAGCCGGAGGCTGGACAACAAATATAAATCAATGCATTGTTCCGAGAACTCGCATAAACAAAGAAGGAGTATCTGAAACGTACTACATCTATACCGATGCCGACGGGACGCAGCACAGTTTTTTCAAGAGTACAAATGAAGATGAAACCTATTATGACGAGGACGGACTTAAGCTTAAGCTGACTTATGGAACGAATGGCAGCGGAGAGAGTGAATTTTATATTGAAGATACCTCACATAATAAATATACTTTTACAAAGAAAGATGTAAAGGACGACTATACCTATCCCGGTGGATTTCTGAAAAATATAAGCGATGCAAACGGGAATATGCTTGAATTTGTCTGCAATAACTACGGAAGACCTTCAGCGATAAAAGTAAAACCGAATAACGGAACTGCGGTTACGCAAATGAATATTTATTACAGCACGAAAGGAGTAATAAAGTATATTCTTAATCCGACAACACAGCAGGCGGTGTTGTTATACTACTCCAATACTTATGATGGAGAACTCGGAAACTACTACAGGCTTCTGCGCAAGGTAGTTTTTGCGCATCAAATCGGAAGTACAAGCACGACAAATTGGAATACCTATTATTCTGACGGTTTTCATGCCAGCATAAGTACAGATGCGGTATGTGAGTATGAATACAATGAGGATAAACGGTTAATCAGCGTCCGAGACGGATTGCATAAAACAGAAATCAGATACACCTATGACAGCTCAGGACGAGTAAATACGATCCAGGAATATGCCGGAAACTCCTATACAACTCCGGGACAAAAAATATCCATTACCTATGGCACAGGGTATTCCTATATAAGAGCAAGCGGCAGTGACGATGTTTGGGGAAATCCCGATGATATCTGTACATACTACCGGTTTGATGGCTTAGGCAGATGCATAAGCAGTTATTCGACGGATATATACGGGTATACGATTTACGGAGCATCAAGCGGAGAATATATCTCAAGGGAAGAAAATGAAAAAGCCGCCAACAGTCTCAAAACATCATATGTCGTCTCGGATCTTGCGGTCAATTATCTTGCAAATGCAAACTTCGAAATCAACGGTGCATCAAGTCTTCAATATTGGTCGACAACCGGAAATGTGACGGCAATGCCGCTCAATTACGCTCAGTCTGTTTTATCACCGCATACCTATAACCGCTATGGTTATGACAGTGATTTTAACATAAAAATGTCTGTCGGTAATAATGCAACCTCGACGTTATATCAAACGGTGAAACTGCCAAACGGCGACTATACACTGTCAGCCGATGTACTTCGCTTTTGGAATACCGATGTTACCGTGAGACTAAAGGCGGAGTCCCTTTCGGATTCCTCAAGAGTATTTACGGAGGATTTCAGCTTCCGCAAAGAAATTACGCTCGGTGAAGAGGCGCAGGCAAGCCTTTCGTTTAAGGTAAATCTATCTTCCGGTGCTTACGAAACCTTCAAAATCAGTTTGGAGGTTATCGGCGGAGCAGACGTTTCGGACGAGGATTATATACGGGTAAGCCATATGATTCTTACCAAAGGAATCGGAAGCGGACTGACAAGCAGAGTGACGTACGGCGCCTTTGAACCTTCGGTAATGAACGGTACGTCGTCTTTGTCTGCTTCGGATTTCTGGAACTCTCACGGTGCATCCGAAACCGTTCATACTACGACATATGCCTCTCAAAGTCATTCTCTGTTTATGTACGGCGGAAATGTTCAGACGCCGTATTATGTGAGTCAGACAATATATGAGGCGTCCACGGCAGACCGAAACTATTATATAGCGAATCAGGGAAATAGTTATGCTACAAATTCCAAGCAATATCGAATATCCGGTCGCGCTATGGCGAGCGGTGTTCTTGCCAATGAAAACAGCAGATTTGAAATCCGGGCAGAGATAACTGAAATCTATTTTGAAAACGGTGTCCAGAAAACAGCAATCGTATCAAAAAGCATAAAATTCAACAAATCCAATCCAGGCTGGCAGTTTGCAAGCGCAATCATTGAAACGACAAAAAACAGATTTGTTGATAAAATCGTTGTATACTGCGATTACAGCTATCAGATCGGAACGGCATTCTTTGATGAAATAGCTGTATGTTATATAGGAACCGATTCCTGTCCGAGCAATACCGAATATAACGAAAACGGCATGCCGCGAAAAATAATGAGCGGAAATAACGGAAAGTATTATCTGTATACTGCCGGCAATCAGGTTGAATATGAAATCGGCATAAGAAGCGTTACAAAATACACATATGACGGCAGGCACCGCGTCAGCACCGTAAGTGTTTACAATTTTCTCGGCACATGGGGAGAGGATTATTTCGGGTTTGATCCGGACACCTCCGACAAAACGCTGCGAACCGTGACGTTATATGATTATGACGACTACGGTTTAATAACAAATATCCGAACGACCTCCTATAAGACCGAAAATGGTACAACGACTGCCGAGTCGGCGCTCAACACAAGTCGTACCTACGATACCGCCTCCGGTTCCAGAATATTCGGAGCGCTTTTAAGCGAGACGGATACGCTCGGAAGAACGACAAAATATTTCTATGACGAAAATAACGGATATCTTCTTGCGGCAAGGGGCTACTTATACAAAGGTGGGTAATTTGACAAAGTTGTCTGCGAAAGCTAAAAGTAAAAATGAGGCAGGTGAAACTGACTATGGCGGTGGATTATTCTCCATGACTTTTGACGATAAAGCTTATACAAATTTTGACGAAGGCCAGATTTATGCCCTCTATATCCCATTCGGTGAATATAAGGACGAAGCTTTCGTAAAAGGCTCTTGCGAAGGATACGCTACCTTACTTATCAAGATCGTGCCGGAATATCTGACTTGGAAGGGTACGAACACCGGTGAGGACGCTGAGGCATGGTATAATGACGCAAACTGGCATCAGTCTACGAAAGGGGAATTGTACATAGATCCAAACGGAGAAGATAAAACAGACGCCAACGGCAATGATGCAGACTTGACCGCCGCCTTCGCCCCGCTTCATTTCACCCGTATCACGATCCCGGAAAAGCAGATGCTGGAATTGGAAGGCTTGGAGACGAAAGATCATTTGTTACAGATTCCCGAAGCGAACTCATCAAAGGCTACCGAGTATATCCAATATGATATGGCGGTAGACAAAGACGGAGATAATACGATCGTAACCCCGTACTATATAAATAAGGTAAAGGCTATCTATTTCAAACCCGAGGCGCAGTTACGCCGTCAGCAATTCCTGACGTACGACACTGCCCATGTGGAATTCGAGATGACACCTGACGCGAAATATTGGATGGCATCGCCCCTGCAAAGCGTATTCGCCGGCGATATGTACACCGTGAAGAACACGGGCCGTCAGAACACCTATGCTTTCGCCGATATCACCTACAGCACGGCTGACAACGACCGCCAAGCCCCAGCCTTCTACCAGAAAGCTTGGGACAAGGCGATCACGATGTACGTGCCGAAGAGCGAAGCAGATCAAATAGTTTCTTTTCCGGAGAATGGTTTGGATACAACTCATTACGAGGTAGTCCAATCCAACTGGAGCCGTGAATATAACGATGTGAATGTGCCCTACGCTTTAGGAAAGGGATTCTATGCCAGCGTAGAAAAGAAGAATGCGACCGGCTTAGGTGAGAAAGTATTGGTACGCCTGCCGAAAGCGGATGACTCCTACAAATATGAACCGTGGAAACCGGATACGAAAAGCGCTACATTGAGAGCCGCCATGACCAAAGCCCCGACTTTAGCAAATCGGATCAATGCTGGTAAACTGGCAGATAACAAGTCGATCAAGGTGGTATTGACAGATGTGAATGGAACGGAAGATTGGTGGAATACGGATAATGGAACCGTCCGTGTTATTGCTGATGGTGACGGCAAGCACTTCCTGTTGGGTAATCCTTATATGTATCCGTTGGATATCGTTCGTTTCTTGAAAGAGAATGAGGCTATCTTAGAGCAAAAATATTGGACATTGGATGTGAAGGAGGGGCTTGTTGTCGGTACACCTGATGTGGCATGGGAAGGTGGAAATGTTACTGATGCTACATCCGGAGCCGTTATCGCCTCCATGCAAGCCTTCTTCGTAGAGCTGAAAGATGCGGCTCAAACGAAAGCGGAAGGTACGGCAACCGGTACCGATCTGAAGGTGGTTCATTTCGATCCCTCCATGATGCAAGGAGAGTCGGAGAAGGTCTCTTCTTCCTTACGTACCGCTACGGCCAAAAACCCGGTATTGAGGCTGACAGCAGAGCGGGATGCATATCGTAGCACGGCCTTGTTGACGCGGCAGGATGATGCCGCGAATAGCTATGAGGCAGATAAGGATGCCGTAATCTTGCTGGATACGGAACTGGAGGAGATCCCGCAGGTGTACACTATCGCCGGGACTCGTGCCGTGGGTGTGAACGTAGTACGACGGATCGACCAAGTGCCCCTTGGCGTATATGCCGGCGAGGGTAAGGGGGAGGTTACACTGACGATAGAGGGTATCGGCGATTGGGCGGAGACGCTTTACCTGTACGATGCCGTGACCCGTAAAAGTACGGAGTTGTCGGACAATACGTATACCTTGCGTTTGGACGGCAGCAGCCATGGACGTTACTTCCTAAGTGCGGGCTCGCCTACCGGTAATGAGGGGGTGGACAACGTAGAATCTATCTCTGTCTATTCCGCCGTATCGGGTAGGATAGTGGCCAGTGCTAGCGAGGCGTTGAAGCGGATACAGGTGTTTACGCCGATGGGTCGTTTGGTACGTACCTTATATCCCGCCCGTCCGACTTATACGTTCGATCTCCCGGCAGGCATCTACATTATCCGCACGGAGATCGCCCACGACCAAAAGACGGTGAAACTACGGGTATTGTAAATAAACCCCCTTGTTGTTAGTTCGTTTCTACCACTCCATCCTTGATATGGATCACCCGATCCGTGTTTGTGGCCAGCTGTTCGTCATGCGTCACGATGACGAACGTCTGGTTCATCTGGTCTCTTAACTCGAAAAAGAGGGCGTGCAATTCTTCCTTGTTCTTGGTATCGAGGCTTCCCGAAGGTTCGTCGGCGAGGATAACCGCCGGGTTATTGATAAGCGCACGGGCTACCGCTACCCGTTGCTTTTCTCCGCCGGATAGCTCGGCGGGCTTGTGTGCCATACGATCGGAGAGTTTCAAGAAGTCCAGCATCTCTTTCGCCCGCTTCTCGGCTATGGCCGATTTCTCCTTGGCGATCAGGGCTGGGATCATCACGTTTTCCAAGGCCGTGAACTCCGGCAATAATTGATGGAACTGGAAGACGAAGCCGATATTCCGGTTGCGGAAAGCCGCCAATTCCTTATCGCCCAATCGTCTTGTCTCCGTGCCATTGATAACCAGTCGCCCGCTATCCGGTGCGTCGAGCGTGCCGATGATTTGCAACAAGGTTGTCTTACCCGCCCCGCTGGGGCCTACGATAGCGACAACCTCGCCCTTGTTTATCGTGAGGTCGATGCCTTTCAATACTTGTAAGGCACCGAAACTTTTCGTTATTCCTTCGGTTTGTATCATATCAAGTTTCTTAGGACGTGCGAGGCAAGGAAACAACCGAACGTTGCCGGCATATAAGAGACCGTTCCCGTGGTCGTACGTTTACATGTTTCGTTTTCAACTTCGATCACGGCGTCCGGATCGGCGAACTCGGTGGAAAATACGACGGGAATCCCCTTGCTTACGCCTAGAGGACGCAACCGTTTCCGCACCGCTTTCGCGAGGGCGCAATTGATTGTCTTGGAGATATCCGCTATCCGTACCAAGGATGGGTCTACCTTAGCGCCCGCCCCCATGGAGGACACGATGGGGATCTTATGGATATATGCTTGGTACATCAGGTATACCTTGGGACTTAGGGAATCGATGGCATCTACCACGAAATCGAGAGGGGCCGATAAGAGTACCTCCTCCGTCCGTTCGTCTCGCAGGAATTCATTCAGGACGGTTAGTTGCAACTGGGGATTGATATCAAGCAAACGCTTGGCCACGACCTCGGCTTTCGGCATCCCTAGGGTGGAATGAAGGGCGGGCAATTGGCGGTTGATATTACTCTCGTTTACCGTATCGGCGTCTATGATCGTCATCTTTCCTACTCCGGCCCGACAAATCTGCTCGGCGGCATAAGCTCCCACACCTCCTAGGCCAACTACCAATACATGGCTACGGGATAAGCGCTCCATATGCTCCGCTCCGAACAAAAGTTCCGTCCGTGTATTCCAATTGTAACTCATTTATCTATTTTTGAGCACAAAAGTAATCAATTGTTCCGGTTCCTCCAATACTTGCTTTTATCCGAAAGCTTTGTGTCTTGTTACTGCACGGGCGTTGCAGCGTTACTGTATGGGCGTTGCAGTATTACTGCATCAGCCTTGCAGTACCACCGCAACCCAGGTTGCAGTGGATGAGTTACGTCAGATGGTTGAATATGAAAGACTGATCCTCCGTCGGAGGCCAGCGGAAGGGTGATTTTATCCCTGTAGGTGATCTCCTCAACCTCTTTTACGAGTTTGTTCGGGTCTATATTCGTATCTTCAGCATCTTTATAGATCGTTATCTTATATTTCTTGTCCTTATCCAAGAACTTGAGGTCTACATCGATACTGCGTGCTTGGCTGTTATTGATCGTACCGACAAACCAATCCTCTCCCTTTTTGCGGGCGATCGTTACGTATTCATTGACGGAAGCGTTCGGAACGACTGTTTGGTCCCAAGTCGTAGGCACGGCTTTCAGGAACTCGAATCCCGGTTGTCCTTCGTAAGCCTCCGGCGTATCGCAAATCATGCCGAGATAGCTCTCTAATACCACGTACATCGCTAACATATGGCAGCGGGTACTCATTACGTAAGGGTTACGTTCTTGGTTCTTGAACTTATCCCTTGGCAAAGAGCGGAAACCTCCTAAATGATAATCAGTCGCTCCCGCTAATAAACGGGTAAAAGGCATATGGATGTCATGATCTGCGTCGGTATCCTTATCCCATTTGCAATGCTCGTAATTAAGCGTACCCTCGCGGGTGAACTCGTTGGGATAGGTACGGCTCAATCCAGACGGCTTGCAAGCTCCGTGGAATTGCACGAATAGATGATGCTTAGCCGCCTTCGCCAAGAACTCTTCTTGGATGCGGATCATCTCCTGATCGTCTCGATCCATGAAATCGATCATCATGCCGGCGATTCCCCATTTCTCGAATTGGGCGAAAGCCTCGTCTATCTTTGCGTACAGAGGTTTCCAGTTGGTCCATAAATGGATACGTACGCCTTGACTCTTGGCGTAATCGCAAATCTCCTGCATATTGAGGCTCGGAACGACTTTCAAGATGTCCGCTTTAGGACCCGGAGAACCGAATCCGGCTCCATCCTCGTCATACCAAGCTTGCTCGGCGTTCCCGTAGATCGAGTGATAATCCAATCCGTTACGGGCTACGAAATCAATGTAATATTTATTCGTGGGGAAATTGTTTCCGCCAAGGAAAGTCGTATCCGGAACGACATTTCCGTTCCACCACGTAAAAGTAGTCTTACCCGGCTTAATCCAAGACGTATCCTCTATCTTACAAGGCTCATTGAGATTCGTAAGGATATTGGACGCTATCAAGGAACCGATTTGATCACTGATCATCAAGACCCGCCAAGGAGATTGATGGGGTAGGGATGCCTCTACCTTGATACGCTCTTGTCCCAGTTTAGGTGATAGTTTCCCGAGAAGAGTCCCGTTTTCTTTCCATAGGTACATACCGGCGTAATCACGAACCGCCGCCTCGGTAATCGCCATATAAACATGGTTCGGGAAAGAGAATAGGGCGGGCATATCCATCAATCGTTTATTATCCATGTCGGCATAATCTGTGACCGTATATTTACCTTCGTGGGAACTTTGGTAGTTGGGGAGGAATAAAGTAGTTACGTTCGGATTCCCTTGTAGGTTGAAGGTGGTTCCCTCGTCATACATGATATACGAATCCCATCCTTTTTGCTTCGGAAACTCATAGCGGAAGGCGATACCGTCATCGAAAGCCCTTACGACCAGATTAATCTTGCGAAAAGGCTGAACGGTTTCCTCTAGCGGGATGATTACCTCTTTGGAAAGGCTATGTATATGTTTCGCCTTACCGACGATCAATTCGTAGGTCTCTTCCTTCGTGCTGAACACGGGTTTGTTGATCTTTACATTTTCCCCGAACGCCCCATTATCGAAAGTCAGCGTCAATGGGGAGTCTTGGATCAAGGTCTGCTTATTAAATGTTACGCTGTATACCGGGCTATTCTTATCCAAAGCCAAGGAAAACTTGATCTTTCCGTTTGGAGAAGCCAACCGCACGCTTTTATTCGCATATAAAGAGTGAGCGCAAAGTATAAAAAATGCCAGAATGAGGTAGATTGATTCTTTTTTCATGGATGATAATTTTATAGGCCAAAGATATACATATTTATTTTGTACGGTTTAACTGCTTCAACAATTCTTTAAGGCTGACGGTCTCATTCTTGACCAATGGTTTTGCCCAATAGGAAATACTCAAGATATAGCCCAGCGTGATAAATAGGAAAAACATGGAATAGCGCAACCCGATCAGATCTCCAAGTCCACCAATGATGAACGGAATCAATGCCCCACCGAAAATACCCGTACACAAGATACCGGAAAAAGCCCCATGATGCTTATCCACGGAGTTAAGGGCTAAGGCGAATATCACCGAAAACATGATCGAGATCGAGAAGCCGCAACAAGCGAAAGCGATAATCGCTACTTGCGTAGGACCGAAGAGCGCTATCGATAAATTAAGGATCGCTATCATCGAGAAAATACGTAACATCAGCTTTGAGTCGATTAACTTTACGATCACCAATCCCAACAAGCAGCCGATGGACATCAATCCCCAGAACCAAGCAACCGTAGTAGCCCCGGCTCCTTCCGGGCTGACCCCATGATACATATTCAGGAAAAGACTCATCCAATTCGCCAATCCTTGCTCGGTTCCCACATAAGCGATAATCCCCAAGAAATAGAATATAACTTGTTTTTGCTTGAGTAATTCTTTATAATTCTGTACCGTTCCCGCCTTCTCATCTTCCTTTAATTCTACTTTCGGGAATTTGACATAAGAGATAACCACTAACATGATGACAAAAACAATCGTAAAGATAAAATAGAGCGAGCTCCAAGGTAAGCTCTCCGGCGTTATCCCTTTGAGGAAACGGATGAAGAAGTCGTTCGCCGGATCCTCACCGGTTAATTTCCGCATAAGCCCGGCCAAGACGAACGGGCTCATGAAAGAAGCGGCCCCGAATACGATCTGGGCCAATACCTGATTAAAGGCATATTTTTTCTCTCCGCCCGCCTCACGCATCAAGGGCAATATAATCACCTGTAGCATCGCCATGCCCAGACCGATAGCGAAAAGGGAGGTCAATACGATAGGGTAGGTCGGGAACATGACGAAAAGCCCCGCACCCAAAAACGTCAGACTGAAAGCGACCAATAAGGAAATCTTTCCCCCGAAACGCTCGATGATCATTCCTGCCGGGATGGACATGATGCCATATGCCAAGAAAAACGAGAACGGCAAGAATGCGGCCAATGTCAGGCTCAGCCCAAAACTATCGATAATCATCGGTAGCATAGGGCCTAATATATTGGTAACAAAAGAAATGACAAACCAAATACACAAGATGAGGAGTACGATCCAATTATTCTTATTCATGATAGATAGATTCAATGATTAAACACCAATGCCGCCGCCCCGAGGCATCCGGCCTTATTTCCTAATCGGGCAAGTTCGATAGTCGTGAAGTACGAGGTTTCCTTCATCACGAATTTCCAGACCTGTTCCCGTATATTATTAATGTAGAAATCTCCGGATTCCGAAATGCCTCCGCCGATAATCACCTTTTGCGGAGCGAAAATGTTGATAAGGCTCGCTACGCCTAGGGACAGATTCCGGAAATGATCCTCCATAGCGAGTACGGCCTCTTTCTCTTGAGCTTTATAGCGCTCTACTATATATTTTCCATCGATACGGGAAGGTATCTCCCGTCCGTTCTTCTCCAATAATTGCCGATATAAGGCGATCAACGCACTTACGGAAGCGTGTGCCTCTAGGCAACCGGACGCTCCGCAAGTACATTGATTCCCATTCAGACCATGAATAATTAAGTGCCCAAGTTCGGTGCCCCGGTTCCGGTAGCCGCCATAAAGCCGGCCGTTCAAGAACAAGGCGCCCCCTATGCCGGTACCCACCGTCAAGAAAACGATATCGGAGAGGCCCTTAGCCGCCCCATATATCACCTCGCCCAACCCCATAAGGTTTGCGTCGTTGTCGATGAATACCGGTAGATTAAATTCCGCTAACGCAAGATCCAATTGTTGGTTGTCCAGTTCAGGAAGATTATTGGCAAAGAGAACCACCCCCTTATCTACTACGGAAGGTACACCTATGCCAATTCCGTAAATCCCCCAGTCCCGGGAACGGGCGTAGTCTGTCATTTTCCGTACGATACTTTTTATGATATCGGATAATGGGCGTGGATTCTCTTTTGATTGTGTGGTTTCCGACGATTCGTAAAGAATGTCGCCATTCTGGTTCACAAGAGTATATTTTATGCTTGTTCCTCCAATGTCTAATGCGATAGCGTATTTCATGATAATTGTAAAAGCTTAATTAGAACTATGCGCCGCTTCCCTGTCGATCAGGCAAATCACGTTCGGGTGCAGCCACAATAAGGAGGCCGGCAACTCCGTCGAGATCTTCTGTTCAAGGAAAGCTTGAGTAATCTCCCTTTTCTTTATCCCGTTGATAAGAAGGATAATCAGGCGTGACTGAAAGATATTCGCCATGCCCAATGTCAGTCCGTATCCCGGTTTTTCCGTATCCCCGGCGATCATGGGATGTTGCAATGATTTCTGGGACAGATGAGCCACATGGCAATTCGTATGTAAGGAAGGAGCCGGCTCGTTCAAGGCGATATGGCCGTTCATCCCTATTCCTAATATACAAATGTCGATAGGGCCTTTTTGATCCAGTATCTGTTGGATCCGCTCACATTCCGCCTCAGGGTTCTCCGGATCGCTTTGGAACGCTATATACCGGTCTTCCGGGATTTGAAGCGGACCTACGAAATAGTTCCGTAGATACGACTCGCACGTACCCGGGTGATCCATCGGGATTCCTCCCCATTCATCAAGCTTTAGTACCGTGAATTGGGAGAATAATTCCGGTTGGCGACCGGCTTCCTCTACCAGCAACTCATACATCCGGGTAGGAGAGCCCCCAGTGGCGGCACAAAGCGTAAGTGCCTTGTGCTGCCCTAACTCTGAGGTAACAATCTCTTTTGCCTTAAGGCTTAATGCCTCATAAGATTGACAAATCTCTATTCTCATACGATTTTAGAGCTCTTTGATTCGGATATTGCGGAAACAAACACCATAACCGTGGTCTTGCATACCGATGTAACCCGGTTGTTTTCCGCATTGTAGCATCAAGTCGTAAGCTTCCGGGCATTTCTCCGGACTCGTGCTGAACTTGCTGAACTTACTATGATCCACTAACGCACGCCATACCGGGGTACCAAATTGGAACTCCAGAATTTTCACGTCGTTCATGTAATGGATCACGCGTTGGTTATAGACAACGATTCTCGTCTTGTTCCAGTTTCCGTACGGTTTTACGGGTTGTGGATCCGGCATAATCATGTCATATACGGCACCGGCCTGACGGTTACCATCGCAACCTTCCCATGCGTCCGGCATATTCTCGTTGTCGAGTAACTGATATTCTGGGCTGGAGTAATAAATAGGTGTACCCTCAATTTCTTGCGCAGTATAGAAGATACCGCTATTACCGGCCTTGTCGATCTTCCATTCGATCTCGAAAACGAAATTTTTGAACTTCTTGTCGTAGATCAAGTCGCCGAAGCCCGTGTCTGCCTTATTGTCGCTACCTTTATAGGTGATCGATCCGTCTTCAACCACCCAACCTTGGGGTACATCCTGACGGCAATAGCCGCGCCATCCGTTCAAGGTTTTCCCGTCGAACATGGTGATCCACTCGCCTCCCGTAGGGATACCATCGCTATCGAGGGCTTGGGTTTGGGCGGTTTGCGTTCCGGCATTGTTCGTATTGTTATTGTTGCCAGAGGTACATGATAGAGCCGATGCGAATAAGGCTACGGCCATAATACTGCTATAAATCTTTTTCATCTTTGTATAGTTATTTAAGTAAATTATCTAGTTGTAGAGACGGGGTGTGCCCCGTCTCATCCCATTGTTGTTCGCTTTTATAACTTGAGATCTTCCCATCCATCGCGGTATTTCCGCTTGATGAATTGGTTCGCTTGCTCGAAGTTGGTGATACGCATGTTCGCTCCGTCCCACTGGAAAGTCTTGTTTCTTCCCGGATAGATAAAACCCTCGCGTTCTCCGTAGATCGAGTCGTTATGTTTCACTTGTTCCCGGATATTATAGCTGCGTAAGATCAGGTTACCCATCAATACGGTCTCCGTCAACGGACCGGCGTAACCTTCGAATGGTGATTCTACGTCCGCCTTGTCGTATCCTGCGATACAAGAGTCGATCCACGCCCAGTAATGACCGTTCGTGCCGCCTTCGATACGTTTGTATTTATGAGGAATGTTCACGTCCTTGTCGAACAGCGGTTTCTTGTTCGCCTTCTGTCCCTTTGGCCAGAATCTCGGGTCGGAACCGCCCCAGCCGCAAGAAGCCATACCTTTCGTACCTACGAATACGGTTGCGCCTTCTACGTCCATCATATCCAAGTCTCCCATCGTGCAGGTCATGTCTGCATCCGGATCGATCTCCTCGAAACGCTCCGGCATGATACCACCGTCCATCCAATAGAGATTCAGGTCGCTTCCGTCTTTCTTCTTGAATTTATAACGGATCGAGCTGGCTACCGGGCAACTCTCAGGATAATAAGCCTCCTCGAAGATACCGGAGTAGACATTGGTCGTGCTGCAAGAAACCTCAGTCGGATAACCTAATTGAAGCAATTTGAATGGAGGGCCGATGATGTGGCAACCCATATCTCCAAGAGCGCCTGTACCGAAACGCCACCAACCACGCCAGTTGAACGGAACAAGATTATCGATATAATCCACATACTCGGCGGTACCTACCCATAAGTCCCAATTTAATCCCTTGGGAACCTCAGGCTTCTGGCTCGGCCAAGGAATACCTTGCGGCCATACAGGACGGTTGGTCCAGCAATATACCTTCTGGATGTCACCTAACAGATCTGCCTCGAACCATTCACGAAGGGTACGCATACCGTCGCAAGAGTTACCTTGGTCGCCCATTTGGGTCACGACCTTGTATTTCTTGGCGGCCTCGGTAAGGATACGTGCCTCGTAAATATCGTGCGCGATCGGTTTTTGCAGATATACGTGCTTACCCATCCGCATAGCGCCGAAAGCTTGGATCGCATGGTTATGATCCGGGGTGGAGATACATACGGCATCGAAGTTCTTGCCTTCCTTGTCGTACATCTCACGGAAGTCGTTGAAATACTTCGCCTTCGGGTATTTCTTACGAGCGTCGGCAGACTGACGGTCGTCTACGTCGCACAGACAGGTGATCGCTGCGTTTTTGTGCGGCGTATTCATCAAGCTACCCAAATCGGCGGCTCCCATACCGCCACAGCCTATTTTCGCGATATAAAGCTTATCGCTGGGAGCTACGTGTCCTAATCCCGCTACGGTAAAACTGGGCAGGATCGTAAGGGCGGCAGCACCTGTGGCTGCCATCCCAAGGAATTCCCTTCTCGAGATTCCAGTCGGACAGGATTGTTTATTTACCTCTTTCATAAATTTGTTCATATTATGATTAATAATTGAATTGGGGTCTAAAGAATTGATATTAAAAACAGACTGATATGATTAGAATGCCGGATATCCCGGGTTCTGAACCAAATTATTATTCTTCTGCCAAGCCTTGAACGGGATCGGGAAGATCTTACGATATTCCGGAGTCTGTTTCGGCTTCATATATCTCGGTTTCAGATAAGTCCCGAAGCGGATCATATCTTGGCGGCGGACAAATTCGAATGCCAACTCATAACCACGCTCGTTATAGATATCGTCCAATGTCACGCTCGTGTAATTATGATCGGAATTGCCGTAAGCCCTTTCCCGGATAGCGTTTACCAGACGAGTAGCTTCACCGAGATCCCCGCCCATACGAACCAAGGCTTCCGCTTTCATCAGGTATACATCGGCCAGACGGAAGATAGCGATATCGTTCTCCATATTGGTATTTTGCATGCCTTTCTCATATACCCACTTATTGATACGTGCGCCGTCTTCTTGGTGAACCTCGCCCCACGGGGTTAAGTTACCATCCGCATCGGTTTTCTCAGTTCCCGGTACCACATTTAAGTCGATCGTATGGATCAAGTCATGTCCTAGGGTCGTTTTCAAAATCTCTCCCGTGCTAGGGTCGATCATCGGGCCAATCAAGAACGAACCTTCGTAACGAGGATCTTCCGTATCAAATGTGCGGACAAAATCCGGCTGGGCGTTGATACCATTCCACATACCGCCGGTGAAACCTAATACATCGGGATCCAGATAATGCAATGTCCAAAGATGAATGGAGTTACCCCAAGCATCAGATGCCTTGTAGCAGATCGGGAAAATAATCTCTCGTGATACCTCGTTATGAACCTCGAAATTGGTTTTCCAATTCGGCTCGATGATATATTCGAGTTTCATGATCTCGTCGCACTGCTCCACTACACCTTTCCAGTTCGGCTCGCCGATCCATTCCTCGGCGTTGAGGTACATCTTTGCCAATACCATACGGGCAGCCCCTTGCGTGAACTTACCGTAGCTGGCGTCTGATACATCGGAGCGTAGGTTCGGGATGATCTCGGTTAATTCCTTCACCACGTATTTATACAGATCCGCACGGCTCGTGATGGAGGGCAAGGAGGTATCCTCAAAATCTGTCACTAATGGAGCGTTACCGAAAATATCTACGATTACATAATACCAGAAAGCGCGTAATCCTCTTAGCTCAGACAAGTATTGAAGCTTAAGTTCATCGCTCATCGCCTCGCTTTTCTCTATAATATTATATACGGAATTAACTGTGGTTAAACCTTCCGTACAATATGTCCAGCAATTCTCTACGGAGTAAGAGTTCGGTTTCCAACTGTGCATACATTGTTCCATGTATTGTCCGCCGTCCCACCAGTCGCCACCTACACGTGTCGGTGCTATCAAGATATCGGCTGTCATATCGGCCGCTCCCCAAGGACCGTCATAAGCCAGCATGTTCTTTAGGGATTGGTATGCCGGAGCCATGATCGCATTAATCTGCTTTTCTGTTGTCCCGAATTCGTCGGTAGGAAGCTTGTCGTATACGTTCTCGTCCAAATCCATGCAAGAGACAAGTGCTACCGGAGCGAGTACGGCACATATTATATTTTTGAATAATCTTTTCATGATCGTTACTGTTTGTGTATTAGAAATTCAAGTTTAATCCAACAGAGAATGTGCGTGCCTTCGGATAAAATTCACGAGGTTCTACACCCGGGGTCAAACCGTCTCCTGAATCCATAGGAACTTCGGGATCAAGACCTTTATATTTCGTGATAACGAATAGGTTTTGCGCCGTGAAATAAACACGGATACCATTCAATGCTTTGATCTTATAACCTAAAGTCAAGTTGTCGAGACGCATAAAAGAACCTTTCTCTAAGTAATAGTTGGAGAATCTTGGAGTTTCGCTTAACGTATAGGTCAATGGATCATCCAATGCGTTTGTTCCCGGCAAGAATCCGGATTGAGCGTATGCCATGCGGGTCGCGTTCAATATATCATTACCGATCGTTCCACGCAAGAAGAATGACAAATCAAAATTCTTGTAGCGGAAAGTATTGGTGATACCATATGTCAGTTTCGGTTGAGCGGATCCGATGTAGTCATAATCCGCCGGATCGGAAATCTCGCCGTCACCGTCTTTATCTACCATGATATATCTGCCGTTCTCATCGATACCGTTGCAAACCAAGCCATAGAATTGTCCGATAGGGCGTCCCTCTTCCAATACGTGTGTACCGCTGGAGCTTCCACCCCGGATGAATACGTCACCTAATAAGATCTTATCCATTGTAAATACGTCGTTGGATAGACGAGTCACTTCATTCTCATTATGAGCCAAGTTTAAGGAGATGTTCCAATCGAAATCCTTCGTGCGGATAGCGTCTGCGTTCAAACTCAACTCGATACCCGTATTACGCATATCGCCCACGTTAGCCATGATCTCGCTATATAGGTAAGGAGGGGTTGGCACCGGATAGGTATAAAGCATGTCAGAGGTCTTTTTGTTATACCATTCGATACGACCACCTAGGCGGCTATCCAATACGGAGAAATCAAGTCCGATGTTCAACATCGCTGTCTGTTCCCATTTTAAGTCTGGGTTTGCGTTTTGGCTGATTTTATAAGAAGGTAGCCAAGAACCGGTATCATAATATACACCATCTGTGCCGTAAAGCTCGAGGGTTTTGTAGGGGTCCAATCCTGTTTGATTACCAGTGATACCATAACCGACACTTAACTTTAAGTCGTTAAGCCAGTTTACTTTTTCCATGAATGACTCTTGGGTGATATTCCAACCCACGGAAACGGAAGGGAAGGTACCCCATTTGTTATTCGTTCCAAATTTAGAAGAACCATCCCGGCGTACGGTAGCTGTCAACATATATTTCTCATTGAAGCTATAATTGGCTCTTGCGTATAAAGAGATCAGGCGACTTTGCCATTTTTGAGACTCTGCGTCTCCCGGATTCAGATTTTGTCCCGCGGCTAAATTGTTAGCACCTAATAAATCAGTGACGAAACCACGGGTCTGTACGTGAGTCTCCTCATAATTCTCTTCTTCCCAAGAGTAACCGATCAAGGCATTGATCTTATGCTTATTGAACTCAGCTGAATAATTGGCGGTCCATTCCATCAAGTCTTTATCACGTAGTCTGGACCAACGTTCGGCCTTACCGCCATCGTTGTAACCGGCTTGAGACTCGATACTGTTGTATTTGCTCTCATCTTCCGTATTCCGGCTTTTAGCTAAAAGAACTTTAGCCTCTAAGCCATCGATAATCGTATAACCGACATCAGCGGTTCCATAGAAATTATTGATGCGGTTCTTATGTGTATTCTCTTTCTGGTTACGTACCGGGTTTCCTTGGTCGTATTCACGTGTGTCGAACCAAGATCCATCCTCTAGCTTAACCGGGCGAACGGGAATCATATTGTAGGCAAGTAAGAAATTGGTCGCATTGGTCGGCGCGTTATCTGTAACGGTAGCCACGCCGGTGATGCTTACTTTCAAACGATCCTCCAGAGCACGTTGGGAGAATTGGAAACGGGCGTTGTAACGGTTCATGGAGTTATCGCGTGCGATACCTTCACGTTGCATATAAGAAAGGGAACCTCTATAGTTATGGTGTGAACCACCTCCTGATAAAGACACGGCATGATCCTGTTGGAAACCGATTCTCGTGATCTCGTCGAACCAATCCGTGTTCGCTCCCATGTCAAAATCCTTACCGTCCTTACCCGGGGTAGAGGAAGTATAGCTACGCCATTGGTCCGCTGTTAGCAGATTCGGCTTGTTAGCCAAGGTAGATACACCGAACGCTCCATTATAAGCGATGGTCGGTTTGCTGGCGTAACCTTTCTTAGTCGTGATAAGGATAACACCACCCGCTGAACGGGAACCGTAGATAGCGGCTGAAGAGGCATCTTTCAAGATAGAGATAGATTCGATGTCCTGCGGATTAACCGTAGACATGTCCATGCCCGGCATGTTATCGATAACGATTAACGGGCCTTGGTCGTTTTGCAAAGTGGATAGACCTCTTAATTGAATCGTCGAGTTGCCCGTTACGTCGCCGGAACCTGTATTGATCGTTAAACCGGCCACCTTACCTTGCAACAAATCCGCTGCGTTACGAGTCAGACCTTGGTTGAAATCCTCAGCGGTCACGTTGGTGATAGAACCGGTAATCTCACGTTTCGTCTGCGTACCGTAACCCACTACGACTACCTCATCCAGTTTTTGAGTGTCCTCTTTCAAGTTTACATTGATCTCGTTTTTGCCGCCTACCGGTTGCAACTGTGTCATGTAACCGATATAAGAGAACTCGAGAGTTGCGTTTGAGGATACTTCCATAACGTATTTACCATCCAGATCTGTAATCGTGCCGTTGGTCGTGCCTTTCTCGACTACGTTAGCACCGATAATAGCGTTTCCTTCCGGGTCTTTAACGACACCGGTGATGCGTTTCTTAGTCTGTTGGGCAACAATGTTTTTATTAAATACATTGATATTTCGTCCTTCGATCGAATATTTCAAACTCGTGTTGCGTAGTGCTTGCGATAAGATATTTTCTATGGACTTATCGGTTGCGTTCACGCTCACTTTTACGTTCTTTACGTCAGAATCCACATAGAAGAATAAGAAATCGCTTTGTTTTTCTATAATAGCGAATAGATCGGTTAGCGGGGCTTGATCCGTCTTCACGGAAATCGTTACAGATTGTGAATAGGAATTAGTCGCTACCGCTTGGAACAGTGTCAAGAAAAGTAAAATAAAGGACATTTTTAGGACCGAGAGCATTTTTTTTAAGTCTTTGGACCTAAAAGACCTATAATACGAAACATTTTCCATATTTTTGTACTGATAAAAGGTTGATAATATGCGTCTGCCACAAAATTTGGTCGTGGAGTAGCAGAAGCAGGAATTAATTCTTTTTAATGGGGCCGGCTGTATTTTTGCAGCCGGTTTTGTTTTTTTGAAAGATAGGATCCGTGTTATCTCATAGGCATTGCTTGTTTTTTAAGATGTGTTGATATTTTTATTTTATTGAATATAGTAAGTTCCATCTCTTTGTGACCATTTGATCGGCAAACTACGAGAGATCACTTGTAAAATCTCCTTTAAAGATTGATCCTCGCTGAATGTTCCGGATACAGTGACATTCGGGTCCAGCAATCTCTTGTTTTCTATATGGATCGGAATCTCGTATCTTTTCTCAAGCTCATTCAGCAAGGTACAAAGCGCTATTGATTTATACTTTAGCAAGCCGTCTTTCCATGCCAGATTTTCTTTTGCGTTGACGGATTGGATATCAATCTTGTTCGTTGAACGGATGAATGTAAGTTGCTGGTCGGTAGCGAGTAAGACTTGTTGTGTCGGGCTTTCGAAACGGATAGACCCTTCCAGCAGGACGGCCGTGATCTGATCCTTCCCTTTATCGGCTTTTACACTAAAGGTCGTACCTAATACCCGTATGGAGGCATTTCCCATATCGACGATGAAAGGTCTTTCCGGATTTTTCGCCACCTCGAAATAGGCTTCTCCTTCCAAATTAACCTTTCGCTGATCCGTACCGTATGCGTCAGAGTAGGTAAAGCGACTATTCCGGTTCAAAATGATCTTCGTACCATCATCTAGCGTAAAATGAGATTTATTTTTATCGGTTATATAGGTATAGAATTGCTGAACCTTAGCTTCCCGGGTATTTAAGTGTATTGTCGCGAAAAACAGAACAAGAAAGGCGATTGCCGCCGCAATGGGAGTAGCGATGAAACGGATCAGCCTCAATCTCTTTTGCCTGCTTTGATCGTCGATCTTCTTTCTCAAATTATCGAGGGACACATTAGGCATTAAGGAATGGCTGAACGAGACTTCCGCATCCCAATAACTCTTTAGCAACCGAAATTCTTTTTTGTTCTTTTCGTCTGCGTTCAGCCATTCGCTCAGCGAAAGAAAATCTTCCGAGGAGCTGTTGCCACTTAATATCCTTGTGATAATATGATCTATGCTATTCTCCATTTTAAGTTGTTTCTATACTAATAGTCGCAACCAAATTTGAAAACCCTTAGTGGGAGCATGGATTTTTTACTTATTTTTTTCGTAGCTCATACACGAGTTCTTTGTATTCGGAGATTGCGTTGAATGAGGGGCATTGTTTGATCCATTCATCCGGCGAGATCGTCCCGTCTCCGTTTAAGTCCTCCGAGAGATCCCGGTGCCCACAGACCCATGAGCCGGGAAAGCAGATTAAGAGATGCCGGATCAAACGTAACAACGAGGTCTTTTGAGCCTGTGTGCGGGTATCCCGTGACTGTCCGGTGATGTCCAGTCCACCCTCGTAGCAAATCCCGATGCTGTGTTTGTTGTGTCCTCTCGCATGAGCCGGAATTTGCTCTAGCGGGCGCAGGTTCACCACTTCTCCCGATTTACGGATGTAGAAGTTGTAACCGGCACGGAGGAATCCCCGTGCCTTGTGGTCACTCTCCAGTTGCTCCGGGCTATAATCCGTATTCTCACGGGTTGCCGAGCAATGAATCACGATCAGGTCAATTTTTCTCATATCTCGTCCGGGCTTTCGCTATCAGAACCTGCGCTCTTTTTCGTAACCTCCAGAGGCTCGAAATTCACCTCATTGCGGGTAGTCCGCAGGGCCGAGCCCGGGAAAAAGATAATACGTGCCCCCTTTATCTTGGTGGCGTCGAAGTCCTCGGGCGTATTCGTTCCTTCGGAGTTAATAGACATACGGAAGTTTCCAAATTCTCCCAATTGCACCACGTTGCCGGAGGAAAGTTCCAGATCCATCGCCCAGTTTAATGAATCGAGCACCGCTTTCACGTCCGCCGACGAAAGCGTGGAGCGAGAGCAAATCAGTTTACATAATTTGTTGAGGTCCGAAGTCCCCGATGTTTTAGCGATCGCGTAGTTCTTTACTGAGTCTTTCTCTGCGCCGTTCAATACCTTACGCTTTACTACTTTAAATTTCACTGCCATAATTTTGAATTTTAAAAGGTTAATTACTAATGACAATGCAAAGATAGACCCTCTGAAAAACGGGAATCGGCGAGTGTCGGTGAGTGTCGGGATATGTAAGTAGTAGTCGGTTTACTTGTTATTCTGGTTTTTTATTACGTAATTTGCGTTACGTGAATTGCGTAATGCAAATAAGATGCTGAATATGAATAATCCTTTTTTAATAGTTGGTTATCAAGGTCCAGAATATTTTTGTGATCGGGAGAAAGAGACAGAAGTGATTTTATCCGCTCTTCATAATGGGAGAAATATCACGTTGGTAAGCCGGATAACCTCTCGCAATCTACGCTGAAGGAGATTTTCGACTACTTGTGGCAGTCTGGAAGAGAATGTTATCTGGCTATTGACGAGTTCCAGCAAATCATGGAATATCCTGAGAAAGGGGTGGAAGGCCTATTGCGTTCTTATATTCAATTTTTGCCGAATGTTCATTTTATCTTTTCGGGGAGTAAAAAGCACTTGATGGAATATATATTCTTCTCAATCAAGCGCCCCTTCTATCAATCCACCCAGAAATTATTTTTAGACAAGATCAGCAAGGAGGTGTATTTTTCCTTTGCCCATTCTTTCTTCGAGAAGGAAGGGAAGGAGCTTCCGGAAGAAATATTTGATAAGGTGTACACATGGGTAGATGGGCATACTTGGTATGTGCAATATCTTTTGAACCGTCTCTTCGCTTTACCGGAAAAAACACTTTCTCCGGAGCTTCTTGATTCTCTCATGATGGAGATCCTACAGGAAGAAGAATATACCTACCAGACTTATTTCCAATTGTTGACATTTAATCAAATCCAGCTATTGAAAGCGATTGCCAAGGAAGGGATTGTCCGGGAGGTCAATGCTGCCGCCTTCATCAAAAAGTATGATTTGAAGGCGGTGAGTAGCGTGAATACTTCCTTAAGGATATTAATAGATAAGGAGTTTATATTGAGGCAACCGGATGGGTATATCGTGTATGATAGGTTCATGTCTATTTGGCTCAGCCGGATATGACAACGGATGAAAAATATTTAGTTGACACAGTTCGCTCGTACCACCAAAAATTATTCCATTAATATTATGATGGGATTATCTTCTTCTGCCAATTTCTGGAGATCTTCCCTATGCAATAGTTCGTTAAGTTTTGAATTAACAAATAAAAAGTAGGTCAAGTCCTCCCGATTCATTATATTAAGGGTTTCCACATCCTGAAAAAATGAATCTGAACGAACTTGACCAATATTTAGAGCTAATAAATAGTGTGCTGCTTAAATCAGCGGTAAAGCTAAACAAATGGCGTGAGAAGTTTATGCTTGAAGTCCTACTTTTATATTTGATTATCCCCGGGCGGATTAATTTCCTTCAACCGGGTCGTTATGGTCGCTTTGGTGAACAACGCTATCGGACTTTCATGCCTGCTTCCACCCGGAAGTGGTTCAAACACCGCCGATAAAAACACCGGAGCAAGTTACATACACATTAATAGACTGGTATCTACATGTGCCGTGTACACGCAAGGAAACACTTCAGCGACTGGCAAACTATGTGGTTGCGGATGCCTACTTCTCCAAATCCACCTTTGTGTATGGCGCATTTGAAATGGGATTTCATGTAATCAGCCGATTTAGAGATGACGCCTATTTCCGTTATCTCATCACGGAAGAGCCTACAGGTAAAAGAGGGCGGCCTAAATTATATGACGGGAAAATCGAGATGGAGCACTTGGAAGAGGACAGATTTGAAATCGTCAATTTGGAGAATGGGCAAGGACGTATTCTTTCAGCGGTAGTGCATTCACGTTCATTGAATAGGAATATACGGTTGTGCATTCACTTTTTGTTCTTTAAGTGCCCGGTTGTCAATAG
>ERZ1106976.1328-NODE-1328-length-25255-cov-6.242063_pt1 | contig 25255 bp, 25 predicted proteins | sample MGYA00403687_ERZ1106976 | MGnify/ENA primary metagenome ERZ1106976 (study PRJEB35170, sample SAMEA104062446) | human gut metagenome | biome: human gut; feature: human-associated habitat; material: faeces | place: Denmark | collected 2013-02-22 ... | reverse complement strand
AACTATTAAAGTCAATAAAAAGTATATATTCATTAAATTAATTTAAAAATATAAAGAATTCAATAATACTGAAAATTCAATAACTGTTACAATTATGCCAAACATTAAGTATGTTACTTAACGATTTTTATTTTTATATGAATTTACTTTAAATTCATTCTTTTTATCAAATTTTATTTCAACTATTTTTGTATAATTATCTTCTTTTGGTTCATTTAATTCCTCAATAATTAAACTTGCATTACACTTTCTTAATGTATCAAATGTATTCATGAATCCCATTCCTGTACCACCTTCATTTTTATATGTAGTACATGGCTTTTTTCCTAAATTTTCTAATACTTCTTTTGGAAATTCAACTCCTGAATCATAAATATATAATCCATAATTTCCGTCAATATCACCTAATCTTACTAATATACTTTTATTTATATTTTCTGTATGATTAATTGCAATTATTGCATCTTTTATATGATCTGCTAAAAGAGTTTCTAAATCTTCTTTATTTATAAGATTGTTAATCATATAATATATATTTCCTGTAATTTTTAATGTAAAATCTATTTTATTCTTTATACATTCTATTTGCATATATTTTAACATATCATCTATGTTTTCTATTCCAGTTTTGTCTAATTCGATTACCTCTTTCTTATTATATATTTCACTATTTAACTTTTCTAATCTTACTTTTACTGCTTCTTCTGTACTTATTTCTGATTTCATTATTATCTCTTCTAATTTACGTTCTAATGATTTCTGCTTATGAACTATTGTATGTCTTTTTTTACTGATTTCTATATTCTCATTTTCTAATTCCTGAATTTCTTTATTTTTCTTTTCTAATTCTTCTTTGGTTTCTTTTAAGTCTTTTATTAACATTTGTTGCTTATAATATAATTGAAGTGATTTTTGAATTGTTATTAACATTAGTATTCCTAATATAATAAATATACAAAAATAGTTATTTATTGATACTATTATTTTGTTTGAGAATATTATGCCTATAAATAATATTCCTACACTTATTGTTAATATTAATAATTCGATATATTCATTGTTTAAATTGTTTTGCAATGAAATTATACCATATTTTATCTTCTTATTTTTAAATCCTAATATCAATATTATCATATTACATATAACAATTATTAATACATTAACACTATCATTTTTCTTATTTCCAATTCCATTTGTTATTAAAAATGCTATAATTAATGAAATAAAATATATCACATAGTTTATTGCTAAACTTATTATAGTTAAAATTAAACTATATCCAATCTTTTTCTTTGATATAAACAAAAAAATAAAACTCATCAAGAAAACCAAAACAATAGTACTACAAAATAAATCTGTTTTATACTCTATAAATTTCATCAAAATTGACAAAATAATTGATGTAGCATAGCCAACACACTTAGAAATCGTTATATATTTATTATCATTTATAATCTTATAACATGTTATTTGCGTAAAAATAATTATAATACATTTTATAACTATATCTATATTATTAGTAACATTAAAAAAATCATTCATATACCAATCTCCTTAGCATCAATTATAACTCAAAATAAAAAGATAAGCAATATTAGGATTTACCTTATATCGCCTATCTTTATTAAATCTAGTGAATTTTATACCCACCATTTTCTAATCCATTCCATTAATTCGTCCCACCAGTCCATAGTTTTTCCACCACCTTTTTATCTTTTGTGCTCGATCCATATTGTTTTGCTATAATAAAAATATCACCATAAGCCTTAAATCAAGCGGTTTTTAGTGATAGAAAAACATCTATTAATTTTGTATTTTTTAAATTTTTTTAGTTTGACTTTTGTAATTTTTTGTTATTTTTAACATATTCTATTAATTTTTTTTAATATATAATTTTCGTTCTTTGAATTTTCTAGCCACAATTTTTTCCTATAAAAAATTATTCAATACTATTTTTTCTTACCAATTTAAACAAAAAAATAAAAGGACAGATTTTTAATCAGTCCTTTTATTAAATCATCATTTTTATTTTATCTTTATAATAATATATAAACTCCATTGGAGTTGGTACTCCAGTTTCATAATTAACTCTTGCAGTATAATGTCTAGTTAAATCTTCAACAGGAGTAATTCTCCATGCATGAAAAATTGCATTTTGTATTCCATTTGTAATTGTTGTTGCAGATTTTTTATGTATTTTTGATAAATATGCTATAAGATTAGAATTATCATTATCATTTTCAATCAAATATAAAATTGCATCATGAATATATTGTTTTCCTTTTAATTTTGAAGTTATTCCAACTAATTCTAATTCTCTATTTATACAACTTGAAATCTTACTTTTTCTATCTTTTAATATCTCTTCTACATTCTTTTGTGTGCTTTGAACATTCTCTGCTTGTCTCATACTTATAAAATGATTCAATACTAGATTTGCAGAATATTTTGGATGATCTTTATACAATATAAAATCAACACCTTTTCTATGTAAAATATCATATGTTCTTTTCGAATTAACATGTGTTGTAACTATTACTATTGGCATATATTCTAAATTTAGAGCTTGTAAATCTGTAACAAAATCCAAAGAATCTACATTGCCAGATAAACTATTATTCAGCTCTAAATCTAAAACAATTCCTTCTGGTTTTAACGTTTTAGCATATCTTAATCCATCTATGTCTGAATCTGTTATTGCAACAATTTCTATATCATTTCTAGTTTTCGCACACTCAATAAAATTGTTACAATCATTAATATCGTCCTCTATAATCAAAATTTTCATAGGTTTTGCTTCCATAATTCCACATTCCTTTCTTTAATTTTGTTTTAGGATTTATTCCTTTTATAAACATTAATAATATCATAATTTCTTGTAAAATACTATATTCGACGATATATTTTTTTGAATATGCTTTTTGTTTTTACTTATTTTTTTAATTTGATACAATTTTACTTTTCATTCTTTGCATTGTAAATCTTTTATACTTCTAACTCAATCTATTATCTAGATTTTTTATTAATTTTATTGTATAATCTTACTACATCATTTTGAAAGGATTGATTTTATGAAAAAATTTATAACTGAAAAAGCTGATATTAATAATCCAAAATGGGATAATTTAATACATAGAGAAAAAGAAATTTATAAGAGAGAAAATGATTTAAGAAGTGATTTTGAACGTGATTACAATAGAATTTTACATTCAAATGCTTATAAAAGAATGAAACATAAAACACAAGTATTTTTTTCACCTACAAGTGATCATATCTGTACAAGAATGGAACATGTTAGCCATGTTGATTCTATTAGCTACACTATTGCTAATACATTAGGTTTAAATACAGAGTTAACTAAAGCCATTTCTATTGGACATGATTTAGGCCATGCACCCTTTGGTCACCAAGGAGAAAGAATTTTATCTGAAATATCAAAAAAATATATTGGAGATTCTTTTTGGCATGAAAAAAATGGTGTTAACATTGTTGATAATATTGAATTATTAGAAGATTGTAATTCTAATTTTGAAAACATGAATTTAACCTATGCTGTTAGAGATGGTATTATTTCACACTGTGGTGAAATTGATGAAAATTGTATAAAACCTCGAAATGATTATATTGATTTAAGCAATTATACTTATCCTAATCAATATAGCCCTTATACTTGGGAAGGTTGTGTAGTAAAAATTTCTGATAAAATTTCTTATATAATTCGTGATATTGAAGATGCAATATATTTACATATTATTGATAATCATTTAGATGAACTTTACGATTTATTAAAATATGATAAATCTCAAAAGATTAATAATTCTAATATTATTAATACTTTAATTTATGATATTTGTTCAAATTCTTCACCTGAAAATGGTCTTCGCTTTTCTAATGAAAATTTGAAATTATTAAATGATATTAAAAAGTTTAATTATGAACATATTTATTTTAACAAACATCTTCAATATCCTTTTGATTATTTTAGGCTTGTTATTAATCAGATTTTTAATGTTTTGGCTGAATGTTATGATAATGAAAATACTTTGGAGAAATTGAATTCTATTAAGGTTTTCTATCCTGTTCTTATTTCTAGTTTTGTTGATTGGATTAAGAAGTATTGGAATTTGACTGATAGGTCTGATTCTAATTTGAAAAATAAAGTTGTTTTTGATATGTCTGTTTCTACGGATTTTTATAAGGCTATTATTTATTATATTTCTGGTATGACTGATAATTTTGCTATTAGCTGTTATAATGAGATTATTGGGTTTTAGATTTTTTACTAATTATAAGAAGTAATTGTGTTTTCTCATATTACTTCTTATTTTGATTTTTATAACCTTTTATATTAATACTTTTTCTTTTTGTAGACTAGCATTTGATACACAAGATTATTACCATTCGTAATACCTGTAATTATATTCATATTCTAATATATTTAAATTAATATAGGACTTTATTAAAGCCTTAAACCAAGCATGTTTCATCTTAAAATTCTGTCCATCTCATATTATAATAGCACAAAACCTTTTCTAAATCCATACTTTCCACTTAAGTCCTTTATTTTTCTAATTTTCATAATCTGTCAGTAACCACATAATTTAGCAATATTATAGATCGACAGATTTTTCAAATTTACAAAAAATTATCTGTTTTATCATCTTCAATCATACCAAGAAACTCTTTTTCCATCCAATGTTGATTTCTACTTTTAAACAAAATCACACTATCCTTACTTTCTCTAATATACCTATCCAATTCAGTTTTCAGCTTAATAGCCTGTGAATTTAATAATTCTCCTTCAAAAACAGAATTCTGAATATGTACCAAATACTTTTTACATGTCTTAAAAACATTTCTCAATACCTTTTGTCCTTCTTTATCTTCTAAATTTATATCATAAACTAAAATAACATACATATTACCACCACATTTTAAAACCTTCATATTCTTCATCTTCAAGCAAATGTTTAATTAATTTATATACCTCTAATCTCATCAAATATTCATAACTCACTTCTCTGTCCAATTTTTTATGCTTAATTTTAGTTTGTAATCTCAAATCAATTTCTCTTGTTATATTTTTTCGTGCTTCATCTTTTATATAAGTAAAATTAAGACCTTCCTCAAAATCTTTTTCAGTTATCTGCCTTTTATTTAACATAGAAAAAATTAATCTGTCTGCTATAATTGGTTTGAAAATTTCAGCAATATCTAAACACAATGAGAATCTCCTTTCAGATGGCTCATGTAAATAGCTTATAATAGGATTTAATTGTGTCTTATAGATTTCACTTAAAACTCTTGTATATATAATTGTATTAACATACGAAATCAATGAATTTATTGCATTATCTGGAGGATTTTTTACTCTTTTTTCAAAAGCTATATCTTGATTAATTATAATATTCCATGAATCATAATAAACCTTTCTAATATTTCCTTCTATTCCCATTAATTCCGGCACATCTTTACACAATTTTATTTGCTTTCTTAAAAAATCTATCTCTTTCATATAATCTTTTAAGTCTTTTCCTCTATTATTATAATAAGTTAAATTTCTATAAATATTATATGATGCCGCTTCTATAAAGGCTTTTGCAATATCTAATCTTTTTTCTTTATCATTATAATGTTCAACTTGTTTTATTAATAATTTTCCAGATACAAGAGATTCTTTTGGATAATATGTACCTGTATAAAATCCATAATAATTAAAAAAATGCACATTTATACCAAACTGAGATAAAAAGTTTAATAAACTCGTATTAAAATCAAGTTCTGTCATAACATATATATCATCCACTCGTTCTACCGGTATACTTTTCTTGGTATTATCTTTATATACTATTTCCAATGTATTATCTTTTCTTTGAAGCCTCCCACTTTTGTATAAATAATATGATTGTTTCATTTTTAACAATTCCTTTCTATACAATTTTTATACATAGCATAAATCAAAGTAAGAACATTTCTTACAAATCTTTGAATTTATAGTTTTAGGAGGCTTATCTTGTTCTACAATATTTTCTATGCTTATAACAACATTTTTTAATACTTCTCTATCTTCATCTTCTAAAATAATTTTTTTCGTTTCTCTTAATAGTGGAAAATCAATTTCCGCTTTGATATTTTTTATTCCTTTTTGTTCTAAATAATACATATAATATTTTAATTGCCATATTCCAGCTTCTTCAATTGATTTTGTTTTCTTGACTTCATGTAATACTGCGCCATTATTTATAAAATCTATATTTATAGTATTGTCTATTAAAATGCCTTTCTTTTCTCTGCTATATGTTGTTTCATCTATTATCTTTCCAATTTGTACCAATTCACTATTTTGTTCCATATTTATTTGATTTGCAAAATACCATAATCTTCGCTCACATATAAAATAATAATAAACCATTATTCCTGTAATATTCATACAATCCTCCTATTACAATTCTCGCGAATCTATTGAATAACCTTCATCAGCTTCTAAAAGAAGTCCAATTTCTTCATCATATTTTGTATCAATAATATATTTTCCTTTTATATAAGGACATTCTATTATAAAATTGTTCAATTTCCATTTATTTTTACTATTGATTGATATAAATAATTTATCAATTTTCCTTTTCAATTCATATTTTTTCTTCTTTTCTTTTTCGTTCTCATATTCAGTAAATAAATCCAAGTTTTCATCATAAATAATTTTTGGAATTACATCTATATTATCAATATCCCTTAAAATATGTTGTGCATCTTTTTTACTTGTATCATAGTCTATAATATTATCCAATATTTTAAATGCTTCTTTAAATTTTTTATAAAATTCTGTTCCTTGTAACATTTCTTTTGAATATAACTTATCAACTAAATCAATTTTTACTTTTTCTTGTAATATTTTTCCATTATATGGTCTTAACATTTCTATACTTTTTTCATATATTTCTTCATCATATATATATCCAACTCCACTTGTATCTTTGATATATATTTTTACATTCGGAAGGTTTTCACAATATTCTCTACTTCTATAACACCTTCCCAATCTTTGAAACAAACTATCTAATGTAGACATTTCTGTATATAATATATCAAAATCTATATCTAATGATGCTTCTACAATTTGTGTTGTTATCCATATTCCGGATTCATCTCTATTTTTAGAAAATTCTTTTATATTTCTTTCTTTTTCACTTCTATCTGATTGTATAAACCTTGAATGCAATAAATTAACATTTTGAACATCTTCATCTTTTAATTTTTGATATATTTCAATTGCTTTATTTATTGTATTTACAATTATTAATACCTTTTTATTCTTAGAGTTCTCTTTTATTTCTTCTAAATCTTCTTCTATTCCTGAATCCACTAATTGAATTTTATGTCTTATTGTATCTTTTATAAATTCATCATATTCAAACTTTATTCCCATTTCTTCTAGCTTTTCTTTATATATTCTAGGAAGTGTTGCTGTCATTACCATAAATTTTCCATTTAAATTATTTATCATTTGTAAGCCTTTTAAAATAACTGCTACTATTTCAGGTGAATATGCTTGAATTTCATCAATTACTACTTTTGAATAACTTAATGTTGCATATATTTTTTCATATCCTCTATATTTAAATACAAATGGAAAAATTTGATCTATTGTACATGTTGTAATTTTTTCATATAAATTTCGTGCTTGTTCTATTTTTTCTAATTCATTTTCTTCATTTTTATCATCTAAATAATCTATTGCTGTTGAGTGTAATAATCCAACATGCTCATATCCTATTGTTTCTTTTATCCTGTCATATATTGCATTTATACTTATTCTTAATGGTAATGTAAAAAATGTTTTATCCTGATTACTCCAAAGTAATGCTCCTTCTGTTTTTCCCATACCAGTTGAACCAATTACTATAACATTTTTATTTTGATTTGCTTTTGAAAATTGTTGTAAATCATTTGGTTCAAAATTTTTTTTCTTCATAAATTCTTCTACGAATTTTGAAATTTCATCTTTTGTCTCATCTTCAACTGATATCCAAGCAGAACTACAATGATCCAATCTATGTAACAATCCTTTCATTATACAATAATCTTTATACATGTCGTCAAATTCAGTTATTCTAGCTTGTCCTTCTACCATTCCTAAATATGTTGTTTTTAATTCTGGTATTTTGATTTGTAATTCATTTTCTATTTTTTCAATATTAGGTTCAATATCTTCTTTTATTATTTCATTTAATAATTGTTCATCCATATGTATTATATTTTCTCTTTCATGATGATAGTAAATTGCTTGATATACTAGCTTTCTTTCTTTTTTTGTTAATTTATATTCTTTATATGGTACAAACATTGGAGATATTTGTTCATGCTTTATTTGCTCATTATTAAATTTTGTAGCTAACAGTGGTTCTCCTATTGCTTTTCTTATTACATTTTGAAAACCTGAATAAACTTTTCCCACATCATGATATTTACATATTATTTCCATTAGTTGCCAAAATTTATCTTCTGACATATCTATTACTTGTACTATTTTTGCACCATAAGTTCTTTTTAGAATTTCAAGATTCTCTAATAATTTATTAGTATGTTCTTTTATTGTTTCTGTTGGATTTGATTTCGCATAATATTTATAATTCATTTTGAATCCTTTCACTATAAAAATAAATATTGTCTCCATCTTCATCTTGTAATGTTTCTTCTATATGTTGATTTGTATACTTTTCAACATATTTTACATTAACTTTATTCCATTTTCTAATATCATCTTGTATTTTATATGTTGTATTTAATCTATAATTGATTCCATTAACTTCGTTATCTATCCATTCTGGTACATAAGCATTTTTTTCGATAGTAGGTTCTTCAACCTCTTTTACATTTCCTAGAATTTTTATTGAATCAATTCTTACAATGTCTTCATTTCTACCTAATGTAAATGTTTCTGTTCCATTTATTATATTTTGATAAATTTTATCTATTATTTCATCTTCTGCTTGTACATGAATAATTAAATTAACATCTAATAATTGATGTACATTTCTTGGCATTGATGTTACTTTATCTTTTCCTTTATACATTCTTAAATTTTGGTAATTACTAAATATTCCTTCATAACTTCCTTGTACAGATATGTTCATTGGAAAATATTCTCCTGGCCCAGCCTGAAGAATTTTATGGAACATTCCTATTATTGTTGAATATGGTGGCAATGGATATGTTTCAGCAACTTTAGTTGCAAATGGCTTTTTATAACATGCTGTCTCTTGGTATAGTTTTAGTTTTAAAATTTTCATTTATACCAATCCTTTCTTTTATGCTTTGTAATATTCAGTTACTTTTTCTTTTAAGTCTTTGAAAAATTCTTCTATATTTGTTGTTTTTCCTTCAAAAATTTCTTCTATTTCTCTTTCATTCTTGAATGTGTTTTTTAACATCCCTACCTTTGTATCATCATATATTGATTTATCTCCAATTGTTAGTGTTGTCGTATCTTTTAACATTTCTGTATCAATACTGAATTCACCATTTTTTCCATTTAACTTTATTCTTCCTAAAAAGAATGGTGAATTTATGTCATACATTCCTCCAATCACAAATACTGGGCTTAAGTTTTCTTCTCTCCCTCTTATTTCTCTATTTAATATTTTTACTATATCTAATAATTGATTTACTCTTTCTGTTTTTTCTTCATTTGATAATTCTATTTCTTCATCTTTTCCTATTTTTTCTAAGTCTATTGTTATTGTATATGTATAATAGCTTAAGTGCTGTTCGACATTAACTGGATCTGCATGTCTTTGAATTCTATCCGCTAGTCCTTTATTTGTCAAAAATTCCATATCGCTTTTATAATCTTCTAATGATATTGCATTACTTACTCTAACTGCTGCACTTCTAGTATTAGAAATCTCAGATTTTTTTGTTCTAAAATATCCAAACAAATCCATTTCTTCTGAATCTTTTATAGTCAAGTCTTTTTTGAATTGTACAGTTCCTTGCTTATCATCAACAATATCATAATATTTCCAATTAAATAATTTGTTTCCAAGTCTTACCATGTCATATCTTAATGCTTGTCTAGAAGCATATGTATAAACACTTCCATCTCCTCTTGTTAATTTTTTTAATTCAGATATATTGCCTATTCCCTCACTATAATTCAAACTTTGGCCTTTAAATATTAGAGTTATTGATAATCCTTTTTTATTTTTTATATTATCCATCTATTTTTTCCTCCTCTTTTTTCTCATATTTATTAGATATTAATCCTGCTAAAAAACTATGTCCTATTGACTCAAAGTCTAATCCTGTTGTTTGCATAATTTCTATAAAAATTGATGACACATCTTTTCCCATTGCCATATGTAATCTTATTACAATATCCATAAATTCTTTTTTATTCCCTGCTTTTATACTATTTAGCATCTTATATGTATATCCATCCAGTTTGTTGTTTTCACCTTTATTTTTTAATTCTGTATGAATTTGAACTCCTAGATTATAAATAACATATAATTTGTCATTATTTTTCTTCATATCTTCCACTTCTTTCCCCTCCTTTTTTAATATGTTTAATATCATTCTTATTTGTGTTGCTAAAAATGAATTATACCCATTTTTTCTTTCACCTTTTAATTCATCTTTTAACATTTCAGCTCTTATTCTATCATTGATTATATATTTTATATCTTTATTTTTCATGATATAGTCAACTATTTGTAGTCTATATCTATAATCCCATATTTTTGATAATGTTTTTTCAGAATATTGCGTAAAAAATATTGACACATATCTTTTTATGTTAAAATATTCAATCCTGCTATATCTTTTTTCATAATTCGCATCAAATTCAACAAAAAATATATTTTCCAATTGCCACATGTTTACTTGTTTATCTTGTTCTACAATATCTAATATTAATTTTGAATAAGGATTTGCATTTTTATTTTCATATCTTGATTTATTCCCAAAATTAATATTTGTTTTATATAATCTATTAATATCTGTATCATAATTTACAAAACTTAATATATCTTTTTCCTTATATACCCATTTATTATTACTTATAGTTTTAATTGTTTTTGTTATTTCCGTAATTCCTGCTGGTATACAAAACAAAATTAATCTACATATATCACATATTGGCATTTTCGTATTTTGGTTCCAAAAGAAATTATTTGCCTCATTACTTATGGCAAGTGGGATAAAATTTCCTTCTGAATAATTTGTTGTCAATCCTATTTCATTTTCACACATACAACATCTTTTTATTACTTTTTCTTTTAAATATTTTTGTATATCTTTTATTGTTTTTGATCTATTAATATAGTATTTTTCTATTTTTAAATATTCTTTTTCTATATCTTGTGTAATATTGCTTTCTTTTGAACTTTCTATATATTCTTTTATTTGTTCAATACTATATTTATTCTGCATAATATCATTAATAAAACCTGTTTCAACAATATTGCTTACATAATCTCTGTACATTATTTCTTGTTGTTCTTCATAACTTAAGGCAGATCTATTTCTTTGTAAAAAAGATACTTGTCCATAATATGTATCACTTAAAATAGATCTGATTTTATTCATTGTTAACTTTTTGTTTATTTTTTCTTTTTGCAAATTATTTAATATTTTTTCCTTTATTTCTATAAGCTCTTTTTTGTGTGTAGCTTTATCAATACAAATACATTGTTCTTCTATTTCATTGTAAATTTCTTTATCAAATTCTTTGATTTTTTTTGACTGTTTGCTTATTTTGCTTTTAATAATTTTTATATTTGATTTTATCTTATCTTTTCGCTCTTTTTCCTTATCTTTATCCTCAAACTCAACTTCTATATTATTTTCCAAATAGTCAAATGAACTCTTAGTTCTAGTTTTTACACTTTCTGCAACATTATATTTTTTGAAAAAATAATTAAAATAGTATTTGTGAAAATTTCTTAAACTTTCTGTATCAAACTCAATATAATTATTTTTTCTAATCGCAAATTCATCCTCATTATCTTCAAGAATTCTTAAAAATCCTACGATCCCAGCATTATAAAACCAATCATTTAAGTATACTTTTATCTTCAATTTTGCACCTCCTTTTAAACAATTTGGAACATCCCAAATCCTACACTATGTTTACTTCCTATCCCTGCTTTATATAAATAACTTAAAAGTTCTATATCTCCTTCTAATGCAAAAATTCCTGTTGAACATTCTATTTGTTTTTCATAAAATTTTATAATTACTTTTTTTGCTTTAATTGGAATAATTTTTAGGCTATCTACTAATTCTGCTGGAATAGTTGTTATTTTCAATTGTTCTTTAACATTCATTTTTAATGTTTCTTCAAATTTTTCATCTTCAAAAGAATAATAGTAATCCTTATTTTCTTCTCTTTTACGAACACATAATGGTGCTTGAAATTTTATAACTATTTTATTATCTTTAATTTCTTTTTCTGGTATAAGTACAATATTTTGTAATAGCCATGAATTCTGATTAATAGAAAATTTCCTATTTTTTTGATGATTAAATGCATTATATATCGTAATAGCTGTTTCATAATTTTCTATTGTCATATTCATTTCAAATCTTTTATCTTCCAATATAATCTCTTGTCCATTAATCTGTGGTTGTCTAAAAAAAATAGAAAAAGCATAAGGTTTTATAATATTATCTTTCTGGTTATAGTACTTCTTAAATTCATTTTCACTATATTCAGATAATGACAATTTTATAAAACTGATTATGCTTCTTCTATAATCAATTGGCATTTTTTCATTTTCTAATGTAAAATATAATTTCATTCTCATATTTTTCACCTCCTTGTATACAAACTTATTTAAGCTTCCTACATTAAAGTAATTATCGTATACCTGCATACAAATTTATTAACTTTGTTAAATTTTAATCTATATAAATGTAAATTATTGTAATATTAAAATTCGACACTTTCCACCTTCTTTATACCATATTTTACATTTTTTTACAAGTATTTTTATTATTTTGTTTTTATTCTTTTCCAATATTAGGAAAATAGCATACAAAAAAGCACTACATTTTGCTATATAGTGCTTTTTAATTTTTTTTCTTTGCAATAACATTAAAAATATGCCAATACTTCATATTTCCAAGACCTGTTAAACTTTCTTTTTCTACTTCGTTAAATTTAATAATATCAAATTCATCAAATAAATTTTGTACCTGCTCTTTTGTAAAAAATGTCATATTAGATTCAGCTTTATTCCAAGAATCTTTTATTCCAAAAAAGTTTCCAACAAAATAACCATTTGTTCTTATGCTATTTACAATATTTTTCCACACATAATTTATTTTTTCATTATTGCAAAACGGCAAACTATAATTAGCCACAATTAGATCTGCTTTTTCCAATTTCATATCATTAAAATTTTGTTGTTGAAACTTAAATCTTTTTTGTTCTTCAGCATCTAGCCTTTTTGAAATTCTTTCTCCTACATTTTCTTTGTCAATTGAAACAACACTCCATCCATTTTTTATTAAATAAACAGAATCATTACCAGATCCACATCCGATATCAATTGCTTTCCCACTAGTTGTACTTATATTATCTACAAAGTACTTTACATTTTTCTTTGGAGTATCTGCTTCTGTATTATCATAATATCTTTCTAATTTTTTCTTTTTTAGAATTTCAACAGCTAATTTGTATTCTTCTTCTCCAAAATCAATTGTTGGAACAATTTCTTTATTATTATACATATTTATAAATTGTTTAATTGTAACCCATTTAGCTTCAGTTGCTTCTCCATCAGGAAATGTAATCTCATTAATTGAAATATTTTTTTGAAATATCCATAAATCTTTAAAGTCTGGTACTTTTTTATCTCTTTTAACTTCTTTCAAAAAAATTGCATCTTTTTCCGTAAATGATATACCTAGTTCTTCTTTTAATTCTCTTAAAATTCCTTCCAAGCTTGTTTCTCCTGCTAATATTGAACCACCATTACATTCCCATAGTCCTCCATATTTCTTCCAAGAAGCTCTTTTACTTATCAATATTTCGTATTTTGAATTGAAAATTATTCCAGTTACGACAATATGATATTCTCCATCTTTAAATTCGTATCCATCTCTTTTGGCTAAATTACCTGTTTTATTTCGATTTTCATCATATATATCCCAAAATTCTGCCATAATTCTCCTCATTTCTTTCATCATAGTTTAGTTTTATAAAAAAAGTTAAATGTCTTTATTAATTTTGTGAACAGGAAATTTATTTTCTTTTAATACACTTTTTATTGATGTTGGGAGCAATGGATATTCATCAATTTTTAAAATGTCTAACCATTCATATTTAAGCCAATCCTTTCCTTCAATATTTTTTAAAGTATACTCTATTTTTTTATCTTCCTCATCAACAAATTCTGCTTTATGTACAAATAATATTTCATGATATTTAGAACCTTTCATTTCAAAAAAATTCTCTATTGTTGTAACATATCCAATAACCTCTATTTTTTTGCCTAATTCTTCCATAACTTCTCTTTTTACTGTAGTTTCTGAGTCCTCTCCAATTTTAACTCTTCCTCCCATTAAAGCATAATGGTTAGAATTTACGTTTCTATGTACTAAAATCTTTCCATTATGTTCAATTATTACTGTAGCCCTCACATTTAATTTATAATCTTCAACATCAATAGTTAAATCCATTTTTTTCTTGTATGATATATTTAATAACTTAAATAGACCATACACTCCTTTCTTCATTTATTTTTATATCACAAATATCCACAAAATTTACACTATTTGTGGATATTTATTATTAATTTTGATAATTAATATGCTCACCTTTTATTAATGGATATCTAATAAGACTCTCTCCATCTAAATTTTCTTTGTGCATATCAACTGCTGTAATTTGATGATTATCATAAGTTGTATAATAATATATTCCTTTAGTTGCATTACAACATGATGTATAAATTGTAATTTCATATTTTCCATCATCTAATTGGCAACAACCTCTTTGCTGATCAACTGAATTAAGTATATGGAAAAATTGACTTACACTCTCGTTTTCATCTTCACCAGATACAGAATTCATTTTTACAAATGCCACTCTAACAAATCTTGATTGTGATGATAAATCCCCAGGAAGTCCAATTGCTCCCATTCCTCTACTATACTGTTGTAATTCTATATTTTGCGCAAAAGAATTCTTTGGAGATTTGTTAGATAAATTCATATAATTATTTAAAGCAAATAATTGCTTATCAAATGGTGGATTATTTGTTAATACTCCTACTGGATTATCATATATTTTGATTCCATCTTTCACCGCTTCTACTGTTATTGATTCTTCTGAATCTGAAATAATCCAATGCAATTGTGCTAATGGTAATTGAGCACTAAATGGAACATTTAGTAAATTGATTTTTTCAATTAATCTTCTTGCTTCTTTTGTTGTAGCACATTGGCTTAAAATCCATGGAATAAATTCAAATTGTGCAATATTATCTTTTTCTTGTTGTGGTTCATTATAATAAGCATTACCAACAAAATTTAATCCTGCTATTCCTAATCCTTTTTCATTTATTGCATCATAATATAATGGATAATTATCGGCTACATAAGCCATTCCTATTATTGCATAATGATTTGTTATTGATTCTTTATTTCTAAAATTAAATTGATAATTTCTTGGTGTTATTGTTACTTCTTCATTATAAGAAAACTCATAATCTAATGTTCTCCCAAAATAAAAATCTTTTGTTTTATATGTTGCTGCAGTACACATATTTTCCTCCTTATATAATACATTTTTTGGTTAAAGTCTCTCCCAAAACATTCATATTATTTCTTAATTAAATTTTTTTATTAATTATAACATTCTTTTTGTCTTTGTAAAATAAAATATTGCAAATTTTAGTAACAAAAATAGATCTAATATTGTAATTAACTTACTGGATATTAGGTCTATTTTGCTTTTATTATTTATTAAAATCATCAAACTCTAAATCATCAAATGGAATATTTTCAATTTCTTCTATTTCATTTCCGTCATTTAAAGTTAATTTAAATACTTCTGGTGAATTTATTCTTTTATCAAATACTACTTTGCCTTTAAAGCTTAATTTTAGTTCTCTATTTGGTGTTACTTTTTCTAATTTACACCATTTTAATAAGAAATACATTATTGCATAATCATGTGCAAATATTGCTATTCTTTTTCCTTTATTTTGACTAACAACTTCTTGGAATGCTTCATTTACTCTTTCTCTTACTTCTGCTTGGCTTTCTCCTCCTTCTGTTTTGAAGTTTTCGTCTTCATATTGTCTTGTATACCAATCTGGATATTCTTTATCATTTGGCTTTCCTACTCTTTTTTCATCAAATCTTTCATCTATATTTGCTTTTAGGTGTTGTTTTTCTAATAGATATTTTGCTGTTTGCAATGTTCTTACACAATTGCTTGTATATACTACATCTATGTTTTGTAGTTCTTCTTCATTGCTTAGTATTTCTGCTCTTTTTTCTCCTGTTACACTTAATATTATTTTTTCACTTCTTAATACTTTGTCTTGACTTGTTTTCCAACTTTCTATTACGTCTTTTGTGTTGATTCTTACTGAGTGTCTTATTAAATATACTGTTGTTTTCATGATATCATTGTATGAGATATTTAATACTTAAATACACCATACACTCCTTTCTTCATTTTTTATCGTTTTTATTATATCTCAAATGTATTATATTTTCAAGCAAAAATTATTAAATTACTTCATTTAATAATACTCGTCCTTTAGAATCAAATTTTACTAATCGACTATTAATTGCAATTGTTTGTAATTCTATCATCTTCTGCATTACCGTCTCCACACTAATATCAAATATTTGAGCTATTTTTTCTAATCCTTTTTCTCTGTTATCTATCAATATATCTGAATATCTTTTTAACACTTCATAAAATTCTCTATGTTGATCTGTTATATCTTCGCTACTTAATAATGTATCTGTATTACTATTTTCAAATACGTCTTGTGGATTATATGTATTATCTTCAATTACATCAAGTAAATCAAAATAACCATCTGCTGTTTGCTGAATAAGACTTATTTCAAATTTATTTTTTGACAAATAATTAAACATTGCATATTTTATGCCTTTCATAAGGACATTTATTACTAAATTTTGATCATAAGATAAATTGGTTTCAATTTTTCCACCATTCTCTATTAATTTTAAGTATACTTCTTGTTTTAAGTCTTCAAAATTGTTTAATCTTCCGTACATTTGAGCTATCACAATAGCCAATTTTTCAATTGTTTTATCTTTTGTTAAATATATTTTTTCAATTAATTCGTTACTTATTTGCTTTTGTTTTCCTAGATATATTTTTCCATCTGAAATATTAAATACTTTTCGAGTTAATTCTGGATTTTTCTTGTTTCCAATTATTTCTTTTATAAATGTATTTATTCCAATATTATATTCTTTACAAATATTCATTATTTCTTCTGTTGAATAATCTCTATCTCCGAATTTGCTTAAATTTTCTATATCTATTTTTAATAAATCTGCTTTTACTTTATCTTTGGGTGAAATTTTTTTAAGTTTTATCTCTTTTCCTTTTATTAATTCTCTATATTGTTTTTGTTTAAAACCTAATGATTCTTTTATTTGATAGTCTGTATATCCTTTATCTTCTTTTGCTTTTTTTACTTCTTTAAGAGTTATAATATTGTCATTTTTTGTATCTTTTATTATATCATTTCTTATATTTATTTTATCTTGATAATCAAAAATCTTATTTTTTATTCTTTTTATTTTTCCATTCAATATCTTTATATATTTTTCTGCACTTATATCAAGTATTTTAATTAATCTAATATCGTCTGTTATATATTTTCTCATTTCTTTTATGTCTTCTGTAATTAAATATTCATTCTTTATATACTGTTTTAATATTTTTCGTTCTTCTGGCTTATATCTAATTCTATTATTATTTATGTTTGTACAAAGTCTACATATAAAATAACATTTTTCGCCTTTTCTTAATTTAACATATGTATTTTTGGAGATTCCTAAACATTTTTTTAGTTCTTGTATAGTTATTCTTGTGTTTTCTAGTATTTGATATATTGTTTCAGATGTTACTTTTTCTCCATCTTTTATCCTATAGTTTTGAATAATGTTTTCTAATACATACGATTTTCCATCCATTTTATTTTTCATTCCTTTCTTGCTTATCTAAAAGCCACACATTATAAAGAAAGATTTTATTTCAAACTATTTTCTTCTTTAAAAATCAAAAAGATACCTTTAGTTTTGTCTAAAAGTATCTCTTTTGATTTTCTTTTGGAATTTTTTTTATTTTAATTTAATTGCATTTTTATCTTATACTATTTATGTATAGTAGTCAATCATTGCTTTGTTTATTTAATTTTTATGCTTTTTGTGTATATTTTTTGTATTTATCGTATTGTTGTTAGCCAATTTATTTTTTTATATTATTATTCCATTTGTATGATCTATTTCATGTTGGATTATTTCTGCAATAAATCCATTATATTTTCCGTGTTGTTTATTGAAATTTATGTCCATATATTCTACTTCAATTTCTTTATATCTTTTGCATTTTCTTTCTCCAATTAATGATAGACATCCTTCTTCTGTTTGATATTCTTCTTTTTTATTTGTTATACTTGGATTTATCATTATAAAGTCGTATATTCCTCCTGATATACAGATTATTGCTTTATTATATCCTATCATGTTTGCTGCTAGTCCTACACATCTGTCTTTGTTTGCTTTTAATGTGTCTAGTAGGTCTTGTGCTATGTATTTGTCTTTTTCTGTTGCTTTTTCTGATTTTTGAGATAGAAACATTATGTCTTTTACTATGTTTTTTACCATGTTATTTTGGTCCTTTCTTGCTATTTGGGTTTGGAATTAATTTGACTAAGATTCACGCGCTCTCTTGTATTCCTGAAATTCTTTATTAATATTTTTTATGTTCTTTTTCATTTTTGGTTTTTTTATTTAATATTTTGTCTAATTCTATTTCTGCTTTTTTTACGAAATAGTTATCTGTATAAATTGGTATTCCTATTTCATTTACTTTTTGAATTAATTTTTCTATAGTATTTATCTCCTCTGTTTCCTCTATTTCTATTAACTTGTCACCATTATTTATATTTTTAATTGCTAATTCAAATCCGTCTTTTTCATATATTATATCATCTTCTTTTATATTCATAATTTCTTCATATCCTATTGCTTTTAATAACTTTTTTGCGTCTTCTATATCTAAAATGTTACAGTTAATGGATTCTTGATTTAATATATTTCCCTTTTCATCAATGTTTTTTATTTTATATGTTATTAGTTTTGTTCTTTTATTTGAAGTTTTTCCTATAATATCTCTTACTAATACTGCTTTCGATAAAATGTCTCTTGTACTTAGTTTGTCTAGTTCTATTTCTTTTGGTATGAAATATGTGTCATCCATTGAGAATTGTCTTATTTTTTTGAATCCTTTTTGTTCTATTATTTTATAGAATTCGCTCAATTGACATTTTATTTTTATTGTTATTTCATTACTTGTTTTTTGGTTCATAGTTTTTCTCCTATTTTTTTCTTTTCATTATAACACTTTTGGTGATAATTGGGAATAGTTTTTTGAACTGATTTGTTTGTTGATTAAGCTTGATTTATTATTTGTTTGAATAGAATTTAAGAATGTAGGCCTTCGGGTTATGAGGGTTACATAACATATTTCATTAGATGTGTTGAATTGTATTGTATGTTAGTGATATTAGTACTTTGCTAGTTTTTTATTTAGTGTGCAATTTTGTTAAAATTGGGGTGATTTTGAAAATTTGATCCCCAATTTCTCCCCAATTTTTATTGGAATATTTTAGGAGATTTGTATTAATTTCGTTTGATTTTTATTGGAATGTTTTAGGAGATTTTTACTAATTGTATTTGATTTCTAATAGTATTTAAATTTATTTTTTACGATTTTGATTAGTTTTTTAATGAATTTTTATGACTATTTTAGATTTTTAATTAAATTTTGAAAGGAATGATTTTTATGGATTTAGATAATAAAGTTAATGATTTGATGAAAGAATGGATAATTTTTAGAGATGAATGTTTGAGCAGACTTACTGAAGATGATAAAGGACATTTGATTGAGTTTGATAAGTATTGTGATAATATTTTGAAAAATGTTGCAAGTTGTAATAAGAAGTATGTTCAAAAGCAATTGGACAAGCTTGATGAAAATTATCTTGATTATATTGGTTATTGGAATGATAAATATTATAGAGCTGGTTTTGGTGATTGTTTAAATTTAGTTATTATGAGTCTTGGAGGTAATGGAATTGAAACTAGGTAAGTATGGAATTTTAGCTAAAAAATATTTGGAAGAGTATAAGCCTTTTAAATTTTATTGTTTGGTTATGGATGGTTCAATTATGGATTATTTATTGAATTTTGAAAATCATTTAAAAGGTTATGCTAATTTGGTTGAGATTGAACTTAAAGAAAAGTATCCTGCTCCTTCTGAAAAAGAGAGTTTTATTGAACAAGTTAAGTATATTAATATGATTCAGGAAATAGTTGATGAGTTTGTGAAAGAGAAAATTAAATTGGTATAGAAAAAAGCCCTATTGGGCTTTTTCCTCATTTATTTTCTTTATAATATCATCTATCATTGTTTGAAGCATCTCTAAAATATATTTAGCAAATTTATCTTTTTCGATTTCTTTTTCATTCATCATATTTTCAATCTCAATTTTATCTTCAAATGAATATTCTTTAAATAAATTTTGATAAAATTCATTTCCGTTAAATTCTAATGTATCCCTTGGTATGACAAATCTGTCTTCTTCGTTTTCTTTTAGAATATATGATTGCTCATTAAAGTAAAATTTATATATTTTTTTCATATCTTTTCCACCTTTCATTTATAGTGTCAATTCCACCATCAATATTTTCAGAGATAATATTAAGTATATCTATATTTGGGTTTTTATTTTTATATTCTAACGCTCCATAACTGATATCTATTTTTCCATCTTTCTTCTCTATAAAAATAACATTGTCTACGTCTAAATTTACTATAAATTGAGGATTATGAGTAATTAATATTATTTGTCTATGTTTACTCATTTCTTTAAAATCTTCTATTAAATATTTTTTTATTGAAGTTTGTGAAACATCATCCTCTGGCTGATCTATTATATAAATTCCTTCATCTTTGTCTTGATAAGATAATATTTCAAAATATATTTTTGCATTGAAACCTGACGACATTTCTTTTGTCTTATCTTCCTCATTTCTATCTATAATTGAATTTTTTATTTTAAAATCTTCCTCTATATTTAATTTAATTAAATCTTCATAATAAGTTATTTTATCGCGATTATCATCTGAATCATCAGGTAAATATTCTTCTAATTTATCTATTTCAATATCTTTTATATCTATTTTATTGTATCTCTTTTTTAAGGGTTGTCTAATCTTTTCAATAATATAATCATTCGATATTTCAACTATATTCGTTTTTGATATAAATCTATATTCCCCTATCACATTTTCAGATATATCTAATTCTTTTTTGTCAATATTTGGAGTATATTCTTTTATTTTGTCTTGGAGCTTTATTAATCCTGCAATACAATCTATTAATTTATTTTTTGCATTTTTATATACTTCAAATTTTTTATCTTCATCAGTCTTGATATTTTGTATTATATCTTCTTGCTCTCTAATTATATCATTAATACTATTTATTTTAATGATTTCATCTTCTATTTTTTTCTTATTCACAATATATTTTTTTACTAATTTTTCAAATTCAATTTTCACACTATCAATATAGCTAATATCTTTCTTTTCTAGTATATCTAAATTTTTCAATATTAACTTAATTTTATCTAATATAAAATTGTAACTATCTAATAATTCTTTATATTTTTCAACCTTACTTGAATAATCTATATCAACTTGGTTAAATGTCAATGAATTACTTTTATCTTTACGTATATATATATCAAAACTATTTAGATTATTAATACTATCTTTAAGTTCTTTTTTTAACTTCAAGTATTCGATGTATTTAGATATCTCTCCCAAAACGAGTTGTTTTTCATAAGATACATTTGGACTAACTGGAAAATATTTATTTAAAAATTCTGTCCCATTTAATTTTTGTAATTCAAACTTTTCTCTTACTCCACCTTGTCTGTCAAATTCATAAATCATATTCTTATTAATTTTAGTTTTAATCTCAATATTATTTTTATTTAAATAATCATCATATTTCTTTTTCATATTTGCTTTATTATTTAAATATGTATAATTAGTCAATTTATGAATTAATAATGATTTGCCTATAGAATTATCTCCTATTATAACATTTATTCCTTTAGATAATTCTATTTGTTTTTTAACTCCATCCACCGTTAATTCTATATTTTCTATAACTTTATTAGAAGCCGTGAAAAAACTATTAACATATTTAATTCTTGTATAATTTGTTACTGCCATACTTACCCCTCTAAATGTTGGTAAGCACTTCAAATATGTATATTTAAAATCATCATCTTCTGGATAGTTATTCCAATCATGACAGTCACTTCCAGTAATAAATCTAATGTCATTTTTCTTAAATTTCTGCTTATTTTTTTCCAAATAATTCTTGTTAAATATTTCATTTCTTCTATCTTTAAATTCAAATGAATCGAAATAATCTACAAATACTAGTTCTTCTAATTTTTCCTTACCCAAAGATAAAACGTCATTTTTTCTTGCTTTCTTTTCAGATGATAATGTTCCTTTTTGATGTGCTATCATAATATTACTTAAATCAATTTTTTTAATAATTTCTAAAAATCTTTTTTCTGTATATGCTTGTTTATCTGTATCATCATAATCTGGGCTATTTTTTCCATTAAATAATATTTTCTGTATGTCTTTTAGCTTTTCTTCTTGTGTATCATCAAAAACAACAATTATATGAATTACTTTATCTTCAAATACAACAGAAAATTCTACTCCTGGCAATACTTTTTGTATACACCCTTTTTTCTCTTCATCTTTAAGTCTCTTATATATATCAAATTCAAAATTATCATGATCTGTTATTGCACACATATTTATATTATTCTCATTTAACTTTTTAATTAGTATTCCTATATTTTCAATTGTCAAATTTTTGACTTTTAAATGATCTTTATATTTTGACCCTATAGAATGAATATGAAAATCAACTTTTATTCCATCTTTTACAATTCTTTCTTCCATATTTTCTCCCTCTATTTTTTCTGTTTATCGAAAGTTTCTTTTATTGCTTTGTCTAATTGCTCTTGTACTGATTCTCTATTAAATATACTTCCAAATATTTGATTTGTCGCTGTATTTATTGATTCATTATTAGCAATCTCTGTAGTTCTTTTTATTTCATTTTCGTTTTCTAGTTTTAGTATTTCTAATTTATATTTTTGTTCAACTTCTTTTAATTCAAGTTCTAATTTGTGTTTTTCCTTCATTGCTTCAATATCTATTTTATGTTGATTCATTAACTTTTCCATATCAGCTGTATTTTGAATTTTTAGGATTTCGATGTCCTTCGTATTTCCATTCCTAGCTACTAGATATGTTATAATACCACTTATTAATGCAGTTATGATTGAAAAAATATGTGTTTCCATCCCTTATTACCTCTTTTCCATAATTTCATTTACAAGTACTCGTTATACTTATTATAAATTTTTTGAATTAATAATTCTATATAAAATCTGACTAGAAAATTATAATTTTTTGACTTTTTTGAGTCAATTCGTATCATGATATAATTTCATTGGCTTCTCTTTCACTTTTAAAATAAAGCATTTTTTTTAAAGTTTCTTTCTTTTCATCTAATGATATTTTATCGTTATTAAAGTATCGTTTTACTATTTGTACTACTTGTTCTGAATTTAAAGCTTTTTTATTAAATAGATTATCCATACTAACTTCAAAATAATCACTAATTACTATAGCATCATATAGACTCATTTCTCTTCTACCTGTTTCCCAGCTTGACACCTTAGATCGACTTATGTTTAAATCTTCAGCCATTTTTTCTTGAGACACTCCCTTTAGTATCCTCAACACTTTTAAATCAATTCCTAATCTTTCATTCATTTACTTACTCCTATTTTTTCATATATATATCATATTTGTTGTAAATATTTTGTCGAAATTTGTCATTTATTATCAAAAAAGCAAAATATTTCTGTAACTCTCAATTACTTTAATATTTTGCTTTTCTTCTGTAATATTTTATTCTAAATACTCCTTCAATCCTTCTACCACCTTATAAACTTGTGTCATAGGATTTCTTTGTGATGCTTGTCCGTTTTCATTAATTTTCTCCATTAATTTGCAATTATCTATTGCCATATGTATTTTTCCATCACTTGTAACTTTCTCAAAAATCTTTTCATCATTTTTCTTATATTCTCCAAGTCCATTTTTTTGAAATTCTTTATTCAATTCTTTTAAAATATCAGCTTTTGATATATATTTAGTTACTCTTTTTAAATGAGATAATATCCAAAGTTCAAAATTTGGATTAGACCAAGCAACATTATAATCACAAGTTCTAATAGCTTTATCAAATTGATCATTTGAATAATCATCTTTATCAAATACAACCCAAACTTGTCCATATCTTTTATTTGAATAGTTTACAAATTTATCTGTATGATTTACTAAATCTGTTGTATTCTTTCCTGTTCCTTTTACTTCAATGTTAGGAATTAAAACGTCAACTTTATTACCGTATTTTTCATTTATTTTTTTCTTTAAACCATTAAAATAGTTAGGTTCTGTTTGTTTTCCCTCACATACAATTAAGTAATTGGCTGGTGCAAGCCTTTTACTTTTTAATTTGCTTTTTCTTGAATATTCTTTGTCTTTCATATTATATCAAATTCCTCTAATACTGGAATAGCACCATATCTTCCAGTTAAGTAATCTTTATTGTATGTTGCATCATTTCTAACTTTTTTAGTATTTCCATTTTCATCTTCTATGATATAATCTGATAAAGAATATAAGTCTGAAACTCCATTCTTATCCTTTTCAACAAACCATATTTCATCTCTTCTAAATGTTTCTTTATTTAAATTTACTGTGTCATGTGTTGAATATATTAATTGACCGTTTCCTATATTTTTTTCACTATTGTGGAATAAATTAATAATATATCTTGTTAATAATG